>Ga0114996_10005281_pt1 | contig 15227 bp, 16 predicted proteins | sample ArcticOcean_MG_C_4_FD_87039 | JGI IMG/M metagenome (GOLD analysis project Ga0114996, IMG submission 87039) | Marine microbial communities from western Arctic Ocean - ArcticOcean_MG_CB4_134 | ecosystem: Environmental > Aquatic > Marine > Oceanic | place: Arctic Ocean: Canada Basin | collected...
CGAACACGGTATCGAGGTGACCGATGAGCAGCAGTCGAGGCCCGCTACCCGTGCGGCGCGCGACGAGCTGGCCGGCGCGATCCCATGAGGTCCCGTCGATCCACTCAGTCTGGAAGCCCAAGGCATCGAATTCCTGGCGGAAGAGCACGCCGACCTCGCGCACGCCGTCGAAATTCATGGAGCCGCTGTTGATGTTCACTGCTCGCTCGAGCAGGTCGATGGCCTGCGCAGCGCGCGCGTCGACCTCACCCGCGATCTGCTGTTCGGCACTCGACAACGCCTGGGCCTTTACGTCCTGCGCGTGAAGTGAGGTTAGGACCGCCGCGCACAGAAGTAGGAGAGAGGCATGCTTCATGAGGCGCTACCTCGATGACGGGGGGACGATGCCGTTCAGGCGCATGTACGTGACCAGGTTGCCATAGTGCTCGAAGTTGTGCGCCGAGTTGAACGCTAGAACTCCGGATCTGGTCATGTCGTCTCCGAAGAGGCTGACCACGTCTGCGCTCGCGGCGTCTGTCATGCCGGCATATGCCTTGGTGCAGTACGCGAAGCCGCCCTCGAGCGCGGCGTTAATCTGAGCCTTTGTCGTCGCGGTCTGCTCGAAGTCCTCGGAATTCGGGTTGTCTTCACCAGCAGCGACGGAGCAGAAGGCGTATTGGGCGCCAGCGATGTGGGCCAACAACTCCCCCATCGAGCGAACCTCCTCTGCGGGGCGAAACGAAAATAGCGCCTCGTCCAGCACCTCCGCCGTTGCACTGATGTTTGTCGTTGTCATGTCGTGCAAGCTCTGTAGTGAGCGCACCACGGGACCGGCCTGGGCAGTCACTGCGAACGGGCAGGACAGCGAAAAAGCGATGGCGACGGCGAGGATGTGCTTCGTCATGTGCTTACCGGGAGCTGAAGTTCGTATGGGGTGACGGACCGGCAACGTCGGGCAAACTCGCGCCACTTTCAAGCGGGAGGAGTCGGCCAACGCTATAGGGTGATGACATCGATTCCGTTAGTCTTGTCGCTAAGCGGGGCTGCGCCGTCCCTCGCTTGCGAACGCTGGTAGCGGGCACTCTCCGGTTCTACGGCCAAGCGTCTTTGTTTCTCAGGCCCAGGTAACGAATGGCAAAGCAGGAACCGATCGAGTTAGAGGGCGTAGTGACTGAAGTGTTGCCGGACCAGAAGTTCCGTGTGCAGTTGCAGAACGACCACGTCGTGCTGGCGTATGCTGCGGGCAAGATGTCCAAATTCCGTATCCGCGTGCTGGTGGGTGACCGGGTCACACTCGAGTTGTCCCCGTACGATTTGTCGCGCGGACGTATCACTTATCGCCACAAGTCGCCGAGCTCGGGTCCGCCGCCTCCGCGTCCAGGCCAGCGTAGGAGACGTTAGTCGTGCTACCGAATAACATGGCTCGGGTACCGCTCGAGCAAATTCGAGTCGAATCCCTCGAGCTTCCAGGCTGGCACTCCGGGTCTGAGCGCCTCCCCGCAGTGGGCGAGAACGTGCATTGCATTGAGGGACTCGCCGAGGTTGTGAAGGTGCTAGGACGGACCGGCGACGGTGGTCGCTTGCTCGAGCTTTGCCTGCCAGAGCGTCCGAAAGTGCCCTTCTTCGCAGCGTCGTCCAACGTGCTCGTGAAGGTGGATCCGGCCTAGGCTACAGCACGCCTGCCTCGAGCATCACAGCTTCGCACTTTCGGCCAATTTCAGTTGCGACCTCGAATGGGTCGCCCCGCACCAGTTCCTCCCGGAACAACTCCACCGAGAGAGTCCCTTCGTAGCGCTTCTCCACCAGCTTTTGGATGATGCGTACGAGCGGGGCGATGCCGTCGCCGGGGATCAGTCTCGAATCGTTGTTGATCAGCTCGCGTGGGCCGGCGAGCAGGTCCTGAAAGTGTGCGTGGGCGAGCTCACCCGGCTCGAGCAGATCCAAGTCTTCGAACTTGCTCAGGCCCGACCAGAAGTGAAAGAAGTCGAGCATGGGGCGCACGTTGGGGTGTGCTGCTTCGCGGATCACTTCGAGCGCCGAACCCAGCGTCGCCAGGTGGGTTGATATACGTAGGAACTAGATCATCGCGGTGAGCCCATATTCGCCCGCGATGTCACCGACTTCTCGGATGCAATCCGGAGTAGCGGCGAAGTCTTCTGAGGTGACCGCTCGGCTCGTGATCGACGGACAGTAGATGTTCTGCAGGCCGAGTTGGGCGAATTGATCGCAGCGCAGCTTCCACGTCTCGAGCGAGGCGTTGCGAGCCGGCCCCGGGAGCCAGACATCTTGCCCGGACACGGGCGTCAGCCCTAGGTGAGTCATCACGCGCCCGGCGGCGGCTAGCGTGTCGTTCTCGAGGAATCCGTCGAGCACGGCATCGCTCAGCTCGACGTACTGGATTCCGGCTCTGGCCCATCCCTTGAGCGACCCGCGGTATCCGGCAGCGCTCGACGTATTCTGGTGGATGCCGAGCAGCATCTTGCCGGGCGGAGCCGCCTGCGTATCGATCAGCCGTGTCAGGGGTGCTGCCAAGGAAGCGCCGAGGAAGGTTCGTCTGGTGAGCATGGAGCCAGCTGTACGCTTCGGTTGGGGGGATGGCCATGAGGCGGGGAGCCCCGTATCACCCGAGGATAGTCCCAGCCAGACATGCTCATGCGGAATGCCGGCGCACATCTTCACCGTGAAGATGATGCCGGCCGTGTGAGGCCGGGATCCGATGCAACACTGGATCGGAGCAAGAGCCATGTCGAGACGAGTACTCGTTCTTTCCCTGCTTACCTCAACGCTGGTGGGCACTGAGGCCCTCCAGGAGAGCAGGGCCCCCACGATGGGTGGCGAGGTGATTGCGGTTGGCCTTACACCGGCGGCCGGATATGCTGCCGCACGTTACATGCGGACCGGGCCGTTTCTCGAAGTTGCCTTAACGGCTGGCGGGGCTGAGCGAGGTGCTACGGTGGTGGCTGCAATGCTAAGGGGCGTGAGGGTTGGCGGCAGCACGGGCCGGATCTTCGGATTCGTCGGCATGTTCGGCGGTGCCGCCATCGGCGCACTGTAGTCACAGGCGGTGGTGTCGCTCCTTCTCGCTGCCGTGGCCACCGTAAGCGGCCTCGCCCTGTCCGCCACGCGACGCCTTGTGCCGAACAGCGGCGGCGGCGTTCCACGAATTGTGGAGCTCGTCGCCGTATTCGGTGCCTTGGCCGCGCCATACTCGCTCATCTTGATGCTCCTGATTGCTGTGGGGCCGCGGATCCTCTATCCGGATATGCCTCCGGTCCTGCTCGGCGCGGCCCTCGGTATGGCGTTCGGCGGAATCAAAGGAGCAGCCCTCGCTTCTGTTCACCTACTGCATTGGGGTCTCGGCCTGGAGTCCGAGTGGCGCCTGAGTTGGCGGCACGTGCTCAACGGCGCCGGGGAGCTGTGCGGGTTCGTTTTGGGTGGGGTTGTCATGGTAACTGGGATCGCCGCGGTCGGTGCGAGGTATGGCCCGCTCGCTTTATTTGCGGTCCCAGTCCTATTGGCGGCCCACCCGCTCTTCGATTTGGTGGTCATGCCTTGGGTAACCCGACTCACGCGAGTATCGCACCCCATCGGCTCACAGGATCGGTTCGGTGAACGACTTCAGGACTGGGCGCGTGAGGCTGCGGGCACTGCCGGGGTGCGCCGGGCACGCCTTGTGCTGGTTGAGACCGGGGAGGTAAATGCGTGGGCTATTCACATGCCGTTCTTCAGGCCGACCATCATGCTCAGCCGCCCACTGCTCGAGGGCTTCTCCGAGCAGGCGATACGCGCCATTCTCGCCCACGAAATTGCCCACATAACAAGAAATCACGTGCCGAGACTGACGCTGATATCCATACTCGGCGGAACTCTCTTCGGCCTCACGATTTCCACGTTGTTCGGTCTCGATCTGCCGGGCAGCCTCGCGATAGGCTCGGTGTTGGCCGGTCTAGTCGCCATTCCCTTGCTCGGCATGGGACCTGAGTGGTTCTCGAAACGATTCGAGTTCGAGGCGGATGCGATGGCGGCTTCGGTGGTTGGTGCCGACGTCATGCAGAACGCGCTGTTGGAGCTCGCCCAACATACGGGTGGGATCGATCAAGAGAGTCTGACCCATCCTCCGATCTGTGCTCGAGTCCGTCGGCTGGGTTCGGCGGACGATTGAGTTCCGAGTCGCGGCGGTGACCCTAGGCGTGGGGTTCCTCGTTGGCTCCGAGCTCGTCCCGGCCCACGCGTTCGCACCGGCCCAGCTGTCCACGCCGGCCGTGGCGCTCGATATCCCTCTCGTGCCTTTAGCACTCTGGAATCTGTCGGTGCTTGTCATGCTTCTCTCAGGACTCCTCACTGGTGGCCTAGCAGCGATCCTGACGCTCTTTGGAACAGGGTTTCAGACTGGTCTGACCGCCGCGACAGCGGTGTCGGCGGGTGTGCCGATGGGCACGGTCATCCTGCTGATCGCGCCTCATGCGCTATTGGAGGTCCCGAGCCTTCTGTTGGTCGGCTCCATCGGCCTTCGGGGATTCGCGCTCCTTCTCGGACCGGACGAGGCGGCTCAGCGTCACTACCTACCGGTCGTGGCGAGTGCGTCGCTGCTCCTGCTCATGGCTGCGTTGATTGAGGCCTTTGGCACGCCCTTTTTGTCTCGCTCTGAATGACGCAGCCAACGGACCGTCCCGCGCACCCGCACCCGCACCTGCCCGAGCACCGGCGTGGTGCCTTCGCGCTGTGCCTGGCCTTGTACACCGCGCTCAGCTTTGGAGCGATTCGGGTTGGAACGGAGAGCATTGCGCTTCAGGCACCCCCGGATGCAAGGGCAGTAGCTTCGGCCGTTGGCTGGGTCACAGGGGCACTGGTGGCTGCTTTCAACCTCGTTGTGCCCCTGGGCTGTGCCCTCTTGGCGATCTTGGCCATGGGGTTTCTATGTGGCACCGCCAAGCGTCCCTTGTTGCTATTCGACGCGTACTGGGTCGTCTTGTTTGCCGCGATGACGCCGTTGTCGCTAGTAACCCTGGACCTACTCGCTCCTGACCTCCACGGCTCCGCGGCCGGCTTCGACGCACTCGTCTGGAGAGTCCAACTCGTCAGCATTGCGGCGCTGACGATGACGGTCATCTACATATGGGGCTTTCTCCGAGCGCGCTTCGACAAACGCGCAGGTGACGCGGCGTTGAGTACGCTCGTCGGGGTCGCAGCCGCCTACGCCTGCCTTACAGCAATCCAAGTACTCGAATCGATGTTGGGATTGCCCGGCTAGTTGCCCTCTAGCTGACAGCATCCGTCAACAAGACGATCACCACGTACTTAAGCGCCAGTCCACCCGCGCTGATCGACAGCGCCTTCAGTCGGTTATATCGCATGATCCCCGATACCAACAGCATGTTCGGTGACGAGAGGGGCAGCAGGTTCATCATGAAAATCGCCCATCCTCCCCACTTTGAGAACGTGGCCTTGAATTTCTCGAACTTCGCTCGGCTGATCAGGGAGTCGACTACGCGCTCGCTGACGACCCACCCGATCGCGAAGTCTATGGTCTGGGCGAGCAGAGCCGTCCCGACGCTCAGGCCGACCAATACGAGGGCCGAATCTCCAGCCGCCAGGTAGTACGGGACGAGCGCCTCGACGGGCATGAGCAGGAAGAACAGATAGCCCGCGAAATGGATCAGCCCGAACGAGACCAGCCCGGGCTGCCGGCCGGCCATGATTTCCCGACCTAGTGTTGACCCGACGATCGCACTGATCGCAACGAGCATAATCAGGGCGCCAATCACGCTCTTCTTGGTCAACGCCATGCGGGCGCCCTTAACAGTTGGAAATCACGGTCACTTTCTTGGCGGCGAGCGCGGCGATGTCCTCGCAGCTCACACGCGTGTCGAGCAGATTCACGGTGGCACCAGGTCCGAGCTCCGGTTTGTCGAGCAGCGGTTGTATATCGGTGAGACCTGGGTTGCCATTGAGGGAGATGGTCGAGAGGTCTTGGAGGTTCGTCAGCACACTGATATCGGTGATGGAGGTGTTGTCGAGGCCAAGGGTCGTCAGGAAGGGGTGGTTGCTCAGAGCACTGATATCGGCGATCGGGTTTTCGCCTAGGTCGAGGACGAATAGGGTGTGGAACTCTCTTAGAACGCTGATGTCCGTGATCGAATTGTTGAAGAGAATGAGGCGCTCGAGACTGGTGAGTCGGCTCAGGGGGCCGATGTCGGTGATAGAATTGCTATCGAGGCCGAGAGCCAGCAGGCTGGTGAGCCCGCTCACGGCGCCGATGTCCTCGATCGAGTTTTTGCTGAAGCCGAGGGCAGCCAGGTTCGTGAGCCCGCTCACGGCGCTGATATCCGTGATCGTGTTTTCGCTGAGGTCGAGGATCGTCAAGATGGTTGACCCGCTCAGCGGGCTCACGTCCGTGATGGAGTTGCTGGCGAGGAACAGCTCTGCCGCGCTCGTGAGGTTTTGAATTCCCGTCAAGTTCGAGATGCCGCCGAAGTTGGCGTCCAAAAACGGCAGCGACGATGCGAGGCCACAAGTGATGTCATCTTGCACGCCGAGCGAGAGCTCGTTCTTGACTGCGGCCTCCAGGTTCGCGTCCTCAAATGTCACGACCGCAGCGTCTGGTTGACCGCTGCAAAGGTCCGTGGGTTGGAGGACAGGGCCCGTCGCATCAGTGCAGCCCAAATAGAAAACGAGCAGGCTCGTTACGAGCGGAAGGCTGCCACGCTTCACGGATGCGTTGAGCCTGGGCATGGAATCGAACATCGAGCGGTTCCGGTTTGGGCGGATTCAGCCGGGGTCGGTTTCTTACAAGCCCTGAGGTTGTGCGTTCCCTAGCCCCAGTGCTACCCACTCGGGTGGGTCGTCTCGACTCCCAATCGGTACGACGATGTATTGCGTTCCCTCGAACATGTACGTCATCGGCGCACCGGTGACGCCGGTAGCGAGCTCGGTCTGCCAAAGGACCTGGCCTGTTGCTTTGTCGTACGCGCGGAATCCCGGTCCCCACATGTTGGGCTGAGTACCGCCGAAAACGTCGCTTCCATCTCCAATGAAGAGGAGCGCTTTCGTCACTAGGGGCGCTGGGCGGTTGGCGAATCCAAGAGGGGGCAAATCCAGATCCTCTAACAGCGGGTGGTCACGTAGACCATCGCCGTTCGCCGCGGCCCACACATGCTCACCAGAGTTGAGATCGATCGCGGTGATACGACCCCAAGGCGGTTTCGTGAGGGGAATGCCGTCGATATATGGCGCCTCCCGGTTGGGACTCCAGTACGTCATCTCCGAACTGGAATCGGTGGCTTCCTCGAGCCGATATACTCTGGGGATCGCATGATCGAAGGCGTAGTAGAATCCGGTCTCGGGGTCGAAGGCGCCGGTGTTCCAGTTTCCTGCCCCCCACGAACCAGGCAGCATCAACGTGCCGTCCTTGCCACCCTCGGCGGTGCTTACGACGGAGGGGGGAGTGAAGATCTCACCGAACACGAAGGTATTGGCCACCTCGAGAGCCCGGCGGCGAAGCTCCGGTGTGAAGTCGATGAGGTCGTCTTCTGTTATGCCGATTTGCCCAAAGGGAGCGGGCTTGGTGGGAAAGGGTTGGGTCGGCGACGTGTACTCGCCCGGTACGTCGGACTGCGGAACTGGGCGCTCTTCGATCGGCCAAACGGGCTCGCCGGTCTCCCGGTCGAAGACATAGAGGAAGCCCGTCTTGCTGGGCTGAATGACGGCTCGGATCGTCCGGCCGTCGACGGTGATTTCACCGAGCGTGGCTGGTCCGACGGTGTCGTATTCCCAGAGGTCGTGGTGAACCATTTGAAAATGCCACACGCGCTCTCCTGTAGCGGCGTCGATCGCAACCAGGCTATTCGAAAAGAGGTTGGAGCCGGGGCGGTGGCCTCCGTAATAGGCGGCGGTCGGGGCCGTGAAGGGCACGTATACCAACCCGAGGTCCTCGTCCGCGCTCAGGCAGCACCAAGACCCCAGATCGCCAGAGTATTTCCACGAGTCGTTCTCCCATGTGTCCACCCCGACTTCGCCCTCTTCCGGCACGACGTGAAAGGCCCATAGGAGCCGTCCGCTGCGCACGTCGTAGCCGCGTACGTTCTCGGGGGCGCTTCCTCGCCATTGCATTCCGGAGTCACCGGCTCCATCCACCACCCCCCCGATCACGACGACGTCACCGACCACGATCGGGCCCGAGGACCAGCTGTACGACCTCGCCGACGCGGGAATCAGATTCACCCGGCCACCGTCACCGAAGCCCGACAGGGCACGTCCGGTTGAGGGGTCCAGAGCATAGAGGTAGGCTCCCCGCACCGAGAGTAGCCGTCGGTCGGCCCCGTCGGCCCAGTAGTCTACGCCTCGCGAACTCCGGCCGAACGCCTCCTCGGGCGACGCGTCGAAGGGCGGTTGGCGCCAGATCGTCTCCCCGGTAGCTGGGTCGAATGCCTCCACCAGCCCCAGTGCGTTCGGCGCGTACAGGACGTCGTCGATCAAGATCGGAGTCGATCTCAGATTTCCTGATACGCTGCGATCGGGGAATGCGACTCTGAACGCGGGGTCTGTCGCCGCGCGTCGCCAAAGAACGCGCAACTCACTGACGTTGTCTCGGTCGATCTGATCGAGCGGGGCGTATCGAGTGAACGCCTTGTTCCCGCCGAAGTACCGCCAGGCGCTCGGTGGTGTGGTGTCCTGCGCAGAGAGTGACGGAGCCACCAGGGTGAGAAGGACAACGAAAAGCCCTGAGCCGAGCCTCAACACGATTCTCCGACGTGAGATGCAGGGCAACTGGAGAATGACCTAAGCTTGTCCTCGGGGTCGGGGGGTTCGCCCTCACCTCCGCCGGTACCAATGACGGCCTGGGTCCACGCTGCTGCGAGAAAGACACCGGCAATGACGAACCCGATCGTTTTCTTCACGCTGAATCGCTGGACTTCAAACAACCGAACATCGCTTGCGGCCACAGCCGCCCCGCCGATTGCGATTGCAACGATCGAGTCGTTTCTCATGATCGGATCCCGGACGGTCAACTTTGCTCCATCCAGCAGGGTGACACGGACGGATCCCGGCTCCTCTACAGGGATCAATGTCGCCGGGTCAGCGATGGCGGGCTGCCAAACCTGGCACCCTGTCAGCAGTGCAAGTAGTAGTGCGGCAATGGGCCGCCGCGCCAAAGAACCTCTGGTGCTCATCATGCCTTCGTTCACTGGTGTCCCCCATCACACATTGTCTTCGACCACTCTTCGACCACAAACACGAGCGTGTGTTCCCCGGTCGTTCGCCTTGCAGGGTAACACAATACGATCCGGCAACGGCCATCGGCGCATCGAGATGCTCGCCACGCGGGTGACGGAGCCGCCCGCTTCTAGCAGAAATGGCCGTAATTCGGGGTGCCATCGGTCGACTCGGCAACAGTCACCTCTGCTCAATCTCGACGAACGATCTCTTGGCAGTCGTTCGAACGGAATGGAGCGTCGGTGAGTCGTGCCAGGCTACTATTGGCGATTAGACTAGTCACGTGGTACCTTCTTAGAGGTTCCCTTTATTGGTGCGGTCATACCTAGGTGGGCGTTTGATCGACCCTTGACTCTGGCTACCGGCCTCTGTGGTTCGGGGGTGTAGTAGCAAGCTAGTTCCACACGTGCAACTGGAGAACGAATGAAATCGTTAATTTTGTCAGCACTCACGATCATGTGTTTGATCTTTCCCCCGCTCCTTGAAGCGCAAACGATCTCGGGAAGCGTGCGGGACCAGGCGTCTAATGGGCCTCTCGTGGCGGTGCAGCTCTTGGTCACCGGCACTAGTGTCGGAGGCTTGAGTCAAGCCAACGGTCAGTACTTGCTACTGAACGTCCCGGTCGGCACGCATACTGTCACTGCGCAGCTGATCGGCTACCGTGAGGTTTCGTTTGTCGTGACGGTGGCTGCTGGGGAGACCGTGATTCAGGATATATTCATGGAGCAGCAGGCACTGCAGCTCGACGAAATCGTCGTGACAGGCACTGGCACAGGAGCTCGGTTACGGACGATCGGTAACTCGGTTACCAGAGTCGACGCCTCCATTGCCGAGGTTCGGCCCCTCCAGCACATCACAGATCTTCTCAGAGGTCGGGTGGCTGGAGTCATGATCCAGCAAAGTGGTGGCATGCCGGGAGCCGCGTCCGCCATCAAGATCCGTGGTAGCTCGACAATGCGCGAGGTGGCGCAAGGGCCGCTCATCTACATCGACGGTGTCCGTGTGAACAACCGATTTGAAGGTGGTACTCGGGACGTCAATCGCATGGACGACCTTGATCCGGCGATGATCGAGAGCATGGAGATCATCAAAGGGCCAGCGGCTGCCACGCTGTACGGCACCGAGGCGGCGAACGGCGTCATTCAGATTATTACGAAGAGGGGCCAGGCCGGAGTAACCGAGTGGAATTTCACGACGCGGCAGGGAACTGCCTGGTTTGCGGATCCCGCGATACACACCCCCACCAACTGGGGGGTTAGTAGCGTCACGGATGCGGCGCTGGGACTGACCCAGGGTCAGGTCGGTTCGTTCAACGTCGTAGAAAACAAGACGGAAAGGGATTTGCTGTTCCGAAACGCCCGCAACCAGTATTACGGTATGGACGTTTCAGGCGGTACGGCGGCTTTCCAGTACTTCGTCTCCGGATCTGTCGGCTCCGAGCAAGGCGCCACGTACAACAGCTTCGCTAAGCGGTACAACGGCCGCGTGAACATCGCCGCGCAGCCGGCGGAAGATGTGACGATCCAAGCGAACATGGGTTTCAATCTCCTCCGCATGCGGATGGCAGGTGACTATCCGTATGAAGAAGCGGTCCGCTCCACCGCCAAGAACCTGGGCCCACAGGGCTGCAGAGGTACGGTTCCGGACGGGGTGCTTTGTGACAAGCGTGGGTATGACCGGTACCCGCCGGAGCAGTGGGTAGAAAGGCAGCACGACTATCACGAGGCCAACCGCATGACTGCGGGGGTGACCGTGAATCACAACCCCACTGACTGGTTATCTCAGAAACTCACGTTTGGTCTGGACCTCACCGACCAGCTGGAGAGCAGCCTGGACAATTTCCTCACACCCGTGACCGCGCAGTTCTGGCGATCTCGGGACGCCGCGGGTAACAAGAGCACAGGGCGCGAGTCCGTGCTCTACAGCACGCTCGATTACGGTGTAACGGGCAACCGAACGTTGTCGGATAATTTAACTAGCACGACGTCGGCGGGCTTCCAGGTCTATACCAAGACGGTCGAGAATGTTGCGGGGAGTGGTAACCAATTCCCGGCACTCGGTTTGGCGTCACTCAGTGCCACCGGTGAGCGCTCGGGATCTGAGTCCCTCGTTGAAAACAACACGGTCGGCGTGTACCTCCAGCAGCAGATCGGCTTCAAGGACAAGTTCTTCGTCACGGGCGCCGTCCGGGCGGATGACAACAGCGCCTTCGGTCAGAACTTCGACCTCGTGTATTACCCGAAGCTCAGTGCATCGTGGGTGGTGAGTGAGGGGGGTGGCGGGTTCCTCAGTTCGTTACGCGCACGTGCCGCGTACGGCGAGTCAGGCCAGCAGCCTGACGCCTTCGATGCGCTTCGCAGCTACACGACGCGCGCTTCGCCCAGTGGAGGGGCGACGGTGAGACCGGACGCTCCCGGAAACGCGGAGCTCGGTCCTGAGCGGGGTAAGGAGATTGAGATCGGGTTCGACGCATCGTTATTCAACGACCGTGTCTCGATGGACGTCACCTACTACGACCAGACGACGACAGACGCCATCGTCGGGCGCCAACTCGCACCTTCAGAGGGCTTCCTGGATCGGCAGTTCGTGAACGTGGGAGAGATCAACAATAAGGGTATCGAGGTCGCTCTGAACGCACGGGTCATAGAGACGTCGGGCTTCGCCTGGGATCTTGGTCTCAACCTCGCCACGAATAACAACACGGTCGTGGACCTTGGCTTGGACGCCGAGTTCCTCTCGACGGGATGGACCTCCAGGCACGTCGAAGGTCGCGCGGTGGGTTCAATGTTCGCGCCCGACGTGATTTTTGCGGAGTTTTTGCCCGGCAGTGAACAAATCAATAAGGACACGATGCGGTGCGATGACGGGAACGGCGCGCAGATCATTTGCAATGAGGCCGCCTGGATCTACCAGGGGCACCCGGACCCGACTGTGGATGGATACCTCACGACCGGGCTCACCATTGGGGATCGCCTCAGCATTGACGCGATGTTCCAAGGCAGATTCGGCCAGACGAAGTACAGCCTGCAGGGCTGGTGGCGGTGGGCTGCTCGCAAGCAGGCGAAGTTGAACGCGTTACCGCTCACGTGGGATGATGCTTCATCGACGAGCGGGTGCGGGACCTGCGAAGTCGCGGAAGCTCAGTACGGCAGTAGCGGCGAGTTCGACCTCTGGGTAAACGAGGCATCGTTCATCCGGTTCAAGGAGCTCTCAGTCAGCTACCTGGTCCCGGAGTCTTTGGCCGAGAAGCTCGGAGCTTCTCGCGGCACGGTGAGTATCGCTAGCCGGAACCTGGCCATGCTCTGGACGAACTGGCCTGAGTGGCCGTTCCACGATCCAGAGATCAGTGATGCCACCTCTACGTTCACTCAGGAGCCCCAGGAAGATTCGGGTATACCGCCTCTGACGTCCATCACACTCACCGTGCGGCTCACGCGCTAGGAGGGGATAAATCATGAAAAAGATAAATTCAATGAGACACGTTATTCCCGCACTCGCGTTGGGCTCGACCCTCCTCCTCGGAGGGTGTGGAGTGCTTGAAGACATACTTACGGTGGAGGCTCCATCCCAAGTCGTCGCGACCGATATGGCGGAACCGGCGGCCGCCAGCCTGCTCGTGGCGAGTGTGGCCAACGAGTTCCGGTGCGCGCTCACCCACTACAACATCGCGAGCGCGCTCGTCGGAATGGAGTTCGACGACGCAGCAGCTAACTCCGTTTTGGAAATCTGGGACACACGCAACCACGACACGAGCGGTTACGGATCTCAGTACGCGAGTGCACAATGTGGGAGTGGAAACCCGGCGCTGTACCTTCCGCTCTCCCAAACCCGGTGGCTCGCCGATGACGTGCTGACCAAGCTGGCCGAGTGGGACGCTGCGGACGTCCCCGACAAGAGCCGGTTCCAAGCCGAGACCGCCCTGTGGGCTGGATACAGCTATCTGCTTCTCGGTGAATCGATGTGTCAGGTGGTCTTCGACGGTGGGCCGGCGCAGGCGGTTGACGCGGCGTTTGCCCTCGCGGTGGCTCGCTTCGACGTAACGATCCAGCAGGGATCCTCTGACCATCAGAATGTGGCCAGAGTTGGAAAGGCCAGAGCGCTTAAAAACATGGGAGACTTATCGGGGGCCTCGACGGCGGCCGCCTCGGTGCCGTCAGGCTTCTCGTTCACGCTGGGCTACTCCAACGCGGAGTCCGTGACGCGTAATAAAGCGTGGGAAACGAACATCAGAGATGCCGATGTCACCGTTGGGACTGTCTATCGGGATAGATCTTTCGGTGGAGTGCTCGATGGTCGCACCACGACGGTGGACACAGGGCTCACGGGCAGAAGCGGCGCTGAGGTCTGGGAGATGACTAAGTATCCGGACGCGAGCACCCCGATCGAGTTAGGCAGCTGGGAGGAAGCACAGCTCATCGTGGCGGAGTATGCAGTCTCCCAGGGACGGCTCGATGATGCCGTTGCGATCATCGACGTACTTCATACGAATGCCGGGTTGCCACTATACTCGGCCGTTGTTCCGGGGGCGACGGCCACCCAGGTTCAGGATCAGATTGTTTGGGAGCGCGGGGCTGAGATGTTCCTCGAGGGCCACCACCTGTGGGACATCAGAGAGTACAGTCTCCCTCTGGAGCCGCCGGTGGGTGCTACTTCAAATTCCGGCGCGTTTTACTCAGACGAGCTTTGCTTCCAAATCCCGGCACGCGAGTTCCAGAACAACGACAATGTCACTGGTTGAGCAGCTGGGCAGTACTTAGGTAAGTTTGAGGGCCTCAAGTTCGAGGTCCTAGTGGACAAAGTGTGGGGACGGACTCGAATCTGGGTCCGTCCCCACATTTCTTGGAGGGGTCGCGGTCACGAGCGGCCGGTCAACGCCCCGTCACGATGTTGATGACACCCGCCCGATGCCCGGTGCCCCAGCGGGTCGTCGCGTCGGCCGTCCCGATGAACTCCACGCGATGGATATCACTGGGGGTAATGTGGCGGAGGGCCGACACATTCCCATGTCGGATCCCGTCGAGATACACGACCGGGTATGCCGCATTCTCGGCGGAGAAGGAATTCTGGCCGCGGGGAACCAGCCAGTTGGGCCGCATCCGTTTGATCAACTCGAACGCGGATGGATCCACATTGCCGCGGCGACGGATCTCTTGGTGCGAGATCTCATTCGTGAATGTCCGTCCGCCCACGTCGTCCCCCGCAGGCGGGGACGGGAGATCGAACGGATTTGGCGGAGTCCCGCCGCAGGAAGCGAGGGCGGCTGTGATCGCAACTGCGATCCCGGTGACAACGAGACGGGCAGAACGGAGAGGGCGACGTATCATGGCGTTGGCCCGGCCGAGAGTGAGCACGATCTAACCTACGCCTGCTCGGTGGTTATTGTTACCCTAGCCACGGAAGCCGATCTCTCATGGATGTCCTACCGTCGGGGAAGTTCCGGTCCTCGCACCCCGCTATTGCGAACGGTGGGGGTTATCCGAGGAAGGTGTCCCCATCGGGCTGGAAATGGCGCCACGCGAACCAGAACAGCACGTAGGCGTCCTCTCGCGTGCGCAGGCGCTCACCGGTCATGGGCCCATTGATCGCCGTGCCGTCGAGCGTCCAGGTCGAGCTGGTCTGCGCGTCGATCCAGGTGCTAGGCCCGGAGACGCTGAACGTCAACGTCTGGCCTTGCATCCGCGCATCGAACGCTACTGCGGCCTGGCCGTCGCGTGACTCATAGAAGACGGCGGTGGGCACTCCGCCGACCAGCTCATTGACTACAGAGGTCTCGCCCAACTTCTGGAGTTCAAGGAACGGATATCCACGCCCCCCCTCGGCGATTCGGATGGCAAGCACACGTTCCTTGATTTGGCGCGAACGATCCACGCCCATGTCGAAGAGCAGTCCATTGTCCGCGATGTTGTCATAGGAGCCATAGGGGTACGAACGATAGTTGCGCCCGAAGCCCGTAGCGCCACCCACGACCTTGGTGTTCGGGTACAGCTCCTTCCAACGGCCCCAGCTCATCTCCTGAACGGACAGCAGGGCGACCG
>Ga0114996_10005283_pt1 | contig 15222 bp, 17 predicted proteins | sample ArcticOcean_MG_C_4_FD_87039 | JGI IMG/M metagenome (GOLD analysis project Ga0114996, IMG submission 87039) | Marine microbial communities from western Arctic Ocean - ArcticOcean_MG_CB4_134 | ecosystem: Environmental > Aquatic > Marine > Oceanic | place: Arctic Ocean: Canada Basin | collected...
AAAGAAGAATTAATTGAATCTGTTGAATGGCCAATCAAGAACAGAAAGATGTTCACAGATATGGGAATTAGACCACCACGCGGAATTTTACTTTACGGACCTCCAGGAACAGGTAAGACTTTATTGGCAAAAGCAGTTGCCACGGAAAGTGAGGCAAATTTCATTTCAGTTAAAGGTCCTGAATTATTGAACAAATGGGTTGGAGAATCAGAGAAGGCAGTTCGAGAAATTTTTAAGAAGGCCAAACAAGTTGCGCCAGCAGTTATTTTCTTTGATGAAATTGATTCTATTGCGGGATCCAGACAAGGTGGTGAAGGAGCAAGAGCTTCCGAAAGCGTAGTCAATCAAATTTTGACTGAGATTGATGGTGTTGAAGAACTAAGTGATGTAGTTGTTCTTGCTGCAACAAACCGACCTGAATTGGTTGATGCCGCATTGTTAAGACCTGGACGATTTGATAGACATCTATTAGTAAGTCCTCCAAATGTTGATGCTAGAGTTGAGATTTTCAAAGTTCATACTAAAGAAGTTCCTCTTGCAAAAGAAATTTCATTAGCAAGTTTAGCTGAAGATACGGAAGGATATTCTGGAGCAGATATTGAAGCGGTTGTTAGAGAGGCAGCAATGATTGTTTTGAGAGATGTCAAAGAAGGAAGGAAAACCAAAGGTGTTGTTATGAAGAAACATTTTGCTGAAGCTTTGAAGAAAGTAAAACCATCTTTAAGTAAGCTTGAATTGAATAAGTATCGCGAAGCACTTGAAGCTGCGTCTGTAGCTGCACCAATTAATGGCCCAAGCTATATGGGTTAAGCTGAGATAAGCTTAAATATAAAATTGTACTTATTTTAATATGGGAATTGGTGATCTTTTTTTCAAGTTTGTTGGGTGGAAAAAGGAAAGCCCTGCAGGTGGAGTTAAAGTTATCAAGAATCAAGTGACTTTACAATTTTTCAGATCAAATGTAGATACTGCAAATATGGCTGGACTTGTAAACAGCGTAAATTCTACATTAAATCCACTTCAACGAAACAAACAAATTGATAATTTTACAATTGATAGCAACCAACAGCGCGGAGGAGGACCTGCCCTTGTTGTGACGATTTTTACAGATGCATCAAGACAAAATGCAGCAATTGTAGCTATGCGTAAATTAGACTTTGAAGGACCTGAAAAATTAGCCTAGAATAATTGGTTTATCATCAATAATTATTGTATGTTCAAATTGAGCTACATATGATCCCTTTTCTTCAAGAAGAACTTTATGATCGTGTAGAATTCCGGCTCGAACGAACGTTCCCAGAGCCAACCTTGTTTTCAAAGGACCAAATGTCTTTTGCAGCTCTCTCTCAGAGAAAGGGAGTGTTTTGTAAGTTTCAACAATATGTTTTAGGATTTCTTTATACATTCTAACTGGTTTTGTTTGAAATAATTCATAAATTCCTGAACTTTGACCTTCCTTTACACCACCACGTCCATTAGTTACGAAAGGTTCAATTGCAATTACGTCACCCTTTTTTAGAGTTTCATTGCTTTTATTATCATAATTTGGAATGTTGTATCCCGCATGCACAACATATTGTTCAAGACCGTGACCTGACAGATTTTTAATTACTTTGAATCCTGCCCTTTCTATTGTAGTTTCTATCTGAGCACCAATATCTGAGACTTTAACTCCTGGATTGAGAATTTTTATAGCGTTGTCGAGAGCAGACCTTGCTGTTTTTATCATCTTATCATGCTCTTTTGTTTCAATTCCAAACGAAATAGCACTATCTACAATATATCCATCTATCTGTATGCCTACATCCAATTTTACTAAATCTCCTTTATTTAATACGTTTTTATCGTTGTGCGTAGCACAATAGTGTGCTGCAACATCATTAACGGATAGATTTACTGGAAAAGCTAAATCTGCACCCAATTCTCTAATTTTATCTTCAATTTTTTCTGATAATTCTAAATAAGATACCCCCGGTTTTGCTAAAGATTTACCATATGTTTTTACTTTCTTGGAAATCTCACTGGCTTTCTTGTATTTTACTATTATGTCTTTAGGTAGTGCCATCTCAATTTAGAACCATTGGTCAAGACCGGTATTAAGGTTTTTGATTTGCTCTTTAGAATAACCAAACAGCTCAAGAATTTTATATGTTGCTCCAATTAATTGGTTGTTAATATAATAATCTTCATCAATTTCTTCAATAGTGGTTTGTTCAGGTAATTTCACTCGGTCACGTATTCGTTTCGAGCTTCCTTTTGTTACTACATATTTTACAATTGTTCCTGCGCCAACTTTAATTCCTGTTTGAGCTAATAATTCTCCTGCAGCAACTTGCGGACCTTTTGTTTTGTATTCATGTATTTGTTTTGTTAATCTATTTGTAAGTATTAAATCTTCCATGTTGATTTTTTTGTTTCGAATATCTGCAATTATTTTTTGAATTTTTTCTAAAGCAGGTTTTCCATCAACTTCAGTTAAGATTGTAGTCAGAGTTTCAACTTGCGCTTTTTGTGCAAGTTTTGACCAGTCACCTCGTCGTGCTTCTAAACCTTTAATAATAATTTTGTTATTTTGATCCATAAGTGCATATCTTTTCTTTGCTCCAGCACCCGAACCTTTCTTTTCTAAAAATACGCCTGACTTAAACAATCCTTCTTCTTCAAGCTCCATAGGACTAGGAAGGCGTTCATTAGCTTCAGCTTTGAATTTATCCATTGCTTCTGAATCAATCAAAAATACAGAATCCGTATCTCCGTAAATTACTTTTATGTCATGTTTTTCTGCTAAATCAATTGTATCGTGAATATATTTTCTACCCATTGCAGTTATTGATCTTGCACAATCTAATGAATACCATCTTGCTCCAAAGAATGCTAAATATCCGTAGAAAGAATTTGCTAAGATTTTAAGACCGTAAGACTCTGCGTCAAGAGTTCTATGTTCATCAGAATCTTTTTCACAATCTTTCATCAATTTCTTTACTTCAAATCTCCGCTTGATTATTCTTTCAATAAGTTCTGGAAGAAACCCTTGTTTTGATTTGTCAAAAAAGATTGTTTTATCTGGAAGGTTTATTTTTTCTTTGTCGTTTCCCTCAGATTTCATCGTATACTTGTCAATATTATGCGCAATTAGAATAGTAGGGTACAAACTACTAAAGTCAAAAACACGTACATTCTTGTAAACTCCAGGTGTTGGTTGATATACAAATGCACCTTCTGCTTGCGTTGACCGTCTTCTTATTATTTCATCATTTGACGGCCGATTTTCAATTATTCTGTTTTGTTCAATCGCACTCTTGATGATGAATTGTTCTACTAATCTTCCATATCTCATTCGAGTCACATCAAATAGCGGGAGTCCAGTAAATCTTGAGAATTGTAATGCTATTGGTAATATTTTTTCTGCAAGCAAATACGTCAGTTTAGAATCTAGCAAATTATATTCTGAAAATTTATTCATATTCTCATCACTGTCATCTAACCAAGCTTCGTTTGGAGGAACTCCCAGATCCAACTTTTTTTGACCAAGCATTTCTTCAGCAACATTGTCCAAAGATAGTGAATTTGTTTTTAGTCTTGGAGCAAGCGCATTTCTAATGAAAATATATGTATCCAAATGAGTTATACCATTTATTTTTACAGGCTTTGCATTTCTGGCACCTCTCGTATAAATTGGTTCCTCGCTTAAGGGAGCTAATTTCAATTTTACTTTATTTTTTGATGCACGCTCTTTAATGAACCACATATCAAATATATCTGAGTTGTATCCAGTCAGAATATCGGGTTCAAAGTTATTTATTGTTTCTCTGAAATCTTCTAAAAGTTCTTTTTCTGATGAAACTGAATTTATGAATTTATGAATTTTCTTAAAATCACGAGTAATTGTAACTTTTTCAAAATCTTTACTGTAATAAGAGATTGATACAATTTTGTCAGTCAAAGGATCTGGAAAACTTCCATCACTAGTAGTCTCAATATCGAATGCAAGAATCTTTGGTTTAAAGTCTTTGTATAATTCTATTTTATTATCCAAAATGGAACGGAAAACGTAAGGAATGTCTGCTTCGAAAACTTCCTCCACACTTGTCAAGTCACGTATTTTTTCTCTAATGATTGGAACTTCTCGAGGAAAATTTACAACAATCTTCAAAAATTCAGTTTCTTTGTTTTGAAAGTTCTTAGTTACTTGCTCAATTCGAATAACTTTTGTTTGTTTGTCTTTGAATTCGTAAGTGAGTCCAAGAATGTCCTTTTTTGCGCGAGCTAAATCAATTGGAAGCGCCATAAAATAAGGTTTAGGCGCATCAATTTCTTCCACGACCTTTTTATTATCAAGAGCCTTGATTAATTTAAGATGCCGTTGGCTGTCTTCCGAATAAACAACATCAATAATAGTCATTATTCTGATTCTTCGCCTTTAATTTGATCAAAGAACCGTCTCATATCTCGTTGAACTTGGTCTGCATCAACTTTAAGTTTTTCAAGACTTAAATGAAGTCTTTCTTCATCTTTTACCAAATTTGCGATTTGGTCAAAAGGTCCAGTTGCGCGTTGAAAGTCTGCAAGTCCAATTGAACCATATGGGGAATTATCCATTTCTCGTGCAACTTTTGCGACTAAGTTTCCAAGCCATAAGTTTAATGAGTCTTTAACTTCAGATCGAATTTGCTTTCCGTCAGTAATTGAAGCTCGCATTAATCTTACAACTCTTGCACGTGGGAAAGGTAGACGTTCATCATCTGCGTCTTCATTTTCCGCTTGTTCTTCGGGCATTTTTTCTTGGTTTTCCATGGTATATTGTTAGTTGTAAAAGCTTTAAAATTTAAGGATTTGCCCTCTTAATCAGACAAATCAATATCGCTCTCGTATTGCGATTCTTCTATTTCCTGATTCTCGCTTTTATCTTCTTCATCAAAATTGTAACCATACTCTTCTTCAATGATTTTATTACAAATTTGTGAGACTCCATATTTTAATAATTCTTCAGTAGGTTCTTCATGAATTGCTTCTCCAACAGCTGTTAAAAGAGTCATTACGTTTTCTGAAAGCTCATAACTTCCACCTCTTTGACCATTCACGTACTGAGATATAGTTGAAACTTGAGAATCCATTAATTTTGCAATATCTTTTTGAGAAAGTCCTTGTGTTTTAAGTTCTTTTGCGAGCCCAGCCTTAACAGAAGATATTACTGTTCGTGCTATAAACTCGTGAGGATATACAATTGGCATGAAGGTTGATTATATTGTATAATTAAAAGTATTTTGCTGTTTAAGAGAAGTTTTTGATAAATATGCGAGTCATAAAGCCACTAACTAACAATAGACCCATTCCAACAGCCATTGCCTCGCCATAGCTCATAAATTCACCACTCCAACGACTAATTCCGCTCCACAATAAAATGAATCCAATTCCTGCTGTAAACGCCAACATGAAATGTCTAATAATTATAACTTGACCTTCAAATTCCTTTGTTTTTCTTCTTCTTTTTCTTGATAGAAACTTAACTCGTTTTTTCTGAGATCTTGTTAGTCGTGAAAAGTCCATAATTATAATTGAATTGAGAATATTAAAAGTTTGTCTTAATTAATAAGCGCGGGGAGGGATTTGAACCCCCGAATGACGGGACTGCAACCCGTCGCCTTACCGGACTTGGCCACCCGCGCGTAAGTTTAGGGCTGATTTTTACTTTAAAACCCTTTCTGCGCCCTGTTTTTGGATTAAATTTATATAGTTCTGATGCGATTTTTTGGAATGGCAAAAAAGACCAGCACCATGGATTATTGGTATGCTATCTACGGCTTGATTCTTATCGCAATAGGTTGGATGACTTATAGCGGAGGTTTTTCACTTGAACAAGCGTTTGGTGGTTTACTAATGTTATGGGGTTTGAAAAAACTCTTTATGAGTCACGCTTGTTAAATCGTGACTTATTTTCTTTTTAGAATGTAGCTTTTGATAGTATCTTCTATCTCGTAGCCTTTGGATTTGAGCATTTTCCTCAATTTGTCTGCAGTTTGAAAGTCTTTCTTCAATCTGGCTTTCAATCTCTTTTCTGCGAGTCGCTTTATTCTGAAGGGAATTGATTTTGATTTCAATTTTCTGAGATTGAACCCAAAAATATTGTCAAATCTCAAAAGCAAGTAGACCTTTTCCTTATCTTGAACTTTTTTGTCATTAATTACAGCCCAAGTTTTAGCTATTGCTTTAGGTAGGTTTAGATCATCATTGACTGCGTCAGTAAATTGTTTAAAATATTTATCACCAATTTTGCTTGATTTCAATGATCCACGACCTCTATTTCTCAATTCAAGATAAGTATCAAATAATTTCTTTCTCGCTCGCTGTGCGGATTTAAGTGCGGTTTCACTAAACACCATTTGTTTTCGATAATGCGTCCCAAGAGTCAAATATCTAAAATCTAGTGCATCAAAACCCGCCTCTTCAAGGTTTGGAATTGTTACAAACTCTCCTGAAGAACGAGCCATTTTTCCTTTGTTTTTATCAATTAAGAATGCACTATGTATCCAATAATTTACCCAGGGTGCTTCAGATGTTGCCGCTTCAGATTGTGCAATTTCATTATTATGATGTATTTGCTTTAAATCTTCACCACCTGTGTGAATGTCAAATTGGTTTCCTAGGAATTTTGTGGCCATGGCAGAACATTCAATGTGCCAACCCGGATAACCAAGACCCCACGGTGAATCCCATTTCATATCTTGGTCTTGGAATTTTGATTTTGTGAACCAGAGAACGAAGTCGTTTTGTTGTTTTTTGTTTGGATCTTTAGTCACTCTCGCTCGTTGTTTTGTACCTCCACCTCCTAATTTTTTGTTTGAATATTTTGATGTGTCAAAATATACGTTTCCATCTTTAATATATGTAAAACCATTTTTTTCCAATCTTGTGATCATAGTAATCTGTTCTCTAATATATTCAGTTGCTCGAGTAAATTTATTTGGTGCAATAATATTTAGAGATTTCAAATCCTTTTTGAATGCGTCAGTGTAGAATTTTGCGAGGTCCCAAACTGATTTCTTTTCCTTTTTTGCAGCAGCCAGCATTTTATCTTTACCAGTATCTGCATCAGAAGTTAAATGTCCAATATCTGTTATGTTCATAATATGTTTTATGTTATGTTTATTGAATTTGAGTGTCCGTTTTAGGAAGTCACTCATTAAGAAAGTTCTATGATTTCCAATATGAATGTAATTATATACTGTTGGTCCACAAGAATACATTCTGACTTCCCTTTTTGAGATTGGTTTGAAAATTTCTTTCTTTTTTGTGAGTGAATTGTATAATCTAAGCGTCATAAATAATAAAGAAATTAAGAAGTCTTAAAAGTTTTGATTAATAGTATTAAATATGGCACAAACACAACAGGACGTTTTGGAGACAAGCAAAGCACAATGTATCTTTTGTAAGATAATTGGCGGTGAAATTCCTTCATTCAAGATTTATGAAGATAATAAAGTATACGCTTTCTTAGATATCAACCCCATCAATGCAGGACATGCTTTAGTTATACCAAAGGAACACTATATTGTTCTTCCTCAAATGCCTGAGGAGTTGGCAACACATCTTATGAAAGTTGTAAAATATTTATCTGGAGCTATTTTTGAGATGACGGGTGCACATGGAATAAATGTCTTTCAGAATAATGGTGCTGCAGCGGGACAAGAAGTTCCACACGTTCATTTTCATATTATTCCACGATTTCAAGATGATAAGGCAATTGGCGAATGGAAGCGAAACAAGATTGAGCCTGAGAAATTAAAACAAATGGCTGATGCCATGGGAAAAACCCTGAAACCAATTAGTTCAAGAGTTAAATTGGGAGCCACCACTCCAAAAGTTACTAAGAAGAAGGTCGTATCAAAGAAACCAAGCAAAGTAATTAAATTAACTAAGAGAAAAAAGACTTAATTTTTAGTAATCTCTGAAAAAGTGATATACATCGTGATGCATTCTTGCTGCTTCGTGTGCTGAATTTATTTGTCCGTTATGTAAATGCGCCCTAACAACGTTACAATTACTACATTCTAATGCATTATGAGAATCATCGTTAATAGATTCCATATATCCGTATGTTTCATTTATTATTCTACCTAAATTATCCATATGTGCGTGTTTTTCTTTATGCAAATCATGATTTCGTGTAGATACAACACCCATACTCATAAGTGCCCAAACAACTGCGAAAAATCCTGCTACACCTAGTAAAACATAGTGAGACGATTCTAAGACTACCATTAATAAACTGAATACGCTACTCCTTTTTATATTTTACTTAGAATCTCAGGTATACTTTTGAACAAAATATCACCGAAGTAGCCCGAAATTAGAATGGAGAATAGGAACGAGGGTCCAAATGCAATCCCAGTCTTAATTTCAATCGATTTTTTGTAATTTCTCTGAATTTCTCTGATATCTTTCTCAAGAACTCCAATCTTTCTAACTTTGTAAATAGTTTTTTTTCCAATTTTTAGATCGTTAGTTATCCAATCACCTTCTGTTAATTGGGACGGACGAATTTTTTTAATAAAAAAGTGTTTTTGAAGAATTAGTGCCAAATGAGTTATTGTTATTCCTACAGAGATGATTGGGAGAAATATGAAAAAAGTGTTTTTCAATAAAAAAGGAAGAATTAATGAAAATGTCATAATAATCACCAATGTTTTTGCAACCGGAGAAATTGTCACTAACCTTTTCCAATTTTTAGCAGAAAGATAAGCCATTATTAGAATTGCATACGCCCCACCAAGAAGAAATAAATTGAAAGTAAAAGTTATAATGAAGGGTAAAACAGTGGTATGGAATGTCGGAATCATTGCTGCAACACCCAATAGTAGTTTTGTGTCTCCACCACCCCATTGCCCCAACAAAAAGAGCGGTATTGATATTGCGCTGGCAATTGCTAATGAAATCAATAATGCGTTTATTGGTTGAAACGATTGACTTATCGCAGCGAGAATTATTTGAGCAGATATTCCAAAGATAATTAGAAAATATGAAATTGAATCTGGAATTTCAAAAGTCTTCAAATCCGAGATTGTTGCAAGGATTATTGCGATTAAGGTTATTCCAAATAGAAATAATTGTTCCTGCATGGATATTCTTGCAATGAGACTTTAATATATTTTGGCTTATGCAGCCTCAATACCTTTCTCAGTTATCTTAAATATTGCTTCACCTTCAGGTAAACAAGGAGAATCTACTAATCTTGCAATTCTTTTTCCAGCCTTTCCACGTCTTAAATATACTCTGAATTGAGATGCATGTCCAAGAATGTGACCACCAATTGCAGCAGTAGGATTACCAAAGAATACATCCGGTTTTGACATAACTTGATTAGTTACATAAACTGCCAAGTTATGTTTGTCTGCCAAACGTTGAAGTGCATGCAAATGTCTGTTTAATTTCTGTTGTCTGATTGCAAGAGTCCCTCTACCTACATATTCAGAACGGAATAAACTCATCAAAGAATCAACAATAACTAATTTAATGTTTTTTCCTTCCCTGTTTATTAATTCGTCAACCTTGTCTACCAATAACATTTGATGGTCAGAAGTGTATGCTCTCGCAACCATAATTCTATCTAGTATTTTTTTAGGATTTATTCCTCGTGCTTCGGCTATCTGCGTTATTCGCTCGGGTCTGAATGTATTTTCAGTATCAATGAATACAACGTCTGCGTTAAATCCACCATCTTTCTTAGGTAACTGAACAGTAACTGCTAACTGCATTGCAATTTGTGATTTTCCTGATCCGAAAGCTCCATATGTTTCAGTAATGCTTTGAGTTTCAATACCTCCACCGAGTAATTCATCAAGCTCTTCGGCACCTGTTGTTAATCTCTCAATTGCTGTTCGTTTTTTTACTAGCTCTGACCCAGTTGAAAATCCCATATCCATAGCGTTTCTTGCTACGATTTGTGCTTTCATTGCGCCAGCTTGAGTCATTCCTGAAGAGTCTGCAATTTGTGCAACGGGAGCAACAGCAATAGACATTATAGTATCGTACCCTGCGTCTCGAAGTTTGTCTGCAGTAGTCGGACCAACGCCAGGCAAGTCTTCAAGTTCTGTAGGTGTTTCTTCTAGTTCGATTATTTCTTCAACGGCATCTGTGATTGTTTTTTCTTTCTTCTTGGGTAGCATTATTTATTCCCGAGCATTTGCTCTGCAATCTTTTTAGGATCTAATTGAGTATTAACTGAGTTTGCAGATAATTCTGTTCGATCATAAGCTTTATTTTCACGAATACTTCCTTGGACTTCAACAAAACTTCCCAAGAATTCTACTGCGATCTCTTCAATAGGTTTTTCAAGTAATAAGTCATGTAATTTTTCTGCCTTTATTCCAAGAATTTTTTCTCCAGATTCACCAAAACAAGTTGCTCTTACATTACCCTTTCCATCATCAATTACAAAATTGAAAATTAAGGTTTTATTTGCTTTCACAAGTTCATGAGTTGAGCATCTGAATTTATCAGCTTCAGGTTCGACCTTTTTTCTACACTCTGGACAAGCATCATAGAATCTTGGCTCTGCAACATTTACAATTGTTCCTCGAATCTTTACGGGACTTCCAATTATTGGTGTGTCTAGTGAAGTTTCTTGCAATTCTTGCTTTTCCGGACTTGCAATCTTTACATTAAGCTCATCTTGATTAATTAAAATTTGACTTCTTGAAGTCAATTGTAATTCTTTTCCTGAATATTTATTGTCTTTTATAGATGCGCCTTTAATTCTGACGATATCACCTTGATTTAATCGAGCTTCTTTGATTAACTCCGCTCGTCTATCCCATAATGTGGTTCTAATTTGACCAGTTTCATCGGCAAGCATTATTGGAACAAAATCAATAGTTCTTCCATCACGTTGGAAGTTACGAGTTTCAAATATTTGAGATACTTTTGCTACAATTTCGACACCACTCATACCTACGTGAGCTTCATTTATTTTTAGAACTTTTGTTGCTGGATCTTCAAAAAGTTTCACATTTAACTCAGATGCAACGATATATGCTGCTCCCTCTTCAGAAACCAAGTCTTCCAAGGAAGTCATTTTTTCCTTGATTTTTTCCTTGACTTCTTTTTCAGATAATCCGGATTGCTCTGACACTTTCTTAATAATATCCTCAACAGGTACATGAATCATTCAGACTTTCAGCATACTTTAGTTTTAAGCTTTTATTTACTAAATTGATGGTGACAGAATTAGCTACTCGTTGTTTTTTCCTTAACTGCATCAATCAAAGACTGCATCATTGCGCTAGGAATTGCATGCGGATTTGAACCTCCGTGCCAGGAAGTTCTTGGTCTAATCTGTGCTTGTATAATTTTTTCATTTGTGTCGTCCAGAATTATCGCAGATCCATGAATTCTTGGAAGAGTATCAAGATTTTTTTGTAAATCTGTAGTAAGATATGACTGCATTATTCCATTTAATGCTTGAAGATCCATACTTGAAGTTAGTCTGTGCGAAATTACTATATCTGATTGCGTCATTACATCCGTATCAATCTTTCCCGGTTGCTGTGTTGCGAGTATTAGAGAGATTCCTGGCTGCCGCCCTTCCTTCAAAATTCGTCTAAGTGCACCACTTGCAAGAGTTGAACCTTCTCTCGGAAGAAATTCATGTGCTTCGTCAATTAGAATCCACAATAACGGTTCCTTTCTTGAACTTGCCGTACCTCTAATTTCTTCTAATTCTTCCAACTTTCTTGCAGAAAGACGGGTTTTGATTATGTGATTTGAAATATGTGAAATTATTAATGCACGAATCATATCACCATCATCAGTTTCAGCATACGGAGATAGATCAATTATTGATGTTTGGCCACCAGTAGTTAATTCTGAAAGGTCGGTTCCACGCTCGTCAAAAATTCCCCACTTTTTTATTGCATTAAGTTTGCTCAGAACAATTTTAACCTCTGCTTCTGCAGCATCCTTATCTTCTTTAATTATCTTCATCAAAGAAGTTAATGAGAAATTGGATTCAGATTCTTCAGCAACACTTATTGCTCGCTCAAGCAATAAACTTGCAGGACTTAATTCTTCAATATTGAATATTTCAGACCATTCTTTTGCACTCATTAAGTTTGGTCTTATTGCCAGCGGTTGATCTACTGGAAATCCTTTTTTCTGATATTCATCAAATTTTCCAATTGGAGCATATAAGGTTATATCTGCCGATGCAGGTTTTATTTCCCAATCAGTTAGAATCTTTGCGTCCTTTAGATTTGGATTTTTCATACTCCAATAAATCCCCATAGTATCAAAGATTATTGTAGAAATATTTTGTTTGATTTCCGGCTCCAAGTTTGCAATTCCTTCCGCCATAACTCCCAGAGTATATGATTTACCTGAACCTCTTTTTCCTGCAACCAAGATTGCATGAGGTTTATCAACATCTAAAAAAATCGGATTTGCTAACGAAGTAGTTCGTTCCATTTGTACATAATGTTTTCCAAGTAGAATTGAAGCCTTTGTTCCCATAATCCTTCTATCCTTTGGTGATCGACCGAGAATGATTTCATACATGTATTGATGAGTTTATTGTTTAATATAAGTTTAATGTCACAGTTTTCAAAAGATTAATAAACTAAATTCTAAGCTCTGAACTATGCCAACGTCGCATAATCTGGTATTGCGCTCGCCTCGAAAGCGAGTTCCTTCTGGAGTTGCAGGTTCGAATCCTGCCGTTGGCGTTTACTACACTTTTTAAGTTTTTACGATTTTGGAAAGTTATGAATAAAGTCGGAATTGTGGGAAATGGTTACGTTGGTGGCGCAATTGCACATGGATTTTCACCAATATCTACTGGAAACTGTGAAGTAAAGGTTTATGATAAATTACCTGAGAGATCATTACATACTTTGGAAGAAACGGTGAATGATAGCGATTTTATTTTTGTATCAGTCCCAACACCAATGACTAAAGATGGCTCAATAAGTCTAAAATATATTGATCAAGTTTTCAAAGAAATAAATGAAGTCAACAAACAATCAGAGAATATTGTTATTTTGAAATCGACAGTCGTTCCTGGAACAACTGAGAAATTACAAGCGAAGTTTCCTGAATTAAATATCGTGTTCAATCCTGAATTTTTAACTGAGAGATCTTCAAGATTAGATTTCATAAATCAGAGTAGAATTGTTCTTGGTGGCAAAAAGGAGCATACTATGAAAGTTGCTAAGTTGTATACTGATCGATTCAAATATTGTAAGGTCATTGAGACAGATTACAAGACTTCAGAAATTGTAAAATATTTTAGCAATATATTTTTTTCAGTAAAGGTTGCATTTGCAAATGAGATGAAACTTATTTGTGAAAAAATTGGAGCAGATTGGGATACTGCACTCGAAGGTTTTGTTGCAGATGGTAGAATTGCTGATTCACATTTGAATGTTCCCGGACCAGATGGTAAAAGAGGATTTGGTGGAAGTTGTTTTCCAAAAGACATCAATGCGTTTATGGCATTTGCAAAAGAGATTGGTGTAAATACTCATACCATAAATGGTGCGTGGGAAACCAATTTAGAAGTTAGACCAGAACAAGATTGGAATGAACTTAAAGGTAGAGCAATCGACGAGGATTAAAATGAAAGTTAGAAAAGCAATTATTCCAGCAGCAGGTAGAGGAACCAGATTATTGCCTGCGACAAAGACTCAACCAAAAGAAATGTTACCAATTTATGATACTCCAGTTATTCAATTGGTTGTTGAAGAAGCAGTTAAATCAGGAATAACTGAAATTTTGATAATTACTGGCGAAAACAAACATTCGCTGGAGAAACATTTTGATATTACACATACCGGCAATGGAAAATTAAAAGAATTCAACAAATTATTAGAAAAAGTTGATATTACTTTCAAACGTCAAAGCAATCCTCGAGGGTTAGGTGATGCAATTTTACGTGCAAAGAATTTTTCTCATGGCGAACCTTGTGCAATTTTACTAGGTGATGACTTCTATCTTAATTGTGAAACTCCTGCAACAAAACAACTGATTGATGCTTATGAAAAATTGGGAAGTTCAGCAACAATTGTAGGTGTTGAAACTTTGTCCAAAGAAAAAATGACTAAGAAAGGAATGATTGTAGTTAAGAATGGATCTACTGAAGTTGAAAGCATAATTGAGAAGCCAGACATTAATTCAGTTGTATCAGAATTAGCAATTAGTGGCAGATATATTGTTGCTCCTGAGCTTTTTGATAAACTAGAGAAAGTTACTGAAAGTTTTCGTGGCGAAATTGAGTTGACAGACGGGTTGACAGAGTTACTTAAAGACAATTTAACAATTCATGCTCATTTGATTGAAGGTACTCGAATTGATGTTGGAACTCCAACTGAATATTTAATTGCTAACTTGAAATATGCAATGTTAGATGAGGCTGTCAAGAAAGAAGTTATCAAAGTTATCAAATCTGAATTAGATAGTTAGTTTTTTTCAATTGTTTCTGATCCAACAATTATTTTTTTACCTAGTTTTTCATCAAGTCCTTTGTATTCCACGGCAGCTCTCAAATCTCTTATTGCACCATGTAGACGTCTTGAAACAAAAGGTCTTTTTTCAGTTGTATAAAATTCACAAGCGATTACAAGATCATCTTTAGATTCTGAGAAAATTAAATCACCAACAAATTCTGATTCAGTTTTGAACCAACCAACTCTTTTTTTAGTATATAATTGAGTACTTCCACTTTTTCCATTTAAATTTATATATCCAAAATCAGTTAGAGCAATGTTTTTGAAACTTTTTCTTACTACCGATAGTAATTGTCGTTGTGTTTTATTTATTTGTTGTGCATTATATGAACCCGGTCGTAATCCCATTGCAGTTTTGTATGCGCGAAAAAATTTATAAAACTAGTTAATTGATGTTTTTGTTAAGCAAAAGTATTTATTTTATAAGATTCTAGGAAAGCTATATGGTATTCCGAACCGGCTGTTTAGCAGATACAAAAAGTTTTGAAGAAAAATTTAATTCAGCCAGAACTCGCAGAGCTCAAAAAATAGTTATTGAAGAATATACACAAATTTATCGAAGACGTCAACAAGAGGCCAGCAAATGTCCTGGATTGGGACTTGCAATAGATAGAAGAAAAAAACAACTCAAACCCGTATTATAATAATAGCGCCCCTTCCGGGATTTGAACCCGAGTCGCCAGGTTGAAAGCCTGGTATGATTGACCGAACTACACCAAAGGGGCGT
>Ga0114996_10005284_pt1 | contig 15216 bp, 12 predicted proteins | sample ArcticOcean_MG_C_4_FD_87039 | JGI IMG/M metagenome (GOLD analysis project Ga0114996, IMG submission 87039) | Marine microbial communities from western Arctic Ocean - ArcticOcean_MG_CB4_134 | ecosystem: Environmental > Aquatic > Marine > Oceanic | place: Arctic Ocean: Canada Basin | collected...
AAAAAGCGTTGACCCCTAACAAGAAAACCAGGACGATCAGCCGCAGAGTCAGAGGGAGTTCTTCCATTTCGAATAACGGGCGAGAAACCGAGTTCATGCTAACACGCGCTGGGGAGTTTGACCGTCCGGAACATGTGGGTTGGCGGGCCGGAATCGATCTGACGGGGGGGGGCGGTGGGGGAAGCGATTATCCCGGGTTTGTGGCCTTAGCCCGCTTTTCTCACCGCCCGGATTGTCGTTGGATCACGAAATCGACCTCGAACATGTCGTAGACGGTTTTGTTCATGCCGAGGGCGCCGTACACACCCTGAGCAATGCTGTTTTCCTGCTCCACGTAAAGCCGTATCCCGCAGACGCCGCCGAGCCTTTGTGCTTCTTCGACGACGTGCTGATGGAGGCTCGTATAGACGCCGGTACGGCGCTGGTCCGGCTCGACGTAGACGCTCTGGATCCACCAGAACACGCCGTTCCGCCAGTCGCTCCACTCATAGGTGATCATCATCTGCCCGACGGCGCGGCCCCCGAGTTCGGCGACCAGATAGAAACCCTTCGAGCTGTCGCGCAGAACCGCACGAACACCCCCGAGCAATTGCGGACGATCGAGCGAGAGCCCCTCGGTTTCCAGAGCCATGGCGGCATTGCATTCCGCGATCGCCTCGGCATCGGAGAGGTTGCCCCGGCGGATAGAAATCTGTTGCATCAAGTAGGGCTCCTAAAGATGGTCTGGCTAATCTTGTGCATGTAAATCGTTGCCGATTATCGCAGAAAGCCTCTGGCCGCCGGACAGAGCCGCGGAGATCAGTTCACGCTTTCCACAGACCCGGCGGCCCTCACGACGGCCACTGCCCCAGCCCGTTTGCCCCTGCCGACCCGCTTCTGTCGCACCTTGTTGAATCCCGCCGATGATTGGCCTAACCCGCATTTCTCACCGGCTGACGGGCCAAGCACATGAGAGGCCCGCCATTACTTCGTTGCGCTTGCTCGCCGTGCTCAACGGACTGGCGAGGTAACGTCGGCCCGGAGGCCGACGCGGCCCGCCAGGAGGCGCGCGCCACCTCAGAGCGGCGCGCGCCTCGTACTGACAGGCCTCTGATGCACTTTGCCTCGCCACCCGGTGAGAAATGCGGGCTGATTGGGATCGGGCATCCAACTTGCGGAACAGAACGCCTCCCGGATTTACTCCACACGCGATAATGGACGCGAATGAATATCGTCGCGATCGGGGAGATCCTTTGGGACGTCTTTGAAGATCGGGAGCTGCTCGGCGGCGCGCCCTTCAATTTCGCGGTTCACGCCTCGCGTCTGGGGCACGAAGTTGCTTTCATTAGCGCGGTGGGAGATGACGAGAGAGGCCAGCGCGCCCTGCGTCTCACGGCTGAACTGGGGCTTTCGCCACGTCTTGTCAAACAGATCGCCGACGAAGCGACCGGGGCAGTGACGGTGCTCCTGGACGCCGAAGGGCAGCCCAGCTATACGATCCATCGGCCCGCGGCCTACGATTTCGTATCGCTTTCCGAGCAAGAACGTGTGGCGATCGCCGCGAGTGAACCTTCCTGCATCTACTACGGAACGCTGCATCAACTCAGTGCTCGGGCGAAAAGCCTGACACGAGAGTTGCTGGAAATGTTCCCGCGGGCCCGGCGGCTCTATGACGTCAATCTGAGACGGGACTCCTACAACCCGAGTCTTATAGAAGAGTTACTGCAGCTTGCCACCACGCTGAAGATCAACGACGAGGAGGTCGTTGCGGTTGAGGCGATGCTGGGAACATCTTGTGGCTCGCTGGAGAACTTCTGCCGAGCCTACTCAGACAAATTTGGCTGGGACGCGGTCTGCGTGACGCGCGGCGCCGCGGGTTGTTCGGTGCTGATCGCCGGGGAGTTCGCCGAAGCTCCCGGCTGCCAGGTAGAGGTGGTTGATACGGTCGGCGCGGGGGACGCCTTCGCGGCGGCATTTGTCCACGGGCTCGACCAGGGCTGGCCAGCTGCGCGGGTTGGCGATTTTGCTAACCGGGTCGGGGCGCTGGTGGCGAGCCGCGCCAGCGGCGTCCCGTTTTGGACAACACAGGAAATAGCGGACGCAAGGAATCGCTGACCGGCGGGGGGGGGCAGATGGCGGGCCTGTTGCGCGTTTCGGCCGTCAGGTGGCGAGAAATGCCGGCTAGTATTTCGCCGCCATCAAAGCCCGCAGCCGTCGCGCTCTGTCGGGGCCGCGCAAAGCCCTGAGCGCTTTGGCTTCGATTTGGCGAATGCGTTCGCGTGTGACGGCGAACTCTTGGCCGATCTCTTCGAGCGTATGCTCACGGTCGCAGCCAATTCCGAAACGCATCCGGATGACCTTCTCTTCCTTGGGCGAAAGGGTTTTCAGTACGTCCGCCGTCTCTTCCCGGACGTTGGAATCCACGACGGATTCAATCGGGGAGCCTACCCAGCGGTCTTCGAGCAGATCGCCCAGTGCGGACTCTCCGTCGCGCCCCACCGGGGTTTCCAGCGAGACCGGATCGCGCGAGATGGTTTTCAGTTTCTGTACCTTCTCGCCTGAAATCTCCATGCGGTCGCCGATTTCCTCGTTGATCGGCGTACGGCCATACTCTTTTTCCAGCTCCCGGGAGGCGCGCAAGAACTTGTTCATGCTCTCGTTCATGTGCACTGGGATGCGAATTGTGCGCGATTGGTCGGCGATGGCCCGTGTGATCGCCTGGCGTATCCACCAAGTGGCGTAGGTTGAAAATTTGTAGCCGCGCTTGTATTCGAATTTTTCGGCGGCCCGCATCAGACCAATATTGCCTTCCTGAATCAGGTCGAGCAGGTGCAGACCGCGGTTGACGTATTTCTTGGCCACCGAAACCACCAGACGAAGGTTGGCTTCCACCAGCGCTTTCTTGGCACGCTCGGCTTCGTCCTCGCCCCGTTCGGCTCGCTTGATCGTGTGGAGCAAAACCTCATAGCTGAGCCCATACTTTTCTTCGGCTCGGCGAATCCCCCGCCGCACTTCCCTAATGGCCGCCGTCGTAGCCGCGGACTTCTCCCCACGACTTTGCAACTCCGTCAGCTCGTGCACGAGAGGTTCGACATCAAGTTTGGCGCGAATCAATTCGCGCGAGAACGACTCCCACGTGTTCATCTGGAACGGAACGTCTTGAATCGCATGGGAAAGGCGAATGAGAAGCACCTTATACTTCCACATCAACCGGCGCCTGATATGTACGTTGCGTTTTGGCGTCCCCTCGAGTTTATCGGAGAGGGCCTCGGCCTGACGGCTTATCCGGGAAACCTTGGCAAACTTCTGGCGAATCTGGGCGCGCTTGAGAGTTCGCTGCGGCGTTCCCTCTTCGAGGTCGCCCATGATCGAAACCGAATCGACTTCGATATCCCCTTTTTTGATTTGGTCGTAAAAGGATAAGATACGCGCCGCGATCAGCCGCGAACGCGACACGGCCCGATAAACCTGATTTTTACCGCGCTCCATGCGCCGCGCCAGATCGACTTCACCTTTGCGAGTGAGTAGCGGAACAGCGCCCATCTCCCGCAGATAGACCCGCACGGGGTCATCGGTATAGATGGAAACTTCGGCCGGCGCCGGGGTGGCGCTGTCACCGTCGCGACTATTGCCGTTGCGAGATGGAATGAATGCCGCGCCGTCTCGGAGCGCAACTGTGACTGGCTCTCCCTCACCCGGAACGAACTGCTCGTCAAACTGATCCACACTGCCTCCCTAGCTTCTTGGTGACTCCTGCTCTAACTGTATGCCCACGTCATGCTCACGATGCCCACGTCATGCTCACGTCGAATAATCTTATGACATACGCTTACCTGACACCCTTGCCGGTCTAGGCCAACTTTAGGGCATACGGGTCTCGGACGATCTGATTTGAATCGGCGGTTCCTGAGCAGGAGGTGTATCCCGTTTTACCGCTAGGGTCCGAGATCGTTTGCCGACTCTCTATCTGGTGAGGCTGGTTCAGGGTACCAATATCAACCCTGCCTATAAGCCCTTACCGCTATAGTATCAGGCAAAACTCGCTTAAATGCAATAGAAAAGTGCCTACGACCTGCTAAAAAACGAAGCACCACGCGTGCGTGGAGGTTCTCTTGTCCTCCGCGCGTGGCGTTCTTGTTGGGGCACGCCAGAAGCCGCCGACTCTAGCGAGCGACAACCATTAAATCATTGATTTAAAGTGACTTCTTTCGCTTAATCAAGGTCGTGAGTTCGTTCAGGAACTCTTCTTCGTCCTGGAAATTACGGTAGACCGATGCGAAACGGACATATGCCACCTTATCAATCCGCTGTAGACGGTCCATTAGTAGCTCACCGACTCGCGTCGTTGAGCACTCTCTCTCCGAAGAGTCAACGACCACCGACTCGACCGCGTTCACCAATTCTTCGAGCTGGCCCATGCTGACCGGCCTCTTTTCGCAAGCCCGTAGTAGACCATTGAGCACCTTCTGGCGGTCAAATTTTTCGCGCCTAGCGTCTTTCTTGACAACCATGTACGGAATCTCGTCAATGCGTTCGTAGGTCGTGAAGCGTTGTTCGCAGCCTAGGCACTCCCGGCGGCGACGGATCGCATCACCCGGCTTGCTTTCGCGCGAGTCCACTACCTTGTCGGCGACATGTCCGCAAAAAGGGCACAGCATAGGTCAGTCAGTCAATCGGCTGAAACAGACAGCAGCGAGTAGAATACCAGTTCGCCGCGGATGAAACCACTGCCGGCCGAAGGGTGCCGGCCGAAGGGTTGGCGGCATGTCAAGCGGCAATCTCTGGCTCGCAAGAATTCCATTCCGCCAACTGGGCGGCGCGTCGGGCCAGCGTGTGCGCTGCTTTTGAAACCGCACTGGGCGTTCAGGACGGCAGTTCGATTTTCCAGCTTGCTGTTTCACCGAAATTGGGGTAGCCGGCTCGCATTTCTCACCGCCTTGCGGGTTACGTAGATAAATGGCCCGCCATTTCTTCGTCGCGCTTGCTCGCCGTGCTCGAAATACTTGCAGAGGCCGTATCGCCAAGATGGCGACACGGCACGCAAGGATGCGTGCGCCACGTCAAGCGGCGCGGGCCTCGTACTGACGCTCCCCTCTCGCACTTGGCCTTGGCACGCTTTGAGAAAAGCGGGCTGAACGTAGTGTGACGACGATGGCGCCTCAGGCAAGTTTCGGTATCCACTGAAAGTCCAGCTATAATATCCCTCATGCAGCTTCAGAAGTTGGTTCAGATCCGGCAGAACTTCCCAGAACGGGGTCTGCCCGATGTTGCCGCCGCCGTGCGGGCGCAAATGGAAAGCGCCGCATGGGCTGCCGCCGTCAAACCAGGAAGCCGGATTGCGGTCGGAGTCGGCAGCCGGGGCATCACAAATATCGATGTCATCGCGCGGGCGGTCGTGGATTTTTGGAAGTCGCGGGACGTCAAGCCGTTCCTGATTCCGGTGATGGGAAGCCATGGGGCGGCTTCGGCCGAAGGCCAGGCCAACGTGCTCGCCCACTACGGAATTACCGAAGAGACGATGGGCGCGCCTGTCATCAGCTCCCTCGACGTGGTCCCGATCGGCAAGACTCCGGAAGGTATTGAAGTCGTTATGGACCGCCAGGCGCACGATGCCGACGGGACCATGCTTCTCAGCCGCGTCAAGTGGCACACCGATTTCGATGGAAAGTTGGAAAGCGGTATCCACAAGATGATGGCTATCGGTCTCGGCAAATGGGCCGGAGCCAAACGCTATCACACCTATGGCTTGCATAACGGGCTGGAAAGGGTGATTCGCAGCGTGGGTCAGGTGATGCTCGGCACGGGCAAGATGCTGGGCGGAATGGCGATCCTTGAGGATGCCTACCACAATACCGCTGAAGTACATGCCGTAGGAGCCGCGGGCATGGTCGAACGCGAAGAAGAACTGCTCGCGCTCGTCAAATCCTGGAAGCCGAATATCCCTGTCAACGTCGACCTGCTGATCGTCGATGAAATCGGCAAGAACTTCTCCGGCGCCGGGATGGATACCAAAATCGTCAACCGCAGCGGCAGAAAAGGTCCCAACACTTGGCCGAATGTCCCCAAGATCTTTCGTATCTTCGTGCGCGATCTGTCGCCGCTGAGCAACGGTAACGCCATCGGCATGGGGTTGGCCGACGTGATTACCGACCGCTTCTTCGAAAAAATCGACTTCGAGGCCACTTGGGTAAACAGTCTGACCGCATCCAGCCCGCCCGCTTCTTTCACGCCGATGCATTTCCCCAACGATCGAATCTGCTTGGAGAAAATCGCGCCGACTTGCGGCAAGCTCGATCTCTCGGAAGTCACTATCGCCTGGATCCGCAATTCGATGGACATCGGGGAACTGGCAATCAGCGAAAACCTTGTGTCTCGCGTGAATGACAATCCGGAAGTTGAAATTGTCAGCGAGCCTCGCGAGCTGGAATTTGATGACGCGGGCAACCTAGTCAACATCTTCGCCGCCGAGTCGGTGGACCACTAGCCTGCATTTCTCACCACGTGGGGAGACGAAGTGCGTGAGAGGCCCGTCAGTACGAGGCGCGCGCCGCTTGACGAGCGCGGGCGTACTCTCACAGTCCGTTGAGCACGGCGAGCAAGGGCAACGAAGTATTGGCGGGCCTATAGCGTACTTCGACCGTCAGGTGGTGAGAAATGCAGGCTAAATTTCTCATGCCACTGTACCAGGTGGTGGTCTTGGCGCTGGTCCAAGCGGTCACTGAGTTTCTTCCGGTCAGCAGCACCGCGCACCTTATCCTCGTCCCTTGGTTGTTGGGTTGGGAAGACCACGGACTGCTCTTTGACGTGGCGCTGCACCTGGGAACGGTGGTCGCCGTTCTCGCCTACTTCTCGAAGACCTGGTTACGATTGCTGTTCCTCAGCGTAGGCCGTCGAGTCCTCGTGCCGCCATCAGGCCATCCGGACGAAGACCTCTACGAGAATCCCCGCCTGTTCGCTTATCTTGTCGCCGCGACGTTTCCCGCGGGGATCGCTGGACTTCTTTTGCAGGACTACATCGAAACGACGCTTCGCAGCCCGCTGCTGATCGGAGTCACGCTGATCGTCGTCGGCCTGGTCATGTGGTGGGCCGAACGGGTGGGCCAGATGAAACGAGACCTCTCGTCGGTCTCATTTGGCCAAGCGTTGCTGATCGGTTGCGCGCAGGCGATGGCACTGGTTCCGGGAACGTCCAGATCCGGTATCACGATTTCCACCGGTCTGTTCCTCGGCATGCAGCGGGCCGCCGCGGCGCGTTTTTCCTTCCTGCTGGCGAGCCCAATCATCCTTGGCGCTTCGGCGAAAGCCGCCTACGGCGCATGGAGCCAAGGGGGCATCCCTAGCGAGCTGCAGACGCCGTTTCTGCTGGGTGCGATCATCAGTGCGATAGCCGGATACCTGGTGATTGCCGTTTTCCTGCGCTACCTGCAAACGGCAACGATGAAAATTTTTGTCTACTACCGTGTGATCTTTGGCATAATAGTACTGGCTCTCGCGTCAATCTTCGACTTCTCCGTTACTGGCGGCCCCTAAAACGGGTCGCCAAACACGATCGCTCTCGGCGTCCGTGTTTTTGGTGAGGAGGCGGAATGGCGTTCCTACAACCTACCGGTCGTCCCCGGCTCAATGAGCCGGTTGGCTTCGTGCTGCTCATCGTGGCCGTGGTCATCGCGCTTGGCCTGGTTTCCTACCACCCGTTCGACCGCTCTTGGAGCGTGGCGGGGGGAGCAGCCGAGCCCCGAAACTTGATCGGCGAACCTGGGGCCTACTCGAGTGACTTGGCTTTGCAATGGCTCGGGCTGGCCGCTTTCTTGCTCCCAGCGTTCTTGGTTGGGCTGGCTTGGTGCTGGGTCCGGTCGACAGGGATAAAGACGCCCTGGGCGCGGCTGGGCGGGGGCGCTCTATTGATCTTCGTGAGCTGTGCCGCATTGGAGCTTTACCCCTTCGGCGACCTGTGGCAGGGCACGGTGCTTCCCGGTGGAGCGGCCGGATCGATCTTGGCCGGCCTCCTGGTCGGCTTCCTCAACTACACGGGAACCACCTTGTTTCTTCTCGCCGCAGCCGTTGCCTCTCTCTACCTGCTGACTTCGTTCAGCATCGAGGGGTTGATTGAATTATGGGGGAAAATCGGAGACCCGGTCATTGCCGTGAGGACGAACTGGGCCACCTGGCTCCAAGGCCAGCAAGAACGCGCTGCCAGGCGCAAAGCCCTGAGGGCGCAACGCAAGGCCGGGAAGCAAGCAATCGCCGAGCAGGAATCCGAGCCCCTCGCCGATGAGTATATCGAGGTTTACGAGCCGGATCGTCCGGCGGTAGCCGAAGCGGAACAGGAAGTTTACGAGGAAGCGGAATCGGGCGGGCTGCCGCCCATTGTTCCCTATGAGAGCAAGCCCTACGAGAGCGCGCTTGAAGCAGTCGAACCCACCGATCCGCTCGACCAAATGGCGCTGTCCGCGCCTGACGCCGTCTCCCGGCTCGGTGAGCCGGATTCCCCGCTTCCCAAACCGGAAAGGGCCTATCGCTTGCCCTCCACCCTGCTGCTCAAGTCGCCTGCCGCGCGGTATGAGTACGATTCAGACGAGCTTCATGGGGTGGCCAAACAGATCTGTACAAGATTTCAGGAGTTCGGAGTAGGCGGGACGGTTTCGCAAATCAATCCGGGCCCGGTGGTGACGACCTTCGAGTTCAAACCGGATCCGGGCATCAAATACAGCAAGATCACCAACCTTTCCGAAGACCTCTGCCTGGCCCTGGAATGCGAATCCATTCTGGTGGAGCGTATTCCGGGCAAGTCGACGATCGGCATCGAGGTCCCCAACCGCAGGCGAGAGATCATTGCTTTGCGCGAGATGATTGAATGCTCGGAGTTCAATGACTCCTCCTCGCTGCTGACGCTGGCCCTTGGCAAGGACATCAATGGTCGCATGCGTGTCTCGGAGCTGACTTCGATGCCGCACGTGCTCATCGCCGGCTCCACCGGCGCGGGCAAAAGCGTACTGATCAACAGCCTGATCATGTCGATTCTCTACAAGGCCACCCCCTATCAGGTGCGCTTCATCATGGTCGACCCCAAGACCGTCGAGCTGGGCCCCTACGCCGAGATTCCGCACCTGCTGACGCCGGTGATCACCGACATGAAGAAGGCGTCGAACGCCCTCAAGAACGCCACCCGAGAAATGGAACGCCGCCTGAAGCAGCTGGCCCAGTACGGTGTACGCAACATCGAGCAGTTCAACCGCAAGGCCGCCGAGCTGCGAGATCTGCCTCGTGAGCCCTATGATCCCGAACCACCGGCCAATCTCTCCTACATCGTGATCATCATTGACGAGCTGGCGGATCTGATGATGATCGAAGGGCGCCTGGTCGAGGAATCCATCACGCGGCTGGCGCAGATGGCTCGCGCGGTCGGCATCCACCTGATTCTGGCGACTCAGCGGCCCAGTGTCGATGTCATCACGGGCCTGATCAAGGCCAATGTTCCCGCGCGCATTTCCTTCCGGCTCGCCACGCGCGTCGACTCCCGAACGATTCTCGATGCCATGGGAGCCGAAGCGCTGCTGGGCCGCGGCGACATGCTATTCCTGCCTCCGGGCTCGGGACGCATGGTGCGTCTCCACGGACCGATGGTCAGCGAGGAAGAGATCCAGGGCGTTGTCAACTTCTGGAAAGAGCAGGGTTCTCCCGACTACCAAGACGCCTTCCTGGCGCCGCCCGATGAGGATGGCGCCGCCGAAGGCGGCAATGCCGCAGACGCCTTCGACGATCCGGCCTATGAGGATGCTCTCCGTATCGTACTCGAGATGGGCAAGGCGTCCACCTCGACGCTGCAGCGGCGCTTGCGGCTCGGTTACGGCCGCGCCGCCCGCATTCTCGACGCCATGGAGAAGGACGGCGTCATCGGCCCCCCCGACGGCAGCCGCCCGCGAGAAATCCTCAAAGCGCCAGATTGGCTGATGGAAGTCGAACACCGCTAGCGCGCTTTTCTCAGTGCGTGGCGAGACGAAGCAGGCGATAGGTGGTGAGAAATGCAGGCTAGGAGTCGAACACCTTACGCAGTTGCTCGACCGCCCATTTCAAGTCGGCCTTTGTGATCACCAAGGGCGGCGCAATGCGGATCACCTTGTCGTGAGCCTCCTTGCAGAGGATGCCCAGCTCGGCAAGCTTCTCGCAATACGGACGCGCCGGCGTGGTCAGTTCAATCCCGACCAGCAATCCGCGCCCGCGAACCTCTTTCAGGTCGGGATGGCGAATCTTTTGAAGCTCCGAGAGAAACCACGCGCCTAACTCGGCCGAGCGCTCGACCAGCGATTCCTCCTGGATCACCCGCAGGGCGGTCCGGGCAACCGCGCAGCCCAGCGGGTTGCCTCCGTAGGTCGAGCCATGGCTGCCGGGTTCGAAAACGCTCAGAAGGTCCTTTGTCCCGACAACAGCCGAGACAGGGTAGAAGCCGCCCGAGAGCGCCTTCCCCAGAATGAACGCATCCGGGCGAACACCCTCGTGATCGGCGCAGAACATCTTGCCGGTGCGTCCCAGCGCGGTCTGGATCTCGTCGAGCATCAGCAGCACGTTGTTGGCGCGGCAGATCTCCGCGGCGCGCCGCAGAAAACCGTCCGGCGGGATATTGATTCCCGCCTCGCATTGGATCGGTTCCACGAGGAAGGCACAAGTGTTCGGCGTGATGGCGTCGGCGAGAGCCTGCGAGTCCCCGAACGGAATCGAGACAAACCCGGGAGTGAACGGGCCGAAGCCCTCACGACTGTCCGGATCGGAAGAGAAGCCAACGATCGTGGTCGTGCGGCCGTGAAAGTTGTTCTCACAAACGACGATCTCAGCTTGATCCGGCGCGATACCCTTGCGTTGATAGCCCCAGCGCCGGGCCGCTTTGATGGCGGTCTCGACCGCCTCGGCGCCGGTATTCATCGGGAGCACCATATCCAGCCCGCACAGTTCGGCTAGCTCCTGGCAAAAAAGCGGAAGCTGATCGTTGCGGAAGGCCCGCGAAGTGAGCGTCACACGCGCCGCTTGTTCTTGCAGCGCGGCCAAGATTCTGGGATGGCAATGGCCCTGGTTCACAGCCGAGTAGGCGCTCAGACAGTCTAGATATCGCTTGCCCTCGACGCTGTAAACCCACGCACCCTCGGCGGTCGCTACCACGACATCCAGCGGATGGTAGTTGTCGGTTCCCCACTGGTCTTCGAGGGCGATGAATTCCTGGGTTTTCGTTGTTGCCTCAGTCATGGAGATTATTCCCGCGGCTTTTTTCAGCGGTGCTAAAGCACCCGCGTCACGGGCACCGGCAGGCGGCGACGGAATCGTAAATTCCGGCGGCTACCCGCAAGATCCTATTGCTTTTCGGTGCATGACGCTCTTCAACAATGTTACAGAGTTAGTATGGCAAGTGGAGTCAAAGCGCTAACGGTTCGGCCCGCCACGCACGAGGACATCCTGGCGATCCGCTCACTCATCGGCCGTTATCCCCAGCAGCTCGTGCAGCAGGACCTGCCCCGCCCGGCGTCATTTGTTGTCGCCGTCTCCGCGGATAAAATCGTCGGATGCTGCGCCCTGCAAATCTATTCCCGGCGACTGGCCGAGCTCAGGAGCTTGGCCATTGATCCGGACTTCATCGGATTGGGCATAGCCAAGACGCTGGTCGAGCGCTGCCTGCGGCGGGCTCGGGAACGCAATGTGAAGCAAGTCCTGGCCGTATCGAGCGAAGCCGTGTTCTTCGAACGCTGTGGCTTTTCTACATTCTTCCGAGAAAAAACGGCCTTGTTTTATGACGTGCCAGCCAAGCCAGACGACCGTTCTTAACCTGCGCGGCTCAAGCCGGCAACGACAGGCAACGGATTCTTTCGCGGCTGTTCTTGGCGATTCTCGGTTAGACTAGGGTCAAGATCCGACCTGCAGTGAAATGACACTCCATGGTGACGGTACCCTCATCAAGCGACCGATCGGCGGACCTCATTGTGACGGTCCAGCAGCATATCCTGCACCAGCAAAAAACGCACTTTCCCGATGCCGGCGGCACATTCTCGTGGCTGCTTTCCGGAATCACCCTGGCGACGAAAATGATTCAAGCGCGAGTGCGCCGGGCCGGCCTGCTCGACGTACTGGGGGCCGCCGGCGCGACGAATGTCCAGGGAGAAGCTCAGCAGAAACTCGACGTCTATGCCAACGACGCCCTGATGCATTGCCTCGGTGTCAGGGAGAACGTCGCGATGCTGGTTTCCGAGGAAAACGAAGAGCCCGTTCAGCTCCATCACGCGATCGGTCCTGGAAACTACGTCGTGATCTTCGACCCGCTGGATGGCTCTTCGAACATCGACGTCAACGTCAGCGTCGGAACTATCTTCTCGATCCTCCGCCGGCCCGGCGAAGTGGCGAGCGACAACCCGACGAGCATGGCCCTGCAACCTGGCTACCAGCAGATCGCGGCCGGCTACGTGGTCTACGGATCGTCCACTATTCTCGTTTACACGACCGGCCAAGGTGTTTTTGGCTTCACTCTCGACCCGGCCGTGGGCGCCTACGTTCTGAGCCACGACAACATGCACATGCCCGAGCGCGGAAACATCTACTCAGTGAATGAATCGAATCTCGACTCGTTCCCCGAGATCTATCAAAAATACCTCGCCGGACTCAGGCGCGGCGAGAATGGACAAAAATACACCGCGCGGTATATTGGCTCGCTTGTCGCGGACTTCCACCGGACGCTGCTGAAGGGCGGCATCTTTCTCTACCCGCCGACGACCTCGCATCCAAACGGAAAACTCCGGCTGCTTTACGAAGCGAATCCGATGGCGTATATCGCCGAACAGGCCGGCGGCAGCGCAACGGACGGAGAGGGCCGGATTCTGGACATCCAGCCGCGGGACATCCACCAGCGCACGCCGTTGATCGTGGGCGGCAAAGTTGAGATGGGGGAGTTCGAGCGCTGCCGCGAACGGTTTGGGGCAGCCTCGGCAGACGGCTAAGTGACGAGTCCTGGCGTGATCAACCACGATATCCGCTCAAGCGTCGGTTTCTTCACCCTTCCCCCCTTCGCCAACCGAACATTCGATCGGGATTATCGTGCAGAATCATGCGGGCTATTTCCAAGGCTTCCCCTTCGCCGCAGAAACCTTCCTCAACTTTCTCGGCCAGGACCTGGGCGATGTTGCGACGGGCCATCGTAGCGTGGGCGTAACTCAGTTCGGGATAGCGATAGTCGCCCCCGTAGCCGAAGATCTTGTTCACGGGCACCGTCTCCAGCATTTCGTGAAGTGCCCGGCGCGAAAGACTCCCTGAGATAATGTGCGCCCAACAAAAATCCACATGGACATTCGCGAAGATCTTCGCCAGCACCGACAGCTCTCCCTGATAGGGATAGCTGATATGAAACAGATCGAACTTGACTCCGGGATAGAGAAAGAACAGATTCGTCAGGTGCGTGGGTTTTGAGTTCTCAATGAAATTGCCGTTTCCCGCGTGCAGGCCGGTGTGAATCTGGACAGGAATTTTGTGAGCCTCCGCTAATTGGATCAGGTGGTGGAACATGTGATCTTCCATGCGCCGGTAAGGGCGCGTAACGCGGTTACGAAAACCGTCAGGAACCGCTTTGGCATCCTTCAGCAAATCCTGCACATCTTTTTCCGCATCGGATTCCGGAACTTCGGCGTAATGGATCTCCCGGTTGTAGGCCAGCGTCGACTTGACGTTCACCATGCCGGCCTCGAGACTCTGCTCGAAGCTGCGTTCCATGGCGCGCTTGAGCCCGCCGACGCCGGTGATGGAAACACCCGTTAACTCCTCGAGGGCGCGGAGATCGGAAGCCGATTGCGGCACAACAAATCGGTCGAACTTTCGCGCGTAGACGAAGAACTTCGGATCGGGCGAGACCGGGGCCGCATTCCAGTAGTCGTCCAGGACCGAGTAGGCGATCTTCGACTTGCGAATCAGAATGTCTTCATAGAGTCCGGGTTTGTTCTTCGCCCGGATGCGGTCGTTGATTAGCTCCAGGCTGTCGCCCGAGATTTCCTCGACGCCGTAGATGTCGCGGATCGCGATTCGCAACGCCTGCCCATAACCACCGAAGCGGGCATGCCTCCAATGCGGCTCGAATGCTTCCCAGCGGCGCTGGGCCGGTGCGTCTTCATCACGGACCAGCTTGAGCTCTTCACCCGCAAGGCCGGCCGAGACGACATCGCTCAGAGCGTAATGGCTCGCCAGCGTGAAGAAGTCGACGTGTGAGCTGACGCGCTCTTTTTCGGGAGTAATGTGCTCGTGGGTATTGACAAGCTGGATGTCGTCGATCGCCGCAACCAGGTTGCTTTCCAGTGAGCCGTTCTTCAGAGGAGGTGGCAGAGGAGATGGCGCGGCAGCAGCGGTTCCCGCTGCAAACACCGGTAATGAACCGAGAAAGCTTCTTCGATCAAAAGGCATGGTTGCCTGAATTCTCGCGCAACGCGGGGGTGTACGTAAAGGGGGCCGAGAACAGGGCGGCCGAGAACAGGGGTGTTGCGTGATGAGCCCGCCACGAACGCCGCTAGCATTCCTGACCGCGCGGGTCATGCCAACGGTGCGTGAACTAGCGGAACAGTTCGTCGACTGGTATCCCGAATTCCGGCAGGAGTTCTCCGCCGTCCAGCGTTTCGCCCGCGAGCGCCGTGCCCATGGGAACATTCGGCGCAAGGACGAAAACACACTGGTCCTCAGGAAGAATCAGCCACGCGATCTTAGTGCCGTTGGCAATGTAGTCGTCGATCTTGCGAAAGAGCCGCGGAAGGGAGTCGTCAGGCGAGCGGATTTCGACAACGAGGTCCGGGGATCGCTCTAGAAATTTCGTGTCCGTTTGTAGCAACTCGTCGCCGCCGAGCACAACGCAGACATCGGGCAAGTAAAAGCGCGTGTGGCCGCGAACCTGCAACCTGCACCGCAATTCCGTGGCCGCTCTCCCGATGCGATTCTGCTTTAAGTAGTTGGCCAGCAGCACCGCGCAATTGACCTGGACGATCGAATGCTGGCCACTTCCCACGTTCAACTCGACGGGAGATCCGTCCACATACTCGAAGTGTTCATAGTCGGGATTCGAGAGATAATGCTCGACGGCGACAGGCTTGGCGGCTGCCGGAGAACTCATGGATTCAGTGTAACAGTGCGGCCACTGATGAAACCGCGCCGATGGGGAGTGTAGCGGGAAGAAGAGCCTGGGCAAGTCGGAGGGAATGCCCGCTGACTGATCACGACCGGGGCGTCTCGACG
>Ga0114996_10005285_pt1 | contig 15214 bp, 14 predicted proteins | sample ArcticOcean_MG_C_4_FD_87039 | JGI IMG/M metagenome (GOLD analysis project Ga0114996, IMG submission 87039) | Marine microbial communities from western Arctic Ocean - ArcticOcean_MG_CB4_134 | ecosystem: Environmental > Aquatic > Marine > Oceanic | place: Arctic Ocean: Canada Basin | collected...
CTTTGGGACCTAACAGTTGAGGACTCGTGTAAGGGATCGTGACTTTGAGTGCAAGACGCGGTATGCAATAAAAACGAGAGATTGATAAAGGAGCCACATCGATGGGAACATTGCGATCAAGGGGTTTGAGAAAGAGTCCAGCCTTTGTGTTCTCAATAATAATGATGGTTGTGTTTGTTGCTGTTTGTGCTTCTTGTACTGAAAGCAGCCCTGCTGAGACTCAGGCTAAATATACTGACCTTACAGACATAGATGCTATACAAATTGTAAAAGAACATTTGGCACAAAAGGAATTTAGCTACGTTCCTCCTTCAAAACCAAATGAGTGTGATGAAGATACCTCGAAGGAGTGTACAGAGGAAAAGATTCGAGTTGTTGGTTACTGTCGAGCCTTAGTTGAGAATAGCGGTATCTGGAGCGTCATCCACCTTCCTGAACATTCTCTCTGGCGAGTGCGTGTCGCACGCAGTGACCCTTTCTGGGGTGACACGGTACTTTACTGGGATCTTTACCAGCATACCGGCTATATTAATCCGGCATCGACTCAGATCAAATGCTAAAATGTTAAGTAGATGAGCAAGATTATCCAAGAGATCCTTTGGCAGGAGTAGGGACTTGAAACAAAATACCTTCACGGGCTATCTGTAATGCTTGGGTCAACCTTTGCTTCCCTTCGGTATATCGATTTTCGCTTTCTTTGGCTGGCTTCGCTATCTGCTGGAGCTGCCTCGTGGGCGTTGATTGTAGCCCGTGGGTGGCTGGTATATGACCTTTCAGGTTCGTCAGTATGGGTAGGTGTTGTGACTTTTTCTGCTATGGCTCCAATGTTTCTTGCCCCCCCTATCGCAGGGTTCTTGGCGGATAAATTTGACCGCAAGAAATTATTGGCGGTTCTTTTCGCTGCTCAGTTGTTGCATAACCTTGTATTGGCATTGCTAGCCATAGCTGGGGTTATAGAAATCTGGCATATTATTGCGCTCTCTTTTATTAACGGATGTGCCCGGGCGAGCCAGATGCCAGCGGCTCAAGCATTGTTGCCTAATTTGATTCCGCACGATTATTTGTTAAATGCGATATCACTCAATGCAGCTACGATGCAGGGATCTCGCTTGATTGGTCCTGCTTTAATCGTTCCACTGATGGCATTGTTTGGACTTGAAGCAGCCTTCATTGGTTGCACGTTGTTCTATGTTCTGAGTTTCTTTTTCACCACGAGAATAAAGACTGTTTCAGTCGGGGAAATGAGTTCACAGGAGAGCCCTCTCTCGAATTTTTTTGCTGGAGTAAGTTTTGTATATAAGCACCCCTTAGTTCTACCCCTAATGGTCACTATTTTCCTTCATTGCTGTTTGACGATGTCATTTGAATCACTATTGCCTGTTGTTGGAGAGCGATTTTTCCATGATGGGGGACTTGGTGCTGGCTATCTGATGATGGCAGTAGGGGCAGGAGCGCTCTGCCTTGTATTAGTCACTGCCAATATCCGTGACCTTAGAATTAGAGGACGGTTTCTATTTCTAGCGGCGATTGGTAGTGGATTAGCTCCAATATTGTTGGGGACAGCGGCGAATGCATCAAGTGCGTTATTGGGTTGTGTGCTGATGGGAGCATCTGAAGCTTCATACATGGCTATAGCCGGTGCCATAATCCAGATGGCCTCCCCCGATGCTATAAGAGGCCGTGTTATGAGTGTGTATCTCTGGCATATTGGCGGTATGATGGCGACATTCAACCTTGTGAATGCTGCACTTGCTGATGATTTTGGTGTCGCTCCAGTGTTGGTGATCGCGGGCTTGGTGTTCACGGTTTCAGTTGTAATTAGTGTGGGTGTGCGCCCTTTGAGGCGATTGTATTTCGAAGGTGAAGTGACTGGTAAGTAGGGGATTACTAAACCCTGGGTGATGACGGAAAGAACTTGCTGGCAATTATAAGTCCTATGGCTAGCCAGATAGTAAGAACAATTAGACTGTTTATCTCAAAGCCACTATCATAACCTGATGATCGGAATGCAGTATGTAGTGCCGTGGAAAATGGCTTGATCGGGAAAATTCTGGCTAGCCAAGTGACCCATCCCGGAGCCTGAGTCATTGGTATAAAGACATCCGAGATAAAGAGCAAAGGAAGTGCGGACCCATTCACGATTGCTGGAGCGGCGTCTGCATTGGGAATTAGGGCAGTAATTGCGATCCCCAGCGTACAGAATGTGGCACATCCGAGGACTAACGTTGTCATCAACGCAGGAAGTGTGCTTGTTGGGACAGAAACGCTGTAGAACAAAGATCCGGTAAGTATAATGATTCCAACGAGTAGCATACCAATCAAACAAGCGTGAAGGGTTTTAGCCGAAACGAATATCCAGGTTGGTAGAGGAGTTCCAGTAATTCGCTTGATGAGTCCACGGTCTCGAGCAAAAGACATATTCATAGCAATATTTGTGTAGCATGCGCTTACTACTGAGAGAGCAATGATAGCGGGGACATAAAAAGCTGATGCGGTAATTGTTTCACCCCCAGTTTCGAATTCATCATCGCCGAAGATCACATTGAAAATCACCAAGAACATCAAAGGAAACACAAAGGTAAAAAATGCAGCAGGAGGATTTCTCCAGAATATTTTGTTTTCATACCGTGTCTGGTTCAATAACAAGATGAGGGTTTTCATAGGTTATTCTCTCTACCTAGATCGATTGAGGTAAGTTTGAAGAACACATCCTCAAGAGATGTTTTTCGTACTTGGAGGTCACGAAGCTCTGTCCCTGTCTCGAGCGCCCAGCCAGTTAACAATGCGAGGTCCTTGGTAGGAGTTTTAGTCGAGATGGTGATTTGTCCGTCATCGCTCCTTTCTGTCTCAGCGATTGAGGGAGGAATAACTACGCTATTGGCAAGCTGGAAGGTAATAGTGGTGCCATGGCCTTTGCGGGTGAGTGATTCTACTGAGCCTAGTTCCACAATCTTTCCATCAATGATGAATGCAACGTGGTCTGCCAACATCGCTGCTTCTTCCATGTAATGTGTTGTCAGGAAAATGGTTGTTCCAGCCAGTTTTAGATTTGTGAGCATATCCCAGGTCCTATGACGTGCGGCTGGATCAAATCCAGTTGTGGGCTCATCCAGAAACAGAACATCAGGGTTACCACATAATGCAACGGCCACATCCAATTTTCTTTGTTGGCCGCCTGAGAGTTTTCTAACATTCGTGTTCCTCAGCGCACCTAGTTCAGTAAGTATAATGAGGTCGTTGAGGTTCATAGGCGCTTGATAATATCCTTGGAACATTTCCAAGGTCTCTTGGACGGTCAGATAAGGTTCTATACCAGTGGATTGCAATACCATGCCGACACGCTGCTTAAACGGTTGCTCTTTCCTTGCTGGGTCGTATCCCAATACTCGAACATCTCCTGAATCACGAGAGCGGTGCCCTTCGAGGATTTCCACAGTTGTTGTTTTGCCGGCGCCGTTCGGACCTAACAGGGCAAAAATCTCCCCGCGATGGACAGTCAAGCTAATGCCATCAACCACAGTTTTGCCACCGTAGGCCTTACGTAAATTAGATATTTCAATAGCAGGCTGTTCCAAGTGCATTTATCTTCCTATAAAAATCGCTTCACGTTTTTCACGAAAAGCAGATCCACCTTCTGCAGCGTCATGTGACAGTCTATTCTGCCCACGGTTGCGAGTCACTAGCGTGTACCCATCTTCTACAGACAAATGCCATCCTCGAGTTAGGTTTTGCTTGACATATCCTATAGCAATTGTGGCTGATGATGAGAAATGGTCAACCCATCTTGCAGTTTCGATCTCCAAAGAACCTTCAGCAACGACTCTATTTACGATACCCCATTCTAGAGCAGTTGCTGCGTTAATCGGCTCGCCGCCAAACATCATTTCAGTTGCCCGACGCATACCTATAAACTTGGGTAGTAAAGTTCCACCCCATGCGATGGCTCTCCTGACGAATGGGCATCCAAACTCAGCCTGTTCAGTAGCTATGCAGATATCTGATGCTAGAGCTAGTTCCAGCCCAGCCCCTAGGCAATGACCGTGAACCTTTGCAATGATTGGCTTTGGAAGGTTCCTGAAAGCAACCATGACGTCATCTGGTCCTTTCTTTTCACCGATAAGAGTATCCTCATCGCTGTCGAGTTTGATGTCATCGCCTGAGCAAAAAGCTCGCCCAGTTCCACTGAGAACAACAACCCTGATATCATCATTCGCTGCAATGGCCGCGATTGCTACACAGAGTTCGTATCGGAGACGCTCGTTCAGGGCATTGAGAGATTCAGGACGATTCAGCGTGAGTGTCGCAACAGTGTTCGTGTGCTCCACAATCAGGTGTCTGTATTCCATAATTTTCTCCTTATAAAACCCTTCAAGATCATTACTCGCGGATGGTTGTGAGTTCTCTTGAGTAATGACTATCATTAGCAGGATGGTACGAAATCGCAGACCGTGTGGCAAGAGAACAAGGTGCTAGGGTTTATTTCACTATCAACTGTACACAACGGAATAGGAGGTTCCCTAGCTCATGTGCTCAGAACTATACTCAAGATGGGAAATATAGAGACGATTACCGCAAATTTTAGCTTGGGATACAGCGATAACGGTCGTAGGCCTTTAGAATGTGAATTTCGTGATACGAAGCGGTCCAAATTGTATTATGGTTGGTACATAGTGTGCTGGTATTGCTATAGGCACTCTGACGTCAGCTTTATTTGCATACGGGTTTAGTGCTTTTTTTATGCCGTGGAAGGATCAATTTGGCTGGACTCGAGCGCAGCTTGGAGGAGTGATTGGACTCGCTCGGCTTGAAGGCGGAATTGCGGGCCCGATAACGGGGTGGTGTGTCGATACATTTGGTCCTAGAAGGATGATGTTTGCGGGAATTGGGGCGATGGGGGGAGGGTTTCTACTCCTGAGTAGGATATCATCGATTACACAGCTGTACCTAGTTTTTCTGGCCTTTCTTGCAATAGGGTCAAGTTTCGGAACTTTTCGCCCCCTTCAAGTGGCTATAGCTAATTGGTTTATGCGAAGGCGTGGCCGGGCTATGGGACTTTTGATGTCAGGATCAGGATTGGGAGGAAGTTTGGTTTTCCTTCTTGCGATTCTTATTGAAAGAGTTGGATGGCAGAGTGCTGCAGTTACGGCAGGGATACTTATGTGGGTAATCGGCTTGCCTCTTACTGCTGTCGTACGGCATCGTCCCTCAGATATGGGGTTGAATATTGATGGGGACCCCGATCCAGAGGAAGGAACTGGTGCTCCAGCAGAAACTGATACGGGTGATGAGAGGCCGGAGCAGCATGCTAGAAAATGGTGGCAAAAAGATAAGCGGGTAGAGCCTGATTTAGGAGTGTGGCAGGCGCTTCGGACTCCCGTATTTTGGATACTTGCACTGACGTATGCGATCTGGGCAGCTATGCCAGGAATTACGACTGTTCACGTAGCACCATTCTTGCAGGAGCAATTGGAACTGGAGTATGTCACAGCAGTTGGAGCACTTTCCTTTTTTGTCGCTGCCAGTATTATTGGGCGCTTAGGTTTTGGTGTTTTAGCAGATTATTTTGATGCTCGCATAATTATGTCTGGTTTGTTTCTTTTTCAAGGATTCGGTCTTTTCCTCTTTCCACAGGTTACTTCGATTGAACAGGTACCCTTCTACGGCATGGTTTTTGCTATTCCGTATGGAGGTACAATACCCATGAGATCGATTATTCAGGGGTATTTTTTCGGACGCCGCAGTTTCGGGACTATTTCGGGACTATTGCAGTTTGTGGATCTACCAGCGACTGTAGCAGCGCCAATCTGGGTGGGTTGGCGCTGCAGACACATTGCCAGATGGCTATAGACTCGGATTTAAAATTATTGCGTTGACGATGGGGATTGCAGCAGTAGTGATTCTGTTTGCGAGGCGTCCAGAGGAGCCATTCCCGAATGCAGAACCGCCAAGGTTTTTCTCAAGAGGGCCTTCTGGGTAAGGCGTGGGCAGACTTGAGGGTTTTAGAATATCGCTATTGGATTGACTGGAGACCCAGTACCGTATTCTATCCGCAACGGTGCTAGAACGAGTTGAAATTCCCATCTACCTAACTCGGCGCATTTTGCTGACAATTCTTCTAGGTTACAGTTATCAATGAGCCACAGTCCCATTTGGACGATACCTATTTGATGGATGGGTAATCGAAAACCTTCGTATCCACTTGGGCTAACATCGCTCACTGTATCCCCTCCAAGGATGCTGATTGATCGTTCACGAATCCATGGGAGGCATGCTGCATCAAGGCCTGGCCAGCCTTGGTCGAGAGGTAGGGGCCCACGTTCCATTCTACGCTTGTAGTGGCCAGTTCTTACCAAGAGGATATCCCCCGGTGTTACCGTGACATTGTATTCTTGTTCGATTGCTTCAAGTTCGTTGGGCAAGATGCCTTCTCCAGGCTGTAGCCAATCCACGTTGCGGTGACGTGCTACGTCAAGCAAAACCCCCCTGCTGATAAGCCCATCCTTTACTAATTCGACTGATTCTGCGGTGGCTCCTTGGCGGTTGGTGACTAGTGCGGCCGGTTTGTTGTTATACATCTTACCGTTCCAGAATAGATGGCTCAGGGCGTCAAGATGGGTTATTGACAGTCCATGGAAAACCATGCCAATGAAATCAGATGCATGTTGTGTTTCAATCTCGGGCTCTAAACTAAAGAGTTCACCAGATCCGGTCATATAGTGGAGCGGAGGAGAAGGGACGTCAACCGCAGGTCCGGAGACAATTGGTCTTGCGCACGATATGCCTACCCCAGTTTGAACGAGTCCGGCAGCTTGTTTCCTTTTTACGGAATCGATGAAATTCACTGTCCCTAACTCGTCTTCATCTCCCCATCGCCCCCAGTTATTCAAGGATTTGACATACTGGGCGACCTCCGCTTCCGTCGGTTTCTTGCTAATTACCATGATGAATCCTTTAGCTTGAATGGCTCAAGTATACAAATTTCTGGTCGATCTAGCGACCATCATCGTCCAGTATATTCTGAGCAGACATATTTCTGTCACGAATGGTATAATTCCCTTTGCGTTCAGCCAAATAGCATTCTACGTTTGCGCCTGTAGCTCAGTGGATAGAGCATCGGTCTTCGGAACCGAGGGTCGTGGGTTCGAGTCCCGCCGGGCGCACCACTTTCTAGGCACGAACCACCTTTGTTTTCTCATAATTGCTGCTTTTGGGTATACTCTGTACCACCATTCGTACCACCATTACCATGATTATGGTACTAACCGCACTCTCACTATATTAGCAAAGAAAAGTATCGAGAGCACGTATTGCCCGTTCTGAGATCCGTATAGCTTTAATGGGTTCATGTTTTTGACAATATCCCATTCATGGTAGTAGCTAATTCCTCCTGTTGTGACTTGAATATGTGGGAATAGATATCAAGGGTTGTACTTATATTCTCGTGCCCGAGAGCGTCCTTGAGTACATTCGCAGAGATTCCTAGCCTTATGGCGTGAGAGCTGTAGGTATGGCGAAGATCGTGCACCCTAATACTTGGCAGCCCAGAAGTTTTGAGGGTACGTTGAAAAGCGCTGTAAATATGGTAACCAGCGAGGGGCGCGCCATTGTCCCGCGTGAAGCACAAATCATGAGTGTTTATCCAGGCATCTCCCAATATAATTTGCCGATTTCTTTGGGTTTGATATTGAGAATAGAGAGCCGCTATGACTGCTTCTGGCGCATGAAGTAAACGAGTGCCCGTCTGGGTTTTGGGGGATTGAACAATGAACTCTGATCCAAGTTTATAAACTTGCTGGTTGATTAGTATCGTTCCTTCATCCATATTGACGTTGCTCCATGGCAACCCTGCAGCCTCGGCGCTTCTGACCCCTGTTCCTAGTAGGAATATCCATGTGCCCAAGGTGTTTTACGAAACCACACTTGCTATGGGCAAGGGGTGAGCTAATGCAAACTAGTAGAGAGATACAATTAGTCAGGATGCGAAATTATCGCTCCCGTTGTAATTTTCATTTGTGAAGATGGCGAGCCTTGCCAGTGGCTGTATCCATGACGCTCTGGCTAGTTTCTTTATCTTGGTGCACCAGTGCAAAAGCCTGAGAGGGCAGGAGATAGTAGTAATCACTAGCGTTAATCTCGAGGGTGTCTTTCGCATGGGCTGTAATGGTTCCATTCGGCTCTTTCGTCATAATTATATAAGAGCCCCAGCCATGAGTCTGTAATTTGGGGATTGCTTCATTATTGACGAGAGAAATGTACTGATTCGCCTGGGATTCATTGAGCCATGGCTTCCAGTTGAGCCATGTGATAATGTCTTCGAAATCTCTTCTCCTTCCAGTGTTCTCGGCAATTCTCTCCCTTTGCTCAAGTAATCCCGCAATTGCCTCTTTATCATTCCACTCCGGAATAGTGTCATCGTAGTATTCCAGCATATAGGACCACCAGCGAAGAGTTCTGTAGCTAGGGGGATTAACCGGGCGTGACCCTAAGTCTGCCTGCATTCTGATTTGTTCTGATGTTGCGTGCAATTGCTTATAGAGATGAGGCGGGATACCGTGTTCGTTGAAAAGGTCGAATCGTTCCCATTCCACTGACTGGTCAATGGGGAGATTTCTTCTAGTTGCTCGCTTCCATTGCGCCTTCCAAGATGCAAGGGTCCGCGGATGGGGTGTGATGCCAAATTGAAGAAGTAGTGCCATAGCGGTTTTCGTATCGCCGCCGGATTTATCCCATGTGTTGTAGAGGAGCCAACTCAGTGGTTCATTCAATAAATAGGATGACTGCATATTATATTTGGAGAAATACAAAATCGGCGGATAAATTGCCATAATACGCTTGAAGTAAATACATAACACTCATATGGTGATGATACCATATGGCATCGTTCGGTTTCTTTTTGGTAGTTGAGGCTAAAAAGTCTCATCGAGGCTTTGGGTTAGTATCAATTCCTAGCGAGGCTGCTTTTTGCCAATATTAAACGCCACTCCCCTTGGTCGACTAGTGTGCAATTAATATCCCAACCCTCCTTGACGGCAACCGTTGTAACCATCATAACTGCAGGTTGGAAATCGGTCAGCACCGCAATATTTTGCCCTGGATTGGCTTGTTTCAAAGCTTGCTGAGTAGCAAGCAGTGGGCCGGGGCAAATTTCCCCCCGAACGTCCACGACTAACATTCCCTCCATATCAATCATGTTATGTCCCTTTCACTTCTAATGAATTTTGTCCTATTTGCTAAGCCCACTACTGCTTGGCAAAATTGGCTGCGATGCGAAGAACCACCCGCGCCCGGTTTGTCAGAATCATGCCTATCTTCTGTGGTAACTCCATTCAGTGCGGTCAGGGGAATAGAAAGAACCGATAGGCATGGCTGAATATCTGTAGCCAGATCTCAGTATACACTCGACTGACAGGAAAATTCCGTGGTCTAATGGCTCTCTGGGGTAAGCTGTAGCATTTATGGCATGCGGAATGTTTTCAGGAATTCAATGATCGCGATCCGAGCAGATTCAGGTAAATTCAGATAATCAGCCCGTGATTGGGTTGCCTCACCTCCATGTGCAGATATTGCCTCATCAAGAAGAGTAGCTCTTCCATGATGGAGAAACGGGGGTTCTGACATTATTCCCCAGAGTTTTCTGGTGAGCCAGACAGGCGACTCAACAAAACGTTGCTCTATAGTTTCATTAGCAAGTATCTCTCCCATATTATGCCGCTTTAAATCAGTGTAGGCGTAGACTCGGTAGGTTCCAGTTTCAGTGGTCTCGATGACGGTGGAGGTGTTCTTTGCCAGAAGGTCTAGGTTGTATAAGCTGGGTAGGCTATCGATATTCTGGGTTCCTGGCGGATTATATGGGTTAGGTTCGGTGTATATAGGATCATGTAATTCCAAATAGGGTTTATGGCAGACGGCACAGCCAATGGTCTCGAACAGTTCTTGTCCCCGCTTGGCATAAGCATATGTAGCTTTATCATCTGAGTTGGCGATCACAGGTAATGGTAATGTTGCTTGAAAGAGAGTGAGTGCTGTTATGTCAGCTGCCGTTAATTCATTCGCTACACCATCGGAATCTGCGTCAATATCGACTCCGACGCGTTCTTCGCCCTGCAGTCCGTGGTGAATTTGCATTGCGTCGAGAGTGAATTCCCTTAACGAAGTATAGACACCTTTTTGGCTGAATGGTTTGATGATCAAGTCTTCATCAACACCCTCAACCTTTGAAAGATCGAGAAGTCCATCAGGCCATGCTGTTAACTTCCCAAAAGAGACTCCCTTGGCGTGGATTTTCACAGTGACAGACTGTTTGGTAGCTTGAGCTTCTTCGATTGCGGCGCTTCGGATTATGTGAAGTTCATGAGTCATCTCACGTGCAAGGAGCTCAATAAGCCCGGACCCGAACATAGAAATTGTGCCTCGCTCATTCCCTGTAGTTGTGAGCGTTAATATTTCAAGTGAATCGCCGGCACCTTCATCAAAGTTTACATTTGGGAATTCGTGCGCTAGCACGAAAGCATTTGCAACATTGTCACCACCACCACCTGGTATAGGTTGATTATGGCAACCAGCACAGGAATTCGCATCAGGCCCGGATATTCTATTGAATTTTGCTAGGAGGTTTGATTTCTCACTATCATTGGTGAAAAGACGTACTTTGGTGTTACCAGATCCGTCGAGCGTGTTGAAAGAAGCACTGAAGATTTGCTCCCCGATTGCGATTAACTCTTCTGGACTGATAATGCCATCGATTACATCATTGTTAGAAGCATGTGCTAGAATCCCCGGGACTTCCCCGAAGGAGGCCTTCGATTCCCTCGGAGGAGGTGGTGTTGAACATGCCAATGCAGTGCTACAAAGAATTAGCACGATTAGCATGAGCGACTTAATTGAGGATTGTCGCAGCGTTAATGGTAACAGCATGATTGCGCTTAGCCGATACCACAGAGCCTCACCTGGGTGTTTAGCCATTATCGTGGTTCGGGTATCGTAATTTCCCCATCAATCATATCACCTGTGAATGTAAACTCCGGTCCAAACACTGCGTAATTTATAGGCGCTGTACTTTCATCAAAGTATACAGTGAACTCGAAAGTATCCCCAGCTCCGCCGCCTCCGAACCCTGCATCAGTAGCTTCAATTTTATACGATGCATATTCAGCAACTTCACGAGAGCCCAGTGTCATGCTTGCCTTGGCTACTTCAGTGAAGCAATCTAATCCACCAGTCATGACGAGTTTGTTGTTCCCGTCAGTGCCAGTGGTTATTTTGAATTCATCGATTGTGGTCGTAGACATCGCCATAAAGAATTCATTTTTCTCTATTAAAACATCGCCCATCTTATAAGTTGGCATGATAAATGCTTCCTTATTGGTCTCTACCCTGCAAAATGCATGATTTCCGTCAAAGCTAAATACTTCTGCCATCTCAACAGAGAGTTCACCTGTTTCCGGGTGGGGCATCATCTTCATGTTCACCCCTCCTCCGGAAGCCGATTTGAGAAGAAGTCGCGACATCTCTGCTTCGAGGCGATCTACTTCTCCCTCAGCAACCTGGGATTCTGCTATTTGTCTGATCATAGCTTGATTGGTTCTAACGAGCTCTGTTTCACTTGCTTGAAGAAGAGTGATTTCATTAGCTTGTGAGGAATACATAAGAGATAAAGGGATCGACCCTAGAGCAATGCCTACTATGGTTGCAATTGCAGCTATAGTGTATTTTGGTTTCAACATATCATTAGTTAGCTTTCTGTGGAAATTACAGTAATAACGGTGCAGTAGTTCACAAATATCACCATGAAGAGATGGGATTGCCGATGTGCAGATTCAATGCAGCTATCGTTCAATCAGGGTCTTCGTAGAACTCTAGTGGATAGCCTCCTTGACGGTAGCCACTGCTACCTTCAGGCACATTGTATAGATCCTTGAGCCCATACGATTGCAACATACTTGCAGCAGTGCTACTGCGAATGCCGCCTTCGCAGATGACTGCTAATGGCGTATTTTGAGGCAATTCGCGCCAACGGGCAGCAATTTCGTTTAAAGATATCAGGATTGCATTTGGGACATGCCCTGTTTCCCACTCCATTGGTTCTCGGACATCTAATACTAGGAGGTTATGGATTTCCTGTAATTGAGTTTGAAGCTGATTGACTGGTATTTCTCCAATTGCTTCTACATTAAGGCCAGCATCTGTCCAGGCAGTGAAACCTCCAGAGATCATTATAGCCGTCATTCCTGCTTCTTCCTCTATTTGCTGAGCAGAGCGTTCAGATTGATGGCTATCTTCTGCTAGCAGAATGGCTGTAGTTGTTGCGGGGCTAATCAATTTGATGCGTTCAAGCAACCGCCGCTCACTGAATGGGATGCTCAGGGCACCCTGTGGGTGCCCTGCAGCAAATGTTTCAGGCGAACGAACGTCAATGATCGACGTTGTCGTGGCTTGCCCAGATAATGCCGCCACTTCAGCTGGATGTAGATCAATTGCCATTCTGACTTTCCTTAGTTATTTGTTTAAGAACAGACCGCCAGGACTGCTCTCTACATATATTTTCGTTGTTACTTTCCATGTACTTGTATCAATCACAGCAATTGCGCTTTCTTTCGATACGATTGTGTATACAAATTTTCCATTAGGGTGCACAGCAATTTTACTAGGACTTGGCCCAGTTTCAACCTGTGCAACAATTTCGAAAGTTGCTGTATCAATGACGGTCATCGTTGTTGCTTTATAGTGGCCAACGTATCCGTATTTTCCATCTGGGCTGAAACTTGCGACCACAGGACCTTCGCCAGTTGGAATCGTCGCTACTACTGCGAGAGTCTTCGAGTCCAATACCGTGTTAGTGCCGGCACTTCCGTCCTGAACCCATACGTGTTTCCCGTTAGGAGCCGCTGTTAACATGAAGGGGTTGCTTCCTTCAGGCATGTCAGCAGTAGTAATCAACTCATGCGTCGTTGCATCAAAATTCTGAACTGCGTCCATTTTTTGATTTGGAGTGAACACTCGTTCAACTCCATCGGTGCCTACCTGTACGTCGACATCGCAGGCGATCTGATTGACAGCGATGCGATCAACAATTTCTTTAGTGGAGGCTTTGACCACTACTATTTCACCCTCTTGGTCCATATTACCCTGAAGGCCAACAAACACTTCTCCATTTGTTGAGAGCCCACCGCCCAAATAGGCGTTGGCAGGATTTGACCCTAGGTCTAATCGACCACTTACCTCAAGCGTGGTCAAATTTAGGAAGATCAATTCACTGGTTTTAGCCTCGCTATCTTTGCCTGTGAGCCAGAGATCCTGTCCGTCGAAATAGTTGCCATCATCGTTCCATGCTAGCTTTGCTAAATCTGTAATATCACCTGTTCGTATCACGGTGTTGGTCCCTGTATCTATTTCAGTAATATGAGGCGAGGTGTTGCTAAATGAATAGACTTTGGATGATGGTACTGCTGTCGGTTCTGGGGTGGCGGTAATGATTTTTTCCACCTCGACTTCTACTATCTTCTCAACTTCTACTACCTTCTCAACTTCCACTGTTTCCACTATTACTTTGGCAGTTGGAACTGCTGCAGGAGCAGCTGTTTCTTCAGAGCATGCTACGGAAGTTAGCATGATTGCCATAAGGCCAACCAGTCCTATGAGTTTCAATAATTTCTTCATGGCTTGTATTCCTTTCTGTTAGTACTTGGGCTTGATTATGATTGTGGGGGCGTTAGCGTAATTTGCCATTCAGGAGACCCCACTTCCTCTATAGCTACGGTCCATTTTAGTTTGTTGGCTTGCATTGGTATTGTCTCTAGGCAAGGAGAGTGATCAGTTAGGACCTCTATTGCTTCTCCTTTGCCTTTGAGTTTCTTCATAGCGTCTACCGCCTTCATCATTGGGTAGGGGCATATTTCCCCTCTGACATCTAACAACATTGCTGTTACCTTATCCTTTCTGCTTGCTGACCCTCTAAGTGACCAGAGCTAAGGTATTCGTTTGATAGCCTGGACTCCGAAAAATGCTCCACCTGCTATAGCAATTCCAAACAGCCAGCCACTGAGGCTGAGTGATGCAATTGAATCGAAAAATGCTCCAATGGTGCATCCAATAGCGAGGCCAGCTCCGTACCCCATTATTGTTCCCCCGGCGAATGACTGGATGTACCGTGTTGCGCTGGGGGGGCGGCGAAATTTGAATTCCCTAGCGAAAAGGGCAGCCACAAAGGAACCGGCTAAGACACCTCCTGTCATGGCGAAGGTATGGGAGAAAAACCCTTGGGATTCTTCCGCCGAGCATCCACCCAAATCAGACATCCCTAGCAAGTGGGGATGTGGGAGCCCAATAGACATCAATACTTTTCCTGACAATCGGGACAACTCTCCGGTGACTCCTAGTGGCATGCTATCCATATACATGAATGTGATGATGACCCCTAGGATTACACCACCGGTTGCCGCAGGCCAACCGTTTACAAATACCATTTTCCACAGATTGTGGAGTTTTTGAGTCACTGTGTCGTCTTCTGTGTAGTTGCTTGGGAGGTTTGGTAATGAGAGACCTTCGCGGGACTCCCACCACACAACAAGGAGGAATATGCTAAATAAGCCTATTAATGTTAGGACAACTGCCCCAGCATAACCAATGTTACCAATATTCGGAAGCCAAGCTCTGGGCTCATGAATGATGATAGTATTCCACCACCAATTCCATGTATGAGAGAGGAATGCTAAGCCGACCAGGACTCCTATAATTGTTACCCATGAACCTAGATATCCCTCAGCCATTCGGTAAAGAGACCCGGAGATACACCCTCCAGAAATGACCATACCGAACCCGAATAGCAATCCTCCTACAGCAGTTGATACCCCAAAAGGCAAAATATGGGCTCCATCTGGAAGATATCCGTAGGAAGGATTAGGTATTTTGTCATACATTATGATTGTGAATCCTACGGTGGCTACAGCTAATCCTAGGAGTATCGCCTTCATGGTACGACCACTACCGAACAGGTAGAGGTCTCTGAATGCTGACGCAAAACAGAATCTACTTCGTTGCAGTGTAAATCCTGCCGCAGTGGCTAGCAGCCAGGTAGATCCTAATACTGGAGACACACCAGCCATAACAACTGCTAGTACCAGTACAGCCGTCAGGGCCAGTACGCCGGCTATATAGTGACCATTTATTAGTGTCATCGTTTCAATGTTTCCAATTTTGTATTCAAATGTAAAGAACC
>Ga0114996_10005286_pt1 | contig 15211 bp, 16 predicted proteins | sample ArcticOcean_MG_C_4_FD_87039 | JGI IMG/M metagenome (GOLD analysis project Ga0114996, IMG submission 87039) | Marine microbial communities from western Arctic Ocean - ArcticOcean_MG_CB4_134 | ecosystem: Environmental > Aquatic > Marine > Oceanic | place: Arctic Ocean: Canada Basin | collected...
CAAGACGCACCACGCCGTCATGCACTGGCAGTGGTTCGACAGGTGGGCCGTGCGAGAGGGTGGTTGGAAGTTGATCCACGACACGAAGCTGAAGCGCCGCGGCGGTCTGCCGTTTCTCGGAAACCTCGACGACGCGGCTCCCGAGAAGAAGAACTACGCGTCCGAGAAACCGGCGCTCGTGCAGCGCTTGACGGCGCTCCACGATGCCTGGGCAAAGAACGTGCGCGGCGAGTGAGAACGTAGCGAGCCTCGACGCTACTTCAGGATCTTCAGCCGAATGTCTTTGAAGTGAACGACCATCCCGGGGTCGTGCAGTTGGAACAGGATCATGCCCTTCCGAAGTCGCTTGACTCCGGGAAGGTGTTCGGTGAACTCCGACGCCGGCTTCCCGTTGATGAAGAACTTGAAGTTGTTGCCCTTGGCGATGACACGGACCGTGTTCCAGTCGCCCTTCTTGAGGTCCTCTCTGGCAACCGCACCCTCGATCTTGGTCAGCGTCGGTTTGTCGTTCACGTCGATCACCAGTCGATCGCCGCGGAGACATTCGTGCTCCCGTCGACCCGGCGTGTGAAAGTCCCACGCGCCGAGAACCTGCCTGCCGATACCGACGTGACCGATGTCGGCGTGGTAGCTCTGGAAGAGTCGCTTGTGGGTCTTGTCCAGCCGAGCCCGAATGCTCACGCCACTGTTGCCCTTGCCCGGGAACCGGTAGCTGAACTCGAGTTCCAGATCGGCGATCTCCCGGTTTTCGTAGACGATATAGCCTCGGGCCTTGTCGCCTGTGCCGACGATCATCCCGTCCTTGACAGTCCACGCCACTGCCGAGTTCGCGGGCATCGCTTCCCATCCCTCGAGCGTCTTGCCGTCGAAGATCGAGACGAAGCCGTTCTTTCCCGATGACTTCTCCGACTGCTGCTCTTGCCGCGGGGACTGTCCGCGCCGCGGTTGCCAAACCGGAAAGGACCCTGTCGCAATCGGCGTGGCAGCACCGCCACTGCTCGAGATTGTGTACACCTGCGAAGGGGACCCGCGCGATCGCTCGACGAAGGTGAGACGCGCGCCATCCGGTGACCAACTCGGAAACCAACTTCGTCCGGCAAAGGTATGGAGCACACGTGCGTTCGTGCCGCCGGTATCGATGACCCCTAGCTTCCTTTCCTCGCCACTCGTGAACACGAAGGCAATCCGGCGGCTGTCCGGAGACTGCGCGGGGAACCCCTCTCGCCCTTTGCTCTGCGTCACGGCTCTCGCCTTCCCCTTCTTCACATCGACGGTGCAGATCTCCGGGGTTCCGTCCATCTGCCCGCAGTACGCGATCGTGTGGCCATCGCTCAACCAGAACGGCGCGTCCCCCGAGTGATTCAAATCGAGAATCCGCTCCTCGACCTGGCCCGAAGGATCGCACACGACCAACTCCATGCGAACAGACCGTTTCCCGAGCGACCTCATGTTCGTGAACACGATTCGCTTCCCGTCCGGTGACCAGGCGGGCGTACCGTCACGGTGCCCCAGCTTGGAGATCTGGCGCGAGTCGCTGCCATCCGCGTTCATCACGTAGAGACCCGCAGGAAGATCGCGCATGAACGCGATCCGTTTCCCATCGGGCGACCAACTCGGTGATCGGCAGCCTCCGCTGGTCACATGCGTGAGGTTCCGCGAACGCTTGCCGTCCGCATCGATGGCCCAGATGTCCCATCCGACCTTGCTGTGTTTCCAATACAGAAGAGTCTCGCCGTCCGGCGACCAGGTGAGAGGTCGATCATGCACGGCGTCGTCCACCAGGAGGTTTGGCGCGCCACCGCTCGAGTCGACGGTGTAGATGGCGCCTTTGTGGATGTAGGCGATGAGCGACGCAGGGGTCGAGCACGCCGACACGGACAGGCTCGCCACGATGAGAGTTGCAAGAACAGGGTGTCGCATTGTGGTTCTTCGGGTGCAACCGGAGACTACAATCGTATGGCAAACGCGAGCGCCACCGCAATACATGCCCCGAACCCGACGAGGGCGCAGGCGGGGTGTGGATCGACCCGAGCAAATGGTTCATGCACGAGCGAGAACAGGAACGTCAGATCGCCGTCATCGGTTACGCGGGTCGTTGCATCGAGGTACAGGGCGAGCAACTTCGAGCACCCGGCCCAGAGAGCTAGCCGAAGAACCTCGCGAAGCGCGGGGACGCCGAAGCGGGCACCGCCGTCGCGGGATCGGACCAAGGCGGGCCGCGTGGCTGCGGCGGTTGTCTCACAGCGGTTCCCGCCGCCGACCGAAGCGGTTCAGATTTCTCTTGCAGGCTCGCTGGGTGGATCCAGACCATCGGCATCCCCCCGGCGCCTGCACGGTCGGGTATCGCAGTCGATTCTTCAAGCGACGGTGCCCGGATCCGGGAGTTCGCCACCCCGAGAGAATCACGACCAATCGAGTTCGACCGGTTGCTCTGGAATCTCAAGGCGGCGAAAGTAGCGTGACAGCGCTTCCTACACCCCAAGACCATGAACGAACAGACCGTCGCGTCCATCGCCGAATTCGTCGGCGGCACGATCGAGGGCGACTCCAGCCTCCCGATCCGGGAGGTCGCAGACGTACGCCATGCGACGGCGACCGACGTGGCATTCATCCGAGACGGCAGCTTCGCCCACCTGGCGAAGGAAACCGGAGCCGGCGCGCTGTTCGTCACGGAGTTGCTCGAGACGTCAGCGACGCAGATCGTGGTCGAAAACGCGCACGCCGCGTTCGCCAAGATCGCGTTGTTGTTCCACCCCGTCCCTACGGCCACCGAGCACGACATCCACCCTTCGGCGATCGTCCACGAGTCCGCCGAAGTGGACTCCCCCGTAGTTCTCGGACCCAACGTCATCGTCGGCGCGGGCTCGAAGATCGGCGCGCGCACGTCGATCCAGGCGGCCAGTGTGATCGGCGAGAACGTCACGATCGGAACCGACTGCACGATCTACCCCCGCGTCGTGATCTACCCGAACGTCCTGATAGGTGACGAGGTCATCCTGCACTCCGGCGTCGTTCTCGGCACCGACGGTTTCGGCTACGTCGTGGAGAAGGACGGAACGCGCAACAAGTTCCCGCAACTCGGCGGTCTGATCATCGGCGACCGCGTGGAGATCGGAGCGAACAGCACGGTCGACCGCGGTGCGTTGACAGCCACGTCGATCGGTGCAGGAACCAAGATCGACAATCTGTGTCACATCGCCCACAACTGCAAGATCGGCAACGATTGCGGCATCTCCGCCCTCGCGGCACTCGGCGGTGGCGTGCAGCTCGGCGACCGCGTCGTGCTCGGCGGTCATGTCACGTCCGCGGGCAACATCACGCTGGCCGACGACGTCATCGTCGGAGGCAATTCCGGCATCACGAGCGACGTGAAGGAACCGGGTGTCTACCTGGGTCTTCCGCTGCTCCCGATCGCGCGTGGACGTCGCAGCTTGATCCTGTTGAAGCGCCTGCCGGAGCTGGCCGCAGAGATCAAAGCCCTGCGCCACGATGTAGACAAACTCTCCTGAGTCGCGAGCGGGGTGGCGACGGTAGCGGGGTGGACGTCTTCCACCGACTTCCCGACGACGAGCGGTGCGTTCGACACGACCGGCAACGGACTCAACGACGCCTTCGTCAGCCGCCTCGACATGGGCGTGGCGATGTACGGCGATGTGCACGAGATTCACATCACGGACCGGCGGCACGCAAAGGCTCACCGTGAACGCCGGGAAGGCGCACAAAAACCTCCGCTACTGGGTCTTTGGGTCGGTGACGGGGACAACGCCGGGCGTCAACCTGCTCGGTGTGCACATACCGCTCAATCCGGATCTGTACACCGACATCGCGATGGTGAACGTCAACACGACCGCGTTCATGAAGTTCATGGGCACCCTCGACGCCAACGGTCGCGCTACCGCCTCGTTCAACGTCCCCGCCAACGTACAGGCCCCTTCGGGCTTCACGTTCCATCACGCGTACGTGGTGTACGACGCGAGTGGCAAGCTCTACATGGCGAGCAATGCCGTGCCGCTGCGGCTGAGATAGACACCCGAGGACAGAAGCGTCCGGTAGAACGAGAAGAGCCCTGACATCCTCGAGAATGTCAGGGCTCTTGTTGCAGTCGAAACTACTGGTGGAGACGTGCGGAGTCGAACCGCAGACCTTTGCGTTGCGAACGCAACGCTCTACCAACTGAGCTACGCCCCCACGCGGGGGGCGCAACATAGCACGAGCGGCGGCGCAAAAACAAGTTGATCCGTGCGGGGCCGGATCGGACTTCGATTACTGGACGAAGGTCATCGGGGTGGACAGCTGCCACTTGCCGTTGTGGAACACGAAAGACTGGGAAATCAGGCCGTTCGGCGCCACCGCGACGGGCACCACGAACGGACCGAGCATGCCGACACGACCACCCCAACCGTCGAGCGCCATCGGGATCATGATCGGCCCGTGGGTGAAGACGCTGGGGAAGACCTCGGGGAAGCAGTCCGGCTGCAGGCCGAACGTCGCGAAGAAGTTCAGCGCCGGCGAGATCGGCAGGGCGCCGTTGCCCGTCACGGTGAACGAATTGCCTGGAAACGACAGCTAGTCGATTGAGATCAGCATCCCGGGACGAGTCGCGCCGGAGCGGCGGAAGCCGGGCACCTGGGCGCGCTCGATGTTCGGCAGCGCGTCGCCGGGGAGATGCAACTCTGTACCCTCCGTCCAGGTGATGCCCTGCCCCACGACAAGCGCTCCGTGGACGGTCGTCGACGTCGCGCGGACGTAGGTCTCTGATTCTGACACGAGACTGGCTTCGATCTCGAGGGACTGCCCGCCCACCGCTCCCGTCCCGGGCAACCCGAGGTAGATCGCGCCCGCGCCTTCTACGGGACCTCGATACGACCCACCGGACTTGCGCGGCGAGCCTTCCATCTGACGATCTCCCGGAGAGAACCCACCATCGCCGTCGAGATCCACGAACGACGATTCGTTGCCGCGACGGGCCACGAAGATCAGGCGACCGGCGCCGCGGACCACGACACTCCGCCCGAAGTAGATGTTGCCCGTCACGATGACCGTGAGGGAGCGCGACAACTCCACGCACAGCGGGCGCTCGCCGGGGGCGATCCACAGGTTGCCCGCGAGAATCCTGACCCCGTTCTCCGGAATCTTCGGACACCAGGGGCGGACCTTTGAGTCCGCGGTTCGGTAGTCCGCTCGATCCGTTCCCGCGGTCAGGCGAAGTAGGGCGATCGAGCTGTCCTCTTGGAAATCAGTCGACGCCTTGTCCCCGCCGACTCGCACGACCTCGGGATCCAGCAGATTCGCGAGGGTCCGGTCGTCCATCGGATCGAGACGAATGTCGAGGTTGCGTCGCAACCACGCCTGGATCGCCGGACGCGCCGCGACAACCGAGTGGCGCACACTCAGAGGATTGCCCAGGCTCGCGGGCGCTGCCCCCGGCAAGAGGTCACACTCGTAGGTGTAGGAACGCCCCTTCTTCCCGGCGACGGCGATCCGCAACGAACGGCGACCGCTCTCGAACACGGGATCGACTCGGGACTTCAATCCGACGGGGTTCTCGACAGAGAACGATCGCAACTTCTCAACCGGTCGACCGGGTGTCGGGCGGAACCGATCGACAGCTTCGAACGCCGCGTCCTCCGCCACGAGTGCAGCGACCACCGACTCGCGGATCACGTGCACGCGATGCGAATCCGAGAACGCGTCCGAAACCTGCCACGCGAGTACCGTCAATACTCCAACCGACGCGACCAGACACACGGTCGGAATGCAGTCGTACACGATTCCTCGCGTCATCGCTGCGACCGCTCTTCGATGAAGTTTGGAAAGGTGCGCGCGAAACGGACCCTGAGCCCTCCTGGAGTTTGCAACACCCGCGGTCGCACGCCATCCAGGTTCCGGTGCCAATTCTGCGCCGCGATGCGTCGGGTGAGTTCGGCAGAGACCCGTTCCACGTCACGCCGTGGCGACCGAGCAGCCTTCTCGGCAAGCTCACGGAACTCGATCAACTCCGATTCGCACCGATCGCTCGCCTCGCGCAGATCACGGATGCCGATCATGGTCCACGCCACCGCGGCAGCCAGCACGCACAGGACAAGGAAGTGCATCATCCACGCCGCCGGCCCGCCGGCCGCGTCGCTCTCCCGGCACATCTGGATCGTCAGGTCGTCGGTCCGATTGACGATTTTCTCAGTCATCGGACATCGACCCCACTTCGATGACGTCTTCGGGTGAACTCTCGAGCCCGACGTCGCCGGGCAGGTCAGCCCCCTTCTCGTCGACTTCGATCAGATCCGTCCCCGTCTTCACGCCGGGGGGCGGGTTCTCGTTCAACCAATCCAGCAACTTATTGAACTCGGCGGCAACCTCTTTCAACGAGTCACCGTGCCGAAGGTGAACTCGATGTGCAATATCACCACGCTGCGTACGCCGCATCGCCACGACGAGCCGCTGCGAAGGCCCCGCCAATCTCCGTGCCGAGCGGGAAGCCTGCCCCACGACGAGAACACCCGCCGCGAGAGCCAGGCCCATCATCGCGAGAAAGAGAGGTAGCAGTGTGCCGAGTTCGATGTCCGACCGCTGCGCGTCGACGAGGAGCCTCCGGAAGAACCAAATCAGCACCAATGTGCATGCGACAATGAGGAATTCCGGAAGCAGCGTGCTGCGCCAAGGGCCGCGATGAGTCGATTCACCCGGTGAAGTCGTGCGGCCAATCCCCAATTGCAATGGTCTCTCTTCTCGTTCGTCCCGTGCCAGGGCGAGATCGGAACCCATGATCCGTGTCGTCTACTCCCCCGATCGACTGTCCTTGATTTCGGCAATTAATCGATTCGGGGTGAATGCCATTTCCTGAGAAGTCTTCCAAAAGATCGAGCCGCGCAAATCCCGATACTTCCCCCGGGACGCAATCCGACCCGTGGGTCGAGGACGCGACACCCTGAAGGAGATGGCAGGTAACGTGGATACGCAATCACAATCCAATGAGAACTACGCACCCCGCAAGGGTGGCGTCATCTTTGCCGTCACCTCTGGAAAAGGCGGCGTCGGCAAGACCTCATTGTCCGTGAACATGGCGACTGAATTCGCCAGCCGTGGCTATCGCACGATCATCGTCGATGCGGACCTCGGTCTCGCGAACACACATATCGTTGCGGGAGTCAGGCCGGAGAAGACGCTTAGCGACTATCTCACCGGTCGCGCCGAGATCGCGGACATCATCGTCGACGGCCCGAAAGGGATCAAGCTGATCTCCGGTGGCAGCGGCATGAAGGACATGGCCAACCTGGATGACAAGGGTAGGCAGGACATCCTGGGTGCACTCAATGAGCTGCGACCGTATTGCGACCTGCTCATATTGGACACCGGTGCGGGCGTCTCGTCGAACGTCACCGACTTCGTGTCCATTGCCGATCACACGATCCTCGTCACCACGACGAACTTCGCTGCGATCGCGGATGCGTACGGCATCGTCAAAGTCATGATCCAGGAGGGGTACGGAAACCCGATGCACCTCCTGGTCAATCGCGTTCGTTCGCCAGAAGAGGCGGAACAGGTCTTCAAGAAGCTGAGCGGTTGTACCGACAGGTTCTTGGGCTTGGACCTCAACTGGCTTGGGCTCATGCCGGAGGACTCCAGTGTCGAGAGTGCCGTGATCAAACGGACTCCATTCACTGAAGCCTTTCCGACGTGTGCCGCTACTCGGTATCTGAAGACGGCTGTCGGTGTGCTGGAGAAGTTCCTGCCACCGATCCAAGCAAGGACTGTCTGAATTGATACCGAGTCACTGACTGTGGAAAGGGGGACCCGGGAGCGCGTGGAAGCGTGCTCACGGATTAGGTAGAGCGACTGGGAGAAACTAGAATGACTCGTCTGACAAACACTGATGTAGATAATAAAGTTGAGTCCCACGGCGCGAACGCGCTAACTGGGGCATCGCAGGTCAAGGGCACCGGGCCTGAGACGACGACACGAGAAACTATTGTTCGGCAAGCGAACAAGGGCATCTTGTCCGAGGCCGTGGCGCAGGAACTCAACGTTCCGCGCCGCACCGCTGCACGCGTGCTCGACGCCGTTCTGGATTCGATCCAGGACTTGCTTCGCACCCGTGGCAAGGTCGCGGTGAAGGGCTTTGGCACCTTCGAGCGCAAGATCCGCAAGGGTCGTGCCTACAAGCACCCGCTGACCGGCAAGAGCATCGACGTCGCCGACAAGGAGACGATCATGTTCAAGCCGAGCGACCAGCTGATCGAATCGACGAAGACCGGCTCGGCTGCGCGCCAGAGCAAGTCCAAGCCGAGCTCGCAAGACGACATCCTGTTCCAGGGCTAGTCCGGACCTCGAGTCCGGACTTTCAGTCCTGACTTTCAGTCCTGACTTCGGAAAGAGTGGGCCTATGGCCCCGCGGCGCAAAAACCGTGGTGGTTAGTAGGCCCTCTTCTCGTTCCAGAGGTATTCTCCGCATCCGTGCCAGGATCTGAGACCAAGACGTATCACGCCGCGTGTCTCCAGTTCAACGTCGAACGGGGAGAGACGGAGCGTAACCTCGCGACAGTGACCGCGGGGATCCGCGCCGCGGCCGAGGATGGCGCCGAGCTCATGGTGCTGCCCGAGATGTGGACGACGTCGTTCCTGAAGGAGCCGACAGAGGACGACATCCGGAGATCCAACGCGGCGGAGCACGCCCTCCTCGAGCTCTCGAAAGAGCTCAAGATGATGGTGATCGGCAGCGCGCCCGAAGTGAGCGATGGCCGCTACTTCAACCGAGCGCGGATCTTCGATTGCGGCGAAGTGCTCGGAACCTACCGCAAGATCCACATGTTCTCGCCGAACGCCGAGGACCGCTACATGACGCCGGGCAGTCAGCCATTGGTCGTCGACACCCGGCTGGGACGGATCGGTGTGGTGATTTGCTACGACATCCGCTTTCCCGAACTGACCCGCTACTACTTTCACTGCGGCGTGCAGGTACTCGCGGTTCCGGCACAGTGGCCCGAAGCCCGCGCGGACCACTGGCGTACCCTCATCCGCGCACGGGCGATCGAGAACCAGTCCTACGTGATCGGGTGCAACCGCATCGGCACCGAGGGGGCGCTGCGCAACGACGACAACTTCGTGTTCCCGGGCGACAGCCGCATCATCGATCCGATGGGTGATGTCATCGCAGCCGCCAACGGCGACGACCAACCCATCATCGCCGAGATCTCGTTGCGCCGCTGCCAGTCGATGCACCGCATCCTGCCGGTTCACGAGGACCGGCAGCCGGATGCCTACCGAAACATCTGGTTGCCGATCTGGAGCAATTCGGACGAGCCAAAGACGCCGACGATCCCGACGATCGACAAGGCGACTCCGACGACAAAGACGTAGCGGACGCTTCTCAGCGCTTCTTCGTCTCGCCTTTCTTGGCGTCGCGTTTCTTCTTCGCGGCTCGGAAGACCTCGAGCCGACGACGGATGCCGGCACTGGTGCCGCTGCCCCCTTTCTTGACTGCCTCCTCCTGCAGCGCCAGCGCTTCATCGAGCAGGCCGTTTTCGAACAACGCGAGCGCCACGGTGTCCATGTTGCCGTACGCGAGGTTGCCACCCTTCTGCATCTCTCGTGCCGCGATAAGCGCGAGGGAGTTGTACTTGCCGGCGGTCGACCGCCGCGTCATGAGGTACCACAGCCAGTTGTTCAACGTCGATTCCTTCGCGGCCTCGACGAGCTCGAGCCCGACCTTCGTCGCCGCCTTTCTGTTGCCCTCGAGGTCGTACAGGACGCGATACTCGAGCATCTGCAGCAACTCACTGGCCGGTCGGTCCTTGCGTCCGAGATCGAAGGCCCTGCGGGCGATCGCACCGAGCGCCCTGCCTCCGTTAACGTCGCAGATCGCGGTGGCCAACGCGATCAGATCTTCCTTCTTACCGCTGAGGTCATCGACGATCGTCCGGTTCGTCACCATCGCCTCTCGCACCTTGCCGCAACCGACCAACGCGCAGAGGTGAGCGATGCGGACGCTGACAATCTCACGGCTATCCGCGATGAGGGGAGTCGTCGCCATCAGCGCGAGTTGGTACTCGACTGCAGTCGGGTCCGCGTAGAGCGCCTTGTTGACGAAGGCCGCCAACTCTCGAGGCTCCCCGCCGAGGTTCTTCGTCGCCTGCACCGCTACGCGATTGGCGAGCTTCCGATCCTTCTTCAGCTCGAGCAAGGCGAGGTATTTCAGAGCATAGCCTCTGTGATTTTTCTCAGCGTCCGCGATCATGTCGTCGGCGTGCTTGCCGACGACGGCCCATTTATTGTTCATCCAAGCGATGTCGATCTCCGTCGATCGCTCCGGATCGAGTCGGAGGCGCAACGACACGCGGTTGGAGGTGCTCTCGTCGATCTCGACGAGTACGAGTACCGGCTTCGGCACCTTTTCCTGTGCAGGAGCGACAAAGACGAACACTATCGAGACCAGAACCGCCAGTTGAACGTGAACCACGCGAGCCTCCTCGGAGTTGAACGGGGCATCATAGCGCAGGCTCTTCATTCAACCGATACGCCTTTCTCGAACGACAGGGCATCCGCGGAGCGTAGACTGCCCCGCATGCTGGTCCGCTGCCTTGTCGTGACTGTCTCCTGCCTCGCATTCACGTCGTGCCAGAGCGCTCCCCCAACACAATGGGAGTCGTTCTTCTTCATCCAGATGGCGGACACGCAGCTCGCGTTCGGGGACTACGCGCGCAACATCCGCAACTACGAACGCGCAATCCAGCACGCCAACCGCCTCGAGCCGGACTTCGTCATCATCTGCGGCGACCTGGTGTCAGATCCGTTCAAGGAAGCCGAGACCGATGAGTTCCTCCGAATCACCAAGACTCTCGATCCGGGTATCCCGCTCAAGCTCGTGTCCGGCAATCACGATGTCGGCAACGACCCGACGCCGGAAACGATGGCCTGGTACCGAAAACGGTTCGGCCCAGATTGGTACACGTTCCAACACAAGGACTGCTTTTCCATCGTACTGAACAGCTCGCTGATCAAGAGTCCTGCGAAGGTTCGGAACGAGTACGACAAGCAGTACGAGTTTCTGCTCACGGCGCTGCGTGACGCGCGGGAACAGAAGAGCAAGCACATCTTCGTGTTCCAACACCACCCTTGGTTCCTCAAGTCGTTCGACGAGAAGAAGGGCTACTTCAACGTAGCGCCCCGCGTTCGAGAGAAGTTCTTCGATCTGTTCATCGAGCACGGGGTACGCGCGGTCTTCGCCGGCCACTACCACCGCAACAGTCTGGCGCGTCACCAGGGAATCGAAATGATCACGACGTCCGCTGTCGGTCGACAACTGGGGAAGGACCTGTCGGGGTTCCGCGTCGTGCAGGTGTACAGGGACCGAATCGAACACCACTACTACGATCTCGACCACGTACCCGCCGAAGTCACGCCATCTGTCGGGCGCAAGACGGCGGAACGCTGATTCCCTACTCTCGGGCCCGCTTGAGTAGATCGCGGGAACGCTCACGGTCCGCCTTCCCGCAGCCGCGGTGTCGGCAGCCAACTCTTGAACGCGCTCGTCGCCGAGTGCCAGCGGCGCGACCTGCGCCCGCTATGTTCGACGGAGTCCACGAACCTGGCCGCGCGCCGCGTGATCCACAAGACCGGGTTTCGCAGCCGTCACCGGGTGTTCCGAGTGAAGTTCGGGACGAACGACAGCGAGTCGTGAATCAGCGGATGACGACGACCGTCGGCGTCGACAACTGCAACTTGGGGCCGGGAGGAATGGTGACCGCCTGAATTCCGAGGACCAGCCCCCTCAGCGCAGCGAAGCGCCTCTTGCGATCGGGCGATCGAACCAATGACATCATCAAGCTCGCGTTCAGCCCCGACGGGAACTCGCTCCTCAGCTCCAGCGGGTCCGATGTCCGCATCTGGCGGTTCGACAAGTAGCGAACTCAGGGTCTCGACCTGGGGGACAGTCAGCGACTGTTTGAAGGAACACGGCGTGTCGTCACCGACCAATTCCATGCACGACGCGTTCGAAGCCCGAGAGAACGCCACTGCGGCATACCGCGAGAAGCTCGGCTACGTCGCCGGCGCGTCGGGAATCGCGGTCGCAATCGGTGACCGGGTCGTCAACTGTGACGTCTTCGACAAGCCCGGGACCTGCGAAAAGACGTGGGAGCGCCTCCTGTCCGGCAGCATCCTCGAGGCCATGGCGACGAAGTCCGCGACCAACCGCGCCGGTGTCGCTGAAGTCGAACGTCTTCTCGCGACGATCAGCGAGCTTCACTGGGAGCCGTTTTTCCCGATCGGCGAAGGCGTCGACTTCCGCGCAAGCGCGACAGAGGACCACGCGTCCGCCCTCGTGTTTGCCAACTCGACCGTTCACGGCAGCGTGGTCTCGCAGTCGTAGTACCCTGCGGGCACCCGAGTCTACACGTCCGACCACCAAGGTGCTGAGGCCGAGAAAGGAATGGATTTCCCAGCGGATCGATCGTCAACGTGCGGACACGCACCGACGCACGCGGACGGTTCCGCCCGAAGTAGCGACGCCGTGACCGATCTACTTGGTCGTCTTCTTCGCGCGGCGGACCAGCTTCAAGATCTTGTGCGGCTCGTACGTCAGCACGAAGACCTCCCCGTTCGCGCCCTCGCAGAAGGACGCCACCGCCCCTGCCTTGCGGATGAGCAGCTGCACCTCGTGCTTGCCGCCCTCGCGATCTTCCCTCACGGACCAGAGCCGACCTGACACGTAGTCCGCGTAGATGTAGCAACCGACGAGCTCGGGCATCTTCTTGCCGCGGTAGACCTGGCCACCGGTTATCGAGATGCCGTCCTTGTGGTGATACTCGGCGACGGGCGGGAGGAACTTCGACGCATCGCGCTTCGAGCGCGGCGGGAACGGGTGCGTGCCCTCCATCTTGTTCCAGCCGTAGTTGCCGCCCTTCACGACGCGATCGACCTCCTCCCAGATGTTCTGCCCGACGTCCGCGCACCAGAGGTCGCCGGTCTCGCGGTCGAAGTTGATGCGCCACGGATTGCGGAAGCCGTAGGCCCAGATCTCTGCGCGCGCGTCCTCGCGACCGACGAACGGGTTGTCCTTCGGGATGCTGTAGGGCTGGTCCTTCGTGGCACCTCGAACATCGACACGGAGAATCGAGCCGAGGAGCGTCTTCAGATTTTGGCCGTTGAGCTTCGGATCGTTCGCGAGACCACCGTCGCCCAGCGCGACGTAGAGCATCTTGTCCTTGCCGAACAGGATCGTCCCACCGTTGTGGTTCGAGTAGGGCTGCGGGATCTTCATCAGCACCAACTCGGTGTTCGGATCGGCAACGACCGAACCGCTCGCCGTTCGTTTCGTCTCGAGGCGAGAGATCCTGCTCTCGCGAATCGCGAACTTGCGACCGGGCCGACGTCGGCTCTCCCGTTCGCCGGACTTGAACGAGAAGTAGATGTAGACCAACCCGTTCTGGGCGAAGTCCGGATCGAAGGCGAATCCGAGGAGGCCCTCCTCGTTGTGGCCGCCGGACTTCGGGCTGAGGGTCGTCTTACGCCAGTCGAGAAAGAGCTGACGAGTCCCCTCCTTGCCGTCGCGGGGAATGCGGAAGATCCGACCGTACTGCTGGACGACGTAGTAGACGTCCGGGTCCGCGGCGTGGTGGTCCAGGTGCAGCGGGCGATCGAAGGGTTTCTGCCCGGGGAACCCGTCGACGACCTCGTAGTCGGAATCCTGAGTCGCGGATTTCGCGGCCTTTGCCGGTTTCTGAGCCACTGCGGAAGTGGGCAGGATGAGCGTCGATAGGAGGAAGGCGTGCAGTTTCATCAGAGGCGCATTCTGACTCGCAGAGAAGCGTTTGCCCACATGCATCGATGCGGTCTCGACGAGAAACGACGCCGGGGTTACAAATCCGCCGATGATCCGCGTCGAGTCACTTCGCAAATCCTACGGTGATCTGGTCGCCGTCAAGGATTTGAGCTTCGAGGTTCCGAGGGGAGAGATCCTGGCGTTGCTCGGGCCGAACGGCGCCGGCAAGTCGACGACCGTGCACTGCGTGGTCGGTCTTCAGAAGCAGGACAAGGGTTCGATCGTAGTCGACGGTTTCGACGTGCAACGCGAGCCGATGAAGGCACGCAACCGCATCGCGTACGTCCCGGAGGTCGCGAACCTCTACGAGTCGCTGACGCCGGACGAGTATCTGACCTTGCGTGGGCGGCTCTTCGAGATGACGGAGGAGAAGATCCGCGCCGGCATTCTGCGCTTGCTGGACGGTTTCGGCATCCTCGATCGGCAACACGACCCGATGGTCGGCTTCTCGAAGGGCATGACCCAGAAGGTGGTCCTGTCCAGTGCGTTGCTCACCGACCCCAAGGTCTTGGTGCTGGACGAACCGCTCTCGGGACTCGACGTCGAGACGACGCTCGTGCTCAAGGAGGTCATGCGCGAGTTCGCGAGAAAGGGTGGCGCCGTCCTCTACTGCAGCCACATGCTCGACGTCGTGGAGACCGTCGCCAACCGCGTCGCCATCCTCGCCGCCGGCGAGCTCGTCGCCCTCGGCACGATGGACGAACTCCGCGGGGACAACCAGTCCCAGCGCCTCGAAGAGATCTTCCGCCAGCTCACCTCCGCCAGCGACCCCACCGCCCGCGCCCGCGCCATCCTCGGCGAGTAAGGGCAGATTCCGGCTTCAGGGATCGGGTGGTAATAGCCGATGACATGGGGGTGATGCGTTGGATCGGAGCGCTGGCGTTGGGACTGGTCTCGGGCTGCACGCCGGAGGTGACGCCGGAGATGGTCGCTCAGCAGCGGTTCGAGGAGTTCCAGGACGCCCTGTTCCAGCGGGATCGATCGGCGCTGCACAAGCTCGTCTGCAACGACGCCCGCAGAGCGGTCCCAGGGCTGTGCAAGGCTTCACTCTCGGGACGCAAGCGGCTCGTGGTGACCGGAGTCACGCGCCAGGCCCACGAGTACCGGGTCCACGTCGAGGACCCGAACCGGGCCAGCGCGGAGGAAGTGTTCTACGTGCTGACGAAAGAGGACGGCCACATGCGCGTCGATCTCCTCACGACCATGCGCTACCTCGGTCGCCGGACCGGGGCACGGCGAGTATCGAGACCGGCCCTGGTCCCGGGGAAACTCTCTCGCGCGCAAATCGAACAAGCTCAGCAAACCGCGCGGCCTCCGAGCCGCTAGCCACCATCTCTCCCCCGGCAGGGCCCCAATCGGCTCGTCCGGCGTGCGGTGAGAATATTTGGATCGAAC
>Ga0114996_10005287_pt1 | contig 15211 bp, 11 predicted proteins | sample ArcticOcean_MG_C_4_FD_87039 | JGI IMG/M metagenome (GOLD analysis project Ga0114996, IMG submission 87039) | Marine microbial communities from western Arctic Ocean - ArcticOcean_MG_CB4_134 | ecosystem: Environmental > Aquatic > Marine > Oceanic | place: Arctic Ocean: Canada Basin | collected...
ACCGGCGAGCGACAGCTCACCGTCCAAAGGCGTGAGCAGCTCGATCCGGGCACCTTGGTTGAGTTCATCGCCGAAGAGACGATCCATGTGGTTCGCAATGTGTCGAAAAGGGACGCGATCGATGTGCACTATTATGGTCCTGAGGACAAGACCAAAGGGCTTCGTTACGACTGGTCCGGAGAGGGCGGGTTGAGCACCTTGCCCATCGGCGAGACCATCGACGTCACCGTATCGCAAGACGTCATCCCGGAGCCCAGGCTGATCGAACCCGAAGCGGAGTAGTCGTGTGCCGGTGCGCACGCGTGTTTTTTTTTGGGGATGCCGATCATTTTCTTTGTTGCAAGCAACAACATCCCTGGGCAACCTGGTACCCGTTCGGGTAAGCTCTTCAGTAGCTGGAGGTGAATGTTGTGCGGAATGTTGTAGTTGCATTGATAGTGTGTGGACTGGGCCTGGTCGGTTGTTCTGAGGACAACGAGCCACTGGCGCAGTACACGGTCCAGATTGTCTCCCTTCCGGACGCCGTCGCGCCCAATCAGTCGTTTGAGGTGAGCGTGCAGGTTCTGACGTCCGATGGCGATCCCGTGACGAAAGCCACTGTGGACCTGTCGGCCTCCCACGCCGTTGAGTCCAACGAGACGGCCTCTCTGGTGGAGACGGAGCCGGGAACGTACGCTGGGAGTCTATCGCTGCAAGGCCTCGGGCTGTGGAGCCTGCAATTTAACGCCGTCAACGGAAAGGGCACGGGGAGTGTGGAGGCCCAGGTTGAGATTGTGTGCGCTGAGGCCGCCGAGCTGGGAGAGATTTGCTGCCAAACAGAGAACTGTCTGGACGGACTGTTCTGCGTTTTGGGGGCCTGTGCCGAAGATAGGCTGGCCGGTGGCGCCGAATGCGAGGTCGACGGAGACTGTCTGAGCATCGACTGTCAAGGCGGCCTGTGCAAAGAGGCCTTGGCCCCACTCATTGGGACCGGAGACAGCTCTCCCGATTCCGTCCAATGGACGACCATCTTGTCGTCCGCATTGAACGATCCGACGGGGCTGGGGTTCAATCCCTCCAGCCCAAGTGAGTTGTGGGTGGCGAACCTGGGTTCGGAATCGTACACGGTCATCGTCAACACGGGCGATCCGGGACAGACGGTGCTGAATTTCCCGGACCGTTCCCACCACTTTTCGGAGCGACTCATGGCGATCTCCTTTGGGAATCAAGGCACGTTCGGAACGTGCGGGGACACCCGGAATGACTACCATGGCAACAGCCCCCACGGCATCGATGACTTCATGGGGCCCGTTCTTTGGCCGGCCAGTATCAAGGAATTCCAATCGTATGAGTGTGTTCCCAGTTTCAGCCCGCTTTGCCCAGACGCCGCCAACGTGCATCTGGACATGCTGCACAACACGCCTTTTTGCATGGGTATCGCGTCGGCCGGAGGGAATCGTTTTTATACCTTCAACGGCCTGTTTGGCGCCGTTGAACTCTACGACTTCAAGCAGCCTCACTCCGACGGGAGCGCTGGACACGGCGGGGAAGATCACGCGGACGGAACCAAGAAAAGGTACTTGAACCTCGGCCTCAAGCGAGTCGCCAATGTGCCGAGCAACATGGTGGTGCACCCCGAAAACGGATGGCTCTACATTGCAGACACCGGCCACGGCCGAGTCATTCGGATGGATCCCGATAGTGGAACCGGCTTGGGATTCCAGAATACATTCATCACTGAGAAACCCATCGAGGCGATTGGCAGCGCCACAGTCGAGGAGGTGGTTCCTCAGGACGCGTATGCGGTCTTCGAACCGAGCGGGCTCGTCTTTCATGGTGGCTTCATGTACGTGAGCGACAACGCCAACGGCCTGCTCACGGGCTTTGATATGGAGGGCAAACGCGTCAACCTCCTGGACACGGGGCTCGGTGAAGGCGCCCTGGCCGGGATCGCCGTGGGTCCCGAACAACGCCTCTATCTGGTCGATCGGATCGGAAACCGGATCCTTCGAATCGATCCATAACGCATCTACGGAGTCGAAAACTGCTTGTCTCCTGGTCTCATGGTCTACCGTCTACCCTGGTGATGACCGTCGCGGTGGGTCTGCTCGGCCACTGCGGATCGGGAGACGGTCCCTTGCCGCCCATGGACACGGCGGACGTCGGATTGGACAGTGACGTCGTTGGCAGCTTCTGTGATGTCCCGGCCGCGCTGGAGGCGTTCGCAGTCGGTGTTCGCCCCTACATTGCCACCTGTCGGCCCTGCCACGACATGACGGTGGCGCCGGCGTTGCGCAAGGCGCCGGGCCCTCCCTGGTTTCACCCCACCAGCGATGAAACGGTGCTCAACACACTCATCCAATGGGAGCTGGTGCATCCAACCGAGCCGGCGTCCAGCCTCTTTCTTCTCAAGCCGCTGCCCCTTCGAAACGGTGGACTGGCCCATGCAGGTGGCGACTGGATCGAGCCGCAAACGCCAGCCTACGATGGATTCCTGAACTTTCTGGATCATGCGGCCCCTTGCGCGGGCAACGTCCGAGGACGCTAACGTGGAATTGGGGTGAGAATGGTGGGTGCTTTGGTGTACACTCCACACGGGACATGCAGGCGTCCGCCACGTCGCGGACGAGAAGGGTCGCTACCGACAGCACAGTCTGGAGGACACAAATAGATGAGGTCAACACGTCGATATCCATTCATCATGCTGGTCGCAATTGTCCTGCTTCTAGCGGGCTGTGGCGGGACGTCGGACGCGGGCAGCTGCGAGCCGAAAACGGGGGAGTGCCCCAATGTTTGTGATGCCGGTTCTGCGCAATCGGGAGAGCCTTGTTCGTTGGATGTCCGTTGCGCCTGCGGATTGGCCTGCAAAGACAACGGTAGCGGCTCTTTTGTGTGCATGGCGTACGATGGAGAGAATGCAGGCTGCACCGGCTGCGAGGGCGGCGAGCCGCCTGCAGACACCGCGGCCCCACCGCCGCCGTCCAACGGGGAACTTTTGGGTAGCGGGGGGGCGGTGCCCGGGGCCGCCACGCTGACGGTCATTGCCGACACGCTATTGGACGAGCCGAGTGATCTGGAGTTTCATCCGGATCACCCCAACCAGATCTGGGTGGCCAATCACGGAAACGACTCCCTGGCGGTGATCGTAAATCCGGGTGAATCCAATCAGAAAATCCATCAGTTCGTTTCGGCTGGGCACCATTTCTTGGGAGAGGTGGTCTCTTTGGCGTTTGGCGATCAGGACACTTTTGCCACCTGTGGTGAGAGCCAAAACGAACAGGTTCCAGAGAACCCCCCGAGTTTCATGGGACCGGCTCTTTGGCCATCGGATCTCTTTACGTTCATGGCCAGTCCGGGCAATGTCGACGGCATCCACTGGGACATGCTCCACGACACACCGCTCTGCATGGGCATAGCGGCGGAGACGGCGAACGCCTTTTACGTCTTCAATGGGTTGAAGGGTGTCATCGATTGGTACGACTTCAAAGAGCCCCACGAGCCCGGTGGTGGCGACCATACGGACGGGTTGAAAAAACGCTTTCTCAGCCCGGGGGTGAAACGCGAGCCGGGGGTGCCGAGTCATTTGGAATTGGATCATGAGACCGGCTGGCTCTATGTGGCGGACACCGGAAACAGTCGGGTTCTTCGCATGGACATTAACTCAGGCGAATACGTGGATGATCTCGCCAATTATGGCGACGAAAATGCGCTCCAACTCTACACCGGGGCCAAGGCGGAGTTGATCGTGTCCACCGCATCCGGTCATCTCCAATCACCGTCGGGTCTGACCCGTCACCAAGGACTTCTGTACGTGAGCGACAACGCCACCGGGAAGATCCAGGCGTTCGATAGCGACGGCGCGCTGGTCAACTCCTTGGACACCGGGTTGGCCCCGGGTGCCCTGTCCGGCATGGATGTGGGACCGGACAATCGGCTCTACCTGGTGGACCGCCTGGCCAATCGGGTGTTGCGCGTCGATCCGAATTGAGTCGCAAGGGCCGCTTGGCTGTCGGCACCCAACACAAGCCCGCACCGGTGGTTTTACCCGCTCAAACACTGAGGTGGTCTGGGTTAGAATACCCCAGTGATCGTCGCATCGATGGCGTGGACTTTCAGTCCGACCGACAGGGCGTCTTTGACGCCGTCATTGTCGGTGTCGATGTCGGCCGTAAGGAAGTTAATGAGCCCAATGACAATGTTCTTGTCCACTGGCATTTGATCCGCCGGTATGGTCACCAACCCGGCGATGAGTTCGTCCTTGCGAATCGCCCCGCCCACGAGGCCGGTGAAGGTCTGAACCTGGTCGCCTAACCAGGTCACCTTGCCGTTGACGCGCACCATGTGCACGTCGATTTCCAGGTACGTGTCGCCGTCGATGGCCGACTTGAAGGGGAACGTGCTCGTCGTGCTGCCGGCTTGGACCGTGTTGCCGGTCAAGGTGGCCGGCAGGGCCGCCTTGGGGGCACAGGTCTGGCTGTCCAGCATGTCGCTGTCGGCGAGATAATCACACTTGCTCTGTTGGAAGTTGCAGCCCGTATTGGCGGGATCGAGCGCTCCACCATACAGAGCCAATTGGAAGGAGTTCGACGATTGAGTGTTGAGGAATTCCATGAGCAACATACCGATGCCGGCCTGAAATTGTTCGACGAAGGCGGGGTTGACGACCGTGGACAAGACGCCCAACGCGTTGTCAATGCCACCACTACAACCCGATGCTGGCGCACAGGTGCTTGGTTTTTGGTCGATGTCGAGTCCTTCTCCGGCATGGCCCCCATTCCCCATCTGAATACTCGTCGCCTTGACGGCGTCGCCGAATGAGGGCAGGCAGCTGCAGTTGCTGGTGTTGCCCACGCAGGTGCCTCCCATGCACACATCGTCGGTGGAACAATCGAGCCCATCGTCGCAGGCCGGTCCATCGAGTGCTTGATATTGGCAGCCCTTTTTCGGATCACAGAGATCCAGTGTGCAGGGAGTGGTATCGTCACATTTCTTGACGGTTCCCATACACGATCCACCGCTACAGGTGTCCTTCCAGGTGCAGAGATCTCCGTCATCGCAGGGAGCGCTGTTGGGTTCATTTTCGCATTGGAGGGTGCTCTCATCGCAGAAGTCTGTGGTGCAGGGGTTTTCGTCGTCGCACAACGCAGTGGTCGCATCACAGCAAGGGCTCTGAATGGGAGGGAATTCGCAGCCTTTGGCCGGGTTGCATGTGTCCTCGGTGCATGCGTCTCCATCGTCGCAGACGAGCGAATCGTTGCTGACGCAGTCGTTGCCCTGACAATGGTCGTTGGTGGTACACGCGTTGTCATCGTTGCAGGCACTGTCCGAGGCGAGCGGGGTCCATTTCATCGGATCCACCACAGGATCGCATAGCAGGCAGGGATTACTGGGATGGGATTCCCCGGGATCGCGGCAGACGCCGTTGATCAAACAGGTGTAGGAATAGAGCTCCCAACTGCAGACCAGACCGGGCATAGCGCACTTGTCCTCGGTGCATTTTAGGCCGTCATCGCAGGTGACCGACGGGGGGCATTGCTCGGGGGATGTGTCCTCGGGAACGATGGTGTCAGGTTCTGCGGTGTCGGTTTTGGGCTCGATGGTGTCGGTTTCGGGTTCGTTGGTGTCGGGGATCGGATTCGTGTCTGGAACCACACCCACGTCAGGGCTCGGTGAGGGGGGTGTGGGCCCACACTGGGCGGATACCAGCCCAAGCGCAAGAACCCACGCCCACGGTGCCAATCCGGCGGCTAGTTTCTCCAAAGTACGCTTCGATTTGGAACTCATTGTACGTCTCCTTTGATGACGACCTTTCCGGCGTAGTGGTCGACCTCCTGGGAGTCGAGCGTGATTACCGTACCCGCTGGTATGCCTTCCATCAGGAGGCCCACATCGATAGCGGGGATGGGAAAGCCGCCAACCGTTTCACCGGTCACCGAATCCAGAATGGACGGGATGATCTGGGTCTCCAGCATAGCGGCGATGACCGGTTCCAGCGCGATCAGCTCGTCATTATCCACTACAATCTCATTTTCCAGTTCTACGACATCTTGGATCCAGACGGAGATCATCGTTTGCGGGGTGTTGCCGTCCACGCAGATGGGCTGATACTCGTCGCAACAGTCTTCGTATTTACTGCACAGGCCGTCGCATTGACACGATGCGCCCACGACGTAGTCGCCGCATTGAGCGGGACAAGAGGACCCTCCTCCTCCCGACTCGACCGCAAACGTGATCTTGGCCTTCAGGCTGGTGTAGATGCTCAAGCTTGCCGGCTGACCGAGAAGCTTCAAGTCGATGTCGGTACGCAGATCGCCGATGTGGACCAGCAGATCACTGCCCGCGGCGCAATCGCTCAGTGTGGGGGCGAGCATGCCGCTGAGGTGGATGGAGAGGTCGGACACGCCGTCAGCGAGTAAATCGTTGGTGCCAACCATCCAGGTCGGTGCATCGAACTCCAGAAGGCCCGATTTCCAGGCCGCGTGCAGCAACAGATTCGCCGTGTCGTCGCTGATGGCCATCACAATGGGCTTGGTGGTGGGCACGTAGAGGGAATTGCCTCCAAAGCCGCAGCCATTCCGTCTGGGGACACCCTTGTTGTAGTAGGGCGCCTTGTTGCTCCCGTAGGCTCCGACCCGCATCTTAACCGTCACCCCTGATGAGTAGACGCTGATGTCCGAGGGATCGGCCGATAGATCGATGGACGTTCCCCCAGCCGTGGGGTCGATGCTGGCCAGATTGAGGGTGGTCTGAAATCCAAGGCCTTGAAACGCATCGGCGATGAGCGGCTTGATCTGTGCACCGATCTCACTCTCGAAGGCCACCTCGACCTTGTTGGTGATGTTGTCCTCGAAAAAGTTGATGATCCAATCGACGAGCCATCCCATGGACACGTCCAGGCCGTAGACTTGAACGTCGATGTTATCCACATCAGCGACGATGTTGTGGTTCACCACGTCGGCCGTGATGTCGGCGGTAATCTCGATGCGATCCAGAAACAGTTCGCCACTTTTGTCGGGGAGCCAGGACTTGGCCTCGATGTCGGCGGCCTTGCCATTGAGGGGGAAGAAGATGGTCGCTTTCATCTTGATGACGCCGAACTCCGAGTTGAGTTCTACGGTGCGATACGAGTCGGCTAGGTTTTTGACGTAAATGTCGTACGATGCTGCCGATCCCACCGGGACGTCGCTGGGGATGGTGCCGGCCAAGTCAAAATCGTTGAGAATCATCTCGAAGAGCGTGGCGATATCGTCCGGATCGCTCATGGTGTGCACCCCGTCGTCCAGGACGCTCTGCGCCAGGAACACGCCGATGCCGGGCTCCGCTGTTCCATTCAGCAAGGTCACGCTTGTGGGCTTCAGGTATTCGGCCGAGTAGAGGAAGGACTGCACCCGCTTTCGGGTTGTGTCAAAGCCGTCGGTCGCCTCAAAAACGAGGATGTTTCCACCGACGACTGCGATGACGTCATGGTTAAACTTTCCGAACACGTCCACGCTGACGGGATCGCCGTTGATGGTCAGTGATGTGATCGAACTGGCACCACTTTTGACCGTGCCGCTCACCGTCACGATGGACGAGGACTGCTTCAAAGTCGCGCCGCGGGCCGGGTACACACTGGTGAACTTGGGGCGGCAAGCGTCGCTCGGGATCAGATCGTTCTGACAAGCGCCATTGCTGCAGGAATCCGCGGTGCATGTGTTGTAGTCATTGCACTTCTTGGGTGTCCCCGAGCAGCTATTGTTGTTGCAGGTGTCGTTGACCGTGCAGCTGTCCGAGTCGGTGCACGGGAGGGTGTTGGCTGTGTTGATGCAGCCGGTGGTCGGGTCGCACCCATCGGTGGTGCACGGATTGGTGTCGGCGCAATTGGGCGTGTCTCCACCGGCGCTGCAACTCCCATTGAGACAGACGTCGCCCAGCGTGCATACGTTGCCGTCATTGCAAGGGAGGCTGTTTGGCAGATTGTACGTGCCTTTGATTGGATCGCAGCCGTCGTCGGTACACGAGTTCTTGTCGTCCACATCCACGGGGTTTCCGGTGCATTTCCCCTTGTTGCACGAGTCGCCGCTGGTACACGCATTGCCATCATTGCAGGCGCTCGTGTTGTACGTGTTCTGGCATCCAAGCGTGGGATCGCAGGAATCGTTGGTACACAGATTGTCGTCCTTGCACTCCTCAGCGATGTCGACGTACACACAGCCCGTTTCGGGATTGCAGCTGTCCGCGGTGCAGGCGTTGGTGTCGCCGCAGTCTCGCGGTTTACCCGCGCAGGTGCCGTCCTCACAGTGGTCCGAGATGGTGCATGCGGAGCCATCGTCACACGCCGTCCCGTCTTTGCCGGTCCAGTCCACGGCGTTCGCGATCACCAGGCATTGTTGGCAGGGGTTGGCGGGGTTCGACGAGCCATTGGCGTAGCACTGGGTCTCGATTGTGCATTCGTCCGCTGCGCAGGATTCCTCGGTCCCCGTATCGGGCATAGCCGTGTCGGGGGTGGCCGTGTCGGGGGTGGCCGTGTCGGGGGTGGCCGTGTCGGGCATAGCCGTGTCGGGGGTGGCTGCGTCGGGGGTGGTCGTGTCGGCCGGGGTGACGTCGGGCTGGATCACCGCAGCGTCCGGGTTGCCAGAGATGATGAGAGTTTTTGAGCCGCAACCGATGGCAACGACCGTGGTTGCCAAAACAAGGCCAACAATCGTTCCTCTTTCGGACAAGTGAATGGACCCTAAAAGCATGTCAAACAGACGCATCATTTCCTCCTGAAGCCACCAGGCAGCGGGGTGGTACGTTACGGGTTTTCGGGGTGTAGAAGCCAATGTTTCTGGGACGACTCAGCGGCGACAACGTCGCTGGGGATCGGTCGAGTCGTGTGATCGTTTCAGAGGCTTGCGGATCGGACAAGGGAAAGCAGACGCGCCAACCGGTGCCCGGCACCTCGGTACAAGCGAGTCCGAGCGCACAGTCCATATCCTCTTGGCAGGGTCGCGCGCAGTAGGCGCCCATGCCGTCGCTTAATCCCACACAAACCCGTTCGCCGACCAGGGATTTTGCCGGGCAAAGGTCTTCCGGATCGCATGGCGTCGTGCAAAAGCCCATCCCAAGGGTGCCGAGACAACTCAGCCCCGGTCGGCAACCACCGACCTGCTCCGGATCGCAGGAGTCGCCCACGCGGCCCGCCTGTGGGACACAAATTGTTTGGCTGTCGATGAGTGTGCAAGCGCCGTCTTGAGGGCACGTTGTGTCCAACATAGAGCACGACACGGTGCAGAAATACTGTCCATCGGACTCGTGGCAGGACAGGCCTTCGTCGCACGGGGATTGGTCGTCACAACAGGCTCCGAATCGTCCATCGGTGTGGCAAGGGCTGAACGTCGGCGACGGGATCGTGCAGCCTGTGTGCAAGAGCGCGATGAGCGCGAACGACATCCATGGAGCGTGGGGCGGGGTATTCATCGTTGCAGACTTACTCCAGGGTGATGACGAGCTTGAAGGGCCCACCGTTCGGATAATCAGAGATCCAGTCGTAGGTCTCCTTGCCGTCCACGACCACCAGGATATTCTCGCCTTGGTGCAGCAGCATATTGACCTTGTCATTGCCCATCACCGGGAAGGTGCTGTCGTCAACCGCCGTACAATTGTTCGGCGTCACGGGATAGGCCGTCGACAGGTACAAGATCGCGTCAAATTGGGTGACGGACGGGTCCAGCCAAAAACGATACACGCCGGTGGCCGGCGCCTCAAATTGGACCATCACATCGGGAGCCCCCTCCTTTCCGTCCAACATACAGTGGTGCGGTTCGACCTTGGAAGAATAGAGGGTTGTGTCGTCATAGACGACGGTTGTGTCGGTCGATGGATCGACCTCCACGCCGGGAACCGAAGGACCCAGCACCGTGGCCTCCGGGGCCAACAGGGCATCCTCGGTTGTGGATTGGGTGCACACCTGCCAGGGGCCGTCGGAGACAATCGAGCACTGATAGCCTTCGGGGCAGTCGACGGAGGTGTTGCATGGGACCTCACAGAAAGAACCACCGTACCCCAAGTCAACCGCGGGAGTTTGATAGCCGAGGCACGAGAGTCCCGTGGCACACTTGACGTTGTGGATCCCAGAGCCCTGACAACCCTCGCCATGCTCAGCGATTACTGTGCCCAATTTTGGGGGAGTGCATTCAGCCGCCATACAAAGGATCGCTATCCCGATCACCACAACAAACCGCTGTGTGCAACGACCAGAGTCAGCCCTTTGAGTCCCATCAACACGGTTCCGATTCGCTCGTCCTAAACGCATGGTTTACCCCCTCTTCATCGCTCTTTCGATTCAATCGTTCACGTCAATGGTTCACTGCAATAGATGTGTACCGCGGAATCCTCGCTTGCTCAGCCGTCCATGAGCATGAGGTCCAACGACCCACCCCCGGCATGGGGGCGCCATTTGTAGCAAGAGTCGTGCCAATTACCTGAACGCTCGTCTGGGGCTAATGATGTGAAATCATTGGAAAATTCATGAAAACCCGTGGGGTCTTCAGACCCGCCGGACCGTGCTTCACAGATCGCTCCTTCGCTTTTTGTGCCCCGTGATTCTGGCAGAGGCCGTGTTGAGGGCGCTTGATGGCATACTTCATTCTCTGAGTGAGCCAATCAATGGGTCAATACAACCCGAGCCCGCTTTCGAGCAACTCCAGAAGGATGCAAGGTGTCCTGCGTCGATCGTGTTGTCCAAATGAATGATTGTACTTTCTAGCGCACAGCGGGTCTCACTCGGGAGTGTACTCCTTCTCGGGCATTTGTAGCCTTCCGTACAGCCTTTATTGTGGGAAGTGACGTGTCGTGAGGAGGGACATGCGTACACGGAAGCAGTGGGTTCGTTTTCTACTGGTTGTGGCCGTCGTGGGGGTGGCGTTTGGCCTGCGTTGCTGGGCTACATTCACGCTCCCCGTCGCTTGGGATGAGGCGATTTACGGCGGCGTAGCCACGCATTATGCGGGTGCGATTCGAAACGGAAACCTCGACGGAATCATGGAGTTCACGGGCAATTAGGAACACCCCCGCTTCTTCAAGCTGGTGTACGGAGTCGTGCTCGCTTTTGAGCGTCCCATTAGTCCCCATTGGGAATGGGCCGTTTCTTTGGCCGAGCCTCCTCCGGTGGCAGAGTTCCCCCAGTTCTACACCGCACGCATGGTATCGGTGGTCTTGGGCAGTCTGTTGGTGTTGGTGATTGCGTTGGCCAATCCCTTGGTGGGCCTCTTGCTGGCGGTGCACACTTATTCCATCAAGTACACCGCACAGGTGTACCTGGAAGCCTTGCCCTTTCTGTTGAGTGCGCTTGCGGTGTTTGCCTATCTGCGGTCGGAACGAAAGAAGAAAGGCTGGCTTGTCCTTTCAGGTGTTCTGCTGGGTTTAACGGCAGGCTCCAAATACGTGTATGCGCTCGTCGGCATTGTCATTTTTTTGGATTGGCTGCGAGCCCACATCACAGCCCCGCGGGCGCTCCGGCTTGGCCTTCGAAAGGGGTTGTTGCGTGTGCTGATGTGGGGGGGGCATTGCACTAATCACCTTTGTCGCCCCCGATCCTTATCTTTGGCCCGACGTGTTCGAACGAGTGGCGGCTTCGGTGAGATATCACTTGAACTTTCAGCAGGGAGAGTATGTCACGACAATCAATTATCCCTGGTGGCAGCCCACGGTGTGGCTCACCCAGAACGCTGCATCGCATCCTGACGTGAGCTTTGTGGACTGGCATGGCATCGATTGTTTGCTGCCAGGGCTGGCGCTCTTGGGACTGGTGCGCATGTGGCGGAAGCATCCGGTTTTCGTCGTCTGGTTGGCCGTCGGACTCATCTTCCTGTTGGTGTGGGGACGAAATGGCCGCAGTACATCCTTGTGGTCGCGGTTCCATTGGTGATGTGTGCGGCGGAAGGGGTCGCGCAACTGGGGGCTTGGGGCAGGCGCTTGGTGACTCGACCTGTACGGGAAAAAACAGGCGGTTCCTGACCCGCCCGAATCAGGGCATTCTAGACGCTGCGGCGCAGGAAACGCTCGATGGCGTCGCTGTCGCAATCGCCGATGACCACATCGGCGCGCTCTTTGACCGGGTCGAGGGCGTTGCCCATGGCCACGCCGCAGCCGCTGACTTCAAGCAACTCAAGGTCGTTCAGTCCGTCGCCGAAGGCCATGATCCGACGGGCCGGAATTCCTGTGTGCTCCTCCACCGCAGGCAGCGCGCTTCCTTTGCAGATACCGGCGGGGAGTACCTCCAAATAGGTCGGCTCGGAATGAACCAGCGTACACGGTGTCTTCGCGACGGCCCGGAATTGAGCCTTGAATGCATCAAAGTCGCCGCTTTTGTCGATGAGCAGTACTTTGTAGGGATCGCCGGTGCAGTAGGCGACCAGATCGCCCACCACCGTATGAGGCACGCCGTCTTTGACCTCACTCTCTCGCGAGGTCGGCGAAGACTGGGCGATGGCGATGGGATCGCCCAAATAGAGATTGGCGTGGATGCCCAACTCCGTGGCGATGGACAGTGCGGAGACCGCGTCATCGCGTGGCAAGAGCTGTTGGGCAATGGGCGCTGACGCGATGGGGTCCCACACCAATCCGCCGTTGAAGAGGATGAGTGGCCCGTTGGCGTGGATCGCTTGGGCGTAGGGCAGGGCGCTGCGGAGCGAACGGCCGGTGGCCAGGCCCACCTGTGCTCCCTGAGCCATCCACTCCTTCAACGTGGCGAGGCTGGATTCAGGAATGCGTCGCTGGCTGTTTAGCAGTGTGCCGTCCAGATCGAAGAGCAGGAGATCCCAACGCATGACATGACTCCCCATGGAACTCAGTCGTATGCCCCGAAGACGTTCTGGTCGAAGTCGATGAGTGAGCCAGTCATCATCTTCGATTGGTCGCTGAAGAGATACGCGATGAGCTCGGACACGTCGCGCGGGCGAAGGATCCGGCCAAAGGGCATGACGTTGTCGGCGAGCTCCAGCCAATTTTCGGGTTTGCCCTCCGCCAACTGCACGGCGTGCTCGTTGGGAGTGGCCATCCAGCCGATGTTCAGGCCGTTGACGCGAATGCGTGCGCTTCGCAAGGCGTGGGCCGTGTTCTTTGTGAGGGTCGCCAATGCCCCTTTGGTGGTGCTGTAGCCCATGAGGTAGGGCTGTCCGCCGTGGGCGGAGACGCTGAGCACGTTGACGATACTGCCGCCATGCCCTTCGCGTTTCATGACCCGAACCGCCTCTTGCATGAGCAGGAAGGGGGCGCGCGTGTTGAGTGCGAACATGTGGTCCCACTCGGCCGCTGTAGTGTTTTCGATGGTGCCCCGATCGGTCGAAGCGGCCACGTTGGCCAAGCCGTCCAGTCTGCGGAAACGTTCGTCGTGGAGGCGTACCACGTTGCGGCACTCCTCTTCGATCGTCAGATCGGCGCGCACAAAGAGGCTGGGACAGCCCAACTCTTCCAATGCTCGAGCGACGGTCGCGCCCTTGTCGGTGTTGCGGCCACAGATGGTGATGCCGGCGGCACCCAATCCGGCCAGGTGCCGAGCGGTCTCTTCACCGAGGCCTTGGGTACCTCCGGTAATGACAAAGGTCTTTCCATTCAAGTTGGCGGTCACGGTTTTTCTCCCTTTGCTGTCTGCTCTGGCGGGAACACACGAGGGGTTCGGCCGCGTTCTTTACAACGGGCCTGGGCAGAAGTCCAGTACCGACAGGAAGCCACCTCCCTTTATATCGTTATACAGCGCTCTGAAATGTGTGGAGTTTCTTAGGGTTTGTCACGAATCCTCTGGAGGGTTTTGAGGAACGGATTCGGTGTGTTTCAACACTTGATGCGCGTCATCTTTGGATCGTAGAGCGGTTGCAGGTGGAGCATCGCCGGCATTCGCTCGGTGGCGATCTCAAGCTCATAGCTGCCGCTGCGAAGGAAATCTCGGGTGGCCCCAGCGGCGTGATGGACATAGCCAAAGCCGATGTTCTTTTGAAGAGTGTAGCCCCAGCCTGCGGTGGTCAGGTAGCCCACGCGCACGCCGTCTCGGTAGAGGGTCTCACGCCCTAAGAGGACCGCGTTGGGATCGTCCACCGTGAAGCCGGCCAGGCGTTTGGTGATTCCGTCTTTTTTCTGACGTTCGAGGGCGGCGCGTCCGAGGAAGTCTACGTCGGTTTTCAGCTTCACCGCGAAGCCCAGGCCCGCTTCGAGGGGTGTGTGGTTGGGATTGATGTCCGTCCCCCAGACCAGATAGCTCTTCTCGAGGCGGAGGCTCTCGATGGCGCGATAGCCAGCAGGGCCGATGCCATGGGGTTGGCCGGCGGCGAGGAGCGCGTCATACACGGTGGTGGCGAACTCGACGGGGACATGGATCTCCCACCCGAGTTCACCGACGTAGGTCACGCGCAGCGCCATTGCGGGTGCGCCGGCGACGCCGATCTCCTGCATCGTCAAGAAAGGAAACGCTTCATTGGACACATCGGCGTCGGTGACAGCCGCCAGCACGTCTCGGGCACGAGGGCCCATGAGCGCGATGCATGCGTAGGCCGAGGTCACATCCACGACGTGAGCATTCAGTCCCGGAGGAATCCCCTGTCGGATCCAGTGTAGATCGTGGGTGGCAAAGCCGGTCCCGGTTACGATGTAGAAGCGCTCATCGTCCAACCGGGTGACCGTGAGATCGCATTCGATGCCGCCGCGGCTGTTGAGCATTTGGCAGTAGGTCAAGCGGCCGCGAGGTTTGCGTGTGTCGCCCGCACAGATCCAGTCCAGCGCCTTCTCGGCGTCTTTGCCCACCACCAGGAACTTGGCGAAGGAGGTCTGGTCGAACACAGAGACGGCCTCACGCGTCCGTTGGTGCTCTACGGCCACATGCTCGAACCAGTTTTGGCGTCCGAACGAATAGACGTCTTTGGGTTCCACGCTCTCGGGAGCAAACCAGTTGGGTCGTTCCCAGCCCAACTTTTCACCAAAGCAGGCGCCGGCGCTTTTTAGCTTATTGTAGAGCGGAGACATGCGAAGAGGGCGGCCGCTGTCGTCTTCTTCGAAGGGCCACGAGATGGTGTAGTGTTTGGCGTACATCTCCAAAGTGCGTGTTCGCACCCAGCCGGTGTCCTGATGCGGTCGGCCAAAACGGCGGATGTCCACGGGCCAGAGATCGTAGGGGGGTTCGCCGTCCACAATCCACGCGGCCAGTGCCTTGCCTGCACCGCCCGCCGCTGCGATCCCGAATGCGTTGAAGCCGGCGCCCACGAAGTAGCGCTTTATCTCC
>Ga0114996_10005288_pt1 | contig 15208 bp, 14 predicted proteins | sample ArcticOcean_MG_C_4_FD_87039 | JGI IMG/M metagenome (GOLD analysis project Ga0114996, IMG submission 87039) | Marine microbial communities from western Arctic Ocean - ArcticOcean_MG_CB4_134 | ecosystem: Environmental > Aquatic > Marine > Oceanic | place: Arctic Ocean: Canada Basin | collected...
CACCACCGGTTCTTCTTGAACGCCAAGGACACCATGATCAATATCCCAACGATGGAAGCGATCAAGACGGTTTACCCCGACGTTCCTTTGAAAAAGGAATTTGCAGGTTTCGAAGCCCCGTTATCTATTCAGAACGTCAAAGATGTGATCGGCTGGGAGCCAATCTATTCATGGCGGGATGAGAAGTTCAGTTCTTGATCGGGTTTCAACGGGTGCCGCACATCGTAGAATTGTCATATGTGCGGCGCTTTTGTTTACGTATACGTGTCCGGTGTTCGCTACCAGTTGGTGGGTAGCGAGGTGGAACGCGCTGGAATCGGTGACTTGATTGCGCGTAGACCAGATCTGGAAACCCGTTTCAATATCCGACCGACGCAGGACGTTGTGGTGGTCGTGAACGAAGACGGGAGAGCGGTCGCGAGATCCATGCGGTGGGGATTGATACCGTCGTGGGCCAAATCGGGTGATATACCACGCAGCACGTTTAACGCCCGGCAGGATCGGCTCGCTTCGTCTGGGATGTGGCGAGAACCGTTCAAGAGGAGCCGAGGGATTGTGCCTGCGAGCGGTTTTTATGAGTGGAAGAAGACCGATGGCTCGAAGCAGCCGATGTACATTACTCCGAAATCTGATGACATTTTTAGGTTCGCTGCAGTTTATGACACCTGGATCAATGAACACGGTGAGACTGTTGAATCCTGCGCAATTGTCACAACCGAAGCGAACGAGTTCATGTCGTCGATTCACGATAGGATGCCTGTGATTCTTGATGAGGAATCAATCGCACTATGGCTCGATCCGGCTACAAGCCAGCCGGAGAGCCTGCAACCGGTTCTGGTTCCCTCTCCGAACGACCAGCTTCAGGTACGCGCTGTATCTACGAGGGTCAATTCCTACAAAAACGACGATTCAAGTCTCATTTACGAAGTGCCGGTTTCGCACCCCGAAGCGGTCGACGGACAGCTAGGCTTATTCGATAATTCTTCCGACTGAGTAGATCGCCCCGGAAACCGATGCAACGGCCCCCTGAAGATCCCGAAAACGAACAACACGACGAGCATGAGGACGATCTCGTAAGCAAGGTCTATGGTCCTTCGCAGGATGACATTGACAGATCCTGGGAAGGTTATGAGTCCAGTTCTGGCTCTGGGCGAACCGCTCCGAGCGTCGGCGGAATCTTGTGGAAAGGCGCAATCGTAGTCATTTCACTCGTCATCCTGGCATCGATGTCTATCGGAATACTCGGACCTTTATTGAATGGCAACGATTCCCCACAGCAGATAACACCGGTGCAGTCGAGCGCCACAGTCCTTCGCGTGATCGATGGACGCACGATCGTGGTTGATTCTGAAGACGGTGAGCAGACTGTCCGTCTAATTGGGGTCGAAGCGCTTTCTTTTAACGATCCTTTCCACGGCTTTGCCCAAGAAGTGATGGAGAACTGGATCGCTGGAAAAGATTTGGCGCTGGAGGCGGATGACAGAGATAGCGATGAACAGGGACGTCTGCTGCGCTACGTGATTTTGGACGGCATCATGATCAACGCTGCGCTGATCGTGAACGGGCTGGGTAAATATGAATCCGAGCGACCGAACGATCGATATGACGCATTTTTGATCGAGATGGAGCGCCAGGCTCGTGAATCTGAGGTCGGTATCTGGGATACCTCGTTTAATGAGGCAAACAACGATAGTCCGCAGGCGTATATTCACGGCGAATCGGCAACGGGTCCGGTCAGTAGTTGACGAATACGAGCACTGAACCGCAGAGCGAGCGTCGGACCAAGGCTCGGTTCAAAACGGTGATTTCCAACCCGTCGTACAGACGGCTCTGGGGAATCGGCATCGCTTCAACAACGATGCGGTGGATGGAAACCGTTGCACTAGGTATATACGTTTTCGAACTTACTGGATCGCCGTTCTGGGTCGCCATAGTCGGTTTCCTGCGCATGATTCCAATGTTTTTGCTGGGTCCATTTGTTGGATTGATTTCAGATCGCGTGAACCGAAAGGTTCTGATGGGTTTTTCGTTAGCGAGCCTCTCGGGCGTGTATGGCGTGTTGGGCACGCTTGTCGTCACCGGTCAAATCGAACTCTGGCATGTCTGTGTCGGCGCCACGCTAGCGGGGATTATGTGGTCTACAGACTTTCCTGTCAGACGAGCGATGATCGGGGACACTGTTGGACCTGATGGGATATCGACCGCTATAGGAATTGATATGGCGAGCAGTAACTTTGCTCGTGTAATTGGCCCGCTGGGTGCGGGGGCATTCCTGGCAACAGTCGGAGTACAAGCGGCCTACTTCACAGGGACGATACTGTTCGCTATCGCTGCGGTTCTGGCATTTTCTCTGCCGAAGGTAGTTTCCTCTGAGAAACCCGTGACGCAATCGGGTTACTTTTCAAATCTAAAAGAGGGGTTGAGACACGTTCGAGCCGACAGAATAATAGTTGTCACTTTGGCCATAACGATAGTGATGAATATTTTCGGGTTTCCGTATCAGTACATGGTTCCAGTGATTGGAGCTGAAACTCTGAAAGTGGGTCCATTGTTGATCGGGCTGTTGCTTGCGACAGAAGGCACCGGGGCAACAATTGGCGCACTAATAATTGCACTCAAGGCACGGCCTGGCGGTTTCACCAAGATCTACGCGTTTGGCTCCATAGGAGGGCTCACCTCTATACTTTTGTTCTCACTGATGCCCTCGTACTGGACGGCTCTGCCATTTTTGTTGATCACCGGATTTTCAATGGCAGGGTTCGCAACAATGCAGAGCATCATAGTTATTACATCGACCCCAGCAGAGATTAGAGGGCGAGTGCTTGGTGTACTCGCAGCGTCGATCGGCACAGGCCCGTTTGGAGCACTGCTTATTGGTGGAATCGCCGTGGGTTGGGGAGCGAACAATGCGGTGACCACGATAGCGGTGATCGGATTGTCATTGTTGGCACTGACTCTGTTGCTCTGGCCGTCTTATTTACGGAGCGCGGTTCGAGTCCGGAGTTCAAATGGCGGGTTCGTCGGCGAAAATAAGTGAAATCACGTACATGAAGATTGTTAGAAAGATCAGCAGTATTACGATGCGCGGGTTGAGTTTGAATTTCACAAAAAAATCTTTAGGAATCGGTTGTCACTGTGAATAGTCGAAACGGGAGCAGTTCAATCTACTCTCTTGTCGCACTCGATATCGATGGAACAATGATCGGTGAAGATCGAATCGTAAAGCCGGATCTGATAGATGCAATCGCCCGGGTCCAATCGCTGGGTGCCGTCGTATCGATTTCGACCGGTCGAACACTAACTCCGGCGTTGAAGATTTCTGAAGAAGCTGGAGCCACCGGACCGGTGATCTGTTTTCAAGGAGCCATGACCTACGATCAGGTCTCAAAAACGCCTTTTCGACATGTCCGGCTTCCCGAAAACATCACAACCCACGCGATTATGGGTCTGTTGCAAACCGTGCCTGAAGTCATGATGTTTCTCGGCAACGATGTATGGGTCGAAAAACGCTCAAAGTGGACAGACGGGTATGGTCAGCGGATGGGAGTGGCGATTCGGGACACCAATGCGCTGATGTCGATGGCTGATCAACTGCCAACTGCGATTGTCGGTGTGGGCGAACCTGAAGTGGTCGGACCTCTCGTCGAGAGACTTCACGAGCAACTGAATGGTTCGGCACTGGTGACGCACTCTCTACCGATGTTCTGCGAAATAGAGGCGATCGATGCGGGCAAGGATCACGCCGTTGAGCATCTGGCAAATTCCCTGAATATCGATAGAGCAGGCGTAATTGCGGTTGGTGACGGTAAGGGCGATCAGTCGATGATCGAGTGGGCGGGTCTTGGAGTTGGTGTAGAGGGAGGTCATCCTGACGCCTTGAGTGCAGCCGACCGAATAATCGCAACTCCAGATAATTCAGGACTCGTTAGGTTTCTCGTGGAGTTGGCCGATGCTGGTAAATTCGGTCCGCCAATCGCTAAATAATTCATAGAACTGTGAACTCTTACGTAACAGGCAGGATTTCTTGAAAGACATAATCGTCCTCGGTGGACTGAACATGGACCTGATCGTGGATACTCCCAGATTGGCTGGGCCCGGTGAAACTGCTGAAGGGACGCGGTTTTATACGACTCCTGGCGGCAAAGGCGGGAATCAGGCGGTCGCTGCCGCGCGGTTGGCGCAGAGTGCTGGTTCAGTGAAGATGGTGGGTCGTATTGGTGATGATAGTTTCGGCGAGGAAATGGCGTCGTTCATGTGCAATGAGGGCATTGACACCTCTCTGCTCAGGCGCACTGACGATATCGCATCCGGAATAGCGGTGATTTTTATTCTTCCTGATGGCGAAAACCATGTGAATCCTGTCTACGGCGCAAATGCACTCTGCGACTCACAGCAGTCATCAGACGTAGAAAGCGGACTCTCGGGTGCCGGCGTTCTTCTCTGTCAGCAAGAAGTTCCTTTACCCGCAACCCGAACATCTATTGAAGCCGCAGCGCGTGCAGGTGTGATGGTTGTGCTTGATCCCGCTCCAGTTCGGGAAGTACCTGAAGGATTTTATGACTCTGTCACGGTGCTAACACCGAATCAGGGGGAAGCGTCGTCGATGGCTGGCTTGGATGTTGTAGATGTGGCGTCGGCCAGGACAGCGGCCGTGAAGATACGTAATTCAGGTATCGAGACTGTGATTGTCACTTTGGGCGATCAGGGTGCATGGATGGAATCGGACGGAATTTCTGAGTTACTCGAACCGTTCAGTGTTGATGTAGTCGCCACGGTCGCTGCTGGCGATGCGTTTAACGGCGGTTTCGGTGTTGGAATCGCATCGGGTATGCATCTGCTGGACGCGGCTCGACTTGGCATGGCTGCAGGAGCGCTATGCGTGACCAGAGACGGCGCACAGGAGTCAATGGCCAGCAGAGCAGAGGTCGACGCTTTGTTGGCTTATCGATAGCGGATATCTGATCCTAGATCGCCTAGATCAACGGAGGTGGACCCGAAATGTCAGAAACCGACATTATTCCATCGGCATTCATCAACTTTACGAGGCGTTTGTTTATCCTTGCCGGCAGGCCAGGACCCTCGTATATGAACGACGTGTAAAGCTGCACAGCCGACGCTCCTGTTGCGAGTAGTTTCCACACGTTTTCGGCAGTAGATACGCCCCCACAAGCGATGATTTCGGCCTGCCCCTGAACTCGGGCCTGGATATCAGCGATCATCAGTTCCGTGTGTTCGAACAGGGGAGCCCCGCTGAGACCGCCGCGACCGACCTTCAGAAGGTTGCTTTCGATTGGGTGTGTGTTGGCAATGACCAGCCCATCAACACCGGCATCGACGGCAGTGTCGGCGAGTTTGAGAATTTCGTCTCGGTTTTCGTTATCACGGGGCCATGGCGGTAGCTTCACGAACAGTGGAACCTGCTTCTCGGCGACCAGGGCTTCGATGAGTCCGCGCAGCCGGGCTGGCTCATGGAACACTCGGAGGCCCGCGGTATTTGGGCTGCTGACGTTCAATTCCAGCCCCGCAACCAACGGCTGGCTCCGCCGCATGCACTCGAATATTTCATCTTCGATCGTGCCAGAGATGCTCAGAAATATTTGGCCTTTGTTTTTCTTCGATTTGCCCAGTCTTTTAATGGCCGATTCCAACCCTTGACCCGGGAAGCCAAGCGAATTAATTACGGCTTTTTGATCGGGAAGTCTGACCATTCGCGGTTTTGGATTGCCCGGGCGCGAGGTGAGTGTCACGGTGCCGCCGGTGACGAACCCAAATCCAAGGTTCAGTACAGATCCCAACACCTTGCAATCTTTGTCGAAGCCTGCCGCCATCCCGACCGGTGTAGGTAACGGGATTCCGGCCAGCCTGGTTGCGAGATTGGTGTTTCGAGCTCCGTTGGTGGGTTTAAAAGCGCCCCATACTCCCGGAATTGCCAGTGTAATTTCGGCAGCTTTGTGCGCACCTTCAGGAGGGAGCCTGAATATTAGGGGCTTCGCAGCCAGGCTGTAGACGCTCGTGTTATTGCTCCAAATCACGCAATATGTTGCGTTGAATTACTAAATGACCGGTTTCGGCAAGAGTAAGCAGAAGTATGATGTTAATCGCTCCCAATACTAATCTCGACTCGAAACAGTGGGACCAGAGGCCAATCTAAACCTATGACACTGGAATATCACCTGGGCGACTCATCCGATCCTAAAGGTCATGCGCTGATCTATTTTCAAGATGGATCGAACCCGGAACGAGTTGGAGCTTCCTATCTCGTGATTCTTCCGGTTTCAGTCGATATCAGCAAGTATGTGCCGCCATTTCTGGCAGGGCAGGTTGAACAGTTGGGAACCGGCGAGATGTCGTCATTTGCGTTCCCACCCGCACCAGAACTGGTCCCTTCTGAAGTGTGGTTGCGGGAGACGGCCGCAAGACGTGGTGACGACCTTCTGTTTGGTGGCGTTGCCCAGCTGGATGATGTGACATCACTGATGGAAGTTGTTGCGGGTATTTCGGCTGAATATGCCGCTCAATACGACAAAATGGTTGGTGCCCGGGATGACTCTGATTCTCGGTTTGTAGAGAGCGGCTCTGGGAAAAGCGATGAGAGTCTGGCAGAAGGCGCCGCGGTGGCCGACGTCAATGATGTGATGTACAGCATGATGGCGGAGCCTGATTTGCTTACAGAACTGACCACGTTGATGGGCCGATTCCAGTACGAATCGAGCGGTGGCGACACAGCCGGTGCGCGAGAAAGCGAAGCCAAAATTCGAGCTATTGGGAAGCACGTTCCTGAGAATCGTCGAATTGATTTGCTTATTGGAGCGGCAACCGACGGCGAACCGGAATCAGCGAAACGGGCTCAGCTTTATCTCGAGCGGGCATATGCGATGTACCGCGAGGATTACACTCGCGTGCATGCGCTCGAACAAGAGATTCAAACACTCGGCACTGACTGATATTAGCGGAGAGCGGATTTCAGCTGATCAGTCGTGATGTTTCCACCGCTCGCGATAAGTACGACACGTTTTCCCTTGAGTTGATCCTTGATGTTGATTGCCGCTGCAAGAGATGCCGCACCAGCGTGTTCGACGAGTGAGCGCGTAGCATGCACGTAGTGCTCGATCGCACTACTGATCTCTGAATCTTCTACCAGAATGAAGTCTTTGAGGCGTTTCCGCAGGATTTCAATTGTGAATGTGTATGCAGATTCCGTTGCGAGGCCTTCTGCGATAGTCGACATCGGATAGGTTTCGATTTGCCCTGTTTTCCATGCATGGTAGGCAGCGGGTGCGTTGGCTGCCTGGGCACCGATTACACGTGTCGACGGCGACATGGAGTCGGTGACAATGCAGACTCCGCAAGCACCTGAACCAGCACCAATGGGGGCTACGATTACGTCGATATCACTGAGATCTTCATGGATTTCGACGGCGTAAGTGGCGACTCCGGCTATCAGGTCGGGTTCGTTTGCAGCGTGAACGAATCGCATGCCTTCAGTTTCCGCAATATGCTCTGCATGTTCTCTCGCTCGCTCGTAAACATCACCGTGAAAAAGCAGGTTGGCCCCGAGAGAAGCGATTGCGCCTGCTTTTGCCGAGTTTGCGCCCTCTGGAAGTACTACCGTGCAGGCTGCTCCAAAGGTCCGGGCTGCGTATGCGATTGATTGGCCATGATTTCCTGAAGACGCGGTAACGAATCCACGGTCTCGCTCTTCTTGAGATGACTGAGAAACGAGGTTGATTCCACCACGAACCTTGAATGCGCCGAGTAACTGATAGTTCTCATGCTTGACCCACACGTCTGCATCGAGCAACTCAGATAAGACCGGATAGTGCCGGAGAGGTGTCCGTAATACGTGGCTCTCAATTACAGATCTGGCTCGTTGGACATCTTCCAGTGTTGGTTCGATCAGGTCTGGGTAACCGGTCATTCAATGAATCCTCTGGGGTTGTTAAATTTCTTCGTGGCGAAGAGTACAAGACTCAACTGAATATTACGGTGTGGCAAACGCAAATCATTGACTACCTGAGCTTGAATTCAGGAGTACCCTTCGTCAGGAAGCGCCCCACGACGTCGGGCGCTTGTTGTATTTGGAATTAAATTGGCTGCTCTAGACCCAATTGAAGAGAATCAAACCCGGACGGCTGAAACTCGGTCGACCAACAGCGCGCCAAGATTTGGGATTATCGGACGATCGTTCAATCACACGTTCGAATCGATCATAGCGAACCGAAATTATCGAATGATCTGGTTCGGAATGGTCCTATCGATGGGCGGATTCCAGATGCAAATGGTTGCACGCGGAATTCTCGTGTACAACATGACAGACGACCCGTTTATTACGGGGATCGTCGGTATGGGATTTGCCCCCAGTTTGCTGATTGTGTCTCTGTACGGCGGAGTTCTGGGTGATCGTATGGAACGACGTGCCCTGATTCAGTATTCACAGGCCGCAAACGGCGTACTGGCGGGTGTTGTTGCCATATTGATGTTCACCGGGACGTTGGCCTGGGGGCATCTACTGACGGTATCTGTGTTGCAGGGCGCAATGTTTGCTCTTCAGATGCCGGCACGCCAGGCCGCCATCCCATCGTTGGTAAGTAAAGACCAGTTGCCAAACGCCTTCGCGTTGAACGCTATGGCGATGAGCATGATGACATTGGTCGCCCCTGCACTGGCTGGCGTGTTGTACGAAGTGATTGGGCCTGAGTACGTTTACGTGTTGGTGTGCGTAATCATGCTTATTGCGGTGATTTTCACCTCAATAGTTCCAAAAATGTACCCGCCTGCCAGCATTATTCAAAGTTCGGTGATCGACAACATCAAGGGTGGTTTCAGGTACATCGGTCAGAACAAACTCATTCTGAACCTCATGATCTACAGCATAATTGTCGCCTTACTGTCGATGCCGTTCAGGATGCTTGTTCAGGTGTACGCCAAAGATGTGTATGGATCAGAACCAACTGATGTTGGATTACTGCTGACCGCTCTCGGACTCGGTGGGCTAGTTGGAACTATTTCGATAGCGAACTTGCGTAAAGGCAACAGACGTGGCTGGATCGTTCTCGGCGGTGCAGTTGTGGCCAGTGCGTCTTTGGGCCTAATTGCTGCTGTTCCTGTTTTTGCAGCAGGCATGCTGGGGATGGTCGGCATGGGGCTTGCTGAGCAGGCTCGATGGGCGCTGGGACAGAGTCTGATGATGGAGAGCACAACAGACCAGTACAGAGCGCGGGTGATGAGTGTTCTGATGATGACGTTTGGGCTCATGCCTCTTGGGATGCTCCCATTGGGCTACGCAATCAAGGAGTATGGTGCCCGACCAGCAGTTGCTGTCTCTGCTGCGGCTCTTCTGGTATTTGCTCTTCTGGCGATGATTTTCATGCCCAGGTTGCGTGGTGCCCAGTAGCTCAATGATTCACTTACTTCCCATAGTGCAACTTTTACCCCGGTTTGAACCCTCGGATAGATACAACCAGCCAGATAGCCGCGATAGTTGTCAGTAACCGATTCCAAGTCAAAAACCGATAGCAACAATTCTATAGTTGCGTCTGGTAAAACCCGGGTACTGGCGAGAACATTCTCATCACTGGGTCAATCCGGGTTCCGCCATCTCTGGTTCGGCATGATGCTGTTGATGGCAGCGGTGAACATTCAGATGCTCGCCCGCGGATATCTAACGTGGGAGTTAACGAAATCACCGATTGCAGTTGTCGTCGTTGGTGCCGGTTTTGCGCCTCCGATCTTGCTGTTGTCTCTCTACGGTGGAGCTGCTGCGGATCGATATTCGCGGAAGCGAATTATTCAGCTTGGCCAACTTGGAATGTTGACCATCACCCTGGTTGTTGCGGTCTCAATTGTTACCGGAAATATCACCGTTTATCACCTGGCAGCGGCGTCTGTCGCACAAGGTACGATCTGGGCCTTCTTAATGCCAGCGCGGCAGGCGATTATCGGTGAACTTGTCGATAGAGAGCATCTGACAAATGCCGTGGCATTGAACTCGTCTGGAATGTCATTGACCACGATTGCTGCGCCCGCTATTGGTGGCTTGATTTATGGCTTCGCTGGACCCGGAGCAACTTATTTCACTATGGCCGGACTCACGATAGCTGCCTTCATTCTGACCAACTGGGTGCCATCTGCCGTTCCTGTGGCGAATGCGAAGCGACGCATGTGGAGTGACATAAAAGAGGGTCTTGTCTACACGAAGCACAACAGAACCGTATTGATGTTGCTCCTCGTTGCGCTGAGTACGGCTTTGTTGGCGATGCCGTTCCGGTCGTTGCTTCCTGTTCAGATCGAAGAAGTGTTCAAGCTTGAGGTTGAGGCGCTGGGGCTGCTGCTGAGTGCGATGGGAGTTGGCGCACTAGCTGGTTCTCTGGTGATAGCGAGTCTTTCGACCAAAAGCCATCGAGGGTGGGTGCTGCTCGTCACGAGTATGTTGTCGGGAATAGCGATCCTGTTTGCTGCGGCAACAACATCGTACGCGGTGGCCGTTGGGATAATGGTGTTGCTGGGTATAGGTGACTCAGGCCGTCGTACACTAAATTCGTCGCTCATCATGGAAGAGACGACCGATGAATTCCGTGGTCGCGTGATGGGTGTTTACATGATGAATTTCGGCTTGATACCCCTCGGTGCTATACCGTTGGGCTTTATCACTGCGTCATATGATGTGCGTGTGGCTTTTGCGATCGCCGGTGGAGCACTGTTGGCTGCGGCGATCGGGTACACAGTGCTGACGGATAGAATACGTCGATTGTGATAGCGGTTCGAGGCCAGTTGCATTCTCGGAAATTCGCTCCTGCAACAGGCCTGCAAATAAACTTCATTTCTCCCCCTTAATAAGCGCCCTGTGCGCTAGAAATTCCGAGTGCCATTCTTCAGATGCCGATCCTGGTTCTAAGTGACGATCTCGCTTCCCGTATTGCCGCTGGAGAAGTAATCGAACGCCCGGCTTCGGTGGTGAAGGAGCTTGTTGAAAATTCCCTCGACGCTGGAGCGAGCCGTGTCGATGTGGTTGTTCTCGGTGGTGGGGCACAGTCGATCACAGTGGTTGATAACGGGCAGGGGATACCCACTGACGAACTTTCAATCGCTTTCGAGCGGTTTGCGACATCGAAGATTGGTGAATCGTCAGATCTGATAGCTATAAACACGCTTGGATTCCGGGGTGAAGCACTTCCCTCGATTGCGTCGGTCGCACGGGTTGAGGCGATTTCCCGGCACGCCGACTCTGATGCCGGAGCCAGATACCTGGTTGATTTCGGGGAATCCAGTCCAGTCGAACCGGCTGGAGCTCCTCAGGGCACTCGTATCGAAGTTGCTGGTCTGTTCAAGAACGTCCCAGCTCGTCTGAAATTCCTAGGCTCGGCGGGACGTGAGCTATCTCGAATTCAGTCGATGCTGGCATCGCTGGCACTCGTGTACCCACAGGTGGCGTTTAGCCTGAACGCCGATGGGCGAGAGAAGTTGCGCACGATCGGTTCGGGGAAGCTAATTGATGCTGTTTCTGGCGTGTACGGATCAAAGATTGCTGAACAGATGCTGGAACTGGAACCCGATGAGCACGCTGCTTTTTCTGTCGATGGACTGATAAGTTCGCCGTCATTGAATCGCTCAAACAGAACGTACATGACCATCTCGGTAAACGGCCGTTGGATTCACTCAAGGCGACTCTCTTACGCGATCGAACAGGCGTACCACGGATTTTTACCAGACCGCAGGTTTCCAATAGCCATTACACGCATTCGCGCTCCGCTCGATGATGTCGATGCCAATGTTCATCCATCAAAAGCCGAGGTTCGGTTACTTCGCGAAGATCTCGTCTACTCAGTAGTACAGCGTGCGATCAGGGGAGTTCTATCGGCCTCGGCACCGGTGCACCAGCTCGGAGCCGGAAGAGCCTCAGGATCTACAGGGCTTCTGCGAACTCTGGGATCGGACGTGGGTTCATCTACCAGTCGCTCTGACCGCGATAGTTCTGGATTCGCTCAGTGGCCTGATCCTTCATCGACAGCTGAGCAGTCACGATTTCCAGAATCTCGAAATGACTCCGGGTCGAGCGGGGCATCTGAGAATGGCTCCGAGAACTCAGCGAACACTCCGAAAGAAACTCTTCCGGTGTTGCGAGTGATCGGGCAAGCGCACGAAACCTACATCCTCGCTGAGGGACCAGACGGCGTATATCTGGTCGACCAGCACGCGGCTCACGAGCGTGTCATGTTCGAGCGCGTGAAGCAGCGATTTGATCAGAACATAACTGAATCTCAGCCCTTGCTGGAGGCTGCGACAGTCGACCTTGCACCCGGTGCGATGGCGACCGTTCAAGAGCATCTCGAAGAGCTAAACCGGGTCGGGTGGGGCGTCGAAGAATTTGGCAGCAACAGCCTGATAGTCCGAGCCGTTCCTGCATCGCTGGCTACTAGAGCAAGTGGAGATGGCGCTGGTCAGGTCTTCATTCGAGTGCTCGATGAGATTAGTGAGGGCGGTACCGGTGAAACATGGCGGAATCGAATGCTGGCAACGATCGCATGCCATTCTTCGGTAAGAGCGGGACAGGTGCTGTCGATTGAAGAGAGCAAGGATATGATTCGCCAATTGGAGCAGTGCGAACGGCCCAACACCTGTCCGCACGGTAGACCCACGATTGTGCAACTTAATGTGAACGACCTCGAACGTGAGTTCAAGCGCCGATAGTCAGGTGATAATTCGGATCACTAGGCTTGTGTGATCAATGGCAGGCCGGGAACGGGATGACGGAACTGGTAAATGGAATTCTGCGCAGCTCCGCAGACGAACACGGTTTTCATGTCATCGCCGCCAAACGCCAGGTTCGCCGGTCCCCAGTCAGGAACGTGGAACAGGTCGAGCAGTTCGCCCGCTTCGCTAACGTAAGCGATTGCTCGAATTCCCGGTAGTGACTGTAGGATATTTCCATCCGTGTCCACTGCCAGACCATCTGGATTTCCTGGTTCTCGAAAACGGCGAATGAGACGTTGGTCGAGTAGTTGCCCCGATTCGTCGATGGTAAATGCGACAAGACGCTGCGCTCGGCTTTCCGAAACATACACCTTGGTTCCGTCTTGCGAGATCGCTATCCCATTCGGATAGGCGAGTTCATTGGCAAATGCACTTACACGGCCTTCTGGAGTAACTCTGTAGACAGGACTTATCGCTGGGTCTGGTTGGGAGCGCCTGACCGGATCTGTGAACAGGAGATCGCCGTTCGGCAAGAAGCAAAGGTCGTTCGGGCCTCCAAGGGCCGTGCCCTCGTAATGGTCAACAAAAACCTCGGGGTCGCCGTTATCTCGAAACCGCAAAATAGCTTTCAACTCGGCATCTGCAACGAACATCTCATCTTCCGAATTGAACACCAGGCCGTTCGGGCGACCCTCGGTTTTAGCGACCTCGGTTATTTCACCGTCGTCGGAGACGCTAATTATTGATCCGTCTTCGGTGCTGACGAGATGCAGCCGACCCTGCGAATCGATCGCCGGGCCCTCCGGACCAAGTACTCCTGATGCGAGCACTTTAAAGTCGGGTGGGATATTTGTTAGATCGGTAGCCATATCTTGTCGGAGAAGACTAGACCTCGCCCAGTGCGGGTACAACCATTGAGATAGCTGGTGAGGTGCGGGTACGACACGGTTACCTCATTGCTTGGGGCAGTGGAGGGCGGTAGACTGTCCATGAACAAACCGACTGGTCGGTCGGTAAATCCTGAGTATCACACGCCAAATCACTTTGTCTGCATCATCAACAAAACAAAGCGCTGTAACCCGCGAACGCATACTAAAAGCTGCTGAAGCCGTGTTTGCAGATAACGGCTATCACGATGCTCTTGTCGATGAGATCGGGAAGCGAACGTCCATGTCTAAGGGCGGCCTGTACTTCCATTTCCCAAGCAAAGAGGATTTGTTTTTTGCCGTTATGGATAGGCTTGCCAACAAGTTAGTTGTACGGGCCGAGAAAGCAGCGAAGGGCGTTGATACCCCACTAGAGGCTGCTGAGGCGGCTCTCGGAGCCGTCCTATCTGCACTGTCAGTGCAGAAGCGACTCGCCCGCCTGTTGATAACTCAGGGCTACAGCATGGGCAATGCGTTTGAAGCGAAGCGTGCTGAAATGTTTGATCGATTCGCCGGGGTGATAGCAAAAGAGCTTGAAAAGGCTAAAGAAGCCGGCCAGATCGGCGATTTGAACACTGGACTCGCATCACGTGTGTGGCTTGGAGCCGTGAACGAGGTGGTCGTGCACTGGTTATTCTCGGGCGGACCATCCCCGAAGGATTCGGCTGTCGATCTAAAGAAGTTCTTGCTGAATTCTGTACGTGGGGAGAGAAATCCAGCTGGTACACGCACGATCGGGACGGTTGCACGATGACCGATAGCACCGTAAAAGACAGTATTCCCGGCTGGTCGAGACTTGCTCTATTCCTTGAGTCGATCAAGTTCCAGCACTCGGTGTTCGCACTTCCATTTGCCGTTCTTGCGGCCTTCATTTCTGCCAGTGGGACTCCTGAGTGGTTGGGGTTGGGCTGGGTCATCGTGGCGATGGTCGGCATGCGTACGTTCGGGATGGCCGCCAACCGGTTGATCGACGGGGCGATTGATGCCCGAAATCCTCGAACAGCCACCCGGGCTATTCCAGCTGGGACAATCAGTCGCAAGGCGATGATTCTTTACATGGCAGTTGCTGGACTGATATTTGTTGCGGCAACTTCTCAACTTGACCCCGTTACGTGGGTGCTCGCGCCGATTCCATTGGCGGTAATGATTGGCTATCCGTATCTCAAGAGATTCACATGGTTTGCTCACTTCGGAATGGGTGCTGTTTACCTGATCGTTCCTCCCGCGGTTTCGCTAGCACTAACTGGAACGCTGCCGTTTGGGTTCGTTGTCATCGGATTGGGATCGATGGCGTGGGTGGCGGGCTTCGACGTTCTGTATGCGACTGCCGATTACGAAGTCGATCGCGAGCAGGGGCTTCACTCAATTCCCGGGAGATTCGGTATACCGGCTGCGCTGGTTATCTCTCGCCTGTTACACGCCTCAGCGATCATTCTTCTGGCCATTGCGGGGGTTGTTCTTGGAGCGGGTGCTTTGTTCGGTGTTGGCGTGCTTGCGGCGGCAGTCCTGCTGGCGTACGAACAGTCTCTTGTTTCGTCGAGTGATCTATCGAAGCTGAATATGGCGTTTTTCACGATGAACGGCGTTATTGC
>Ga0114996_10005289_pt1 | contig 15207 bp, 12 predicted proteins | sample ArcticOcean_MG_C_4_FD_87039 | JGI IMG/M metagenome (GOLD analysis project Ga0114996, IMG submission 87039) | Marine microbial communities from western Arctic Ocean - ArcticOcean_MG_CB4_134 | ecosystem: Environmental > Aquatic > Marine > Oceanic | place: Arctic Ocean: Canada Basin | collected...
GAGCGCCCAGGCCACGAAGGTCTACTGCCGAATCGATTGTGGGAGGGTCGTGTCCTCATCAAGGGCGGCGCGCAGGCGGTCCTGCATCTCGACTTGCAGGTCGCTGACGTCACTATCGACGTCGTCGACGAACGGGGTGAGGCGGTCGCCGGCTTGCCGATCGAACTCCTCGGCGAGTCCAAGCAATCGGGCGGGCACACCGGGCGGGTTCGCATGGCCGTGACCACGAACGGTTCCGGCCAGGCGTTGTTCACCGCGGTTCCCGCGGGCGAGTTCCGAGTGCGCAGCGTGATGCAGCGCAATCCCATTCTCACGGTGCCCGAGGTTCCGCTGAAGGTATGGGGCGGTCGTCCCGTTCAAAAGCGTCTCGTCGCGTCGGCGCCGGCCATCGCGAGCGGCACGGTGCAGTGGGACGAGAGTGAACTGCTCGACGATCTGGAGCGTGAATACGCCAGGAAGCTGCGCCCGACGTATCTCGTGTTCGCCAGCGAGGGTCGCTACACGTGGGGTCCGGTGACGAAGAGTGAACAGACGTTCGTTTTCAAGACGCTCAAGTCCGCTCCTGGAACGTACCGACTCGACAGCCGCGGCAAGCTGCGGTGGACGTCGACGCCGCTGGTGATTCCCGTCGGAGGCGTGAGCAATGCGACGATTCGGCTGCGTCCGGACGCCGCACAGGTGCGCGCAGCGGTCGAACCGCTGCGACCGAAGAAGAAGCCGGACGACAAGAAGAAATCCGAACAAGAGGGCCTTGAAAAGAAGACCGGCGGGCAATCCAGGAAATCCGGAGAGAAGAAGAAGTGATTCTGCCGCCAGCCGAGAGGCTCCGGATCATCGTGCTCGGGTACCTCGTCCGTCGCCCCCTGGGTGGCGGCGCCTGGTCGACCTTGCAATACGCGCTCGGACTGCACCGCATGGGTCACGACGTCTGGTTCTTCGAGGACAGCGAGGACTACCCCGCTTGCTACGACCCGACGCGGCACGTCACCGACGCGGACCCCACGTTCGGATTGGCCTTCACAGCCGAGGTGTTGGAGTCGGTTGGTCTCGGCGATCGCTGGACTTACTACGATGCTCATACCGAGCGATGGATCGGCCCTTGCGCGGATCACTCTCTGTCCATCTGCGCGGACGCGGACCTGGTGATCACGGCGTCGGGGAGACTGCGACCGTGGACGATGGAGGTCCAAAAGCGCGCCTTCGTGGACAAGGATCCATTGTTCGTGCAGATTCGGCACATCCAAGACGCGGAGCGACGGGCGGTGACCGCGCAGCACACGTCGTTCTTCACCTACGGATGGAATATCGGGCAGGGCACGAGCCACGTTCCCGACGACGGCCTGGCGTGGGAATCCCATCGGCAGCCGGTCGTCCTCGACGAATGGTCCGTCGCGGCTCCGACGTTCGATGCAGGGAGCAAGTTCACCACCATCATGCAATGGGACGCGTACGACCCGGTCGAATACGAGGGTGCCCAGTACGGCATGAAGTCCGCGTCGTTCGAACCCTACGAGTCTCTGCCGCAACGCGTCGGCAACATCCTCGAGCTCGGAGTCGGCGGCAACGCTGTGCCGAAGTCACGACTGCGGGAGCTGGGGTGGAGCATCGTCAATCCTCTCGAGCCCACGCGTACGCCGTGGACCTACCAGGACTATCTGCGATCGTCGCGCGGAGAATTCACCGTCGCCAAACACGGCTACGTCACGAGTCGATGCGGCTGGTTCAGCGAACGAGCCGCCAACTACATGGCGAGTGGACGACCGGTGATCACACAGGAGACCGGTTTCTCGGACTGGTTGCCCACTGGCGAGGGTCTGCTCTCGTTCACGACGCCGGACGAGGCTGCTGCCGCCATCGAGTGCGTGTGCTCTGACTACGAGAGGCACTGCCGCGCTGCGCGGGAGTTGGTCGAGGAGCACTTCGACTCCGCGAAGGTGATGGGTCGGCTGGTCGACATCGCGATGCGATGACCGACGACTACCTTCTGATCACGTCGCGATCGGTGTCGTGGTAGGACTCGTGCTGGTACAACTCCTCGCCGCCGACCGTCTCACGGACCAGGTCGTAGCGGATCGCGCGGAACGGGTTGTCTACTCCGAACCGACTGGGTAGATCCGCGAACTTGAGCGCGACCCGGTGCACGACACCGGTGTCTTCGTCGACGACCATCCGCATCGCGTCAGGGATCGTAATATCCGCTTGCGGAAGACGATACGCGATGATCTCGACGTGTCCTTCCGGCAGCGATGACAGTCCCGTGACGGGCACCATCTCGACGTTGTAGTTCGCAGTGAGATCGGCGAGCAACCCGAACACGGTCATCGCACTTTCGAAGCGGAGCAACGGTTTCGCGAACTCCTGGCTCAGTCCCAGCTCGCCGGACTTCCAGCTTCTGTTCAGGCTCTTGTCGCTGACGATGACAGGAAGCTGAATGACCTCCATCCTCGGTGGGACGATCCAGTACTCTCTGCCATCGGAGCCCATCCACGTCGAGAAGACCTGGCGACCAAAGAGGTCGAACTCCACTTCGGCGACGTATTGATCTCTCCCTCGCACGTAGAGCGTCAACGACATGCTCTGCGCGAAGATCTCCGCACCGAGACTCGATGTCTCGGCCTTGACGCGGTACTCGCGGTCTAGATCGTCGAGGACGAAGACGCGGATACGTTCGAGTAGCGGGTCTATGCTCGGTGGCTCCGAGAAGTAGACGAGTGTCGTGATGATCACCGCGGCGGCAGCGGCGACGATCGTGAATACTCGGTTGCGCCGGTGTCGGCTGGGTTGCGCGTGGGCGTTGACCGCGACCATGTTTTGCCGGACCTTGTCTTCGGTCGCGATCGCGGACTCGGCGAGCAGATGGCTCGTCACGCCAGCGACGACCAGGTGCCTCGCGAGCTCTTCTTTGGAGATGCCGCTGAGGTCGACGTCGTCTGGCGAGTCGCCATCCAGGAATTCGTTCAGTGCGTCGAGGTTGGTCATGTCGCGCTCCTCGGTTCTATCCATTTGCTCTCCATGCACTCGTACAGGATCTTTCGTCCACGCTGGAGGCGCTTCTTGACGTTGTCCCACGAGGTTTCGAGCAGGTCGGCCAATCGCTTGCCGCGGACCTCATTCTGGTAGCGCAGCTTGATCGCCTGTTGGTACGTCACGGGTAGTGAATCGACGCATTTCCTGAGTCGGGCCAGTCTCTGGTCGAGGTAGTCGTTGCTCATCAGCTGAATCGATTCGCAGTGGTCATCGATCAGTGAGATGAGGTCGGAATCCGCGAGCAGGATGTCACGAGCCGCCTTCCTGCGTTGCGAGAGGATCAGGTTGCGGGCGATGCCGCGGATCCACTTGCCGAAAGAGCGGTTTTGATCGAATCGATCGATGGTCCGCCACGCGACGATCATGGTCTCCTGGAACAGGTCGTCCACGAGGGACGGGTTCCGGGCGATGCTGTGCAGGAAGACCCGTAGGGAGTGGGCGTTTTCCTGCATCAGAGCCTCGAAGAGCTTGCGTGAGTCAGCCATGCGTCTGGAGTTGGTCTAAACGTAGCCAGGGGAGACACGAAAGATCGGTGATACGATAAGCCGTTGTCCCCCCCCGGGTCACCTCGATCCAAGTAGTGGCGTCGCCATGCTACGGCGGCGCGCTGCCCCACACTCGCAATGTTCTCCCACCGCCCGAAAGCTCAGTGCGCGCATGCCCTGTACCACGGGCAGTTCCTCGTCGGAGAGGCAGCCGCGCGGTGATGGATTCCTCGACTTCGCCGCTCAAGAGAAAGACCCCGCCCGCAGTTTTGGAATCGGTAGGCAAGCTCGTAAGTCCCTGTCCAAGGCTGGCTCCGGACATCCGCATACGAGCGGAGGGCAAGTTCCTCTACGCTGGCGACGAGAAGTTCGACATCCAGGGGGTCACCTACGGGCCATTTCGCCCGAGCGAAGACGGCAGTGAGTACCACGACCTGGCCAGCGTCGACCGGGACTTCCGGGATATCGCCGGCGCGGGCTTCAACGCGGTTCGCATCTACACCGTTCCGCCGACCTGGCTGCTCGATTCCGCCCAGATCCACGGCCTCCGGGTGATGGTGGGGCTGCCCTGGGAGCAGCACGTCACGTTCCTCGACGAGCGCAAGGTCGTGCGTCGCATCATCAAGTCGGTGCGCGAGGGCGTCCGTGCGTGCGCTGGTCATCCGGCGTTGCTGTGCTTCGCGGTCGGCAACGAGATCCCGTCCCCGATCGTCCGGTGGCTCGGACCGGAGGCAGTCGAGAGGTTCATCAAGCGGCTCTACCAAGCTGCCAGATCCGAGGACCCGAACACGCTGATCACCTACGTCAGCTACCCGACCACCGAGTATCTGCGGCTGCCCTTCCTCGACTTCATCACCTTCAACGTCTACCTGGAGAACCAGGAGAAGACCGCGGACTACATCGCCCGCCTGCAGAACATCTCCGGGGAGCTTCCGCTCGTCATGGCGGAGATCGGCCTCGACAGCATCCGCAACGGTGAACATGAGCAGGCCGAGACGATCGCGTGGCAGATGCGGACGACGCTCCAGGGCGGATGTGCCGGGACGTTCGTGTTCTCATGGACCGACGAGTGGTTCCGGGGTGGTCACGATATCGACGACTGGGCGTTCGGGTTGGTCACCCGTGATCGGAAGCCGAAGCCCGCTCTCGCCGCAGTCCAGGAGGCGGTGAAGGAACCGCTCCTTCCGGGCGGAAGCGTGTGGCCGGAGATCTCCATCGTCGTCTGCTCGTACAACGGCAAGGCGACGATTCGCGAGACCTTCGAGGCGATCCTCAAGCTCGACTATTCGAACTTCGAAGTGATCGTCGTGGACGATGGATCCACGGACGGCACCGCGGACATCGCCCGCGAGTACGATTTTCGACTGATCAGCGTCCCGAACGGGGGCCTGAGCAGCGCCCGCAATATCGGCATGCGCGCCGCGAAGGGCGAGATCGTCGCCTACATCGACGATGATGCGTATCCGGATCAGCACTGGTTGTCGTTCCTCGCGATCGGCTTCCTCACGCGCGATCACGTCGGGATAGGTGGACCGAACCTGGCGCCGGTCAACGACGGGCACGTCGCGGATTGTGTCGCGAATTCACCCGGCGGTCCGAGTCACGTGCTCTTCACGGACTTGCTCGCCGAGCACCTACCAGGCTGCAACATGGCGTTTCGGCGCGAAGCGATCATGGCCATCGATGGCTTCGACACGCGCTTCCGGATCGCCGGAGATGATGTCGACCTGTGTTGGCGCCTGATCGAGCAAGGGGGAACGCTCGGGTTCCACGCTGGCGCGGTCGTTTGGCACCATCGTCGCGGCACGGTTTCAGACTACCTCATCCAACAGCGGAACTACGGTCGCGCCGAAGCGATGCTCGAGCAAAAGTGGCCGGAGAAGTACAACCGCGTCGGCCACCTGCGATGGGCCGGCAAACTCTACGGCAAGGGCCACACGCGAACCCTGCACCAGGGGCAGATCGATCACGGCGTTTGGGGCAGTCGGCTGTTTCAGTCGATGTACACGGGCGACTTCGATTCAGCCTGGTACATCACGCTGATGCCTGAGTGGTATCTCGTCACCATGGCCATCGGCGGGGTGGCGCTGCTAGGGTTCTCATGGTCGCCGCTCGTCTGGGTGTGGCCGCTCCTGGTTCTGGCCTTCGTCGTTCCGCTCGTGCAGGTCTTCTTCAGCGCGTCGAATGCGCGATTCACCTCCGCGATCGACAAGTCCAAGGCACTCGCAATCAAGCTCTACGGCATCACTGTGGCGTTGCATGTCATGCAGCCCATGGTCCGACTCGTCGGTCGACTGAGCTATCGCCTGACTCCCTGGCGTGCACACGGAGTGTCCGGGTTCGAGATTCCGCGGACCTTCGGTTGCTCGTATTGGAGTGAGAAGTGGTTCTCGCAAAACCACTGGCTCACGGTTCTAGAACGTACTTTGCAGGCCCACCGCGTCCTGGTTCGCCGAGGCGGTGACCATGACAGGTGGGACTTGCAAGCTGCTTGCGGTTTATTCGGCGGCGCGCGTCTGATCTCTACGGTAGAGGAACACGGTTCCGGCAGGCAGTTGGTCCGTGTACGAGTGTGGCCAAAGATCTCAGGCGTCGCCGCCGTCTTTATTCCTCTCTTTGCAGCGCTGGCCGTGATGGCCGGAATCGATCAGGCGTGGACGGCGGCAACGATTCTGGGCGGATTCGGGCTCCTGGGCTTGTATCGTTGCGTGCTCGAATGTAGCAACGCGCTTCACACAGTTCGGACGTCCGTCGACAATTGGCTGCCCCAAACAGATGACTGACCATCCCTCAGAAGAACAGATTCTAGCGATCGTGATCGAGAAGGTCGCGGAACAAAAGAGCATCGACGCCAGCGGGATATCCATCGACAGCAAGTTCGAGGATCTCGAAGTGGACTCACTCGACGCCATGGAGATCCTCTTCGAACTCGAAGAGGAACTCGATGTCGACATCCCGGACACGGCGGCTCGTTCCATGCGAACGATGTCGGACGTCGTCGAGGGATTGGGCAAGCTCGTGCGCGGCGAAGAGATCGTGCTGCCCGACCCGCCGCCAGTCGCGGACGAGGTCGTTGGGGACCCCGCCGGGGTCGAAGAGGACGAGTCGAGTTCGGGCGCGAGTCCAGGGGCTGCGGCCGGAGGATAGCTGTGTCCGAGCGACGAGTCGTCATCACCGGCCTGGGAGTGGTCTCTGCTCTCGGGCAGGATCGGCATGGATTCTGGTCCGCTCTCACGGAGGGGCGATCGGGTATCCAAACGATCGAATCTGTGGATACCGAGAACGTCACGTTCAAGAACGGGGCGGAGATCAAGGACTACACGCCAGCGGATCATCTCAGCAAGGCGGACCAGATGCTGGACCGCAACGCGCAGCTGGGTTTGATCGCGGCGCGCGAGGCGGTGCAGGACTCCGGGCTTGAGTTCACCGACGAGCTTCGTCAGACCGGCGCCGTCGTCACGGGCTGCGCGTGCGGGGGGAAGACGACGGAGGACGAGCAGTACTACAAGCTCTACGCGCTGAAGAAGAAGCGCAGCCATCCGATGATGGTGCCGAAGGTCATGGGCAACGCCGGCGCTAGCAGGATCTCGCTCGAGTTCGGATTGCAGGGACCGGTGTTCAACCTCAGCACGGCCTGCTCGTCGTCGAACCATGCCATGGGCCAGGCGTACTGGTTGGTGCGCAACGGGATGTCCGACGTCGCGCTGACCGGTGGCCACGAAGCGTTCTTCTGCCTCGGCAACCTCAAGGCCTGGGACGCTCTGCGGGTCGTCTCTCCCGATACCTGCCGACCGTTCAGCCGTGACCGCTTGGGCATGGTCCTGGGCGAGGGAAGCGGGATGCTGGTTCTCGAGACGCTCGAGCATGCACAGGCTCGCGGGGCAGAGATCTACGCGGAGTTCAGCGGTTTCGGGATGACTGCCGACGCGCATCATCTGACGTTGCCTTCGGTCGATGGCCCGGCTCGCGCGATGTCGTCCGCCCTCAACGACGCGGGCGTGGATCCGTCGGCAGTCAGCTACATCAATGCACATGGCACCGGCACGCCGGCCAACGACCCGAACGAGACGCAAGCGATCCACCACGTCTTCGGCGAACACGCCGCGAAGCTCGCCGTGAGTTCGACCAAGTCGGCCCACGGTCACGCTCTAGGCGCGGCGGGTGCCCTCGAAGGTGTCGCGACTGTGCTGGCCATCAAGAACGGTGTTCTGCCACCGACCATCAATTTCACCGAGCCCGATCCGGAGTGTGATCTCGACTACGTGCCAAACGAAGCGCGCGATGCCCAGATTGACGTCGCGCTCTCCAGTTCCTACGCCTTCGGCGGACTCAACGCTGTGCTGGCGTTCCGCCGTTTCGAATAGACGAAATGACCACCGAGTCTCTACCACCACTAGAAGGCCGACTACTCGATCCGATGCAGGACCACTTTGGTCTCATCGAACTCTTCGAGACCGTGTTCGGGCACACGATTACCCCGTCGATCTGGTACTGGAAATACGTGCCGAAGTGGACGCAGCGACACTACTGCTACGTCGGACGTGTAGAAGGCAAGGTCATCGGCTACTTCGGCGCGGTGCCGCTACGCGGATATATCGATGGAGAGGAGACGGCGTTTTTTCAGCTCGCGGACTTCATGGTGCACCCGGACTATCGGCTGAAGTACGACTACTTCAACCTCGGCTGTACGCACATCCTGGGCGATATCAAGGAGACGTACTCGAAGCACCTTGTCTACGGATTCTCGGGGCACGCCGCGTTCCGGTACTTCGTGCGCCGCAAGTTGGGCGGTTTCATCGAGAAGGCCCAGACGCGCTACAAGAGGCTCGCTGATGCGCCGCGTACGACCCAATTCGAATTCGTCGATTGGAAGTGGACCGCGCCGGAAGTGGACGCCTTGTGGCATCGTTTCAAGTCCGGGATTCGCGCTGGGTTGATTCGGGATACGGACTACCTGACGTGGCGCTACGCCTCGCACCCGGTCAACAACTACCGGCTCGTCGGTGTCCGGCGAGGCGGTGAAGACGTTGGCTACGTGGTCCTCGGCAACGATCGGCCCGGTGAACGTGACCGCGCCAAGGAGGTCCCCATCGTCGACGCCCTGCTGCTCGGTGACATGGCTGCGGACGTCGTGCAGGAACTCGCCGGGTTCCTCGAAAACGACGTGATGATCTGGTTGCCTGATAACCGAGCGGCTGGTTTCTCCGAGCAGACTGACTCGGGCACCCACGGCTACCACTTCATCAAGGACTCCGCTGTGGACACGGACTTCCTGCGCGAGCACCTCTACTACACGATGGGAGACGTCGACTGGTGGTAGAGTTCGACATGGATGCGAGACCGACTCAGTCGGGTTGGAGCGTGTTCCGCAAGATTCTGCGGGAGATGCAGGGTCACCGATGGCGGCTGACGATGATCACGGCCCTCGGCGCGATCATGGCGCCGCTCGGCTTGCTGCAACCGCTGGCGATGATGGTCGCGCTGGACAGCTACATCGGCGACAGCGAGTTACCGGCGGCGCTCGACTTCTTCGTCCCCGACGCGCTCCTCAACCTCGACGACCGATTCGGCTACCTGCTCGTCTCCGCGATCATGGTCGTCTTTGTCGCGGTGCTCAACCAGTCCCTGTCGTTCGTGAAGCGACTCCTGCGCGTCATCACCAAGGAGCGATTGGTTCTCAATTTCCGAACCCGGCTGTTCGGGCACGTCGAGCGACTCTCGCTGACGTACCACGACGAGAAGGGCCCGTCGGAGTCGACGTTCCGGATCATGATGGACACAGCGGTGATCCCAACGCTGTTGCTCGACGGGCTCATCCCGTCGCTGCAGTCGTTGATCCTGCTCTTCGCGATCTCTGGAATCATCCTGACGATCAGTCCATCGCTCGCGCTCGTTGCGGTCGCGGTGGGGCCGATCATGCTCCTCGTGTCGTGGCCTTTCGGCAGAAGCCTTCGCACGCAATGGCACAATATCAAGGAAATCGATACGGGCATCCTCGGTCGGCTTCAGGAAGTGTTCTCCGCCGTGCGGGTGATCAAGGCGTTCGGTCGCGAAGAAGGCGAGACCGATCGTCTGATGAAGATGGCGGAGAAGGGTGTCGAGGCGCGTTATCGCGTGGCAAAGACCCAGGGCTGGTTCAGCACGATCACCGCATTGATGACAGCGACCGGCACGGCGTTGTTCATCGTGATCGGCGGTCAGATGGTCAAGAACGGCGCGATGACGCTCGGTCAGCTGGTCCTGATCGCCGCGCTGATGGTGCAGTTCTACTCGCCGCTGCAGATGATCGTCGGACAGGTCGCATCGATGCAGTCCGCGCTCGCGAGTGCGGAGCGGGTTCTCGGGCTTCTCGATCACATGCCCGAGGTCGTCGAGCGGCCAGACGCCCGCGAACTCGACCGTGCGAAGGGTTTGCTCGAGTTTCGTGAGGTATCGTTCCAGTACGAAGAGGATGCGTTCGCGATCGACAAGATGAGTTTCGAGGCCCTGGCCGGTCAGAGGATCGGTGTCGCGGGCCACACGGGTGCCGGCAAGACCACACTCGTCAACTTGATGACGCGTTTGTACGACCCCACGGGGGGCGCCATTCTTCTCGATGGCGACGATCTTCGGGACATCAAGATCGCCGATCTTCGCAAGCAGTTCTCGATCGTGTTGCAGGATCCGGTGCTGTTCAAGAAGAGCATCGCTGAGAACATCCGCTACGCCGCTCCCGATGCCGAGATGTCCGACGTGATCGAGGCGGCCAAGCTCGCGAACGCGCACGATTTCATCACCTCCATGCCCCGAGGGTACGACACGGTGGTCGGAGATCGCGGTCAACGACTCTCCGGTGGCGAGCGCCAGCGAATCTCTCTCGCCCGCGCCTTCCTCAAGGATGCTCCGATGCTGATCCTCGACGAGCCGACCAGCTCCGTCGACATGCGGACCGAGTCAGCGATCATGGATGCTCTCGATCGTCTGATGAAGGACCGGACGACGTTCATCATCGCTCACCGACCGAGCACCCTCGCCAGGTGCGACCTCGTGCTCGTGATCGAGAAGGGTCGAGTCGTCAAGTTTGCCAGTCCGGACTCTGTGGGTTCCCTGGACGAGTTGATGCTCGCGACCTCCGAGCGGCGTCCCGAAAACGCGAGCGAGAACGGGAAGAGAGACGGAGTGGTGTGATGCAGGTTTGCCTCTCGACCAACCACCTGTTGTGGAACACGACTCTCGGAGGGCATGCCTGGGTGTTCCTGAACTGGGCGCTCGGTCTGAAGGCTGCCGGCGCGAAGGTCGTGCTGCTCGAGAAGATGCGCTGGGCGGACGATCCTCAACGGTTGTTCACGCACCTGCGCCAGTTCTACAACCGGCTCGGCGCGCTGGGTCTCGAGGCCGAAGTTATGCTCATCGAGACTGAGGAACAAACGGCTCAACTCGCGTCCGTTCGTTCCGATCTGGAGACGCTGACGGCCCCGCTCGAGCGGGTGTTCGCCGAGGCAGATCTCTTCCTCAACTTCAAGTACGCGGTTCCGCAGGAGATCGTCGATCGGTTCAAGCGCTCCGCACTCGTCGATATCGATCCCGGCTTGCTGCAGTCCTGGATCGTCGGTGGCACGGTCAGTCCGGCCCGCCACGACATGAACTTCACGATCGGTGAGACGGTCGGACAGCCGGGCTCGAAGTTCCCGGACTGCGGGATGAAGTGGCACTACACCCCGCCACCGGTTCATCTGCCTTCATGGCCCGTCACCGAGACTCCCGCCGACGCCTGCTTCACGACGGTGACAAACTGGTGGGGTGAGTACGAATTGCTCGGCGGCGAGAGCATCAACAACGAGAAGCGCACGAATTTCATCGCCAACCTCAACCTCCCGTCGCTCACCCGCGCGAAGCTCGAGCTCGCGATCTACCACGAGGACGGCAATTCATCGGACATGCCGCTTCTGACCAAGAACGGTTGGCAGACGCGGCCCGCCTACGAGGTATCTGCGACGGTCGACGACTATCGGAACTACATCCGCGGTTCGCGCGGCGAGTTCAGTTGCGCAAAGGAATCCTGCATGGTTCTCCAGAACGCTTGGATCAGCGATCGCACGATCTGCTATCTGGCGAGTGGGAAGCCCGCGGTCGTTCAGCATACCGGACCGAGCCGTTTCTTGCCGGACAAGGGCGGGTTGTGGCGGTTCACGACCATGCAGCAGGCGGCGCGCTTCCTCGATCACATCGCGAACGAAGAGAACTACGAGGCCGAGAGATTGGCCGCACGCGCGATTGCCGAGGAGAACTTCGACGCCGAGAAGGTGATGACCAATCTCCTCGCCACCGCGATGTCGCAAAAGACAAAGGGGCACCGTGTCCACTAGTGCCGTCGTTCGAACCACCGCGGTCTTGTCGTTCCACAAGATCGGTGTGCCGCCCGCCGGCGGTTGGGACACGTGGAACTACATCTCCGAAGATGCCTTCACGAGTTTCCTCGAACAGTTGCGCGACGAGTGCTACCACGTCGTCGACCTGCACTCGTTCCTCAACGGGGTGAAGGATCCCAGGCATCTCCCTGAACGAAGCGCGCTGCTGACTTTCGACGACGGCTATCAGTCGATGCTTACGACCACGCAGCCGCTACTCAACAAGTTCGGCTACCCGTCTGTCGTCTTCGTTCCCACTGACTACATCGGTGGTTTCAACACCTGGGACTACGGCAACGAGCCCGAGGAACCGATTTGCTCGTGGGAAGAGCTCATCGAACTGCAGCATCGCGGAGTCTCGATTCAGTCCCATGGCGTGTCGCACCGCAGCTTTTCCGAACTCGATATCGCGGCGCAGGAATACGAGATCAAGGTTTCCAAAGAGCGCTTGGAGGAGAGGCTCGGTTCGACCGTCGAATCGCTCGCGTTCCCGTACGGCGACAACGGCAAAGATGTCGAGGCGACGGAAGGCGCGATGAAGCGCGCGGGGTATCAGTTGTCGTTCCTCTACAAAGGTGGCGTGTTCGATGTGCCGACCGACACGCCGTACCGCGTGACCCGCGTCCCGATGGGCTCGGATACGAACCTCTCGAAGTGGTTGGGAGGAGACGCTTGAGCCTTCGGATCATCGTCACGGGTTTGATCGCTCAGTACCCCCTCGGTGGCGTGACCTGGGACTACTTCCAATACGTGCTCGGTCTGCACCAACTCGGCCATGATGTCTACTACATCGAGGACACAGGGCAGTGGCCGTACACGCCAGCGGAGGACGGGCTGGTCAAGGACTGCAACTTCAACGTCGACTACCTCGCGACGCTCTTCGAGCGCTACGGGATGAAAGAACGCTGGGCGTATTGCTTCGCGTGGCAGAAACAATGGCATGGCTTGTCCGATGCGAAGCGCCGTGAAGTCATCGAGACAGCTGACCTCCTGATCAACGTCTCCGGCACGCTCGAGGATCCTGCGCTCTATCGCGGTCGCGGTCGGTTGGTCTACATCGATTCGGACCCGACGTTCACGCAGGTCAAGCTTGCGAAGGGCTACGACTACTTCCGCAAGCTCATCGATCTGCACGATGTGACCTTCAGTTTTGGAGAGATGCTCGCATCGCGAACGCCGGAGACCCCGGACACCGGTCACGACTGGCGACCGACGCGTCAACCGATGGTGATGTCGGAGTGGCCTGTTGGGACGGATCACCGCGGTGTCTACACGACGGTCATGAACTGGAGCGCCTACAAGCCGGTCCAATTCGATGGACGTTTGTTCGGCCAGAAGGACATCGAGTTCCGCAACTTCTTCGACTTGCCGTCGCGAATCGAACCGACCCGGATCGAGCTCGCCGCGAACGCGGGCAGGGGACACAAGCTGCCGCGCGAGCTCCTCGTACACAAGGGGTGGAGCCTCGTCGACCCATCCGTCGTCTGTCCAGACATGGATTCGTACCGCGATTTCATCACGACGTCGAAGGGCGAGTGGAGCGTGGCGAAGAACGGATACGTCGTTGGGCAGTCCGGTTGGTTCAGTTGTCGCTCGACCTGCTATCTGGCCGCGGGTCGTCCCGTCATCGTCCAGGACACGGGGTTCAGCAAGGTCCTCCCTGTGGGCAAGGGCCTGCTCCCGTTCCGAAACGTTGACGAGGCGGTCGAAGCCATCGCGGAGGTCGAATCGGACTACGCGTCCCATTCAGAAGCCGCCCGCGCGCTCGCGGAGGACTGCTTCGACTCCGGTCGCGTTCTCACGGATCTGATCGAGAACGCGTTGAACGTCGATCACGGCTCGCGAGAGGTCGGCGCCGGTGGTTGAGTCGCAGGGTCGACTGCGCGTCCTCGTTCTCGGCTACGTGGTGCGTCGTCCCCTGGGTGGAGGTGTTTGGCCCACGCTGCAATACGCGCTCGGTCTCCTTCGACTCGGTCACGACGTCTACTTCCTGGAGGACAGCGAAGACTGGGGTGCGTGCTACGACCCGAAGCGCCACGTCACCGATGAAGACCCGACCTACGGTTTGGAGTTCGCAGCGAAGGCGTTCGGACGCAATGAACTGGGGGAACGATGGGCCTACTACGACGCGCACACGGCGACGTGGTTCGGGCCGTGCGCGGACCGCATCGACGACATTTGCGCGACCGCGGACGTATTGATCAACAACTCGGGCATCAACCCCATCCGACCCTGGCTCGCGAACGTGCCTCACCGCGTCTACATCGACACCGATCCTGCGTTCGAACAGATCCGCCAGCTCACCGACGACTTTCGGATCAAGCGGCGCGAACAACACAACGTGTTCTTGACGCTGGGCGAGAACATCCCCGGTGGGGGCTGCGACGTGCCCGACGACGGGATCCCGTGGCAGAGTACGCGGCAGCCCGTCGTCCTCGATCGCTGGCACCCCACGCCGGGGCCGGTGGACGGCAAGTTCACCACCGTGATGCTGTGGGACAGCTACGCGCCGCAGGAACACGGTGACCACCGATTCGGTATGAAGTCCGAGTCGTTCGGACCCTACTTCGATCTTCCCGATCGAACAGGCCTGACAGGTCAGCTCGAGTTGGCTGTCGGGGGGCCGAACGTGCCGAAGTCAAAGCTCCGTGAGAATGGTTGGTCGGTGATCGACCCGCTCGGACCGACCGAAGATCCGTGGACCTACCAGCGCTACCTGCAGCAATCCAAGGCCGAGTTCACCGTCGCCAAACACGGTTACGTCGCCAGTCGCTGTGGGTGGTTCAGCGAGCGCAGCGCCCACTACCTGGCCAGCGGTCGTCCGGTGATTACGCAGGACACGGGCTTCGGCACGTGGCTGCCCACCGGCGAGGGTCTCATCGCGTTCACCACGCCTGCGGAAGCGGCTGACGCGATCGCAGAGGTGGATCGCAACTACGAGCGACACTGCCGCGCGGCCCGCGCGCTGGCCGAGGAACACTTCGACTCGGGCAAGGTGCTGACGCGGCTTCTCGAGCTCGCGATGCAGCCTGGATCTCGGGGTTGAGCGCTACTTCTTCGCCTTGAACTTGCGCACCAGATCGACCAGGGCCCAGAGCACCGCGGGACGGTCCCGGAAGTTCACGTTGGCTGCCATCTGGGGGCTCAAGCCGTGTTTGGCGCCGCCTTCCTTGATGATCTTGAAGAGGTGTTCGTCGGTCACCGACTCCTGCCATTTGGCGTCCGTCCAGTTGCGGGGTTTTGGGTTCAACCCCGCTCCCGCCGGGCCGTTGCCCAGGCCGGTCGCCCCGTGGCAGGTCGCGCAGAGC
>Ga0114996_10005293_pt1 | contig 15203 bp, 7 predicted proteins | sample ArcticOcean_MG_C_4_FD_87039 | JGI IMG/M metagenome (GOLD analysis project Ga0114996, IMG submission 87039) | Marine microbial communities from western Arctic Ocean - ArcticOcean_MG_CB4_134 | ecosystem: Environmental > Aquatic > Marine > Oceanic | place: Arctic Ocean: Canada Basin | collected...
GAAGAACTGGCCGCCGGCTAACGATAGGCCAGCGCCCCAGTTCAGCAGGCCAGTGAGAGTGAACAGCACCATCGATAGGCCCGTGAACATCAGGATGAGCGGAGCCTTGATGCCGTTCGCCCGGATCAGGTCGATGCCCTGGGACGCGAACAGCCCGACGAACAGGAAGCCGACACCGGCCTGGATGAAGCCGCTGTAGATCCCTAGGCAAAAGAAGGCAACGATCAGCAACCACCGCTTCGTGCCGGAAGGGGGCGGAGGCACCTCGCCCCCCTCCGTGAGGTGGAGGGGCTGCCAGAGAATGAGGGCTGCCGCCACCAGGAGCACGACGGCGAGGATGCGCTCGAACGCGACGTCTCCGACGCGCGTAGCGCCCCAGGTACCGAGGACCACGCCAATGAGCGCAGGCGGCAGGGCCAGCTTGAACCAAGCCCTCGGAATCAGGTCACGCCTGGCGAAGCTGTGCGTCGCTCCGATCCCCCCGATGAATAGCGCGATGCGATTGGTCGCGTTCGCCACCGTAGCCGGAAGCCCGATGAAGATCAGCATCGGAAGCGTGACCAGCGATCCCCCCCCAGCGATCGCGTTGAGCACTCCCGCGCAAAAGCCGGCACCGATCAGGAGCAGCGTGGTCAGAAGATCTTGGGGCACGGCAGTCCCTGTGCGATGAATCCGCTCCATCCTCGCGGGGCTACCAAGGGGTGTCTAGGTGCGGCCACTATCTTGCACGTTATGCAGGGTGTCGTTATATAGAGTGCCGATATAAAGATCGACGAGATACGGTGCATCATCCAGGAGGTCGGCACTTGAGCGAGACGGACTTCGACGTGCAGGGCTTCGCGCGGGACATCCACGAGTTGTTGGTGCTCTCGACTCTCCATGATCAGGAGAAGCATGGTTACCAGATTGCGCTCGACGTGGAGTCGGAGAGCAACGGGCTCTTCCGTTTCCGGCACGGGACACTCTACCCGATCCTGCACCGGATGGAGGCAGACGGACTCATCCGCGGATCGTGGTCGAACGGGGACGGGAGACGGAAGAAGATCTACTCGGTGACTGCATCGGGTCGCCGACATCTGAGCGGCGGGACGAACCGCGTGCAGGAAATCCTCTCTCGGCTCATGAGCGTGCTCAGGAGTCCCGACGAGGCGACGACATGAGAACGAGCCTCACGAGGGCCTTCCTCCCGACGCTGCGTCGGCTCGACGGCGAGCTGGCCCTCCCCCTGCCCGACCGGCTCAGCATCCTGCAGGAGCTCGAGGCCGACCTCGAGCAGCTGACAAGCAACTTCGTCGCCAGTCCCGCGTGGCCCAACCCCAACGCAGCGCGCTGATGACGATCAGCATAACCGCGGCTCGCCTCAGCGCCCGTGTCTCACTTTCGTGCATGCCGTACTGTGGCGGCGCGCCCGGGCCGCCGACATGTCGAAAACGGTCCGCCGCGACGGAGGGGCCGGTGCTCAGCCGAGCGGCAGCGAACCACCGGTGAAGTTGAGCTGGCCGAACAAGCCCACCTGGAACTGAGTGGACCCGATTCTCTGACCTACGAAAGACTGTCGGTCGTCGAAGCTGACCTGCACCCCAACGGCGAAGCCCCGCACACTGGTGTCCAGCGAGACGTTGAGGCTCCTGCCGATCTGATCGAGGAAGGCGACACACTCGCTTCCCGCGGTAGTGTTCCGGCATGTGCGCTCTGATGTGAACGCCGCGAGCACAGATACGCTCACTGGCCGGTCCAGCCGGTTCGCGAACCATCCTGCGGGGAGGAGCTGACTGCGCACAGTGACGCGATGGCTGCGCTCCTCCCTCTCCGTCTCACCAGTTGGGTCGTCACCGCGCCCGACCCGGGCAGCCCCCTGATAGGTGGTCACGAGGTTGCGAATCCATTGGATGGAAACGTCGACGGGGATCCGGAGGTCCTCATCGAGCCGTCGCTGGTCGGCTCGCCCCCCGAAGTCGATCGTCCTCAGAGTCCGGACGATTCCCGAGGAAATGTTGATCGCCCGGATACCGGTCAGGGCCGGAGGGGAAATCGTCGGGAGGCTCGCCTGAACTTCCGGCCAACTCCGCTGAGTGGTGCGACGCCCGCTACGTGTGTCGAGCGTGACCGCATCCGTTTGCTGGTACCCCACCTGTACGCCCCCACCTCCTGGAAGCGTCACTCCCGACCCGAGTCTCCAAGCCGCGCGGTCGGTCACCGTCGCCGCGGTGTCGGTGTCCAGGACGTAGAACGACTCGGCATGAACCAAACCGAACTGATAACCGAAGCCCGGATCCACGGGATCACGGTTGAACCTCGACGTGACCCCGTCTTGGTAGGTCACCGAGAGCGGTCGCACGGCGCTCATCAGCGCCTGGAGCGTCGGCACGCTCCCGCGGTCGTCCGGATCGGGCTCACCGAAGATAATGAGGGCCAGACGGCTGGGGTCGACAGCCACCGTCGCGGACCAATCCCTCTGACCTCGTGCGTTCCGCTCCAACGCGAGCGTGGTATCCGCACCGGTGGGTACGCGCGCAACGAAGTTCGAGTTGCGGTCGGACTGATAGATCGTCGTCCAATCGAAATCGTTCCTGATCCACGAGACGATGCTCGGCCGGAAAGCCAGCCGGGTTCGGATGGTTCGATTCGTCTCCCACCCGAGGTCGAGCCCTGCCGGCGTCGCACGCTCGGCTCGTAGGAGTTCCTGGACGCGCCCGTCCGCGACGACCACATCGGGCGGGAGGAGGTCACGGACGGTCAGCACGGCGAAGTCCGCCGTCACTGAAGTGAGCGGCCTGAGCCGCACGTCAGCCACGCTTTGCACGGACTCCCTCGGAATCAGAGTCGCGATGGCCAGCGTGTCCCCGGGTTGCCGCACGATGCTCTCGAAGCGGAAGATGCGACTGTCCTGCCGCTGGTACGTGCTGCCCAGAGACACGCGCTCTGGCGTGAGCCGCAGCCGGGCATCGGTGAAGTTGTCTTCCAGGAAAGCCGGCAGAATCGCACGCACGAAGCCTAATGCGAAGCCGGGGATGATATTGATCTCGGCCGCGGCCGGCTCACGAACCCACCCGACGCCGCCGTCGAAGGACGTCGCGTCGTGCTCGGTCGTGACCGTAGAGCCGTCCGAGGCCGTGTAGGTCGCGTTCGCGTCGAGTCCATCAAAGAAGAATCCCGCCACCGGGTTCGCCGACTCGGTGAGCTTCCGGACCGAGACGCCCAACCGGGTCCTGTGCTCCTCAGTCAAGCGCAGGCCGCCGAGTCGGTCGGCTCGCACATCCGAGGCTGCAAGGAATCGAGGCGACTGACTCGTCTTCCCGAGCTCGAGTGTGACCGGGAGCTCCAGCCCCCACTCGGTCGGCATCCAGCGGTCGAGCGCGAGCGTAGTCGAAAGATTCAGCGTTCGGTCTGTCTGGTACGTCGGATCGTCACGGAGCTGACGAAAGAACGCACCCCGATTCGTCATGCTGAGGCGGGACGTGACTACACCTGCTGCGTCGAACTCCACCTCCATGGAGCCTGCCAGTCCCGGGTCACGGACTGGGTCCCCCAGCCGAAGCTCGTCGACCCATATCTCGCCGGTGCTCGGGACCATACCGCCGTTCCAGACACCCATGGAGAGCTCGCGCACGGCTGCCAGGTTCGGAGCGCGGCCCCGGTCCTTGAGAACCACGGCGTAGGTGGAGTCGATCGACCATACCTCAACCGGGGGATCTCCTGGCCCGGTGCCCACCTCTGCTAACATGGCCTCCGCGGTCAGTCGCAACTCGAACCACCGATCGAACGCAATGCGGAGCTCCGGGAGCCAGTCTGCGGGCGTGACCCCGGAACCCGCGGCGGGCGGGCTCAGCTCCGTCCGGTAGAGATAGAAGTTCTCTGGATCGCTCCCGACCTTGAGGAAGAACTGGTTCGGTCGTCCCGGTCCAAAGTCGCCCTCCCGGGCAACTACCCAGAGGCGTGCCTCCCCATACGAAAGAAAGTTGCGGGGCCTCTGCGGAAACCGTTGGTAGACCTCCGCCCGCCCGCCTGCGGGGACGTCCTCGAACGCGATTCCCAGAGACTTCTCGTTGAACTCGATGCCCTGGCCTGCGAATGCCGTGGTCGGGTCCTCGAGCTCTTCGAGCACACCGGGCGGAGAGGAGTACCCGTCACCCTCGGTCACTCGGGAGACCGTCGATACCTCGACACGACCGAAACCCGACAGCGTGTCTCCTGCCAGTCCCGTCAGGATGCCTTCGCCGGCCCGCTTGATCCATCGGGAACCCGCGAGGCCCATGCGTGCGAGCCGGACGGTCCCGGCGGACCCCGCCGCCGTAACACGGAGGTGGCGAACCGCACGCAGGTCCGCCTCGCTGATTACACCACCAACAGGCAGGCCGCCGGTGCTCCTGATGGGAATCCGATAGAGCTGGAAGGTCGTGCCCGTCTCCGCGGAGCGGCGTTCCAGGTAGGGCGAGGTCCCGTCCAGCGTGACGACGTATCGCAAGTGATGCTCAACAACGTCCAGGTTACCGTCCGCATCCAGATCCTCAGAATCCGGCCGACCGTTGCCCCGCGTGCAGTTCGCCCGGGGGTCTCCGACCCGGTAGACGCGGCTCCGCTCGGCGAGACATCCCTCGCCCCACACGCCGCGCGCATCAGCGGCGTCGTTCCAAATCTCGCCCCGTCGCGGATCGGCCTCCTGGTCCAGGATGCCTAGGCCCCATTGACCCCCCCCTTGTCGAGGACCGGTCGTGCCGCCGAGGGAGTCTACGAAGAAGGCATCCTCGCTAGTCGTGCCGAGATCGAAAATCAACGAAACGCTGGAACTCCCAGAGGCATAGAATTCCAAGAACTCGGTCTTGGTGAGGTCGAGGCCGTTAGTGGCGAGCGTCGTCGTGAACGAGCGCCAACCGACCGGAGCCCCGGACGGCGCCTGCCCAAACGTCAGTCGGAGCCCAGGCTCCCGCGCCTCGGCGCCGGCGACTCGGATCTGGTTGTCGATGTCGGACCTGGGGAAGAGGCCCTCATGGACTCCGATACTGTCACCTCCGGCGGCTTCCACCACCCAGGTATCCTGCCATACGAGCTGCGCGGCTGTGGTCTGATCCAGTTGAGCGGGCAGCACCGTCTCGACTCCGTCGCGGAAGATGGGCGCGCTGCCGTAGGTCCACTGGGTCGCGAGTAGTGATACCGGCAGCCGCGCCGTCGCATCGAAGTCGTCCACAAACGTGCGGCCGCGGGTATTCGGATTCGGAAGCGACACCGCCAGCTCGCCGTTGACGGCCAAGGTGCTCTGACCGTCGTACGCTAGTCCAGGAAGAGCGTCTAGCACGCTGTTCATCCAGCCCAGTTCCGTCGACACCGAGCCGCTGAGCCCGCCGAGAAGCGCCGCCCCTGGCTCTGTCCCGAGGATGGGGCGCGTCACCACGGACCGCTCGGACTGGTATAGCGCCAAGAAGTCGATACCACCGTTCCGACCCAGAGCCGTATGCGTACGAAGTCCGAAGACCTGAGTGGGAGACACCTGGAAGAGCGAACGCTGTTCCCACGTCGCACGGACCGAGGCGTTCTGCGAGGCCGCAAACAGAAGCTCCGGCTCCAGGAGACGCACCTGCCCTACGTCATAGTCGATCTCGTAGTCGGTGCCGGGGGTGAGAATCCTGTCTCCGAGGAAGATTCGCTCGCTGCCATCGCGGATGCCGAACGCCCCAAGCGAAAACGACGAGATCAGTCCTTCGCTTCGCAATCTATACGCGAGAGTCAGACGGAATCGGCCCGCGTTGTCACGCTCGAACGGGTCTTCTTCGAAGTAGATGCTGGTGTTGGCATCACCTGCGAGGATCTGGCCCGCAGCCGACTCGTTGATGGAAAGCGAAGGGATCGCCGGCGGCTCGGCGAACGGACGGAGCGTCGGGAAGACGACGAACGTCCCCTGGACGGGCGAATCGTCCGAGAAGAACTCGGCGGTCGGCGAATAGATGAAGGACGGATCGACCGCATCAATCGGGGCCTCCTCATCCAGGCCGAAGAGCCTGAGCAAGGTGATGTCCTCGCCCGAGGGACGGCGCTTGAACGTACGGCCGGCGGACAGCTCCCCGAGCGAGACCGTCAGGTCGACCGAGCCAGGCTCCACGTCCGTCGACCCGGAAACGCGGTAGATCTGGTGCATCTCCAGATCCCACGTCGGCCGACCGGGCTGGTGGTTCGCTCCGGACGCCTTCAGGAGCTGGAGCCGTGGGCGCCCTCCGGCGTTGTAAATCCGCTCGGGGCTGTAGTCGCCGACCGTGTCCCCCACAGCCGTGATGTACGAGACAGCAAGCATCTCCTCCCGGCTGAGCGGGGTGCGTAAACCAACCCAGAGGCCGCTCGGGTGGACGAAATAGTCGAGACCTTCCTGCAGGTAGCGGAACCAACCCGACTCGACGACCTGAGCCCCGCCGACGTCCGCCTCGGCGTCCGCCTGGATGAACCCCTCCACCTGCTGCTGAAAGGCCGGTTGGTCCTCCAGTCGATAGAGCTGAATGGGTTGGCCACCGGGTGATACGAACGGGGGGGCGGACGCGGGGTCGAGCTCGAGCGCGTCGATGTGCGGGTAGCCATCGATCACGGTCGGGTCGACGAGGAAGAAGAATTGTCCGCGCACGTAGTCCGCGTCGTCGAGGGTGAGCGTGTCTTCCTGGACGAAGCCTCGCTGGTCGCCGAGACCTGTGAGCTGAAAGACACGCGAGTTCAGATCGCCCCGCTGTTGTGCCCAGACGCCCTGGAAGTCCACCGGCCCGACCTGGCCCTCGGCCTGGAAGCCGAAGTTGCCGGCGGGGATGCCTTGCGTGAGGAAGCGCGAGCGAGGCAGATCGAACGTCACTTCGCCCACTTCGACGCGCCGGAGCAGGTCGTCTTCGCGTCCCTCGTAAAAGATGTTAATGCGGTTCGCAGCGTCGAATTCCCGGGCCTGGTCGAAATCGACATCGACGTGAATGCGGTCGGTGATGGTGCCGTCGATCTGCACGCCGAAGAAGAGATCCGGGCTGAGCTGCGGAAATAGCCGGGGGTTACAACTTTCCCTGGCCTGATCGCCGCACGGCTCGAAGCGCGTCCAGTCACCGCCGAGTTCCATGCGACTCGTGACGTTCAGCGAGAGATCCGCGAAGTCGGTTACGAAGCGCCCCGGCTCTTGCTGCAAACCCAGGGCGAGTCGGGGTGGCACTGGCGGCAGGAAGGAAGGGATGTCGCCGCCGACCCTTGCAAGGCCGTCGACGCGCCAACGCAACATGGCCTCGCGGAGCGGCTCGACCGTGATCGCGCTCTGTAGAGAGTCGCCCAGTCCAAAGGCGGGCCGCACCGCGAGGGGGTTGCCGAAGACCAGTCCACGCATGTAGATGCGGCGGAAACCCAGGCGCACGTGCGGTTGTTGCTCGGAAGCCGCCAGCCCCGCACGCACGGAGCCAGGAGCACGGTCGAGATCCGCCCGTAGGATGGTGTCGGAGGCAGCGAACGATGGCTCTGCGGGGTCCCTTGCGCCCTCCATCCCAGCGCCGGCAAGGGCCGGAACGACGACGGTCAGGAAGAGGGCGAGGAGCCGCACGCGTGATGCTGCCGGCTCAGCAGCCGAACCGACAGGCTGATGCTGGTGTACGGGGGTGCCGAACGGGAGAAGCGTCGGGCAGTCGTTTACAAGAGAGCATGGCGATACGCATGGGAGTGCTCACCAAATACCTAATCAGGGCGCACCTCGGCCCGTTCCTGTTTGCACTCTCGACGATCACAGCGCTCATCTTCTTGAACTCGCTGAGCCAGAGGGTCGGCGACCTGGTGGGCAAAGGGCTTCATTGGTCGGTGATAGGCGACTTCTTGGTCCTCTCCCTACCTCATGTGATTGCGCTGGCCCTCCCGATGTCCGTGTTGGTCGCCGTGCTCTACGCTTTCAACGATCTCGCTTCCTCCAACGAGATCACCGCGCTCTCCGCCGGGGGCATACGTCCCCGCAAGATGATCCTGCCGGTCGTGAGCCTCGGCGTCCTGGCCGCCGCGGTGATGTTCTACTTCAACGACACCGTACTGCCCGAGTCGAACCACGCCCTGAAGAACCTCATACTCGACATCGGTCGTAAGAGTCCGACTCTCGACTTCCGTGAGCAAGTCGTCAACGAGGTGCGGCCAGGCGCTGGCGCCGAGCTCTATTACCTGACGGCGGACCGGATCGACCACGAAACCAACACCCTCGAGAACGTCACCATCTTCGATGCCAACGATCAGTACCGCCAGCGGACAACCTATGCCGCCAGCGGCGAGATGACGTTCAACGAGGCCCGTACGGACCTCTACCTGACCCTACGTGACGGGGTCGTGCACGAGGTGCAGAGCGGAAGAGAGGGCGGATTCCAGCGTCTCTTCTTCGAGAGCCAGATCATCCCCCTGCGAGGGATCGGCAACGAGTTGGAGCGTAGACTAGGAGGTGCCGACCGGGGCGACCGGGAGATGGGCTTCGCGATGCTCGCCGAGAATGCACGGAGCAGGAAAGGGCAGCTCGCGAGCCTACGCGAAGAGAGCCGCCAGGGAGCCTCGCTGGCCGTGAGGATCGCCCTCAACCAGCCCGTGGACTCGGCAGCGGCGGAGGCGCTGGTCGGGACGCCGACTCAGGCGTCCCGACTGCGCTCGGCGCAGAGCCTCCAGGATAGAGATCGCATGACACAGCAGTCGGTCACGAGCGCCCGGTCGCGTGCCGCGCGAGGGGTCGCGCTCGAGCAGACGGTCAGCCGCTTCGAGGTTGAGATCCACAAGAAGCTGGCGCTCGCGTTCGCCTGCATCGTCTTCACGTTGATCGGACCTCCGCTTGCGCTGCGCTTCCCCCGAAGCGGAGTCGGATTCGTGGTGGCCGCCTCCAGCGTGATCTTCTCTGTCTATTGGGTCGGGCTCATTTTGGGTGAGAGTCTGGCCGAGCGTCGCGTAGCGAGTCCGGCCGTAACGATGTGGTTGAGTAACGTGATCTTCCTGATTATCGGCCTCGTCCTGCTGAGTAGGATGGGCAAAACGGGAGGCGCGACTCGAGGGGGTGGCTTCGGCGGGATCCGCAGCCTCTTGGGGAGGTCTGGGTCCCAAGCCGAACCCGCGGTTGGAGTCGCGAAGTGATCCGGACGCTGGACCGCATGGTGGTGAGCACCTTCTTCAAGCTCTTCGCGGTCGTGATTGTGGCCGTCCCCCCCCTCTTCATTCTCGCGGACTTCACCGAGAACGCGGACACATTCCTGGACCGTGGGCTCACGCGAGCCGAGATCGGCGAAGGTTATGTGTACAAGATGGCCGAGTATGTCTGGTACACCTTCCCGATCGCCGCGCTCGTCGCCACGGTATTCACGATCTACAACATGACGCGACACCGCGAGATCGTTGCGGCTAAGGCGGGAGGCATCTCGTTCCACCGGATCATGGCGCCGCTCGTCGTCGTCGGAATCGTCCTGATGATGGCGACCTTCGCGTTGAGTGAGATCGTCCCGCGCGGCAACGCCATGGCCGCCCGCATCCAGCGCGACGAAGGCACCAACCGTACGTGGCGCTCGGACTTCGTCTACCGATCCGAGAACGGTCTCGATTGGCAAGTAAAGCGTCTGACCGCCGACGTCGGGCGAATGGACGGCGTGGTTATGGAGCGCCGCCCGACTCCGACGAGCCGTGGCCTCCACGTATCGGCCGCGGCCGCGCGCTGGACCGAAGAGGAGGGTTGGATACTCGTGGAAGGCTTCATGAGGACCCTGGGAGCCGACAGCACCGAGCACTCCATGGGGTTCAACCAAGTGGCGATGCCGGAGGTCACGGAACAACCACGCGACCTATTGGAGGACCCAAGGGAGCCGGAGGAGATGACCTTCGCCGAGCTCGAGCGGATCACATCGATCCTGGAGCGGAGCGGCGGCGACGCTAACGAGTGGCTGGTGCGCCGCGGCCAGATGCTCTCATTCCCGGTCGCGACGCTCGTCATCATCCTCTTTGGGGCGCCCCTCGCCACGAGCTACAAGCGCGGCGGTGCGGCCTTTGGCGTCGGCATGTCGCTCGTCACAGTCATCTCCTTCCTCGCGATGTTGAAGCTCGCTCAGGCCTTAGGCGAGGCCGGCGCGCTCACCCCTTGGGTGGCGGCTTGGGCCCCGAACATCGTGTTCGGGAGCGCAGCGCTGGTCCTGCTGACCCGAGTAAGGACCTGACGGACCGGCCCTAGTCGTTCAGCCCAGCCAGGAGGCGCGGAGCGATCTCGCCCGTGCACGTCTCCTCGACCGGCCCACGAAGCACCACGTCGAAGGCGCCGGACACGGTCACAACAAGCTCGCCCCCTGGCATGCTCACGATGATTTCGCCTACGGGTAGCCGACCTTCGTTGACCATCGCTACCGCAACGGCACAGGAGCTCGTCCCGGAGGCCGATGTCCGGCCCACGCCTCGCTCCCAGATCAGCGCCTGGCAACGGTCCCCTTCCGCTGCTCCGGCCAACTGCACGTTGGCCCCGTGCGTGAGGGCGGGATGGGCGACCAGAAAGGGTCCGAGGACGGCCAGGCGCGCCTCCGTCATTTCGTCAGTGAGCACCACCAGGTGGGGATTGCCCACGTTGACCGGTACGACGTTCAGCGGCTCGCCCTCGGGGCCCGAGATACGCCCTTCGGAGTCGAGGGCGGCCGGGTCCAGCTCAATAGCCTGGGGGCCCACGCGCGCGCGGCCCATCTCGCAGGACACGTCGTAGGCGCCGGAGCCGGAGTCGCGAACCGAGAGCTTGACGAGTTCGCCGGCCACATCGACGACGAACGGCGACGGGCCTCGGCCTGTGCGGGCTAGATGTGACGCGAGAATCCTGAGACCGTTACCGCTGCGCTCGAACTCCGAGCCGTCGGGGTTGAACATTCGCAAGGGGAAGACGCCATCCGAGCGACGAGCACCCAATACGACGACACCGTCCGAGCCTGCCCCCCTGTACCGGTCACACACGAGCGCCACGGCTCCGGGGGTGGCGGTCCATGCATCACCCTCCTCGAACACCAGGTAATCGTTGCCCAGGCCGTGAGCCTTGAAGAAGGCAGGGGCGAGCCGGGGCGGATCGGGCCATCGGGACATGAAGAGAGGCTAACTCCCCCCGCCCCAGGTCGGTAGAAGTGTTGGCCCTCGCTGGGGCCCATACTACTTTGGGAGGACGCAGATTGGGGCGATTTGAGGCATCTTGCGGCCCGCAGACGTTACGGCGTCGGCGAACGAGCTAAAAAGCCAGACAAGCCCCATCGTGCCCAAGCGCGAGGGGCCTTTCTTGTCGAGGGAACCACGGTGACAGTCGATAACCAATCGCGGACGCGGACCGAACGCCTGAGCCTACTGAATGACGAGCTGGCCCTTCGCATTCTGATCATCGACGGCGCCATGGGGACCATGATCCAGCGACACGAGCTCACGGAAGAGGACTTCCGGGGCGATCGCTTCCGGGACAACGCCGTGCCCCTGACGGGCGCGAACGACCTGCTCTGCCTGACGCGTCCCGACATCATTCGCGAGATCCACCGCCAGTACGCCTCGGCGGGCGCGGACCTCATCGAGACCAACACGTTCAACGCCAACCGGATCTCGCTCGCGGACTACGGCCTCGAGCACATCGCGGAGGAGCTCAACTATGCTGCCGCGATCCTCGCGCGCGAGGCGGCTGATGCGGTTGAGGCGCTGGCCCCCGAACGCGTCGTGTGGGTCGCGGGCGCGCTCGGGCCGACGAACAAGACAGCGTCGATCTCTCCAGATGTGAACGACCCGGGCGCCCGTGGCGTCACGTTCGACGCCCTCGTCGAAACATACGCGGAACAGGCGCGTGGCCTCCTACGCGGCGGTTGTGACGTGCTCATGGTCGAGACGGCCTTTGACACGCTCAACGCGAAAGCGGCACTCTTCGCCTTGTCGGGGGTGCTGTCGGAACTCGACTACGACATCCCCGTCATGATGTCCGGGACGATCACGGACCAGAGCGGTCGTACCCTCTCGGGGCAGACCGCCGAGGCGTTCTACAACTCGGTATCACATGGCGTCCAGCCGGGACTTGGTCGGCGCAGCGGACTGCTGTCCGTAGGACTGAACTGCGCGCTCGGCATCGACCAGCTACGCCCGTTCATGGAAGAACTGTCGGCCGTCTCTGAGCTGCCGATCAGCTGCTATCCGAACGCCGGACTGCCGAACGAGTTCGGTGGCTACGACGACCCGCCCGAGTACATGGCGAAGCTGATCGCCGACTTCGCGGAGGCAGGTTTCGTCAACATCGTGGGGGGTTGCTGCGGCACCACCCCGGATCACATTCGCGCAATGGCGGAGGCGGTGAGCGAGCTGCCGCCGCGCCCGATTCCGGTGCTCGAGCCACGCACCCGCCTCTCGGGACTCGAGCCTCTGACCATCGGGCCCGACTCTCTCTTCGTGAACGTCGGCGAGCGCACGAACGTGACCGGCTCGCGAAGGTTCGCCCGACTCATCAAGGAAGACGCATACGAGACGGCCGTCGAGGTCGCGCGCGAACAGGTGCTCGGCGGCGCCCAGATCGTTGACGTGAACATGGACGAGGGCCTTCTCGACTCCGAGGTCGCCATCGCGCGGTTCCTCAACTTGGTTGGATCGGAACCAGACGTCTCACGCGTCCCCATCATGGTGGACTCGTCGTCCTGGGCGGTCCTCGAGGCCGGTCTGAAGACGGTTCAAGGGAAGGGCGTCGTGAACTCCATCTCCATGAAAGACGGGGAGGAGGCGTTCCGCGAGAGGGCGCGGCTCGTGCGGCGCTACGGCGCCGCCGCAGTCGTCATGGCGTTCGACGAGAAAGGCCAGGCGGACACGCTGGAGAGCAGAATCGAGATCTGCAAGCGCGCGTACCGGATCCTAGTGGAAGAAGAGGGCTTCCCGCCGCAGGAAATCATCTTCGACGCCAACGTCTTTGCGGTCGCAACTGGCATCGAGGAGCACGCCCGCTACGCCATCGACTTCATTGAGGCTGTGCGGGGCATCAAAGCTGAGTGCCCTCATGCGCTGACCAGCGGAGGCATCAGCAACGTCTCGTTCTCCTTCCGGGGAAGCCCCGAGGTCCGCGAGGCGATGCACGCCGCGTTCCTCTATCACGCCATCGAGGCTGGCCTCGACATCGGCATCGTCAACGCGGGCGCCATGCCGGTATACGACGAGATCCCGAAGGACCTCCTCGTGGCGATTGAGGACGTGCTGTTTGCGCGCAACCCGGAAGCGACCGAGACGCTCACGCGAATCGCCACTGAGCGCCAAGGCACAAGTGAGCGGCGGATCGAGGAAGATCTCTCGTGGAGAGAGAAGCCCGTACGAGAGCGGCTCGTCTACGCGCTGGTTCAAGGGCTCGACCAATTTGTCGCGGAGGATGCAGAGGCCGCGCGCCTCGAACTTCCGCGGGCGCTGGACGTTATCGAGGGACCGCTCATGGACGGCATGAACGTCGTGGGCGATCGCTTCGGTAGCGGTCGGATGTTCCTCCCCCAAGTTGTGAAGAGCGCGCGCGTCATGAAGAAGGCCGTCGCGCACCTCGTCCCTTACCTGGAAGCCGAGAAGACTGACGTGGCCGACAAGGGGCGCGTGCTCCTCGCCACGGTGAAGGGAGACGTCCACGACATCGGCAAGAACATCGTGGGCGTGGTGCTCCAGTGTAACGGATACCACATCGTGGACTTGGGCGTCATGGTGCCAGTCGAGCGCATCTTGGAGGTCGCGCGGGAGCAGGCGGTCGACATCATCGGGCTTTCCGGCCTCATCACCCCCTCGCTGGACCACATGGTCCACGTGGCGAAGGAGATGCAGAGGACGGGCTTCGAGGTGCCGCTCCTCATTGGTGGGGCGACGACGTCTCGCGTCCACACGGCCGTAAAGATCGAGCACTGCTATGAAGGCGCGACCGTTCACGTGCTCGATGCCTCTCGCGCCGTAGGGGTCGTCGGGACGCTGTTGGACAAGGGACGGCGTGACGCTTTCATCGACGGAACTCGACACGAGTATCGCGAGGCGCGCGAGAAGCGCGCGGGTCGTCGCGAGAAGAGTAAGCTGCTTCCTTTAGCCGAGGCGCGGTCGCGCGGCCTGAAGCTCGACACATCGGACACCGCACCCGCGCCGGCGTCGCCGGGCGTGCGCGTCTTCGACACAGTATCGGTGGCGGAGCTCAGGCCCTACATCGACTGGACGCCGTTCTTCCAAGCGTGGGAGCTGCACGGGAAGTATCCGGCGATTCTCGATGACGACTTGGTCGGCCATGAGGCGCGTAAACTCCTTGCTGATGCCGAGACGATGCTCGATCGCATCGAGACCAAGGGCCTGCTTCGACCCCAGGCGGTCGTCGCGCTCTTGCCCGCGTCATCAATCGGCGACGACATCGAGGTGTACGCGGACGACTCGCGTGAGGAAGTGCGAGCCGTCTTGCACGGGCTGCGCCAGCAGTTCGCGAAGGGCGATCGCAGCAACCTGTGCCTCTCCGACTTCGTGGCACCGGCTAGCGCCGGGGTGAACGACTGGATCGGCGCCTTCGCCGTGACCGCGGGGCACGGGGCCGAAGAGTTCGCGGCCTCGCTGGAGGCCGAGAACGACGACTACTCCGCCATCCTCGTAAAATCGCTTGCAGACCGGCTCGCCGAAGCACTAGCCGAGCGCATGCACAGCATCGTGCGGCAGGAGCTCTGGGGATACGTGCCGAGCGAGCCGATGGACAACGACGCGCTGATCTCGGAGTCATACCAGGGCATCCGGCCCGCACCAGGATACCCGGCCTGCCCCGACCACACAGAGAAGATCAAGCTCTTCGAGCTGCTCGACGTGGAGTCCCGCATTGGGGTGCATCTCACAGAGAGTTGCGCGATGGTGCCGACGGCCTCTGTGAGCGGCTGGTACTTCGCCCACCCGGCGGCGACCTACTTCGGCGTCGGTCGGCTTGGACGCGACCAGGTGGAGGACTACGCCGCCCGTAAGGGTTGGACGGTTGAAGAGGCCGAGCGGTGGCTCTCGCCGAACCTTGGCTACGACCCCGAGGACGGATGAGAGAGCTGATCCAGGACGGGCGCGTACACGTCTTCGATGGAGCGATGGGGACAGAGCTGTACGGCCGTGGAGTCTTCGTCAACGTCTGCTACGACCAGGTCAACTTGGATCAGCCCGACCTGGTCACGCGCATCCATAAGGAGTACGTGGACGCGGGCGCCGACGTCATCGAGACCAACACCTTTGGTGCGAACCCGGTCAAGTTGTCC
>Ga0114996_10005294_pt1 | contig 15202 bp, 10 predicted proteins | sample ArcticOcean_MG_C_4_FD_87039 | JGI IMG/M metagenome (GOLD analysis project Ga0114996, IMG submission 87039) | Marine microbial communities from western Arctic Ocean - ArcticOcean_MG_CB4_134 | ecosystem: Environmental > Aquatic > Marine > Oceanic | place: Arctic Ocean: Canada Basin | collected...
AATGAGATAATCAGTGTCCTTCATCTTGGTTGCCTCTTTGAGAACAATTTCCGCGTCATCAAATTCCTTCATTCTAATGAAGAGAAAACCCAAATTAGAATATGCAGACAATCCGGATGGGTTCGCTTTGATAGCAGATCTATAAGCCTTTATCGCTTCTTGAAAATCACCCCGGCTTTCATATTGCTTACCTCTCATTAAAGGATTCAATTCTGATGATATTTCCTGGTCTTTAAATTTTTCCAATATCCTTTTAGCACCATCAGTATCGCCTACCCCCCTAAGCGCTGTAGCATAATTGCTTGCCACATGAAATGATTCAGGATCGATTTTGTTTGCTTCTTTCAAAACACCTACAGCTAAATCGTTTTTTCCTAATTCAATGTAACTCGCTCCTAAATTTGAAAGGCTATCAACAAATTTTGGATTCTCTTTAACTGCCCCCTTGTACCATTCCACTGCTTGCTCATGGAATCCCTTACTCCCATAAATGTAACCTATATTATGATAGGAATGGTAATGCCTAGGATCTGTTTTAATCGCTTTTTTATACCAGCCTATTGCTTCTTTTAGATTCCCTTCATCCTGCTCTGCTTTACCTCGACTAAATTGCGACAAAGCTTCACTCCCAAAATCAAAAAGGCCTTGAGCCTGGCCATTGCCACAGCTCAAACAAAAGATAAAAAATAAATTCCCAGCAACTAATCGCATAATTTATCAGGCCGTTACTTTTAATATTAAACTAACAGTTTTTATTTATATAGAGGCCCATTACACATAAATAACAATAAATAAACTATCAAAAACATTATTACATTAGACAATTACTCTAGTGCCACGAAATTAGTTAAAGTGAATAAGGCCTTTGTTCTAGGTGCCGGGCTTGGCAGCCGGCTTAAGAAACTCACAGAGAAATTACCGAAACCCATGATACCGGTGTTCGGTAAACCTCTCATCGAATATACTTTTGATCACCTTAATGAATCAGGCATTAACCAATTCATAGTCAATACACATCACTGCGCAAAAGCATACACTAATCATTTTAAAAATAATCATTACAAAAAAACGCCAATCACATTCAGGCATGAGCCAGTGCTCCTTGATACTGGAGGAGGAATTGATAACGTATCTGAATTATTATCTCCTGATCCATTTCTAGTATACAATGGCGACATTTTAACTGATCTACCAATAATCAATCTTCTCAATCATCATATCGCCAACAAAAATATAGTCACCCTTGCATTACGTACGAATGGCGCAGGAAAACACATTGCACTAAACTCAAATGCAGGGAAAGTAACTGATATAAAAAATTTGCTTAATAGTGGCAATATTGGAAATTACCAGTTCACAGGAATTTACGCCTGTAATCCACAGTTCCTTAACTACCTCCAACACAAAGAAAAGCACTCCGTGATCCCAGTGTTCTTAAAATTAATTCAAGAAAAATTGCTGGGAGGAATCGTCATCGATGACGGCAACTGGTGGGATATGGGAACACGCACGAATTACCTTGAAGCACATCAAATACTATCAAAATCTAAATTTCCAAATTATCTCACAGGTGACAAAAGCGATTTCAAAAGAAACCATTCTAAAGAAAGTCAAATCGCGCCTGATGCCAAAATCGATAAAGCTTCATACATTGGACAAGGAGCTTCAATTGGTTCAAGAGCCAATATCATTAACAGTATCATCTGGCCAAACAGTAAAGTAACCCCTGACTCTCAATTAGTACGCTGCGTCGTCAGGCATGGACAAATTGCTAAAGGAAAACTCGAAAATATCGATGTTTAGTATTATTATTACCAACCGTTAAATTCTTAATGTCTGATGATTTGATTAAAGCCACTATAAAGGCACTTCCCGATACAGATTTCAACAAAGCTACTTGTGAGCCCATCAGTATAGGTGGATCTGATCGTAACTATCACCGTATCAATCTCAATAATGATCAAAGTCTTATTGTTATGGAATACACAAGCGACAGACCTGATAACGCAAAATTCGCAGTTGCAACGAATACACTCAAAAGACTTGGCGCTGCGACTCCAGAAATTTTAAACCATGATTCGGAAAATCAACTTATATGGTTAGAGGATCTAGGAACTGAACACTTGTGGGATCACCGTGATGCAAAATGGGACGAACGATCAACCTTATACAAATCTGTAATAGATGAGTCTAGGAAGTTTCACGAAGAAAATGAACAATCACTAAATAAAGAAGAATTAATCCAACTTGAACCTCCTTTTGATGAAAACTTATACAAATGGGAACAAGATTACTTCTTTGATCATTTTCTATCTTATTATTCAAGGCGGGCTCCTTCATACCAGAATTCTTTGAGAGCAGAAGAAGAATTTAAACGACTAATTGAAACGTTAATTAGCCCTGAACGAACACTTATACATCGTGATCTTCAGTCACAAAATATACTATTAAAAGAAAATAAACCTCACTTCATAGACTACCAAGGTCTGAGGCTAGGTCTTCGTGAATATGATATAGCGTCACTCCTATATGACCCATATGTAAGTTTCACAAAAAAACAACGCACCGAATTAGCTGACTATGCCTTCAAGGGACAAGAAAAATCCGAATGGGAACCCCTCTTCATAGGCTGTGCAATTCAAAGACTCATGCAAGCACTAGGAGCATATTCACGATTAGGAAATCAACTCGGCAAGACTGACTTCCTAAAATATATACCTCAAGCATTAGATAATTTACGTGAGATACTAAGTAAAGAAAACATTCTGCCAAGGCTCGAGCCTTACCTAAGCGATGAAGCTCTAGAGTTTTAAAAGAAGTGAAATAGAAAATGCTCCAGGCATTCCAAAGAACGCCTCACCAAAGCCTTCCGATCCAGCCGCTTCCGATCTTAGCAGTTGCTGATCCAGGTTCTAACTTCGACATATTTGAAACTGATCCAGGTTCCAGTATACATCCTGATGTAAGTCCAGCCGAAAAACCATTTTCAATTGTCGTACATGCCTATGGCCATCCTGAAAATGCCCTTATTAAAGGGATGCTTCGATGGAGATCTACTAATAGTAATTCTTGGAATAAAGAACCATTAAGTAAGGTAGAAGAACAAAAATGGGCAGGGACATGGACTCCACCAAACCCCGGAAACTATGAATGGAAGGTCGAGCTATGGAACGAAAATGAATCATATGAAACTCACAAACTGAACAAAGCGGAAAACATTCGTACTCTCAGGGCTGAAAGATCCGACCTAATACAAGCGAACTGGCATCAATTATCAAAATTATCACTTTCTGAAATGAATACTTTCCCTGAAGCGAATCCTTCAGATGTATTCTTATTGCCTCCACTATTCCCTGTCGGAAATGATAATTTAATCGGAAATAATGGTCTCGGCCATTACAGCATTGATAAAGAAATAGGAGACGCCATGACCTTTGGTAAGTTCGCGGCTAACATTTCATCCAGAGGAATCACATTGGCAATGACATTACCCATTCATTGTTCGAGCACTCATCCATTCCGAATTAAAGAACCTTTCCAATTTTCCGCGAAGGGAATCCCTGACCTAATTAGTGAAGGATGGCAAGAAAGAAGAGCCAAATGGGAATCCATTTTCCGCTACTGGATAGTTCAAGGAATAGAAATATTTGAACTGGTAGAAATCACTCAGTTTCCCCTGTCATTTTGGGATGATTTAATCCAGTCATTACGCAAAGACTTTCCTCATATTAGTTTTATCACTAAAGAAAAATTAACAGAAGAGGAACGCCAAAAAATGTTGAGCGTTGGGTTTTCCGATTGTACTGAATTCCTAAATCCAAAGAAAAAAGATCTTCACTTAAACCCTCAAAAAGAAGAACCAGATGAAAGTTCATTTTCTATGGAAAACACTTCAACAAAGTGTCTGAGCTCCGATCCAAAACTTAAAGTTTCTTTAAACAAAATAGCTGACAAAAAATTCCTCCTAATAATCAATAATACTGACCCTTCGATAAAAATATCAGCCAAAATTCACATCGAAAATTCAGGTAATAATAATCTAAAAGAACAAAATCTCTATTACCTACGAGATCTAGATAACGGTAGAGCTTATCGATGGCATGGCAGCAGTAATCATATCACGTTAAAAGCCGGTGAACTGGAAAAGAAATTTCTAATCGAACTAAATTAGAAAATTATTTAGACTTTCAAGTGAGCTATAAAAAGAAAGTAACTATTTTCCTAATTCTATGTGTGATTCTAATATCGCTCATCAGACGCGAAGAAAATAACGGGGCATTCTCGAATTTTAACCGTGGGTATATTAATTGGCTCATTGATACTAAAAAGGTCAAATTCAAGCCCCCGTCAGTGACCTTGCTCAGGATCAGTAATTCTGAAAACTCTATATTCCAGGAATGGCCTCCCAGCCCGATAGATTACGCTATCATACTAAAAAATCTTAAAGAGCATGAGGCCAAGCTAGTAGCAATTGAACCATCAATGTCATGGAACAATGCAGGGGAAGGTTTGCTAGAAACTTTGCGTACAGCCAGCCTTAAATATAATAAGGGCGAACTGCTAATGGGTACCGTATTTCAAATGGACCAATCCGTGTTCGAACCCAATGATAAGTTAATTAATTTACTCAACCCCATATCAAATATTAGCGGCGACATAAAACGCATCCCTGAATTTACGATGATAGATCCATTACCCGATCGACGCTTAACATCAATCGGAATCCCTTTCGGGTTCACTTCAATAGATATGGCTGAACAGGATAAGATGGATAATCCTCTAAAAGTTCCACTCCTAGCTCGCATTAAAGAAACTGTTGTTCCTTCCTTTATTCTTAAAGCAATAATGATGGAACAGGAGATGGATTCCAATGACCTCACAATCCATTTAGGAGATAAGATTGTTTTCGCGAGTGGGACTACAATACCAATCGATTCTAAAGGGTCTTTCGAAGCTTTCACCGGATCACGCCCAGACATTAATAAAGAAGACATAAATATATTATCCCTACCACAAAAGGAGCTCAATGAATCACAACTTAGGTCCTTATCAAATCGCATTATTCTCGTAGGTATTGATACCAAAAAAGAACAATTAATACCTTTCAGGTTCGGCGTAAACATTTCCAATGCAGAACGGATTGCCCTTTCGATAGCAACTATACAAAGCAATCTATTCATCAACTCATTCTCGTCATTCTATGAATATTTCATTTGGATCGGCATCATATTGATTGGTTTATACCTCATCAGGCTAAAACGCTCAAAAGCAGTAGCCAGATCTTTGCTTACAATAATTATTTATTTGGCAGTAAGCATGGTCCTATTTCAAAGTAATAATCAATGGGTGTCACCCATGATTCCACTATCATTGATGACTTGCATTTTAATTACTTCCTGGACCCTTTGTCCTAAAATGGAAGAATAAACAATTCTCAGTGAGCCTTGCCGAAAGACATGATCACTGCTTATGTTCATCTACTATGAATCGTCGTAATTTCATTAAGGGCACGACCATCGCATCAGGAATAATAAGCTTTCCGAACATTATTCCCGCAAAACTGCTGGGAAAAAACTCACCAAGCAATAAAATCACTGTTGGTATGATTGGAACCGGAAACCATGGGATCCATCGTAATCTTAATATGTTCTTACGACAACCTGATGCCAAAGTACTTGCGGTTAGTGATGTCTTTAAGAGTCGAATGGTCAAGGCCCACCAAATGACCAATGCGCATTATAAATCTAATGATTGCTCAATGCACTCTGATTTCCGTGAAATACTGGATCGCAAAGATATTGATGCTGTAATGATATCTACTCCCGATCATTGGCATGCACTCATGTCCTCAATGGCTATTCGGAGAGGCAAGGATGTGATCTGTGAAAAACCCACTCTAACCGTTGCTGAAGGTCGCTACATTGCAGACCTTGTAAAGAAAACAGGACGGATATTCCAAACCTCCACAGAAGATCGGAGTTTATTTATTTATCATCGATTGGCAGAAGTGGTCCGTAACGGAAGGATAGGGAAACTAAAAGAAATAAAAGTAACCTTACCTGCAGGGAAGCGATTTCCAAACGAGAAGGAAAGTAAGATTCCGAAAGGTCTAGACTATGATCTTTGGTTAGGGCCAGCCCCAAAATCTCCTTACACCAAAAACCGAACCGAACAACAACACTGGCGCCATGTATGGGACTATTCTGGCGGTAAATTCTCAGACTGGGGAATGCACCAACTCGATACAGCGCAGTGGGCAAATAACACAGAAAATACAGGACCCATAAAAATTTCAGGGAAAGGAAACGTTCATGAAGGAAGCATGTATAATACTTTCGTTGATTATAAAATAAAATATTCGTACGCTAATGACGTTCAATTATCTGTGAGCAGTGGAGGAACGAGCATACACTTCTATGGATCCGAGGGATGGTGTGGAAGTAAAAGCTGGGACTCGGGGCTTGAAGCCAATAAAATCGATATTGTTAAAGACCCCATTCCCGAAAATGGGCTTCACTTATATACCTGCAAAGGTGGAGAGCACCGCAATTTTCTAGACTGCGTGAAGTCTCGTAAAGATCCTTATTTTCCTGCTGAGATCGGGCATCGGTGCGCGACTCTTTGTCACTTAGGAAACATCTCCATGAGGCTAAATACAGCTTTAGATTGGAACCCTCAGAAAGAAATGATAACTAATAGTAAGCAGGGAGCATCTATGCTTTCACGCAAAATGCGTGAACCGTGGAATCTAGAAAAGTCTTAATACCGATAATGCTCAGGCTTGTATGGACCTTCTTGCGGAACTCCAATATAATCTGCCTGCTCTTCAGTCAATTGCGTTAGTTTAGCACCTATTTTTTCTAAGTGCAGAAATGCGACTTCTTCATCTAGCTTCTTAGGAAGAACATAAACGCCGGGAACGTATGTTTCTCTATTTTCCCATAGATCAATTTGCGCAAGTGTCTGGTTAGTAAAGCTGTTAGACATTACAAAACTCGGATGACCTGTGGCACATCCAAGATTAACAAGTCTTCCCTCTGCCAGCATATAAAGCTGCCTTCCATCAGAAAAAGTATATTGATCTACTTGAGGTTTTACGGTCTCCTTAATAACTCCTTCTGAATCATTCAACGCGTCCACTTGAATTTCATTATCGAAGTGACCAATGTTACAAACTATTGCCTGATCCTTCATCATCAATAAATGATCAACCCTGATGATATCTTTATTGCCTGTAGTGGTGACATAAATGTCCGCCCACCCAAGTGTATCCTCTACGGTCAATACTCGGAACCCTTCCATCGCTGCCTGTAGAGCACATATCGGATCTATTTCGGTAACAATTACTTGGGCTCCTTGTCCGCGGAACGCCTGTGCACACCCTTTACCAACATCTCCGTAACCACAGACCACAGCAACTTTCCCTGATATCATTACGTCCGTCGCACGTTTAATTCCATCAATCAAAGATTCTCGACACCCATACAAATTATCAAATTTAGACTTGGTAACTGAATCATTCACGTTAATGGCCGGGATTCTAAGCTTTTTCTGTTCAGACATTTGATGGAGTCTATGAACTCCTGTCGTGGTTTCTTCTGAGACTCCTTTCCAATCATCCAGATACTTGGTCCATTTATCAGGAATTTCAGAATGAATACTTTTCAATAGATCCTTAATGACTTGTTCCTCTTGAGAATCACTTTGTGATTCAATCCACTCCGAACCTTCTTCAAGATCTGCTCCTTTGTGAATGAGAAGAGTTGCATCACCACCATCATCTACAATAAGTTCAGGCCCTTTACCATCAGGCCATGTAAGTGCATCCAAAGTACACTGCCAATACTCTTCTAATGTCTCACCTTTCCAGGCAAAAACAGGAACGCCAGATGCAGCAATGGCTGCCGCGGCATGGTCTTGAGTAGAAAATATGTTACACGAACACCATCTAATATTTGCTCCGAGATCCTTGAGGGTTTCAATAAGTACAGCGGTCTGTATTGTCATGTGCAAAGAGCCCATGATCCTTACACCTTCTAGAGGCTTATCAGCAGCATATTTTCTTCGGGTTGCCATTAGGCCAGGCATTTCATGCTCAGCTATTGAAATTTCACGACGCCCCCATTCCGCCAATCCAATGTCGGCAATCCTATAATCTTTTGCTTGTGTAGAAATATTATTCATTAATTTAATGTATAAGTTACGCTCCAACTGCAGATATCAGATCTTCAATTTTATCAGTTTTTTCCCAGGTTAAAGATTCCTGCTCATTCTCTCTCCCAAAATGTCCGTAATTAGTAGTCTTCCGATAAATAGGACGAAGAAGATTAAGCTGAGAAATAATATCTGCCGGTTTGAATGAAAAAACATCTCGAACGGCACGCTCTATCTTAGTCTCATCAACTGAATTAGTACCAAAAGTCTCTACACTAAGAGAAACTGGCTCCGGAAAACCAATTGCATACGCTGTCTGCAATTCGCATCGGTCAGCGAGACCAGCAGCAACGATATTCTTCGCCACCCATCTGCACATATATGCCGCTGAGCGATCCACTTTTGATGGGTCCTTTCCTGAGAAGGCTCCTCCTCCGTGTCGGCCCATCCCTCCATACGTATCAACAATTATTTTGCGACCAGTTAGACCGCAATCTCCTTCTGGCCCACCAACAATAAATAAACCGGTCGGGTTGATATGATATTTTGTATCTTCAGTAAGCAATTCAGGCGGTAACACTTTTTCTATTAGATCCTTCTTGAGAATATCCCGTATTTCTTGAGTGGAAATTTCTTTGGCATGCATCGTTGAAACAACAACCGCCGTGATGCGATTCGGCTTACCTTCAACATATTCGACTGACACCTGAGTCTTGGAGTCTGGTCTCAACCACGTATGTGCACGACTCTTTCTTAGATCGGTCATCGCTTCACCAAGTTGGTGCGAATAAGCTATCGGCGCAGGCATGAGCTCAGAAGTATCATTGCACGCGTAACCAAACATGATCCCCTGATCGCCTGCCCCCTGCTCTGTAGTCTCCTTATCATAAGCCGCTGCTGCATCCACCCCTTGCGCAATATCAGGTGACTGTTGACCCAGTAAATTCAGAAAGAAAAAATTCTGTGCATCAAACTTGCAAGTATAACTGAAATCTGTGCCGTTCGCATAAACAGAATCATAATTCATGTCCTCAAGTGTTTTTCTGACAATCGAGCGATAATCGAATTCTGAACTAGTTGTTATTTCACCACCAAGAATCACTGCATTGTCTTTGACCATTGTCTCACACGCGACTCTAGATGAATTGTCCTGTTCAAAACATGCATCTAGTACAGCATCTGAAATAGTATCACACACTTTGTCTGGATGCCCTTCGGTGACTGATTCTGAAGAAAAAATTAAGGAATTTGCCATATATCTAAATATCGTGATATGTTGATATGTCCGTCTAAAAACCTATGACGTCAATACTGAAATGGCTCAAATTGCTTGCCGATCCCACACGAGTAAGAATTCTGCGAATTTTGCGTAAAGAAAAACTCTCCGTAGCAGAAATTCAAAATGTGCTTGGAATGGGGCAATCCCGAATATCTTCCCATTTAGCCCAATTAAAATCATCAGGGCTACTCAAGGACGAAAGGTTCGGCAAAAACATTTATTATGAAATAATTGAACCCAATGAGACAGAAAGAAAGGTCCTCAATAGGATCTTTGCAGTCATCGATTCCGCATCAGAGGAAATACCAGAATGTTTTGAGGATTCAGAAGCATTGAAATTAGCCCTTGAAAAGCGTTCAGATAAAGCAAGAGCATACTTCGATGAATTGGCTGGCAATTTTGGTCAAAAATACGTGCCAGGTAGGAGTTGGAAAAGTTTAGCTGAAATGCTCCTCCAAATTATAGATCCAGGCATTGTCGCTGATTTAGGATCCGGTGAAGGCACATTAACCCAACTCCTAGCTCAAAGAGCAACAAAGGTTATTGCCATTGATAGTTCAAACAAAATGATTGGTTATGCATCTAAGATCAGTCAGGAGAACGGTTATGACAATATCGAATACAGGCTCGGTGACATCCAATCTCCACCCATTGATGATGATACGGTAAATCTCACCATTTTAAGTCAAGCTCTACATCACACTACCAAACCGCAAATAGCCATTGATGAAGCTTTTAGAATCACAGCGCCTGGTGGGAGAGTAGTTATTCTTGATCTTTTGAGGCATGACTTCGAGCAAGCCCGTGACCTCTATGCTGACATTTGGCTAGGATTTACAGAAATTGAACTAATAGAATATCTTAAAAATGCTGGATTCATTTCCATTCAAACGGCAATAGTTGATAAAGAGCAGAAGGCCCCACATTTTGAAACTCTAATGGCACTTGCATTAAAAAATGAATAATTAATTCTCTGAGAATTCCCAAATCTATGATTATCAACAAACGACCTCTCAAGAATTAACAATGTTTACTGGACTCGTCGAAAAAACAGGGAGTATTTCCACTGTGCAAGCTGCAGAGAAAGGAGCTGAAATAATTATAGATATTTCTTTCTCAGATGAATTATCCATAGGGGACAGTGTAGCTGTCAATGGATGCTGCTTGACTGTGTCGGCAATAGATAAAGGGAAAGCTTCGTTCGATTTACTAGCACAAACATTAAAGGTAACTGCCCTCAATGAACTAAAGCCCGGAATGATTGTTAATCTTGAAAGGGCCCTCATTGCAGGTAACCGGATAGGCGGACATCTTCTCACGGGACACATAGATACTTTATCTGAAATAATCACCTACGAGCCAATGGGTGAAGACCATAAGTTAGAAATTCTTCTTCCTGGAAGCACGGCTAATCTAGTCATTGAAAAAGGATCTATCTCAGTAGATGGAATCAGTTTAACAATTGCTGAAGTCAATGATGACAACGGCAGCTTCACTTGCTTCATCACTCCTCATACACATAAAAACACAAATCTTATAGAGATAAATCAAGGAGCCCAAGTAAACTTAGAATTCGATCTTATAGCAAAGCACGTCGAACGCTTAATTAACTATCAAAAATAGATAGTAATCCACATTTATTTCAATATTGAGAGATAGTTTTTAGGCGAAATATATTTCAAAATATTACTGACAAGCTTCGCACTCTTCTCCGTTCATCATGGCCTCAATACTACAAGCCTTAACCTCTTCAGGTGTATGCTCTTTCTTGGGTTCTTCCCCCTCCTCTGCTGATTGAATCCTCTCTTCTTTATTACCCTTGACAGTGGATTTCTCAATATTTGAAGCCGCAAGGCTACGAAGATAATAAGTAGTCTTTAAACCGGAACGCCAAGCCTCTCTATACATATGTGATAAGACCTTAAGATCTGGCGTGGCGATAAAGAGATTTAATGATTGCGATTGGTCGATCCACTTTTGACGACGGGCTGCAGATTTAATCAACCATCTATAATCAATGGAAAAAGCTGTAGCGTATTTCTTTTTTAGATCATCAGGAATCTCATCAATATCGTCCAATTCCCCATCATGATACTTGAGCTGGTCAGCCATGTCCTTACTCCAAAGATCTAATTTCTTAAGATCTCTTACCAAATATGAATTCAACACTATGAAGTCACCAGAAAGATTACTCTTAACAAAGAGATTCTTATAAGTAGGCTCAATACATGGCGAACTTCCCATAATATTCGAAATTGTTGCGGTCGGGGCAATCGCAAGAACGTTAGAATTACGCATCCCTTGTTTCTTTATCTTTTCGCGCAACTCATCCCAATCCATTTTACCTCCACGAGCCACATCAACTTTTTCTCCCCTCTCCTGCTCCAGAAGATCTACAGTGTCCGGAGGTAATAGGCCTCGATGCCATTTGGATCCTTCATAAGTAGAATAGGGTTCACGCTCCTTCGCTAAATCACTAGATGCTTCATATGCATAGTAAGCAATGGCCTCCATAAATTCATCATTGAAATCAACTCCTTCTTGGGATCCAAAACAATTATTTCTCTGAAATAAGGCGTTCTGCAGTCCCATCACGCCAAGACCAATTGGTCGGTGCCTCTGGTTGGCCTTACGAGCAGCTTCTGTGGGATAAAAGTTAATATCAATTACATTATCGAGTGCCCGGACAGCAATACTGACAGTCTCCTGTAGTTTTTCATGATCAATTTCACCATTCTCATCAAGGTGATTATCAAGCACTATCGATCCCAAGTTACATACTGCTGTTTCGTCAGGGCCTGTGTTTAAAGTGATTTCAGTACACAAGTTAGAACTATGTATTACCCCGCAATGATCCTGGGGACTTCTAATATTACATGGATCCTTAAAGGTTATCCACGGATGGCCCGTCTCAAAGAGCATTTTTAACATGTGTTTCCAAAGCTCAATCGCTGGCATTGTTTTCCCAAAAATCTCACCAGATTTGACTTTTTCTTCATATTCCAAATATCGTTTTTCAAAAGCGCTACCATAAAGTTCATGTAGGTCTGGAGCCTCATTCGAACGGAACAGAGTCCAATCTTCCCTAGCTTCCATCCGTTTCATGAATAGGTCAGGGATCCAATTGGCCGTATTCATATCGTGAGCTCGCCGACGGTCATCACCGGTATTCTTCCTCAGATCAAGGAAGTCCATGATGTCTAAATGCCAACTCTCCAAATAAGCACAACCTGAACCTCTTCTCTTCCCTCCTTGGTTAACAGCTACTAACTGATCATTGTGCAATTTAAGAAATGGGATCACTCCTTGGCTTTCCCCGTTCGTCCCTTGTATGTAACTACCAGTTCCACGAACTGCTGTCCATGATCCTCCCAAACCTCCTGCCCACTTGGAAAGATAAGCGTTCTCAGCAATACCTCGTTGCATGATGGATTCGATCGAATCGTCTACCTTGTATAAATAGCAAGAACTTAATTGAGAATGATTAGTAGCAGAATTAAATAATGTTGGAGTGGAAGAGCAGAATCTGCGGCCCTTGTATAAACGATATAGGTCAATAACTTTCTCTGAACGATCATTCGATTCATCCAAAAATAAACCCATGGCCACTCGCATCCAAAACAACTGAGGAGTTTCTAGTCGACGATGTTTTTTAGACGTCTTATCAACAATTAAATATCGGTCATATAACGTTTGGATACCAAGATAATCGAAGTCTAAATCCGCAGCCGGATCAATCGCTTCAGCAAGCGCATCAATATCATGCTCTCTCAATCGTTTATTGAGACGGCCAATGTCAATCCCTCTCTGCACACTAGCCTTGAATCCCTTGCGGTGAGCCGCTGGCAAGGCACCTATTCCATCATCAACGATACTCCAATCAAGTACCTCCTCATATATATACGTTAATAAAATTCTTGCCGCAAACTTAGAAAAGTCGGCGTCTTTCTCTATTAAACTTTTAGAATTCAGGACAATAGTTTTATCCAAATCAGTCCGATTCATTTCAGGAAAGACAGATCGTCGTAATTCTCGTTCTATCTCATCTGTACTCAAACAAAGATTCAGCTCGAGAGATGCGAACTCAATTCTTTTACGTAAATCAGCTCCATCCCAAAGCAGAGTTGATTCGTCTTCATTACGAACCAAGACCAACGAATCTTGATTCGGATCAGCTTCCGTGGCAGCAGCTTCTTCTGCTTCGACTCGTTCTACCTCACGCAACAAAGCACGATGAGCACGATACAGGATATATGCCTCCGCCACCTTAAAGTGCCCCTGCCGCATCAGTTCTTCTTGGACCCTGTCTTGCAAATCCTCAATATGGATAAACCCAACCTCACTCTCACTCATCTTGTCACTCAGTCCCTGCGTAACATCAGCTGCCGGACTAGGATCAAGTTGTAATGACAGGAAAGCCTGGCTCACGGCAGCCTCAATCTTTCGAGCATTCCAACTAACTGACTTACCGTTGCGACGAAGAACCTTGACCGTCTGATTCTTTGTTTGATCATCAGGCGTAGAATTCTCAGCGTTATTCCGTAAACGCATAATCAATGAACGAGCAACATCGTGCGCATTGTTCTTAACAAGTGCACGCTCAATAATCTTGGTCAATTCAACTGAATTGAAAGTAACCTCAGAAGAACTTGAATCCTCCGTCTGCTCAACAATATCCTCAGTGACTGAGCGAGCAATACCCGCAACTAACCGCTGATTTTCATCATTAAAAATATTTTCTTCTTTACGAGAAAGTAGTAAATCAGTGAGGGCTCCACCTACAGTGTCAGCAACATCTGCAACATTATAGTCTCTTACTTGACCTCCAATCTCTATTTTAATCTGAAGCTTGCCAGGGAGGGCTGGCGCCTCTTCATCAGCAAAGTCAGACCAATTAAATCGAGGCTTCTCTTCATCCGAAGCATGGGCAAATTGCTTAAGTAATATATCTTCTTCTAAAACATTTCTTCCGATCATATGACAGTGGAGTTGAAAATATTGGCAGGATAAGTTTAGTGTCTTGTGGTATTAGAATAGAAAATCAATTAAAGTTCATCATCATCTACACTCTCAAGAGACGAAGCTTTCTGGTACTCAGTGACTCTTCCTTCAAAAAAGTTTTGTTCTTTCTTAATGTCCATCATTTCCGCAAGCCAAGGAAATGGGTTCTCTGCATTAGAGCATAACGGCTTAAGCCCGACATCCTCGAGCCTGCGATCAGCAACATAATCAATGTATTGGGTGAATTCCTCACAACTTAAACCCACAGAATTCACTGGCAAACAGTCTTCTATAAACTCTTTTTCTAATGTGACTGCTTGTCTCATTATTTCTCGCAATTCATCCCTAAAATCATCCGTCCAAATTTCTTTATTTTCTTCTATAAGATCCATGAACAGATTCCGACAGAGTTTTATATGATTAGATTCATCACGGAGCGTATATCTAAACATTTGCCCAATGCCTGGAAATTTATTTTGCCGGTAAAGACTTAAGATCATTCCAAAAAGACCATAAAATTGAGTGCCTTCCATGCATTGCCCAAAAACAAAAATATTCTTAGCTAGTAGTTTTTTATTCTCTGGCTGAGTAAGATCAATATCTCTACGTAACTCGCCAGAAATACCGATAACAAATTCATTCTTTCGCTTAATCGTTGGTATCTGCTCAAACATTGCTTCACACTCGTGTGGATTAATACCCAGCGAACTAATCATATAGAGTAGTGAATCAGCGTGGATATTTTCCTCGTGAGCATGCCTGCCCAAG
>Ga0114996_10005296_pt1 | contig 15201 bp, 12 predicted proteins | sample ArcticOcean_MG_C_4_FD_87039 | JGI IMG/M metagenome (GOLD analysis project Ga0114996, IMG submission 87039) | Marine microbial communities from western Arctic Ocean - ArcticOcean_MG_CB4_134 | ecosystem: Environmental > Aquatic > Marine > Oceanic | place: Arctic Ocean: Canada Basin | collected...
AAGCAGTTGAGCTAGGCGGTTTTACGTCGAGTAGAAACGCCGAAAATCGCTTGGTGGTGGGCCCTCTGGGATTCGAACCCAGGACCGACGGATTAAAAGTCCGTCGCTCCAATGCACGGGCCGCGTAGTCCGAAGGTTTCTTGGTGGAAGTCGGTCCCCGACCGACGGACTGGAAGTCCGTCGGTCCGAGGGCGATTTTCGCCAAGAAATGTCGACACAGAGAACAGATGTTCATGACCACGGACTTTTAATCCGTCGGTCATGATCCGAAGCCCTGCGAGCTCACCATCCTGACCGTTCATGTCACCTGAATCGCGATCCGATCGTCTGCTTCCCCATCTGGTAGCGGGCCCGGACGGGGTTTTGCACCCCCACGCCGTAGACGTGCCGTCGGCAGAGCCGGCGACCGGCTTGGGAGCCATCCCATCCTCGGCGGTCTGCATCATGAGTACCGCTGGGAGGCGGCGTGATGGCGTTTTGAGACAGCACAGGTGCTGGGAGGGCTGCATCACGTCTATCGCCGCGCGGCCTGAGGTCCGATCGCATATTCGTGCCGCACAGCTTCGCGCATACGTGGCGTACTACCACGCGACGCGACCGCATCAGTCGCTGGACGACGAACCGCCCGCCGGACCGAGGTGGTGTCAGGACACGGCGAGTCGCAACGGCTCGTCGGTCGGTCGATTCTGGGCGGATTGCATCATGAAGGCTTCTAGGAGGCGGTGTGACGAGGTTTTGAAACACCACAGGCGACGATGACGACGATGCGGCCGTCGCGCGCAGAGGCCGAGGCCCAGGCGGATTAGGCCGAGCCGCAAGCGGAAGAAGGAGATGGAGGAGGAGCAGGCCGCGGCCGGCGTCATCGTTGCTGCGGCGGCACCACTAGCGCACCGCCCCGTGACAGAACTTGTACTTCTTTCCTGACCCGCAGGGGCACGCTTCGTTGCGTCCGACCTTGGGTACGTCGATCGGCGCGGCCGCGCGACTGGCCCCAGACGCCCGATCCAGTGCCGCGCGCATGGGCAGGGCCTGCTCAGCGCTGCGGCGGTTGTCCTCCTGGTAGGCACGCCATGCCTTTGCTTCCTGCGCGGAGAGCGCGGGGACGGCTCGGGTGGGGACGCGGAGGCCGATCAGCATCGACATGTAGCCGCCGAAGCCGAAAATGCTGCCGCTCGGGATCAGGGCGCCGATAAGCCGGGACGGCCCAAGCCGGGCGTACTGATCGACAAGCTCTTGCGCGGTGCCCAGCGGGGTCTCCTCCCGACACTGGCGCCAGAAGGGGGTGTCCTTCTTGGCGTTGTACTTGTAGTGCAGCGCGAGGAAGTCGCGCACGTCGTCCCAAGTGCGCTCAAAGCGCTGATTGAGGAGTTTCTGCAGCTCGGGCGAGGGGCGCGCGTCGCAATCGATCAGCCCCCAGGCGAGGTTGTAGAGCTGCTCGATAATGAGGTGGAGCGAGGTCGCCTCGAGCGGCTCAACGAAACCCGACGCGTTACCGACGGCGACGACGTTGCGCACCCAGTGGCGCTCGTAGCGGCCCGTGGGGAACTTGATCACGCGGACGTCATCGCCCAGCTCGGGGTTTTGCTCCCGCAACTCCCGCGCGGCGTCTTCGTCCGCGCAGAATGCCGAGGAGAAGACGTAGCCGCGCGTCACGACGTCCGGGAAGTCGATGCGCCAGGCCCAGCCGTGGTCCATCGTCGTCATGGTGGTATAGGGCCGCACCTCATCGTCGCGCTGCCACGAGCCGATGGCGGCGCTGTCGCAGAAGAGCGCGTCGTCATAGCTGATGTAGGGCTCCTCCAGCGTCTTCCCGAGCAGCAGGGAGGCGAAGCCCGAGCAGTCGATGAAGAGGTCGCCTGCGACGTCGCGGCCGCTCTTGAGACGCAGCCGCTCGATATCGCCCGCATCGTTGCGGATGACGTCCACAACCTCGTCCTCAAGCAGCGTGGCGCCCGCGTCGCGCGACTTGCGCTGGAGGTAGGCGATGAAGCGTTCGTTGGGAAGGTGGTACGTAGCTCGCGGGTCGACGCTGAACTTGGCCCCCTTGGCCCTGGCGGGGGACTTGTTGCGGTCCATCAGCGCGTTGAAGACGCTGCAGTCGCTAGGATCGGCGAGGCAGTAATAGCCGAGCCACTTGTTGAGGCCCCGGACGCGGGTGTCCAGATAGCGGTCGAAGGTATAGTTGAAATGCGGTACGTCGGCCGCACCCCACTCGAAACGCAGGCCAAGCTTCCAGCTCGGCTGGACCTCGTGATGGAACTCGAAGCGGTCGAGCCCCAAGGTTTCGTGGAGATGGACCGGAACGGCGGGCGTCGTGGATTCGCCCACGCCGATCACGGGGATGTCCGGCGAATGCACGACGGTGAGGTCGATCTGCGGAAGCATGTGGCGGAAGGTCAGGGCGGCGAGGAAGCCCGCGCTGCCACCACCGACGACGACGATGCTGCGGATCGCTTCACTCATCGCTGAACTCCTTCCGAAGCCGGGGGCCATGGTATCCGACGCTGACACTCCCGGCGGAGGCGGCCGGATGGCCGTGGTCGTGAGGCTAGCGAATGTTACGCAGCCGTGGATCCATGGCGTCCCGTATCCCGTCCCCGACGAAGTTGAACGACATCACGAGCAAAATGATGGCGATGGCGGGAGCGACGAGGGGCCAGGCGCTCCGCACGAGGATCGACTGATAGCCCTCGGCGACCATCCCACCCCAGGCGGGCGTGGGGGGTTGCACGCCGGCGCCGATGAAGCTCAGGCCGGCCTCCGTGAGGATGATCCCGGCGGCCGAGAGCGACGCCAACACCAGGATCGGCGACACGATGTTGGGCAGCATGTGCCGCGCCATGATCCGGCCCGGACCCGCGCCGATCGCGCGCGCGGCCTCGATATACGCCTGCTGCTTGATGGTGAGCACGACGCCGCGCGTGAGCCGCGCGTAGCCGGGTGACCAGACGACGCCGATGACGACCATGGTGTTTGTGAGACTGGGCCCCGTCGCGCCGACGACGGCGAGGATGAGAATCAGGCCCGGCATCGCCATGACGGCATCGACGAAGCGCATGATCAGCAACTCGTCCAGCTTGCCGCCGACGTACCCCGCCAGCAGGCCCAGCGGCACACCGATGCCCAGAGCAACGCCGATCGCGACCCCCACGATCTGCCACGAGATCCGCGCTCCAAAGATGGTGCGGCTCAACACGTCCCGCCCCAGGCGGTCTGTGCCCGCGAGATGATCCCAACTCGGACTATTGAAGACAGCCTCGCGCGCCCGTGAGGTCTGGAGCGGATCGTCGGGGGCGATGAGCGGCGCGAACGCCGCCACAACCCCGAAGCCGATCAGCAGCAGCGCACCGAGCACGGCGGGGCGGTTGCGCGCGTAGACGCGCAGGATCGCGCTCGCCTCGCGGTACCAGTTCCGGTCGCGAATCCCTTTGACCGAGAACGCCGGAGGCGCCACGGACCCGGTGGGGGCGGTGCTGCTACTCACGCGCCTTCCCGTCCCGCTCGGATGCGCGGATCAATCAGGGGGTAGGCGAGGTCCACCAGCAGATTCACCGCGACGACCGCGATCGCGAAGAACATGACGAGGTTCTGGATGACCGCGAAGTCTTGATTGATGACCACGGCCTCGACGAACAGACGACCCATGCCCGGAATCCCGAAGACGCTCTCCGTCACCACCGCGCCACTGAAGATGAGCCCCGCCTGGAAGCCGAAGACCGTGATGATGGGAATGAGGGCGTTGCGCAGGGCGTGACGGACGATGACGGTCCGCTCGCGCAGTCCCTTGGCGCGGGCCGTGCGGATGTAGTCGTCGTTGACCACGTCGATCATCGCGGAGCGCGTCTGCCGCATCAGCAGCGTCGTGGCGGTGAGCGCGATGGCCAACACCGGCATCGCCATGCGCTTCAGGTTCTCGATCGGATCTTCCCCGATCGACACGTACCCGCCGACGGGAAGCAAGTTTAGCTCCAACCCGATCACGATGATCAGCGCGATGCCCGTGAGGAACTCAGGCACCGAGTTCCCGACGATCATAAGCGTGCTAGCGGTCACTTCCCGCTTGGAGCCGGGTTTCAACGCCGCCAGCACGCCGATCGGAATCGCCACGGTCACGACCACGAAGAGGCTCAGCACGCCCAACTCCACCGTGGCCGGGATCCGTCGCGCGAACGTGTCCGAGATCGAGATCTGATTAACCAGGCTCAGCCCCAGATCGCCCTGCAGTGCGTTGAACAACCAGCGAAAATAGCGCTCCATCAACGGATCGTTCAGGTGCAGGCGCTCGCGGATGGCGGCCAGCGATTCTGGGGTCGACTCGATGCCACCGATGCCGAAGGACGGATCGCCGGGCAGCAGGTTCATCAGCAGGAATGAAAAGAGGCTCACGATCCAGAGGATCACGAGCGAGGAGAAGATCCGGGTGGCGATGTAGCGTGGCATCCGCATTCGCTCAGATCAGATGGAGCGCCGGCGCCAAGAACCCCTCGAGGTTGGCTCGCGGTCGGGAGCACAATCCCGACTGCCCGCGACTCACGAGAACCCCGGTCAAGGGTATCCCCCCGGGGGGCGTGTCAGCCCCGCCGGGGTTTCGGGCATCCTGGCTGGATCTTAGGTGTTGAGCCAAAGGCCCTTGTACCCGTCGCCGTCGACGTCGCCATCGACAGGTCTGAGACGGAATCCCTCGAGGTTGGCTTGCCCGGCGATACCGGCGGGGTACTGCACCCAGTTGTATGTCCAGGAATGTCCCTCGACGTCGGCGTTCCCGTCGCCGAAGCTCGCGAACAGCCGGTCGTAGGGCTCCAGGCGGTCCTCTTGGGAAGCGAAGCTGGCGGCTTCATTGAGCAACGCTTCGGTCTCAGCGATGCCCTGCAGCACCGGGTCATTCGGGTAGTCCGCCAGGCTGGCGCGTCCGGTGCCGGGGCCGTCCGCCGGCCCACCGTAGAGCCAGCCCTTGAGGGAGAGTTCAACGGTGGGGCGCATCGTCGCGTCGGGGTCGAACGGCGACTCCCAAGTGAGGCAAGCGGTGACCCAGTCCCGCGCCACGAATAGGCGGTCCAGGACCACCGACTCGGAGGCATCGAAGTACTCGAAGTCCCAGCCCCCCTCCCGCAACTGGTTGAAGACCGGTTGGGCCGTGCGCCGGTGGAACTCCGTGCCGAAGCCCATGAAGACACCGCTCACGGGATTGTCGGTGCCGAAGCCCGCGGCGTCCCGCAGTTGCTGGGACTTTTGGGGATCGTAGGGATCGTAGTAGTTCTTGCCGTCCTGAATCGCCCAGCTCTCGGTGCTGGTGTTGGTGACCGAGGCCTTGCCGCGGCCGTCGAAGGCGACTTCGTTGATTGCGTTCCGGTCCACGCTGAGGTTGAGCGCCTTGCGCAGACGCGGGTCGCGGAACATGTTGAAGCCCTCGGCCTCCGGATTGAGATTGAACCACTGCGCCATCCAGGTTTGCCAGATCCCCGTCGCGACCTGGTAGCCGTCGCCCTCAAGTTCTGCCTGCAGCTCCGTGGTCATTCCGCCGGGCGGTTCCTGGTGAGCGAGCTCGCCGTCCAGGAATGATGCCCATCTGCCGTTCGCGTCGGGGCGAATTAGGATCTCGAGTTCGTCGGCATAGACGTGCTCATTGTCCCAATAGCCGTCCCACTTCTCCCCCAGCCATCTCTCTCCGTCCTGGTAGTTCACCATGCGTGCCGGTCCCGCGCCCACCGGATCGGTGATCGCGGTCTCGAAGGCGGCTGGGGAGATCAACATGCCCGCGCCTGGGTTGGAGTAGAAGCCCACCAGGGTGGGCCCGAAGGGCTTTTCTTTGACCATCCGCCAGGAGACGTCGTCGACGGCTTCGTAGGTCGAGTCCGCGATCGCGGTCTGGGCGCGGCTGTTGCCGGCGGCGTCGGGGTCGGAGGCGATGTATTCCATGTTCGCTTGCATGGCGTTCGCGTCGACCGGCGCGCCGTCCTGGAAGAGTGCCCGCCCGGGAGGGAAGTTGAAGATGTACGTGACCTCGTCCGGGATCTCCCAGCTCTCGGCCAACTCCGCCTTCACGAAGCCGTTGTCGTCGTACCCCAGCACCGAATCGTAGATGTATTTCAGGTAGCCTCCGTGGTCGGCCCCGGTCAGCGAAATGAAGGGGTTCCAGCCACCGTCGATGCCGAAGTCTCTAGCAAGGGTGATCTTGCCGCCATAGACGGGCCCGCCGGCGGCGACGGCCTGGTCAGCCTGGTCCTCGGCCTGGGTCTGCGCAACGGCGTCATCGTCGTCATCGCCACAGCCCACCAATGCGAGGCCCGCGACGCCGACGCCGGCTCGGGCGCTAGCGCTGAGCAGTGTGCGTCGAGAGAGACGGCTGCGTCGGGTTCTGGTCCAATAGTTGCTTTCGCTCAATGTTTTCCCCTATGCGGTGCCGACTTTTCTGAGGATTGTCTGTCTGATGGCACAGTTTACGTTGACGTATTTCGTCAGACTGAATTATACGCCCGCCGTTGAATTCGTCAAGCCGCGGTGCGGGCACGGAGAGCACGAGCGGCGCGTCCGAAACAGGATGCCCTGCGGCACTACGGCGGGCCCGCGGCGGCCCTCCACCCGTCGGAGATCGCCGACGTGCTCCTGCTCGACCGGAACCGCGTCACGACGCTGGTGGACCGGTTGCGCGCCGGGGGGCTGGTCGACCGCTTCGAGGACCCATCGGATCGGCGGCACATCGTGGTCCGACTCGCGCCGCCGGGCAAGCAGGCGCTGGACACGGCCTTCGCGGCGTACCAGGAGGGCCTGCAGGCAATGCTCGGCGGACTGGATGCGGCACAGTCCGATGCGGCGATCGCCTTGCTGCGGACGGTGCTGCTCGGCGTGCAACATGGCGCGCAGCTCGACGCGGACCGCCCGGATTCGTCCGCCTACTGAGCCGCGTCTCCGTGGTGACGATCATGTTCGGCGTGATCACCCCGTCTTCTTGGCCCAAGCGGTGTTCGAGACGTTCCGCTTCGCAGATGCGTAAGGACGGCCGCGGGGTAAGATAGTCTGCGCGGGCCGCCGGGCGTCGGCGGAACAGGGGTCAAACCATGCAGATTCCGGTCTCGCTGCGGCGGGCTCGTGGGACGTCGCGGCTGGCGGGGGCGCACAACATCGCCGATCTGCGCCGGCTGGCGCAGCGGCGGCTGCCACGGGTGATGTTCGAGCACATGGACGGGGCGGCGGAGGACGAGGTGACGCTGGCGCGCAACGCGGACGCGTTCCAGCGCTACGACCTCGTGCCGCGGGTGCTGGTGGACGTGTCAGCGGTGGACCTGTCGACGACGCTGCTGGGGCAGGCGATCGATGTGCCGTTCGTGTTGGCGCCGACCGGGACATCGCGGTTCTTCCATCACGACGGTGAGCTGGCGGTGGCGCGGGCGGCGGCGCGGGCCGGAACCATCTACGCGCTGTCGGCGATGGGCAGCACCTCCATCGAGGACGTGGCAGCCGCCAGCGATGGGCCGCAGTGGTTCCAGATCTACGTGTGGCGGGACCGGGCGCTGGTGCGAGAGTTCTTCAGCCGCTGCCGCGACGCGGGCTATGAGGCCCTCTGCCTGACGGTGGACGTGCCGGTGCTGGGGCGCCGGGAGCGAGACTTGCGCAACGGCTTCACGCTGCCGCCGCAGATCACGGCGGGAACGGTGTGGGACGCGGCACGCCATCCGCGTTGGACGTGGCGCTATCTGCGCACGGCGCGGCCGACGCTGGCGAACGTGGCGGGGCGGGGCGCGGCCGGCCACGACGATGTGGTCTCGCAGGGCGAGTATGTGAACACCCAGTTCGACCCGGCGGTGATGTGGGCGGACCTGGAGTGGATGGTCGAGGCGTGGGATGGGCCGTTCGCGATCAAGGGGGTGTTGCGGCCGGAGGACGCGGAGCGTGCAGTGTCGCTCGGGGTTGGGGCGGTGGTGGTCTCGAACCATGGGGGGCGGCAGTTGGACCAGGCGCCGGCGGCGCTGGACGCGCTGCCAGCGATCGTCGATGTCGTCGGCGATCGGGCGGACGTGATCCTGGACGGGGGGATCCGACGGGGGACGGACATCGTGAAGGCGCTGGCGTTGGGCGCGAACGCGGTGATGATCGGACGGCCGTACCTCTATGGGCTGGGGGCGGCGGGCGAGGCGGGGGTCGAGCACGCACTGGGCATCTTGCGCGATGAGACACGTCGGTCGATGGCGTTGGCGGGCGCGACTTCAGTGGCGGAGCTGGACGGTCGCTTCGTGCAGCCCCGTCGCTCAGACTAGCCAGGCCATCGGGATTCGCCGGACGCGTCGGTGACGAGTGGCGGAACTCAAGGCGTCGGCGCGTCGGCGTTCAAGAGGCCCTCGGTCTTGAAATCTTGCCATACCGCGGCCGGTATGTCGGTGTGCAGGAACGCGTGATTCTGCCGCGGCTCGGCGGGAGTTTTGGCGCCAGGGATCACCGCCGCCACTGCGGGATGCGCAAGCGGAAACTGAATCGCGGCGGCCGCTAACGGCACCTCGTGACGTTCGCAGATTGCCTGCATGCGGCTCGAGCAGTCGGCAATCTCGACCGGGGCCTCGCCGTACATGTACGTGGTAGCACCCGGATTCACCAGCCAGCCACTGGCGAACGGTGCCGCGATGATCACGCCGATGTTGCGCGCTTCGCATAGGGGCAGGACCCGTCGGAGTGCCCGTGTTTCCAGCAAGGTGTAGCCGCCCGCAACGACCAGAAAGTCGAGGTCGACGGTCGCCACCAGGCGCTCGACGAGGTCCTCGTGCGCGTCGGTGAGCCAGCTGTCGGCGTTGCGGATCTCGAGGTTGCAGCCCGCGCCGATCGCGTGAATCGCACCGCGCTCCCGCAGCGACTCCAGAGCGGCCGCGCCGCCGCCGCCGTCATGTGAGAGCTCGTTCAAGTGCGCCTCGATCTGTGCGGCGTCGTGATAGCCGTAATCGATGTCGTGGATCGTCAGGCTGTCGACGCGCGAGTGCCCCAGCCGCTGGAGCGAATCGGCATGCTGGGCGGTGATGCGTTCGTAGCTGTAGTCGAACTCCACCCGAAACCCGGTGATCGCGTCGCGCGGCGTGCGTTCTTCGCCGCCTGGAGAATACGTACGATTGGACTCGTCAGGGTCGGGCTCGGGCACCAGCGATTTGCCGACCTTGGTGTTGATGCGATAGCTCTCACGCTCGCATTTGCCGGAAAGGGCGAGGCCGAGACGCCGCTCCGAGCGGCCGAGTCCATACCACGGCGCGGTGTCGAAAAAACGCACACCGGTGTCCCAGGCGGCGTCGACCGTGGCCAGGCCCGTGACATTGTCGACCTGGGTGGCGCCGATCGTGCCGCCTCCAAAGCCCAGGGGCGTCACCTCGAGGCTGCTCTTGCCGAGTCGGCGCGGCGTATCGATGTCCATCGTCACTCCCATCTGGTTCGCGGCAACGCTACCAGCCATTGACGGCCCTGAAGCCACTGACGCCCTGGACTTGCCCGGTTGTCCCGTGTGCGCTCGACGGCCCGCTCGGAAGGGTCGTAGCCATGCCATCGCGTCGGGCGGAACCGTGCCGCAAGCGCGATGGATCGTAGCCCTTGCCGCAGGCCATGGCCTGCGGCAAGGGCTCTTTCCTCGAGCCTTGCGTGGAGGCCCTGAGCGCGGGAATCGCCTGGTCCACGATCGGCGGCACTCATCGAAGCCAGCTGCTGGATCGGCGGCGACAGCTCCGAGTGCCGCGCTCGAAGGTCAGTTGACGGGCTGGAATCCCTCGCGACGGTTGGGCTGGACCCCCGCGACCGAGATGAGCGACTCCACACAGTCGCGGAGGGACTCGTCGAAGGGGCGGAATTCGACGCCGGTGACCGCGCGGATGCGATCGTTGCGCAGGTCGGCGAGGGCCCAGATGCCGCGGAACTCGGCTTCGCGGGCCTGGTGACGCTCGGGGTGGTTGTCGAGCAGCGTGGGCGGCGCGTGGCCGATCTCGGGCAGGAGCTGGTCGATGCGGGCGGCGATGTCCTCGACGTTGCGCGTCTCGGTGGACCACGCGATGTAGCGCTCGCCGTTTTGGACCTGGACGCTCTCCAGCAGGCGGATGTGGCACTCGGCGTCGTCGCGGACGTCGACGAGCATCCAGGGCCGGTAGACGCTGGTTTGCTCATACTCGCCCAGCAGCATGGCCTCGATGCGGTGCTGCCAGGGGCCCATGTTCTTCTGGTGGGGCGAGAGGATGGGTCCGACGTTGTCTGCGGGGCAGCAGGTGATCGCGTCCCATTCACCGCTCTGCTCGGCAGCGTCGGAGAAGGCGCGCTGGGCGACGACCTTGCCCATGGAGTAGCCCATGCCGCGCTCGGGGATGCGCTTGGGATTCTGCTCGTCCGGGTAGCGGTCTTCGTAGAAGACGGGCCGGCGCTTGAACTCGTAGATGTCGACCTCGTCGACCACGGCGGCGATGCTGGAGGTGACGATCACGCGCTGCACGGTGCCCGACTCATTGACGCTCTTGATGATGTGGTCACACACGCGCCGCACGTAGTCCTGATCGTCATAGTCGCTGACGTGCGAGACGTGGCAGACGCCGTGGCAGCCCGTGAAGATCGCGTCGAAGCAACCGTCGTCGTCGAGGTCGGCGGAATGGACGGTGACGCGGCCGGAGGCGTACCCAGGCATCTGCCGGAGGAAGGTCGTGCGTTCGGGATCGTTCGCGTCGCGGACGCAGGCGCGCACGCGGTAGCCCTTGTCGAGCAGCCGCCGGACGACCCAGCCACCGATGAATCCGGCGGCGCCCGTCACGGCGATAGTGCCTCCGCGTGGAACCGGCGGCATCGACGACCTCCTCTGTTGCTCTGTTGCCACTCCCCTAGAGCCAACCGCATGCTAGTCGAAGCCCGCTTCGGGGCGCGTACGCGAGAACGACGTCTGCCCACAGCGAGTTCGATCCGGGTGCACCGCTCTTCTTCGACGACAGGCCACGTGGCATCGCCCCGATCGTCGCGGCGGGCGGTCGCACAGGGCCCAACGCCCCACTCCGGGAAGCTCGAACCGACCGGCAACCTCGATGAAATGCCACCCGTGCTGGACCGGATGCAACCCGATATCGCCTATCTCGCGAAGATCGTCGCCGCTTCCTGAGCGTGGAACGAGATGACGCTCGGCGTGGGCGCGAGCGAACGCAGACCGCCATGCGCTCGCCGCTGAGCAATTCGCCAACTACGGCTTCCTACCCTCGTATCGCGGCATGCTCGATCGTGAAGGCGTCGACGGCCCCGCCGACGTCGCCATCATCGGCGGCGAGGAAGAGGTCGAGGGCCAAATCCGTCGCATCAAGGACGCCGGCGCCAGCGAGTTCGCCGGCCAGGCCTTCGGCGACGCCGACACCATCGCCCGCACCCGCGCCTTCCTCGCCGACCTCGGCCCCGAAATTTAGCCTTGTCCCGCGTCGCGGTCCCGGTGCTCGTGCGGCGGGCATCGCCGCCGGGCGTGCGCTCGCTACGCCACCGCGAAGCGGCACCGGCATGTGCTCGACTTCCTGGACCTCGAACTAGAAGCAGGACGGCTGCTACGCGAGCGCCCAACGATCGCCGACGAGTACCGAGCGCGCTTTCGGCACCTCATGGTCGACGAGTCGCAAGACACGAATCCACTCCAGATCGAGCCCGTCCAGCCCCCTGGGGCTCGCACCGACCGACCCTCACATCGAGCCCTGAACCCTCAGTGTCTGACTCAGCCCCCTGAGCCCAGCCCTCAGCCTCACCTCAGCTCCTCCCCAAGGCGTGCTTCCCAAGCAGAGGGCCGAGAGTTCGAACCTCTTCTCCCGCTCCACTCCGATCAATTCCGGCACACGAACGGGCGCTTCCCGCCGACGCGTGCGGGGCATCCAAGGCACTCCAGGGGACTCCACGACACGGGACCAGGAGCCTGGTAGCGGGTTGGGGGATTGGTGGTTGCTCCTCGGCGTTAGAGGCAGGCAGTGGTCTCGGGGTGGAGGCTGTAGGTGTCGGTTGGCATCGAGTCGAATCCCAACACCATGCTCCGAGCTTGGCCGGGAGCCCACGTCGCATCCACGGTCGGGCCCAGTTCGATCGTCGAACTGCCGCGATTCACGTGGATTTCGAGCCGGGCGTCGCAGATCGGCTGGTTGCTGTTGTTGGTGAGTACGCCGGTGAAGGCTTGGATGGTCCGGTCATAGGCCATCGTCAAGTCGAGCCCGTTGATGCGCGCCACCGTGGCTTGGTTGATGGCGATCGCGGGCCCTGCATTTTCAACGCCTTCTCCGCCGCCCTCCGAACCACCCTCCCCGCCCTCGGCGTGGCCACCCTCGCCTCCGCCCTCGCCGCTCCCCTCTCCACCGCCGTGTCCCGGCGTGCTGTTACAGGTAAACGTCTCGATCTCCGCCGCCCATGTGCGGAACGCACCAGTGTCGGCAACCAGATGTGGGCGGTGAGCTCGACGTTGGCAGGCGGTCACGGCCGAGCGGGAGGCGAGCTTGAAGCCCCGTCGCCCATGGACTTGACCTCATGGGCAGCCACGCCTGACGGCAGGAAAGGGCAGTCGGCGAGCACGCTCCCCTCCGTGAAGCCCATCGACCGGATCGCTACTCCGAACCGACCAACCGTCGGCGCACCGTGTCGAGTTCGGCATCGCTCAGACCGTGCGCCCGGAAGAAGCCCCGCCCGCTGCCAAACTCCTCACGCACCAACCCCAGGAATTCCGCCATCCGCTCGGCGGGACACTGCCACCGTGCGGTCAGCTCCTCGCGCGACTCGTCCAAGTTCCGACCGAACTCCTGCGAGTGGGCGATCAGCCGATCGATCGCGGCATTGCTCTTCTCGTAGTCCAGCCCGATCTCCTCCGGCGGCACCCCCGCGACCTCCAGCAACAACCCGACCAGAATGCCTGTGCGATCCTTTCCTGCCGTGCAGTGGATCAACACCGGAAAGGTCGACTCCGTCAGTAGCTGCGCCGCCTCCGCATAGCGAGCGCCGCCGCTCTGCAGCCCGATGAAGTAGCGCTCCGGCGTTTGTTGCTCGCGCGCCACACCCAACAATAGATTCAGCGCCTCGACTTGCTCCGCCTTCGACCGCTCCGTGGAAACGGGAGAAATGTGGTGTCGCGTCACGTGCGCCGCAATCAGCGGCCCGCGCGACGGCGCGTCCAGCAACTCGTCCGGGTGACGCAGATCGATCACCGTCTGGATTCCCAACTCTGAGTGCGCGCGCCGCGCCGCGGGCACCGTCATCCCATCGGGTGTGCCGGATCGATACAGCCGCCCCGGCTGGATCCGGCCGCCATCCAACGTCGGTAGCCCGCCCACGTCACGCAGATTGAAGAGCCCGTCGAATTCGATGTTGGCCATGTCGGTTCTCTCTGGCGCGAGTAGCGCACCCCTGTTTCAACGATGTCCGATCAGGTCCACGCGATCAAGCGGCCAGCCGCCCTCTCGACGGCAGGGCCAGTGACGTGTCCTTTACGGACAGCAAGAAGATTTCGCGGCGGAGCGGGCTTTCCGTTACAAGGACGATCAATACTTTCTATGTGGTTCACATTTCTGACCTGGAACTGTTGGGGGACGGTGCTGAGGCGGAGATCTTCGCTTGGCCGGACGATCGCGTCGTGCGCTTGATGCGAGCGGGGATCGGCTCGCCCGCTCTGGAGCAGGTCGCGATGCGCGCCGTCGAGGGCCGGGTTGATATCCCGACGCCGGGCGAGTTGGTCACGATCGACGGGCGCCTCGGCCTGATCATGGAACGCATCGACGGTGCTGACTTCTACTCGACGTTGAGCCGGCTCCCCTGGGCCTCGTTCCACGTCTTCGCCCTGATGGGGCGCCTGCATGCACGCCTCCTGAGCACGCCGGCGCCGCCTGAACTGCCCGATCTGCACGACTATCTCCGAACACAGCTCGAGCACCCCTCCGTCCCGCCCGCCGCTCGCGTCGCCGCACTCGAAGCCCTTGACACCCTTCCCACGGCCCGCGCCGTCTGCCACGGCGATTTCCATCCGGGCAACCTCCTCTCCGACGGGACTCGGACCGTGGTCATCGACTGGTCGAACGCCACCCGTGGAAACCCGCAGGCCGATATCGCCCGGACCGACCTGCTCCTCCGTACGACCTCGAACACGGAACTGCCGCCCGCCGCGCGGTTCGTCGGCGGCGTCGGCCGCAGCCTGCTGCTGCGGGCCTATCATCGCGGTGTGCGACAGGCCGGCCTGCCAACAGACAGGGAACAAGTGCGCCGCTGGCAGATCATCCGGGCCGCCGCGCGCTTCGAGGAGCGCCGCCCTGCGGACGAGAAGGCCAGGCTCCGCGAACTCCTGCGCCGCCGGGGCGTGGAACTCTGAGTCGTGTCCACCTGCCGTTGCGAGGCGCTCGCCCACGCTTGCGCGCGGCCGAGACTGTTGTCCGGTGCGGCCACGCCGGTCGAATTTCCCCCTCTGCCCGCTTGACTGGTTCAGCCACGAAAGTCGAATTCGGGTTGGGCGGAATACCCGGTTCTCGCTACGAGCGGACTGGACTTCGCACAAGCAGGAAGCGCGCAATCGCGGTGCCCCTTGCGGACTTCCGCGCCACGCTCGACATGTCGGTCGAGCTCCTGTCGGCCGTCCTCGCCAGCGCCGCCCGACGCGATGGCATGGCTACGACCCCTCCGAGCGGGCCGTCGAGCGCACACGGGACAACCGGGCAAGTCCAAGGCGTCAGTGGCTTCAGGGCCGGCAATGGCTGGTAGCGTTGCCGCGAACCAGATGGGAGTGACGATGGACATCGATACGCCGCGCCGGCTCGGCAAGAGCAGCCTCGAGGTGACGCCGTGGGGGTGCAAAACTCCATCCGCCCCATGAACCTGGGCGAATGGCCCCCCGCGCGAGTGGGTGGCAGCCACACCTCTGCTCGGATCGCAGCGGCGGCGTGCACTCCACGCGACTCGCGGGTCCGTGCGGCAGATCGCCCGCAGTCCGCGGATCCTTGATCACCGGTCTTCCAACACCTCGGTTTCCAGTGGAAGTCTCCAGGTCGCACAACCGGCCGCGGGGGCGTGAGCGGATCCGCCGTTTCATGGGGCGGATGGAATTTTGCACCCCCACGGCATCGTCGGAGGCGAATTACCAGCCAGCCGTGCCGTCTCGGCAGCCTCTCCGGCCGAGCTATCGCTCGGCTCCCTCGGTCTCCGCCATGCCCGCGGTCGCCTCGGCGAGCAGCGCTTCGGCCCCCCGGCGCACGAGCACTTCGGCCGGCGGAGCCT
>Ga0114996_10005299_pt1 | contig 15198 bp, 18 predicted proteins | sample ArcticOcean_MG_C_4_FD_87039 | JGI IMG/M metagenome (GOLD analysis project Ga0114996, IMG submission 87039) | Marine microbial communities from western Arctic Ocean - ArcticOcean_MG_CB4_134 | ecosystem: Environmental > Aquatic > Marine > Oceanic | place: Arctic Ocean: Canada Basin | collected...
TGAGCGTACAGGGTACGGCGATCCAGCGCCCATCCTCGGAGAAGGTCGCGTCGTGCGGTGCCGCGCACACCTCGGGAGTCGCCAGAATCTCCAAGTCGTGGGTGCGCACGAATACGACACGACTGACCTCTCCGCCACCGCTCAACCAGTAGTCGGGGACTGCCGCGACCCGACCGTCCGGAGAGAGTCGCACCCTGGACGCTCCGTTGGTCGGTAGGGTCACTCGGCCCACGAGGCGCAAGCCGTCGACCTCGTACTTCCAAAGAGACGGCTCGCCGTGCGCGAGTGTGGCGTAGAAGTAGCGACCGTCGCGTGACACTTCGATGCCGTGGGGTTCGTCGCGCTCGCCGGGTCGTCGGTCGAGATTGAGCGAGTCGAGCACGCGTCCGCTGCCAGCGTGCAATACGAAGATCTGATCTGTAAAGCCTGATGTGACCAGCAGGCGACCGGAGGCTGTGTCAGAACATGATGTGAGTGCAGCGACCGCCAGCGCGGCTGCTGCCACCCGACGTGTGCCCCGGACGCTCGACATCAGCGTGGCGGCTGCAGCGCGATCAATCCTTCGTTCATGTCCGAGACCCAGACCAGGCCGTTGTGGAGCTGAGGAGCCCAGGCGCAGGTGTTTTGGCTGGGGCGATCGCAGGTGCCCAGGCCTCCGTTGTAGCGGAGTCCGACGATCTCTCGCTCCTGTCGCTCGAGCTGCCCCAGTAGATCGCCGGTTACATCAAGCGCCCGGAGGCCGTTTCCGTACCACGCCACGTAGAGTGTGCCCGTCACCTCGTCGAGCCAGTGGTTGTGCGGTGTTTGGCCCGGAACCGCATAAGTGGCGACTTCCCGGGGCTCGCGCAGGTTGCGCACGTCGACGACGTGCACGACACCGGGCGTCGCGAAGTCCTCCTCCCCGACGAACACGTAACCGGCTTCCGGCCAGTACCAAGCGTTATGGGTTTGCCCGCCGAGCGTCTCGAGTCTCGCGACTTCGACCGGGGCCTCGGGGATGCCACCCGCGATGCCATTACCGACATCCAGAATTATGAGTCCCGCGCTCCAGTGCGACAGGAAAGCGAGGCCGTCGCGCACGTAGACGTCGTGCAGAAAGCTCGACCCTGCCCAGTAGTCAGCGACGACCCGGGGCAAGCTCGGATCCGAGATGTCCAGAATACGAAGTCCGTTGCCGGTACCATCCAAGACGAGGTAGGCGTAGTTCCCTTCAACCCAGACGTTGTGAACGCCCGATTCCAGCTCCGTGGTGAAGCGACTCCTTACGGCCGGCTTGAGCGGGTTGGCTAGGTCGAGGATGGTGACGCCGTTGAGCCCATCGCTCGAACCCTCGTGAGTGATGACCGCGAGTGTGCCATCAGCCCGGACCTTGGTGTCGTTTACCGTCCTCGCGTCGATCTGCAAGGAGAAGGCTTTCTGCGGAGAAGACGGGTCGGCAACGTCCCAAACATTGAGTGTGTTTCCGACGTTGAGGGTGCCTTCGATCGAGCGGCCGCCCCACGTACCGGCGTAGGCCACGGTCTCATGAAGCCAGAGGTCGGACGTGTAGCGGTTGGACTCCTGGGCACGCCCCACGATCTCGAACGAGCCGGTGATCCCGCGTTCGCTCACGTCGAGCCGAAGTGTATCTGCCAGAAGGCCGGTGCTCGCAACGAGCGAGACACTCCCCGTCTTGTAGGAGACGAACTGACCGCTCGCACCCAGGTACCCGGCGTCGGACGGCTCCAGGCTCCATGAGATCTGCACTCCCTGCAGCACAGTTCCGTTCGCGTTTTGTGTCTCCACCGGCAGTGCGACCACGTCACCTACGCGAGCCGCCGTCTGAGTGGAGAGAATCTGGATACTGACGACGGTGCTGTCGGGATCGTCGAGGACCAAGAAGCGCACCGCCGTCTGGGCGCTGGCCTCCTGCCCACCACGAGCGGTAATTGCGGCGTCATACTCGCCTGGAATCAGCGATCCTTGCACCGAGAGTGAGACGCTGATCACACGGGCGTCTCCCGCGTTCAGTGTGGGGATCTCCTGGGGGTCGGTCACTAGATGTGATCCGGGAACCGTGGCGCCGCCGGCATCGCGAATGCCCGAAACAAGTAGTTCGACGGGGCCGACGGACTGACCGCCCGTATTTCTGACTTCCACCTGGCCCTCTCGAAGGGTACCCAGGTCGAGCACAGGTTCGGAGAATTCGAGGTGCGGTGGCGTGTCAGGCTCGGCCGTATTTGAGCACGAAGCCAGTAGCGCCATCGTGACGGCGGCAAGCAAGCAGATGTGAAGTCGTTGCGCGAGCACCCGAGACTGACCTCTGGAGAGGGACATCAAAGCGGAACTGCTTCGGTACACCGCTGAATCAATAAGTGCGAGTCGCGGCGAGCTTGCAGGGCGCGTCTGAAGGTTCAACACCCTGCACGCCTTGTCTACCTTACGGCGTTGGATCGGCTGTGACGCGCGCGCAAGAGGTTCGATTGCCAAAAAGGACGAACGAGGGAGTTTGGGGGGCGCATGTCTATGTGCTGATTCTCGTCGCGCTCGCGTTCTCCGCCTGCGGTGGGAGTGTCCCGCTTCCGGAGCCGGGAACCTCGTTCGGACTGCCGCCCGATATGCGCGGGACACGAGTGATGGTATTGCCCGTACAGCAGGTGCTCGGCGTGCAAGGAGATCCGGATGCGGAGCTCGCGTTCGGACTTGGCGATCGTACCCGGGAAGTAGCGTGGGTGCTCTCCCAAGAGGTGGACGATGCCCTTGCCCGCTCGCCGAGCGTCGATACGACTACACGTGTTCTCTCCGTAGGACATTTCCTACGGTCAGAAGTGCAGAGAATTGGAGATCCGCTCTTCGGAGAATTCCGTCGGATGGCGGCGCTCGTGAACGCCGATGGCGTGCTCTTGCCGGTGCAGGCCTCGCTCGTTGCAGATGCCGCAGGAGGTGCGAAAGTCCAGCTGGCAGTGGCGATCATCCAGGTTCGCACTGGGCGAGTGGCCTGGTTTGGTATCGTGGAGGGCGGTGCGTTCCCCGCTGGTGATCCGCGAGGTCTGGCCTCTGCGGTCGACGTTTTGGCTCGGACGTTGCTGTGGTATGCGGATGGGTGACGATGGGACAGCGCACGGGAAAGTGAAATATGACCGAGACGAACATGAAGGTTGGAATGTTTAGGACGATACTTACGGTGGTGGCGCTGGCGTGCGTCGGCTGTCAGGAGCCGGGAGAGCTCGCTGTGCCGCGTGCTTCGGAGGTGGAGGACTACTACACGTACGATGGACGGCTGAGCGCGGAGGTGACCGGGAACGTCGCCACGATTTCGGTCGCACAGGACCCTCAATTGTTACGTCGTGGTGGCGTGCTGTGGGCGAAGGTAGGACCGTACGTGTTCGTCTTCTCGGAAGAGACGCACCAGCTGTTCCTGGACTATCCCGGGTTGGCGGGCGTACGTGTCGTCACCAGCGTGGGAGGCGCGCAGGTAGCGAGCGCGCTGCTCGAGAGGGAGACGCTCAGCGACGTGTTGTGGCGTAGATCTCTGAACATTGCGGGTAAGGCGCGTCGTGACGGCACCGAGCGCGTTACCCTCTTGCAGGACCTCGTGCGTTGGGGTGAGGACCACACTGAGTACGAATACAACCCCAGGTACACACGCCGCCGCTGAACCGGGCCTTTCTGGTCTAGGCAGTGGGCGCTAATCGATAGAGAGCGATGTCTAGGACCATTACCGTGATCCCCGGAGATGGGATCGGACCCGAAGTTACTGATGCGACCCTCAAGGTGCTCGACGCCGCGGGTGCGGACCTCGAGTACGACATGCAGCAGGCCGGCCTCATTGCGCTCCAGGAGCAGCGTAACCCGCTGCCGAAGGGCACGATGGACTCTGCTGAAAAGCACCGAGTCATGCTCAAGGGTCCGCTCACGACTCCTTCGGGCACCGGGTTCCGCTCCATCAACGTCGAGCTGCGGAAGGCGTTCGACCTCTACGCCAACGTGCGCCCGGTGCGTACGCTCGTGCCTGGCGGGCGCTACGAGGACATCGACCTCGTGCTCATTCGTGAAAACACGGAAGGCCTCTACGTAGGGGTCGAGCACTACATCGGTATGCACGGTGACCCGAAGGCCGCCGCTGAGTCCGTGATGATCATCACGCGCTTCGGGGCCGAGCGCATCTGTCGCTACGCTTTAGAGTACGCTCGTGCCAATGGTCGAAAAAAGGTCACCTTGGCGCACAAGGCCAACATCCTGAAGTACACGCAGGGACTGTTCTTAGAGGTGGGGGAGGAGGTCGCGAAGGAGTATCCGGACATCGAGTGGGAGGACCGGATCATCGACGCGACGGCGATGATGCTCGTGCTCGATCCGTACCGCTTCGATGTTCTCGTGATGGAGAACATGTTCGGGGACATCCTCTCCGATCTGATGGCCGGCCTCATAGGTGGGCTCGGCTTCGCGCCGGCTGGGAACATCGGGGAGGACGCAGCCATGTTCGAGGCCGTGCACGGCTCAGCGCCCGATATTGCGGGTCAGGGTATCGCGAATCCGACGGGACTGCTCAGGTCTGCGTGCCTGCTGCTGGACCACGTCGAGCAACCGGAGGTCGCCACTAGGATCAGAGAAGCGATGGACACCGTCATCCTCGCCAATGAGAGTCGAACGGTCGACATGGGTGGTACTGCCTCCACGGTCGAGTACACCGAAGCCCTCGTGCGCGCGCTGGCCTGATCGTCTCGTGACGAAAGACCGCCCCGACCTCCCCGACCGGAGTGACCATGCGGACGAGGTTGCCTGCGTTCGATGCCTCGAGGTGCAGGACCAGATGTTTTTGGACCGGATGCTCTGGTGTGACCATTGCTGCGCGCTCGCGAAGAACCGGGCTGGCTGGTGGGGCTGGCTTGGTGGATGGATCTTCGGTCTGGGCCTCGCTGCCTACATCTGGCTGTTTATCCGGCCGACTAGCCTCGTGATCGGCGGTTGGTTCGGAACGGTCGCGATGGGTATCTGGCTTGGAGCTAAGGCCTGCCGCGAAATCGCCTATGGCGTGATTCGCTTCCAGAATGTGCGGGCTGTGGAGACGACCGACCCGTGACCCGTCCCATTTCTGCCTGTCGGGGTTATTTTATCGTCTCCGAACATCGGATTCGGAACACGCACCCGACAAGCACGGAAATAGCCTGATGGCCCGGTTCGAAGGCATCGACTTCTACGACCTAGACTCCCTCTTCAGCGAAGAGGAGCGCATGATTCGCGACACGGTCCGTTCGTTCGTCGACGACCGAGTCATGCCCGTCATCGGTGACGCGTACATCAATCGCAAGTTCCCGAGGGAGCTCATCCCAGAGCTCGGGGAACTCGGTGTGTTTGGTGCCAACCTGCCGGAGAAGTACGGGTGTTCCGAGCTGAACAACGTCGCGTACGGGCTCATCATGCAGGAGCTCGAGCGCGGCGACTCCGGCGTCCGGTCCTTCGTATCGGTGCAGGGTGCGCTCGTCATGTATCCGATCTTCGCGTTCGGTAGTGAAGAGCAGCGCACCGAGTGGCTGCCCAAGCTCGCTACGGGTGAGGCGATCGGTTGCTTCGGCCTGACCGAGCCCGACTACGGGTCGGATCCGGCTGGCATGATCACGACCGCCAAGAAGACCGCAGACGGCTGGCTGTTGAACGGAGCCAAGATGTGGATCACCAACGGCTCGGTCGCGGACGTCGCGGTTGTCTGGGCACAGACCGGCGAGATCGGGGACGTGAAGGGCATTCGCGGCTTCGTGGTTCCCAAGGACACACCCGGGTTCAGCGCGCGCGACCAGAAGGGAAAACTCTCGCTGCTCGCGAGCGATACGAGCGAACTCGTGTTCCAGGACGTCGAGCTACCCGATAGCGCTCTGATGCCCGAGAGCACGCAGGGCCTGAAGCATCCGCTCATGTGCCTGACGCAGGCGCGTTATGGCATTTCGTGGGGTGCGGTCGGCGCCGCGATGGCGTGCTTCGACGAAGCGCTTCAGTATTCCAAGGAGCGTGTCATGTTCGGCGGGCCGATCGGCGGCAAGCAGATCCAACAGGTGCGGCTCGCGGATATGCTACAGAGCATCACCACTGGGCAGTTGCTCACGTACCGGCTCGGCCGCATGAAAGACGAAGGCACCATGACGCCGCAGCAGGTATCGCTCGCCAAGCGTGCGAACTGCGACATGGCGACTGACGTGGCTCGGGAAGCCCGCCGCCTGTTGGGAGCGAACGGCATCCTCGTCGAGTACCACTCGATGCGGCACATGGCCAACCTCGAGTCGGTTTATACCTACGAGGGCACGCACGACATCCACTCGCTGATCCTTGGCCAGAAACTGACCGGGCTCAACGCCTTCTAGGTTGTGAGACTCCCTCTGCGTGAGGCTCAGCGCCTCCGCGGCGTAGTACCGTCCCCCAGCTTCACGACTCTCCGGGCCTGCATGTCGTACCCATCACCCGGCGCTAGTACGAAGTAGGGCTTCTGCCAGGGCTGGTACGTTCGCGTGTTGTCGTGCACAGCGACCTTCCACTTGCCCATCACCTCGAACGTGTCGCCGGTGACGATGATCGCCGTGCCCTCCGAGAGCCCAAGGCCGAGCAGATGCGGCTGTTGCTCGATGACCGGGATGATGTCGTCCCAGCGCATGCGCGCGTTGATGTGCTGATCGATCGCCACCTTACGCAGGAACTCGAAGCCGAGCTGGTGATTCTTCTCGTCGGTCATGACGATCTGCGAGCCTTCGGTCGCGCCGCGCACGAGGTACTCACCTTGGATGGTCGCGCCCGCTGAGCTCCCGCCGATCACGCCTCCGCGCTCGAGAACCGAGTGGAAGAGGTCGTACGTGCGAGTGCCCGCATACGAGTCGACGATGTTCCACTGACGGCCGCCGTTGAACCAGACTGCTGTCGCCTGCTCGAGATCAGCGCTGAAGGCCTCGGTGTCGGCGAGCTTCGCATCGTGCGTATGCAGCATCGATACGTTCGTGACGCCGCGCTCCCTCCACCCACTCAGGACCTGCTCCTCGTCGAAGACTCGCAGGTTGCCCTCTTGGTCGTAGTTGCCACCTGCGGTCGGCACGACGACGAAGCGGCCCTCTTCGGCGCCGCCTCCCAGCTCAATGAACTTCTCCATGATGCCCGTGCCGGCCATTGCGCCGCCACCGACGATCACGAGTGTGCCGTTCGCTGGTCCGTACTCGGGGGCCTGCTGCGCGGAGATTGGGGCTGACAAAGCGATCGTGAGCGTCAGCACCATCAGCACAAAGGGGAGGGCAAATCTGGTTCGCATGTTCATAGCTGTTCCCTATTCGTCAATGCCTGGAGGCGCTCACGTTGAGCGCACGCTCGGCCGCCTGCACGTCCACGAGCGAGCGGGTGAAGCTACCGCCCGAGATTGTGGCGAGCCATGGGAACACGGCCTTTACCCTGAGGCAGAGGCGTCTCAGTAGCTCGGAAGACTCGCACATCCGAGTACTTCCGAGCAGATTTCTGAGTCTCGTGCCCGAGCTGGAGATCGTGCCCTGTTTCCGGGGGACCGACAAGAGCCGGATCGCGGATCGCCTGGAGATCCATTCGATTCCACTACGAGCGGTTGAAGAGGCCATCGGCTTCGTTCAGAAGCATGATTGGCAGTGGTCCACAGGATCCGAAGCGCAAGTATTATCGGGCTGAATGAAGGATAGGTTGTGCAAGGGCCCTATCGAGGCGGGGCTGGGGGACGCTCTCCCCGCTACAGCCGGCTAGTGGAAGAATAGGTAAGCGATGAAGATGCCCGCCACGATCGCGGTGGCGTCCGCGATGAGTCCGCAAGCCACAGCGTGTCGCGTCTTCCGCACGGATACTGATCCGAAGTACAGCGCGATGATGTAGAACGTCGTGTCGGTGGAGCCCTGGAACGTGCTGGTGAGCCGGCCGATGAAGGAGTCCGCTCCGTGCGTCTGCATGGCGTCCACCATCATGCCGCGTGCGCCGCTTCCGCTGAGCGGTTTCATAAAAGCGGTCGGAAGTGCCTCGATGAAGTCGGTGTTCAAGCCGACGAACGCGAAGGCAGCCCCGATGCCCGTGACCAGAATGTCCATGGCGCCGGAGGCTCGGAACACGCCGATGGCGACGAGGATAGCGACGAGGTAAGGGATGATCTTGATGACGACCGGAAAGCCTTCCTTCGCTCCCTCGATGAACGCCTCGTAGACGTTCACCCTGCGGATCGCAGCCATCAGGATGAAGAGCGTGATGATGCCAAAGAGCAGGACGTTCGCCACAACCGTCGATACCAGCTCGACCTGCTCAGGGGGCAGGCTGGAGAAGTAATAGATGATCGCCGCGATCGTCGCCGTGAGGCCGCCCAGGTACGCTATCACCACCCGGTCGAACAGGTTGATGCGCTGCACGACCGCGACCGAAATCAGTCCCGCCATCGTGGAGAAGAACGTGGTCAGGAGGATGGGCAGGAAGATGTCCGACGGATTGGCGGCGCCCATTTGCGCGCGGTAGACCATGACGCTGATGGGGATCAGCGTCAGCCCCGACGTGTTGAGCACGAGGAACATGATCTGTGCGTTGGACGCAGTGTCCTTCACCGGATTCAGCTCCTGGAGTTCCTGCATCGCCTTGAGGCCCAGTGGTGTCGCCGCGTTATCCAGGCCCAGCATATTCGCGGCGAAATTCATGATCATCGAGCCGTGAACCGGATGGTCCTTCGGAATCTCCGGGAAGATCCGGTGGAAGAACGGGCGTACAAGTTTGGAGAGGCCTGCAATGACCCCACCCTTTTCGCCGACGCGCATCAAGCCCAGCCAGAGCGTGAGCACGCCGGTGAGGCCCAAGGAGATCTCGAATGCGACCTCGGCCATGTCGAACGTGCTCGTGACCATGGCGGTGAAGATCTCGGTGTCGTGGAAGACCACCAGCTTCACCCCCGCGACCACGAAGGCGGTCAGGAAGAAGCCGATCCAGATGACGTTGAGAACCATGGAGACGCCCCGCCGCTACGACTGAGTCGGTCGAGTGAGTAGATCGACGAGCACCGGCACCTGTTCGCGGACTGCCTCGTCCGGGGTGATGAGCCCGAACTCGTACGTCACTACCGGCAGCTCCTGTTCCGCGGCCCACGTGCCGAAAGATCCGGGAGTCGGATAACCGACGTCCGGTACCAGGGGCAGGCCGCTACGCTCGGAGATCCATCGTCCGAGCTCGCTGTCATTCGGGTCGTCGATACAGGCGAGAGGTGCGTGCATCGCGACGACCGCTTCTGGCTTCAACTCCTGGATGAGGTGAATCAGCGCTTGGGTCTCCGGCTCAGAGCCCGCGGAGTCACCCGGACTCAGCGCGACATCTCTAGGGCCATCGAGCGTGTAGCGGTGTAGCACCGGATCGCTTCGCCAGTCGGTGGTGGGGAAGTTCCGGTTCAGGTCCACGCCGCGTGCGTTGCCACGCGTGCCACGGACGAGCCCGTCGGGGTTGGCTGCGAGCACCACCGCACAGTGTGGCGACGGCTCGGAGAGGTGTCGCAGTGCCTTGGAAAGCGCGCTCGTTGTCTCCGCTTCTTCCCCGTGGATCGCGGCGAAGATCAGAAGCCGGCAAGGTCCAGCGCAGCGCCAAACCTCGAGTGTGCTGCCCAGGTGAGATCTGCCGTACGCGTCTGGCTCCCAGGGGATGGTGCCGTGTTCCTGTCGCGGGCGGAGACTCAAAAATGATCCCTGTTGGTATTGATGACGAAGCGTTGGTAGATGTCTTCCAGATGTTCGAGCACTGTGGCCTTCAGTTCTAGCTCGGATGCCGAGATGCTCGCACGGAGAATATCGATGGTGAGCCCCTTTTCGCACGGGGTGGCCACGGGTGCATGACTGAGGTGCCAGCGTTCGGGCGCCACTCCATGCCGATCTTCGTCGTAGGGGCGGAAGAAACCGTAGGCGGTTCCGCTGGCGATCCGCTCATCGAGCCACTCATGTAGCGGCGCGAACATTCCGCCGGCCTCGACCTCTTCCGGGATCAGCTCAATCTCATAGTCACCGGGCCGAGCATGTTCGTCGTAGACGTCGATGTCCGTTCCCCAGTGGTGTCGTGAGGCGCCGGGCAGCGCGGACCAACGCAGGATCGCGTATACGAGCTCGCGTTCATTCAGGTGCTCGATCTCCAGGGGCGCCGCATCGGAATCCAGCACGGCGAGTTCGCCGGTGGCCTTCCGGTTCCAGATGGAGGTCTGGCGGTCGAGGCCCCGGAATCCGCTTAAGACGCGAAGGTCGAAGCCGGCGGCCCGGGCGTCGTCGTGCAGAGACTGGAACGGCTCTACGACGTCCCGGTGCACGTAGGCGCCGAGCCGCTCGGCGTCGGAGGCCGAGCAGAGGTGGCTCTCGCTCTGGCCGATGAGCCACGCGGGGTTAAGCCCCCTCACCTTCCTCGTCCTTCTTAATCGTCACGAAGTTGATACTCTGGAGGCGCGTGGCCTTCTCCTTGGACCGCTTCATGAGCGCGTTGATCATGAATAGCGTCATGCCAACAAAAACGGCGATGAGCGGGAGATTCCAGGTCGTCTTACCGACGGCGAACGATGCGACGATGGTCTTGAGCGTGTCCGGCATCTGTTTGAGCCCCGGCTCGCCGCCGTAGAACTCGATCGCGTAGGTAATCGTGTCATAGGGGACCATCGCACGGTACTTGATCCAGGCGAGGCCGAGTACCGGCGTCTGGAGCCGCTCGGCCCAACCCCACGCGTCCCGGCCGTCGATCGTCAGCGTCTCCAGGTTCTCGACGGTGACGTCCTCGCCGGCTGCTACGACCGATGCCTCCCATGCCGAGTAGGCGTCTTCCTCCGTCAGTACGCCCGCGTGGCTGTTGATGTAGATGCCGCTGAAGAATCCGGCTGACGTCTCGACCCACGCGTCGTGCGATGTGATCTCCAGGTCGGGCAACATGCGCCGCTCCTGGTACGCTTCCGGCTGCATGAAGAACGCCGGCGGAGGGGACTGGATCTGGGGCCCTTCGAAGTTGGGGACTTCGCAGGCGGCAGAACCGAGTAGCAGAGCAAGTGCAGTGAAGCGCTTAGGCGCGAACGTTCTCGGCGTGGGTACCGTGTGGCGCATCGTGTTCCTCCTGTGGTCTTAGGAGAAGATAGTTGGCTGATATGGCGTGTAGCGAGTCCCTTTTGAGCTTCGGGTTCAGACGGGGAGCACTGTAGCGGGCTCTGTGCGGAATGGGTTGATGACGATCATCGCTTCTACATCTTGTCTGTGCTGCAGGTCCTCCGTGAGCACGTGGGTGCATCCGGCCTGAGAAGCGGCCCCGATGATGAGTGAATCCCACCATGAGAAGCCATAACGATCCTGGATCGCCCAGGCATGGTCGATCACCGGCAGCTCGATGGGTATGGGCCGCCAACTGATGAGGGAAGCGACATCCCCCCGGGCGTCTGACACATCCCGCGGCGGGTCGAGCTTCCGGGTCACGGTTACGTAGTACTCTTGCAGAACCTGATAGCTGAGCCGCCCCGATCTCGTTTGCCAAAGCGTGCCCATCCACTCGAGTGCGCGCAGATTTCGTTCCGGTTCGGTCAGGTCCCTCGCGTATACGAGCACGTTCGTATCAACGAAGACGATCGCGCTCATGCAGCTCCTCACGAGAGGGAAGGGGCTCCGAGTTCTTTCGATGGAGACCGGCCGTCTGGCCGAGATACTTGTCCATCGCCTGCTGATAGGAGGCCTGCCCCTGCATCTCGCGCTGAAGGATGTCCCCGAGCAAACGCGAGACGCTGGTATCGCCTTTGGCTGCCTCGATCCGCGCCCATCGAGCCGTCTCGGGCTCTAGTGTTACCGTCACATTCTTGAGCTTTCTCATACACGAGACTCGTGTAACACGAGAAGTGTGTCAAGTCTGGCGGGCGCATCGTCCAACTGCGGAATCCCTAGTCAAATCGCACGAACTCGCCGTCGAGCGCCTGTATCCATTCGCGTGAGAGCCCTGCATCGAGGGCGTTGCGTGGCCAGAGCTCGAGGGAAGCAGACACCTGCTCGATGATGGCCCGTCCGCCCCGCGGCACATCGAATCGAGCGCCGACTTCGAGTAGATCGTCGCGAGTGAAACCGATGTGCTTCCCGTTGGCCGACATCTGATGTTGGCGCGTCCAGGGGCTGTGCGCGGCATACGTGACATCGTAAGCAGGAGCGAGTCGCCACTGGCCCTCACGGTCCATGAGGAACGAGAAGTTTTTCACGTGGTCGTCGCGATTCAGCGTGGCGAACGCGAACACCATGCGCCGAAAGGCCTCGTTCACGGCGGGTTGTCCGAGATGGAGTTGGCGGACCGTACGGAAGTAGTCCTCGTACGAGAGGGCGAACTGTTCGTTGAAGTCGACGTGTAGCATCCCGCCAAGGGTGTGCATGTGCAGCTTGCCCTCGGCCGGCCGGTCGAAGCGGCGCGTCATGAAGTGCCCCAGTCCGCGCTCTTCGACCAGGTGCGTTTCCATCATATCGATGCCGGCCGCCCGGGCCATAATCGAATACACGTACTCTGTGCGGCCGTATGGGAGGGACTCATGGGCGATGTCGGCGGTCGTGCCACCTGCGTCGCGTTGTACCCCATCGAACTTGATGATCCAGGGCTCGTCATCGTCGTCCGGTTGAGCGAAGCCAGAGCACATCACCTGAGTTTTGCGATTCCATAACAGAAGTGCCTTGGCGCGCGCTCCACCGGCGCTGCCACCGACGAGCATGATGTCTGGGATCGCCGCTTCCATGTCACCCTCGACGAGGCTACGCGCCTGACTCACGAGCGATGCTATTTCAAATGCCTCGGCCACCGGGCTATGCGATGTCGGATCTTTCGGCTCGAACTCGAGCGCGCCCATCGCGCGCGAACCCATATAAAGAAGCCGCTGTACGGGGCTCAGTTCTGCCCCCCCCCGGCCCCGCTCTTGGAAGTGGCGCCGGGCGATGCGATTTCCGAAATCATCGGGCAGTGAATCTGCGAGTAACCCGGGAAGGCCGTCGAACGCTTCTTTGCGTGCGAGCTCCGGAAAGTTCACCGGGCCGATCCGGGAAAGCGGCAAACGAAGCGGTGAGACCTCGAGACCACTACGGCGGAACTGCTCATCGTATTCGAACGTGATGCTACCCATGGAGTCTTCGACGACGGCGCCGAGGCGCTGACCCCAGAGGTTGACCACCGCCAAGTCGGGCTCGTGTCTGCGCTCAGTCATGGCCGCGTCGTGCTCTTTGGCGGCCGATCCCGCGTTGGTCCGCCACCTGAATTGGCGAGATCAGTGGCTCCGGCAGGAAGCAATCCATGGCCTCCATGCGGCCGAGCGCGCGTAGGATCTTCACGAGCGTGGCCAGCCGGGTATTCTCACCCGCCTCGGTGCGCTTGATCGTTGCCGCCCCCACGCCGGCTGCTGCAGCAAGCTCGGCCTGCGTCACGTTTTGCTGCAGCCGAAAGCTCCGCAACCGCGCGCCGACCTCCCGCAACACCTCGTCGGTCGTATCTGTAGCTCGTATGTGATGCATAAATGTCTTTTAGAGCACTTAACAGATTAAATATGATATGTCCTGGCTGGGCGTGCAAGGAAGACAGCCACCCGGCAGCCACGCAGTGCAGTTGACCTGCCCACGTGCGCTTGTCGACGCGAGGCCCCATTCTCTGCATCACTGGCCACTGATCACCGGAGAAGGACCCATGCGCCGTTTCGTCGCCGCCACTCCTGCAGTTATCACCGCTCTTGTCGCCCTTGGCACGCTCGGGCTCAGCCACCCACTCAGCGCCCAGAACATGGACGCCGTCCAGATCATTACTCAGTCACTCGGCGGCGGCATCTACATGCTCACGGGGCAGGGTGGCAACATCGGACTGTCGGTCGGCGACGACGGGGTCTTCATCATCGACGACCAGTTCGCACCGCTCACCGACAAGATCCTCGCCGCGATCGCCGACATCACCTCCGAGTCCGTGCGCTTCGTCTTCAATACGCACTGGCACGGAGACCACACGGGTGGCAACGAGAACCTAGGGCGGACCGGTGCCTTGATCGTGGCGCATGAGAACGTGCGCCAGCGGCTGAGCATGGATCAGGTGCTGGAGCGCATCGGGAGACCCGCCGCCGAGAGCCCCGCCGTTGCCGAGGGAGCCTGGCCCGTGGTCACGTTCACTGAAGACATCACCTTCCACCTGAACGAGGACGAGCTGCACGCCTTCCACGTCGCGAACGCGCACACGGACGGCGACGCCATCGTTCACTTCAGGCGCGCCAACGTCGTACACATGGGCGACACCTTCTTCCGCGATCGCTTCCCGTTCATCGACACCGCAACCGGGGGATCGATCGACGGCATCATCGCCGCGGCCGGCACCGCGCTCGCGCTCATGGACGCGGAGACCCAAGTCATTCCCGGGCACGGCGCACTTTCGAATCGCGAGAACCTGCGTGAGTACCGTGATGCGCTGAAGACGATGCGCGATGCCGTCGCGGCTCTCATGGAGCGCGGCCGTTCGCTCCAGCAGATCATCCAAGCGCGCCCCATCCGCGTGCAGGCTGAGGCGTGGGGTCAGGACGAGGCAGCAGAGGCGTCGTTCGTAGAGACCATCCACCACGGGCTCGGTAGCCAGTAGTGTCTCGAATTTTGGTCGATGGGGACTCGTGTCCGGTCAAGGAAGAGACGTATAAGGTGGCCAAGCGGTACAGCCTGGATGTCGTGCTCGTGTCTGCGCAGTGGCTGCGCGTTCCGCCGGAGCCGTGGCTGAGCCTCGAGGTGGTCAAGGACGGGGGGCAACTGGATGCGGCCGATGATCGGATCGTAGAGATCGCGGAGCCTGGGGACGTCGTCGTCACAGACGATATCCTGCTGGCGGGTCGCTGCCTCGAGGAGGGAACGCAGGTCCTGAGTCCTCGGGGAAGGCTCTTTACTGAGGAGTCCATCGGGGAGGCTGTCGCGACTCGTGAGCTGATGGCTGGGTTGAGGGAGTCGGGGGAGGTTACGGGTGGGCCGGCGCGGTATGGGAAGAAGGACCGCTCGAAGTTTTTGCAGGAGCTGGACGGGGCAGTGAACAGGATGCTGAGGAAGGCTGGGAGAGGTTGACCAGTGGGCGTCGGTGGGTAGCTTTCTCGGCTCCTGATCGACTTGTTTCGGTCGGGTATGCCCTGCTAGCTCAACTGGCTAGAGCAACTGACTCTTAATCAGTAGGTTCGGGGTTCGAGTCCCTGGCGGGGCACTCAGGCAAGTTGAAGCCCCACAAGCA
>Ga0114996_10005300_pt1 | contig 15197 bp, 11 predicted proteins | sample ArcticOcean_MG_C_4_FD_87039 | JGI IMG/M metagenome (GOLD analysis project Ga0114996, IMG submission 87039) | Marine microbial communities from western Arctic Ocean - ArcticOcean_MG_CB4_134 | ecosystem: Environmental > Aquatic > Marine > Oceanic | place: Arctic Ocean: Canada Basin | collected...
AATACGGCTCCATCTGTGGGGCAATTCTTAAAAGCAACGGGAACTTCTGTTTTGGATTGGTCTAGTGGTACTGGAGTAAATTTGTCTGATGTTGTCGATGATACAACTCCTCAACTTGGTGGTAATTTAGATGTCAACAGTAAAGAAATTACAGGTACTACAATAGTTCTTACAGGAAATACAGTTGTAAATGAGGGAGGAGCTGATTATGATTTAAGAATAGAAGGCGATTCCGATACCAATTTATTTGTAGCTGATGGGGGAGATGATTCTATTAGTATAGGATCTGCCGCTGCCGGTGCTAAATTTGCCGTAACACAAAATTCAACATATGCAAATGCTGGTGTACTTTTTGATTTTGATGATATTGATGAAACACCATGGACTATTGACGCTGAACAAACAACAGCTACAATTCTCGACTGGAACGCCGATCCACTTACTACTGGTAAAGGTATTAATATATCTGCCGATGGATTGACTACTGGTAGTGTATTATATATTGACTCTGATTCTTCCTCTACAAGTCAAAGAAGTATTGCAACTATTATAAACAATGGCGCATTGGCTGTAGGAGCGACAGCTCTTACACTTCAAGCAGATGCGGGGCGGGGATTATATATTGATAGTAATCTTGCCGCTGGTGGATATTCTATTGAAATAGATGCAGAAAACACTACAACTAATGTTGCATTCATAGATGCCACAACCCTTACTACGGGCACCGCATTAGAAGTTATTGGAACAGCAACTACTACAGGTACATTATTAGATTTAAATGATACTTCCACTAATACCGGTACTAGAAATGTAGCAAAAATATCTGTTAATGCTGTTGAGGCTACAGGAGCGACAGCTCTTACACTTCAAGCAGATGCTGGACGGGGACTTTTTGTCGATAGTAATCTCGCTGCTGGTGGATATTCTATTGAAATAGATGCAGAAAATACTACTACTAATGTTGTATATTTTGATACATCAACTTTAACTACTGGTACGGCTCAATATATATTTGGTAACGCACTTACTTCCGGAAAACTCATCTCCGCAAATGATAATTCAAGTTCCGCAACTGCTAGAGTTGTGGCAGATATTAATCAAAGTCACGCATCAGCTTTAGGGGCAACAGCATTTCAAGTACAATCAATAGGTGGTACGACAGGAATTAGTTTAGATAAAAATTTTACAGATGTTGGCGCCAATACTGTTAAAGGCATGTTTATTGATTTTGATCAATCAGCCGCTTCTGGAACAGCCGTTATTAATAATATTGGATTAGACTTAGAAGTAAATGGAGCCGGCGATGGAACAGTTACAACAACGGGTGTAGATATAGATGTTGTAGGAACAACTGGTGGCACTAGTAAAACAATAGGATTAGATGTTACAGCGGGCAGTGGTGATACTAATTACGCAATTCTTGCAAGTGGAGGTAATACAGGATTTGGTGTGACTGATCCAGATCATGTTGTAGAAATATTTGGTACAGGTGGTCAATTAAAAGTCTCATATGATGCTTCAAATTATGGTACTATGAATGTAAGTAGCGCGGGGGATGTTACAATAGAAGCTTCTGGTGATGATATTGTTCTAGATGCAAATGTTGCCATTAATGATAGATTATCTCATAATGGTGATACTGATACATTTTTAGCATTTGCAGCAGATTCGGTAAACATTCAAGCCGGTGGCATTGATATGATGACTTTTTCTGAAGGGAGTTCTGATTACATTTATATGCGAAATGCAAATGTGGGTATTGGAGTAACCGATCCAGATGCCGCATTAGAAATTCTTGATACAGGAACACAATTAAAATTATCATATGATGGTTCAAATTATGCAACATTTGCTATCAGTTCAGGCGGTGATCTTACGATTGATGCTTCGGGTGGAGATATCAGCCTTTCAGATTCACTTACATCTACTGGAACAACAACTTTAAATGGAACTGTCTCTTGTGGAAATAATTTTTCAGTTGTTAATTCTACAGCCGCTTCAGCTAGTGTTACAGTAGGGGCTAGTGGAACTGGGCATGATGTAGTTTTTTATGGTGATACTACAGGCGAATATCTACATTGGGATGAAAGCGCTGATATGTTAAAAGTGAATGGTCATGCCATAATGGTTGGTGCCGGAAATCCTGCAATTGGAGATGGAGATAGAGTTATTATTATGAAAGAAGGAGTAGCTCCATCAACGCAACCTGCCGACCAAGCATATATGTATGCAGCAAATGATTCGGGGACAGCTGAGATGTATGTAATGGATGCAGGTGGAACTGCAACAAAGATATCTCCTCACAACACAGAGGGGGAGTGGGAATTTTATTCTGTCAATAAAAAGACAAATAAAAAGGTGAGAATAAATATGGAAAAAATGATACGTAAATTAGAGGAATTTACGGGAGAATCGTTTATAGAAGATGAATAGGACCCTTGACAAATTACATTAATGGTGTTATAATATTAAATTATTAACTTATTATAGGAGTATGTGAAATGAAAAATGAAATCGTTATAATAGAACGAGATAGACTTGTAACAGATCAAAATACACTTCAAGAGAGAATGATTGAGGTTAATCAAGCTCTTTCTCAGCTTACTACTGAAAAAGAACTTTTGGAAACTAATCTTAAAGTTTTGACTGGAGCCATCCAAACTTGTAATTTTTTATTGCAAGCAGAAGAAAAAGGTGAGGTAAAAGAGTCGGAAGAAGTAGTGGAAATCTCTAAGGATAAAGAGAAAAAAACAACAGAAAAGAAGTAGTATTAAATGCGCTTCGATACTGAAAATCTGACAGTAAATAATTTTTACATATATGCTGCTAAAGCATATGAAAATTTGCAGTGTATAGATGAAACTGAATTTAATGATGATTTAAAAAGGATTAAATATCTTAAACGTTTATTTAATCGATATGCACAATTTGATGACTTAAAAGAACGCCTAATTCTGAACCATATTATAATTTTTTATAATGTCTTTGAACATACAGCGGCTACTAAATTACTTTTCTTTCAGATAGATAAAAAGTACTGGTCTTATCTAAAAACGTTCCTTATTTTTCTAGGCTATATGCCAGATATAGTAAGAAATGTACGAGAGATGAATATCATTAGTAGTAATATTTCTATAGACACAAATATAGCAGAAAAACTTAGGAAGATTTAATGGCAAGTATTATCGGATCAGTTGGTAACGTATATTTTGTATACCAATTCATCAAAAAATTAATTACTCCTTTTCACAAAACACCAGCATTCAAGTTAGGTGTTATTGATAAAAATGGTAAAATTTTAAAAAAGAGAGCTAAACTTGAAACTCATAGTGAGCGGGAATCATATACTCTTTCTGATAGTTTAGTGTGGAATCTAAAAAAATTATTAGCTAAAGTTCCAGGAGGTTCTACTAAATTGGCCACTTATGCGGCCGCTCTGTTTTTATTACTTAAAGAAAATTCTACAGATGAAAGGTTACATACTGATATGGCTTATCTAGAAGAAGAGTTTAATAAGTTTACGGATAGTGATGAAACACATACGCAAGTAAAACAACTTATTAATGAATCAGAGAAAAAATCATTTTCTGTTTTCACTAGTGAGGCGTCTATGTTGGCAAATAAGTTATATCTTATGAATAAAGCCAAACAACTTGCTAAAAAGCCTTCGGGTGGTGAAAAGGACCAAGAAATTGACGACCTTGAAGATGAAGCTAAAAAGTTAGGGATTGACAGACGGAAATATGAAGAATGGTTTGAACTATGGAATTTATATGAATTTGCCGGTGAAGAAGGTACGGACAAATTAGTCAAAAAATATAAAAAAGTCACACCGGGAGAAAAAGCCAAAATCATCGTGAATGAAATTCCTGAAGAAGAACTTGAAACTGAGGCGAGTACTTATAGAGACAGAATGAAAGATGAAAAAAAGAAGAAAAAGAGACATTTTGCTTTTGGAGGAAAACAGGATAAGTTAAGACATGGATCTAGTGGATATGGTAAGGGATATGAAGAAGAAGTTAATGGATATAAAGAATGGGCAGAAAAAGATTTAGAAGAAAAGAAAGAGCCAGAATTGGGGTCTTTTAAACTCAATACAGGTCATGTTGTTTCTGCTAGAAAAACAAAATATGGAATGGAAGCTTATAAATTTACAAATAGTACTCAAGCAGAAAAACATGCGGCTAAGGTTGGTGGTTCTGTAATTAAACCTGGTAGGGTATTTTATGTAAAATTGAAAGAAGAAGTCGAGATGCAGGAATTCCAGTCCATGATGGATATTAAAAAACAAGAAAGAGATGATAAATTAAAAAAGTTGAAGAAAAAAGAAGAAGTTGAAGAAGGATGGAAAAAAGGTAAGTATAAAGTTACAGATGGAAAAACTGGTAAAGTACTTGGTAAGTTCAATTCTGGTAGCAAAGCTCAAAAATATGTAGATGATATTTTTCAAAAAGGAGATTATGAATCCCTTACTGTGGAACTGGATGAAAAGGTTGTATATGCCCGTGGAGTTGAACTTGATGAAGCATCTAAACTCCCACCCCATCTTGCAAAGTTCTTTGATAAAGACGGAAATTTAAAACCAGAAGTTGCAGCACGTGTTGCAAAAGGTAAAGAAAAAGTAAACTGGATAGATGTAACTCCTAAAGGTTATGGGCCAAAAGAAGAAGTTGAGAGAGATTTTGAAACGAAGCAAAAGAAATTAAAGGAACAATTTCCTCAATTAAAAATTAAAACATATGTCTATAATCCAGAGACAGAAAACCCCGATATAGAAGTAAGAGAAGCAGCATCACGAAAAGATATGATCAAAATGGCACTTGCAAAATATAAGTATAAGAAATCGGGTGGAAAAGTAGAAAAACAACCGCCGTCTCCGGCTACTGGTTCACAAAAATATCGTGGTTACAAGGTATCAGCTTCTAGGGGCAAAGAAGATGAGAAAATGGCTAAAGATATACAGGATTATAGAAAAAAGAAGAAAATGAAAAGGTATGACGACCTCAAGGCGTACGGTAGAAAAGAAGAAGTTGAATTTAATGAAGCAAAATTTTCATCTGACATGATAGATGCCATGAAAAAGAAATATGAATCATTAAGAGGTAAAAGACTTAGTTTAGGTCAAAATGTAGAATTAGAGAAAATAGTAAAACAACTTGCAAAAGATAAAGAAGCATTGACACAACTTGTTAAAGCGGATATTCCTTTTATTTCGATGAATGCTAGATTAATTTTGAATAAAGATTATGGTGTCCCTTTGAACCAACATGAGGAAGTTGAACTGGATGAAACGTGGGAAGTGGGAGCAGTTTATCATCAAGAATATAAGAATGGTGATAGAACATATTTTAGAGCAGATTCCGCACAGAAAAATAAAAGATGGAAAGGTATGTCTGTAGATGAGATTGGTGGAAGACTAAAGAAGCCAAAAAATAATACAGCAGATGAAAAGGTAATGGGATGGGCGATAACTCCAGAAAACGAAATACCAAAGGTGTTGAAAGAAGACGTTGAGATTAGTGAAAGTCAGGAACTACAAGCAAAAATGGCATTAGATGATGCAGGAATAAAATGGGAATTGAAAAATAATGGGATAGTTGTCAAGAAAAAGGATTTAAAGAAAGCACAATTAGCATTTGAAAAATCTTTCAAAAAGGGAGGATGGCCTAGACTTAAAACAGAAGAATATGTATCAGAAAAAGCAGTAAGTCAACAACAACAAAAATTTATGGGGATTGTAAGATCGATCCAAAAAGGAAAGGCGTCTGGTTCACCTGAAGCAGAAAAAGCAGCAAAGGAAATGGATCCAGAAGATGTAGAAGATTTTGCTAGTACAAAACATAAAGGGCTACCAAAAAGAAAAAAAGAAGTTGATGAAGATAGATCAGCAGACGCTGAACAAACCTTTCAGCAAGCAATGTTGGCATTTAAAAAGAAGGGAGGGAAGATTAATAAATTAAAAGATTCTCCCGCTTTTAAAAGTCTATTCGGACCAGGATATAAATCTAAAAAGATGCCACGGCAGGCAAGAGATATAAAAGCTTTTGGTGAAGGAAGAAAATATAAACTTAAAAATAATGAAGAAACGGGTGTGTCAGGTGTTGCCGGTATTGGGGCTGACACAACTTCTAAATTAGGTAGTGACCAAAGTGAACCAGGTGCACGTAGAAAAAAACGAAAAAAGTGGTTAGTTAGTGAAAATTCTGATTCCTTTGCTGGTATTAATGTGTTTGATGTTAACCCCACTCATTTTGAACTTTGTCGTATGGGAAAACGAAAATATCTTAGATATGAAAAATATGTAGGAAATGATGATACTGGTGAATCAATACGTCAATATGGCAGAAATAATCCAAAAGCGCCTATTATTTTAAAAAACAGTCAAACCGGAGCAATGTTATATCTCCGTTATGGTAGAGCTAATTAAGTTATGAGAACAAAAAACGTAACAGAAGAAGAGATGAAAGTCTTCAAATTGGCTGTGAGTATTAAAAGCAAGGGTAGTAGAGATATGATGCCCTGTTATGAATTGGGAAAAAAATACAAATTAGACGAAGATGTTATTATTAATTTGTTCAATTCTGCCGGATAAACCCCCACCTTTTATATAATGTGTTTGTGTCTACTTATATCGATCAAAAATATATAATGTTACTCAGTCCTCGTTTAGGTAAATTTAAACGGGTACGAGAGTTTTTATGGAATTCTCGGTGTCCTCTTTGCGGAGATTCCCAAAAAAATAAAAATAAAGCTCGATTATATTTTTATCAAAAAAAGAATAGTTTATTTGTAAAATGTCATAATTGTGGCGCTGGAATGAGTGTGGGAAATTTTATAAAAATAATTGATCCACACCTTCATAATCAATATATAATGGAACAATATTCTGAAGGTAAAACTCATACACCAACATCACAAGAAAAAACTATTAAATTTACCCCTCCTAAATTCAAACCCAAGAAAACAGAAATTGAATTACCTAGCATATCAGACTTAGATCCAGATCACTATGCTAGAGAATATATTTCTAATAGAAAAATTCCCGAAGAATTCTATAATGATATATACTATTGTGAAGATTTTCGGGAATGGGTAAATACAATTTCTGAAGAAAAATATGATTCATTATATAAAAATGACAAAAGAATAGTTATACCATTTTTTGATGAAAATAGAGTATTAATGGCCGCACAGGGACGATCCCTAGACAATTCAGAATTAAGATATATTACAGTTAAGACAAAAATAGACAATTCAAAGATTTTTGGGCTCGACCGCTGGGATTCTAAAAAGACTACATATATTGTCGAAGGTCCTTTTGATTCTCTATTTCTTCCAAATTCTTTGGCGTGTGCGGGTTCAGATTTAGTAACAAATATTGATAAAGAAAACAGTATCATAATATATGACAATGAACCTCGGAATCGTGAAATAACCAAAAAAATGCATTCCATCATTGATAAAGGATTAAAGGTTTGTATTTGGCCTGATACATGTCAACAAAAAGATATTAACGATATGATACTTTCTGGTATCTCTAAAGATAATGTTTTGAATATGATTAATAATAATACATTTAATGGTTTAAATGCACAAGCGAGAATGTCATTATGGAAAAAACACAATTAGTGAATTATGGTACTCGTACAATCCATGAGCATGGATTTGTAAAATTACTAGATGTAATGGGTAATGATGAAGAAGTAGAAAATGCCGCCCGAATCAGTTACGGAGAAGGTACCCGAAAAGTCAGTCAGACAAGAAACCTTATTCGTTATTTAATGAGACACAAACACACATCACCATTTGAAATGTGTGAAGTCAAGTTCCATTTAAAACTCCCAATTTTTGTAATGCGACAACTAGTTCGCCATAGGACGGCAAATCTTAATGAGTATTCGGGTCGTTATTCTGAAATGAGTGATGAATTTTACTTGCCAGAGGGAGATTATTTACAAAAACAATCGGAAACAAATAAACAGGGGCGAGACGAAATAATAGAAACCAAGGGATTAATTCATTTTGAAATGAATAGAATTTTTGACAATGCGACAATTTCATACCAAAATTTATTGAGAGAAGATTTGACAAGAGAGCTGGCTAGAATCGTACTTCCTGTTTCGAATTATACTGAAGTTATATGGAAAATAGACCTTCATAATTTTTTTCATGTAGTTAAATTGAGAGGTGATAAACATGCGCAACAAGAAATACAAGATTATGCAAATGCTATGTATGAATTGGTGAAACCAACATTTCCATTATGTTGTGAAGCGTTTGAAGATTATGTTTTGAATAGCGTAACATTTTCAAAACAGGAAATGGAGATTATAAAAGACAATCTCGATAATATTGTCGCGACTAACCGATTATCAGGACGAGAAGAAACAGAATTTTTAGAAAAAATTGACAACTTATAAAGGAGAATGTTGAATGGTCGACCAAATGATGACTGAATACATGAAGTTTATACACCTTTCACGTTATGCACGTTGGGATTATGAAAATAAAAGAAGAGAAACATGGGAAGAAACAGTTAAAAGATATTTTGATTTTTTTGAACGCCATTTAAAGGAACGTTGTAATTATATATTACAAAAAAATGAACGAATAGAACTTGAATCTTATGTAGTAAATTTGAAAATTATGCCATCTATGAGATGTTTAATGACAGCTGGTGAGGCATTACAAAAAGAAAATGTTGCTGGATATAATTGCGCATATATAAAAGTAGAGCACCCGAGGTCTTTCGATGAAATTCTTTATATATTGATGAATGGCACTGGAATAGGATTTTCTGTTGAAGAAGAATATGTTAATAATTTGCCCAGTATTGCCGATATATTTTATGATACTGAAACAACTATTATCGTAACAGATTCTAAATTAGGTTGGGCTAAGGCATTTAAAGAATTACTTAATTTACTCTGGGTGGGTCAGGTTCCTCAATGGGATTTGAGTAGGGTTCGTGAAGCCGGAGCACCTTTAAAAACATTTGGAGGTCGCGCTTCTGGTCCAGGACCTCTTGAAGATTTGTTTAAATTTTCAATACAAACATTTAAAACTGCAGCTGGAAGAAAACTTAGACCAATTGAATGTCATGATATTGTATGTAAAACAGCGGAAATTGTAGTGGTTGGTGGTGTACGGAGATCAGCTCTTATTTCATTATCCGATCTACGTGACAGAGAAATGAGACAATCAAAATCTGGTAATTGGTGGGAAACAGCTGTACACCGAGCATTGGCAAATAATTCCGCAAATTATCATGATAAACCAGATATAGGAACAATTTTAAGAGAATGGTTATCATTATATGATTCAAAATCTGGTGAAAGGGGTATATATAATTCTAAAGCAGCCGAGAAACAAGTGGCACTTTTAAACACAAGAGAAAAGGATAGTAATGGCTCATACATTCAACGAAGATTGGCACGATCAGATTTTGGTACAAATCCATGCAGCGAAATCATTTTACGGTCAAGAGAATTCTGTAACCTTACGGAAGTTGTCGTCCGACCCGATGATGATCTCGGATCTTTACAAAAGAAAGTGCGAAATGCGACTATCCTTGGCACCTTTCAATCAACTCTTACCAATTTCAGATATTTGTCAAAAAAATGGGAAAGAAATTGCGATGAAGAACGATTATTGGGAGTTTCTCTTACCGGAATAATGGACAATAATCTTACAAATGGTAAAAAGAAGGGCATTGAAGAACTATTAGAAAATCTCAGAAATACGGCCGTTGAAACAAATAAACTTTATTCAAAAGCATTGGGAATCAATAGATCAGCTGCTATTACGTGTGTAAAACCTAGTGGTACGGTTTCCCAGCTTGTTGATTCGGCTTCTGGTATACACGCCAGACATTCTCCATATTTTATTAGGACAGTTAGGTCAGATAATAAAGATCCTCTTTGTAAAATGATGAAAGATGAGGGATTCCCAAATGAGGAGGATGTAACTAAACCAGCTCATACTACTGTATTTTCATTTCCAATGAAATCGCCAACATCAACAGTTTTTAGAAAAGATTTATCAGCTTTAGACCATTTAAAAATATGGAAAATTTATGCTGAACATTGGTGTGAGCATAAACCAAGTATTACAATATCTGTTAAAGAAGATGAATGGTTTTCTGTGGGCGCCTGGGTATATGAAAATTTTGATGATATTTCTGGAATTTCTTTTCTACCTTTTAGTGAACATTCTTATAGGCAAGCACCATATCAAGATTGTACTAAGGAAGAATATCAAGAAATGTTAAAAATCATGCCTAAAAATGTTGAATGGGATAAATTATCAGATTACGAACAAAAAGATTTTACTATCTCTTCTCAAGAATTGGCGTGTGTAGCTGGAGCCTGTGAAGTTTAATGGATAAAAAAATTATGGAAGATGATTTAGAAAATGATATAATAAATGAGGATATGGATTGTTATGCGTGTGGATCGCCATACAAATTAAAATTTGATGAAGATAATGTATCAAATAGTCCTATGTATTGCCCGTTTTGTGGAGTAATAATAGAAATAGATAATGATGAATATGATGATAATTGGGATTAGGTGTAATGCGCAAAATATCTGGTATAGATTATTCTCTCAATTCACCAGCCATATGTATATGCGAGGAACAAAATGATAGACAGTTTGACTTTAATATGTGTACTTATCATTTTATATCTAATGATAAAAAACGGAGGTGGAGGTGGACCACAGATGAAAATTTAAGTAATTTTATACCCTACCCTCCATTTGAAAATTATTTAAGTGAAACGGATAGATATGATATGATTTCTACTTGGGCAATACAATTATTACAGCATTGTGACCATGTAGTCATGGAAGATTATTCATATGGTTCTGTTGGTCGAGTATTTAATATTGCCGAAAATATGGGGCTATTAAAATATAAATTATGGGAAGCAAAAATCCCCTTTACAACAATTGCCCCTACATCAATTAAGAAATTTGCTACTGGAAAGGGTAATGCCAGTAAAGTAGATATGTATGAAACTTTTGTAAAAGAAACTGATATGCGTTTCCTTGAAGACGCTTCACCGCCCTACGCCCCCCACAGTGCCCCCCTAACAATTCCCAACCCTCTTTCGGATATTGTGGATTCTTATTTTATAGCAAAATGGGGTATATTTAACATTGATAATGAAAAATAAAATATGACATTTGACAGTGAGCAATATTATATGATGAAAAACCATAAGGTTATGGTGGATCCTCCCTCAGGAGATAAGTATGGGTTTCCCAAACTCATACCATTAGAGGAATTAAGTAATATTGAAGATTGGTTAATGGATAATGGATACCCCGAAAAAGAAATTGATGAACACATAAAAAGATCGTTTTTTGATATGCTTGTGGATGATAGGGATGTACTTGCCAGAAAAATACCTTTTAAAGAAATATTAGAAAAGAAAATATATCTTACTTATCCATTTAAGTCAGGGTTCATACACGTTGATAGGTGGGAAGTTCTTACTGCTTATATTAAAGCGTTTGATTTTAAAACAGGCTGTGAATTGGGTGTGTCTGAAGGAGAAACACTTTTCAATTTATTGAATGAAAATGAAGATTTGTTTATGTATGGTGTTGATATTTGGGAATTACAGGATGATAATAAATTAGAAACATACGAACATGAAAATTCATTAAAAAAACGGAAAGAAATAGTTTTTGATGAATTGCAGAAATATTCATCTAGAGTCAAAATATATGAAGAACGAACTGATGAGGCTCATGCACATTTTGAGGATGAATCTTTAGATTTTATATTTATTGATGCTGATCATACTTACGAAACTGTGAAACGTGATATTGAATTATGGGCACCAAAAGTACAAAAAGAAGGTATAATATTCGGTCATGATTTAAATTGGGGAGATGTGGCTAGAGCAGTTGGGGAAATGTTTACTGATTTTTATATAAATGGTGATAATGTTTGGTCTGCGGTGAAGCAATCATTAAGGAGTTGAATGATAATATTAGGATTGAATGATGGGCATGATGGTTCTGCTTGTATATTAATTGATGGTAAAATAGTTTCGGCTCTATCCAACGAAAGGGTAACTCGCATAAAAAAAGAGGAATCTTTTTCCGACCAATTAATAGATGCTGTTTTAAAACAAGCTAATGTCGAATTAAAAGATATTGATATAATTACATGTACTGGTATTACTGAAAGAAGCCCTTTAGATATAACAACCCCTAATAACAAGAAGGCTATGGGGTTGCAAAATTTAGGAGTAATGAGAGGTTTTTCATCAGGTGAGGCATGGGATTCTAAATTAAAATATAGAGGAAATATATATGAGTTTCCTTGTTATATGGTACATCATCATTTATCACATGCTGCTTCTGCTTATTATACTAGCCCATTTGATAAATCAGCGTGTTTTACTATTGATGCGAGTGGTTATGATGTTGGATATATTGGAAATTCTAGTCAGGTTTGGGGTGAAGGACAAAGATTACTTAGATATCGTTGTCCACAGATAATGTTTGGTAATGTGTATAGTGATTTTACTGAACAAATGGGAATAGGGCCGGGATTGTTCAAATCAGGTAGTACTATGGCTTTAGCTAGTTTTGGTACACCTTTAGAACACATTAAAGAAAAAAAATATTTTGATTTTATGACTGTTCCAGCATTCAAGGCATCGAATTTTGATCATTGGGTAGAATATAGTGGGCTGATCATGCAAGTAATTCGGCATAGGTTACAATGGCATTTATTAACTAATAGAATATGGGGGCATGAATATCATAAAAACGAAAGTGATTCTAAAGAAGTAATGGATTTGGCAGCAAGTCTTCAATATATTTTAGAAAGACTTGTTTTGGAAAAAACAAATAAATTATATGAGACTGATGAATCATTTAAAAATATATGTTTATCAGGAGGAACATTTTTAAATTGCTCAACTAATACGAAAATTCACAAAGAAACTCCTTTTGAAAATATGCATTTATTTCCTGGGTGTGGAGATGATGGAACAGCTATAGGGTCTGCGTTATACATATATTATAATGGCGCTGATATTCAGCATAGAACTACAGAACGACATACTTATACTAATAGTGAAATTGCATATCTTGGACCTGATCATAATATAAAACCACCTTCTCATGAAACGATTGTAAAAACAGCAAAAATGTTAGATGAGGGAAAAGTTATAGCCTGGTGTCAGGGAAGATCCGAATTTGGACCTAGAGCATTGGGAAATAGATCGATTTTGGCGGACCCAAGAAAAAAAGAAATGCTCCATTTTATTAACAATAAAGTAAAAATGAGAGAATGGTACCGCCCCTTTGCGCCTTCAGTACTTGAAGAAAAAAGTGATCAATGGTTTGATTTGGGCATACCTAGTCCGTTCATGTTATTTACTACAAACGTCAAAGTTCCGAGCCTTGTTCCGGCAATATGTCATGTTGACAATACATCAAGAATACAAACTGTTAATGTAGAAGATAATAAACCTTATTATGAATTGATATCTGAATTTGAAAAACTTACTGGAATTCCTATGGTGTTAAATACTAGCCTAAATGGAGGAGGAGAACCATTAATTGAATCACCAGATGATGCAAAATTATTCTTAAAAGAACATGAACATGTAGATGCTCTGGTTCTGGGTGATGAAATTTTAAAATAATATATAATTATACAAACTATAACTAAGAAAATTTATGGCAAGAAGAACCGCATACCAAAAAGCATTATACAGAAAAGTAATAAAGCCTAAAAGAACATCGATTGGAAAATCTCCTCGAACAAGACCTAAAAATAAACACAAAAGACGGAATTGGAAACCATATCGTAGGCAGGGAAAATAAATGGAAAAGCCAGAAAATATATCATTTGATATAAAGATGGAGCTGTTACAACCATGGTCAACTTTTGTAATGAAAACTCGATTACCACCGGTAGTACTTGAAAGGATGCTAAAAATCACAGATGAAGTTCTTGCTAGTGAAACGGCTAAAGATCATGGACCAATGCTTGCAGGACAAATTGATTCTGAATTTATGATAGAGCATAAATATTTAGAACGTGAACAGATAATGGGATTCTTTCATGATATGATTCGTCAATTTGTAGTAGAACAAACATGCCAATTCCAACCATTCAATCAAAAACAAGCGCGGGAGAATGAATGGTTTACAAAAATGCTTACTTGTTGGGTGGTTTCTCAGAAAGATAATGAATATAATCCAGCCCATATTCATACAGAGTGTCATATATCTACTGTTATGTATCTTAAAATTCCAGAATATTTACCTAATAGGAAATCACATCGGCAAGATGATGATGGAGCAATCACATTTACAAATAATGCTGCAAGAGATCCATTTTGGGGGCGTCCAACTATGACAGTTCAACCAGAAGTGGGAGATTTCTTTCTTTTTCCATCATCACAAACACATATGGTATACCCATTTAGAACACAAGATGGAAAAGGTGAAAGGAGAAGTGTATCTTTTAATGCAGTTTTTTCATCAAAAGATATGGCAAAGAAAAAAATGACGGGAACATCAATCTATTCTAAAAGATCGAAAATATGAAAAAAAGAGCAATATACATGATAGAAGAAGTTGGGGGGTCAGAAGAAGAATATTTTGATTCTGCCAATGCCGTATTGGTATATACTGAATTACCAGAAGCTAAATGGGATTTGTCGGGGCTGTTTTGTTTTGATGATCAATTTTTTTCATTGTTTGATCGTTTTCGTAATTTCCATAAAGATAATGAGGTTTTAGGAATTGTTGATCGCCCTATAAATTCTGTTATAGAATCCGTACATGGTTTATTTCCTGTAATATGGAATGGTGGTCGAAATTCTGGAGCTGTTGCTTTATCAGGAGGTTTAAAATCACTTTATTCTCCATCAAAATTAATAGAAAAATATAATTCATATGGAATAAATGTATATTATACGGCTTCAAATCCATTGATAAAAAAAGAACATCTTGATGATGAGAGTTGTAATTATTTATTGGATTCTTTGGGTTCTTTGAACCATGAAGATAATGGTGTAATAGTAAGTAGTGATGTACTTTCTGATTATATAAGAGAAAAATATCCTAAGTTAAAACAAAAAGCATCTATCGTAAAAGTATCAGTAGAAAAACCTCATAGATACGATAGAGATTTTGATTATTATAATGAATTGGCTG
>Ga0114996_10005301_pt1 | contig 15196 bp, 10 predicted proteins | sample ArcticOcean_MG_C_4_FD_87039 | JGI IMG/M metagenome (GOLD analysis project Ga0114996, IMG submission 87039) | Marine microbial communities from western Arctic Ocean - ArcticOcean_MG_CB4_134 | ecosystem: Environmental > Aquatic > Marine > Oceanic | place: Arctic Ocean: Canada Basin | collected...
GCCCCGACGCGCACATCGCCGGCCCCGCCCTCACCCTCGACGCCTACCCCAACACCGACCCGCACCCCGACCCCTACGGACAGATCTTCGCCGCCTACGACGAAACAAAGGCCGGTGATGTATTCGTCATCGCCACCAATGGCGAGCAACGCGCCGGCCTCTGGGGCGAACTGCTCTCCACAGCAGCACAAGCACAAGGCGTCCATTCGATCGTCACCGACGGCGTCGCCCGCGACGTACGCCAGATGAACGAGATAAACTTCAATTGTTTTTGCACCGGCTTTTCACCGCTCGATTCGGCCGGGCGCATCATCACCGAAAAAATTAACGAGCCGATCCTCTGCGGCGGCGTGCAGGTCCACCCCGGCGACTTTATCTTGGCCGACTTCGATGGCGTCGCCGTCATCCCGGCAGCCATCAAGGACGAAGTATTCAAATTGTCGATGGAAAAATTAGAAGGCGAAAATACCGTACGCGACGAGCTGGCCGCCGGTATGTCACCACGCGAAGTCTTCGATAAGTACGGCATTCTATAAATATCAGCGCCACAAAATACCCCCACCGAATCATGATAGATTCGGTGGGGGATCTCGCACCAAGGAGGGCTAAGAGGTAATTCGAGACCCTTTCAGGTCCAGCCCATATTTAGATCATCAGCCCCCCGAATAAACACCGGCTTTTAGATCATTTTCACATAGTATAGATGCATTTAACCACAGCTTATACGCTTTTACCCGCTATACCTCTGCCAGCGCTTGCGTAAAATCAGCGCATAAATCTTCCGTCGCCTCAATCCCACACGCCACACGCACTAGACTGTCCCCCACCCCGATCGCCGCCCGTTCCGCCGGACTCATGCTCGAATGCGAAGTCGTCGCCGGCCGGGTAATCAGTGTCTCAACCCCGCCTAAGCTGGGTGCCGACGCCGGCAATTGCAGAGCGGCCAACAAGCGCTCGGCCGCCGCCACACCTCCCCGCAACTCCAGGCTCAATACCCCACCCGCCCCGGCAAACAACCGCTTGGCCCGTTCGTATTGCGGATGGCTTTGCAAACCCGGATAGTTCACCTGCACCACTTGTGGGTCTTCGGCCAACATACGCGCCAACTGTAAAGCATTCTCATCGTGTTGCCGCATACGCAACGATAGCGTCTTCAACCCGCGATGCAATAGAAAACAGGCGTGCGTATCCAAAGTGCCGCCAAAACGATTCAACTTGTGCGCAATCGCCCCGACGTGCTCCGCCGCCCCGACAATGGCCCCCGCGACAATATCTGAATGGCCGTTGAGGTATTTGGTCGCGCTATGCAGCTCGATATCAAAACCTATTTCTAATGGGCGAAAATTGCACGGCGATGCAAAAGTATTGTCGATCAGCGATAGCAAACCATGCGCGCGCGCGAAGGCCACCACCGCCTCTAAATCCGCCACCTCCAACAAGGGATTCGTCATCGTCTCGACATAAATCGCCTTGGTCTCGGGCTTGAGCTTGGCGGCCCAAGTCTCCGGCGCATTACCAGCAATAAAATCGCAGTTTATCCCCAAATCCGGTGCATCCTGGCTAACAAAACTATGCGTGCCACCGTAGAGGCAATCCTGAATCAGTAGATGATCGCCGCTCTTGAGTAAAGCCAGCAGCGCGGTCACAATCGCCGCCATGCCCGAACCGGTCACCAACGCCGCTTCACCGCCGCAGATATCGGCGAGCTTGGCGTGCAACACATTGTGATTCGGCGTGTTGTTGAGCCGCAAATAGCGGATATCGTCGTAACCCTGACCTTCTTCTGAAGTGAAGGTCGCGCTTTGGAAGATCGGCGTAACGACAGCGCCGGCGATTTTCTGCTCTTCGCCGGCGTGTATCAGACGGGTTTGTATATGCATTTATATCTTCTTCTTTAACCATCCATTCGAGACACTGGTGCGAGTTAATCTATTTACTTTGTCCACGACAGTTCAAATAGAGGAATCGCCTGCTTTCAAAAAAGTCACACATCACGTTATGCATAATATCGACAATACAGTTATCGCGTATTAAGAGAAATAAGCTGGATAACTCGCTGAAATAACACATTTACGACAATTCAGATTATAGATACTGTAAACTGTTGTTATTTCAGTATTTAATAGCTATTTTTTTCACTTATAGCGCGACAGGTCTAATAGAGTTGTCGCGGAATAGTCGCGAGATCGGATTGTTTCAGGTGTTTTTTGTTTTACCGATTCTGTGCCAGGTGCCCATTCCACAAGCCACAGGCGACCATAGTTAATCGATCCTCGAAATCGGCGCCTCGATTTCGATAGATTTGAGCGACAGCGTCAAATCGTTTGACGCCGCCAATGGCATGCTCGACCCGGATGCGAATGCGAGCGCGTAACGAGTTGCACCATCGATCTGTTGCATCGAGCGGCTTGCCCCGTGGTTTCTTCTGTGGTTGAATAACGGGGCAATGCGGATAGTCTTTGCGCAGGCCTTGAAAGCCGGCATCGGTCCAATAGACCACCCCTTCGGGCAAGGTGTCGGGGGGCGGCCAGGCTTAAAACAGCGCGTAGTCGTGTTGCGAGTCGACGGCGGGTGGCGACAGCGCCAGTATACGGCGGTCTTCATCGCTAATGAAGAGGTGTTTACCGGTGTGCCGTTTTTTTACCCGAGTAATGCGTTTTCTGGGCCGTGGCTTCCTGGGGGCGATACGTCGGGCGTTCGCTGCCATCAACAAAGAGGGTTTGGGCGGTAGGAAAACGCTGAAAAAATGCCTCGACGTTGTGGATCTGTCGTTCGGGTAAGACCCATTGGTGGCCCAACGTTTGCTCCAAGACCGGCAGCAGATCCTTCGTCCAGCGATGGGCACGGGAGCGATGCACTCCATACAGCACCGCGGCCACGTCGAAGGTTGGATAGCATTTGACATACATCAGAATAAAAAACAGCTTGGCGTCGACCTCCTTCAGCGTGGCGGGACCGCCCCCACCGGGGCGACGCTGGCGAGGTGGATCACGATGAAGGGCCTTGTCATAGAGAGCCTGGCCAAAAGCCGGGATCAGTGCACGAAATTCCGGGCGCGTTAATCCGGTCAGCGCTTTCATCTTCCGATCCGACGTTAGGGCATATTCGACACGTAGCATAGCAACACTCATTCGTTTCGCGGGAAAAGAGGGCTAAAAGATAGAACGCTCCTTATACCGCGACAACTCTAATGTCAAGAGACCGCTTTATTGGATCTTAATATGTACGGTTTCTTCAGGGCGATTGTGCACGCAATAGGCGTTAGCGTTGTATGGGAAAGCGGGTTGCGGGCCAGGGAAGTATAGGCCAAGGAGAAATGCGGCTCGCCATTGCCCACGACTAGGGAATGCCTATATTCTAACATCGCTTCTCATATAGAGTTATTGCACTTTGCGGATACCCTTTTATGCCCCCTGAAATACCAGCGCAATCAGCCATCCGCGACCTCTTAGGTCGCCCCCTGGGCTCTCTGCGCGTGTCAGTGATCGATCGCTGCGATTTGCGCTGTCGGTACTGCATGCCCGAAGAAGACTACGATTGGTTGCCGAAAGAGGGTATTCTCAGCTTTGACGAGATTGAACGGGCCGTGCGGGCTTTCTGCCAGTTCGGGGTGCGCAGCGTGCGGCTTACCGGGGGCGAGCCGCTATTGCGTGGAGACCTGCCCGAGTTGGTCGCGCGGATCGCCGCTTTGCCATTAGTTGAAGACTTGGCGATGACGACAAATGCCACGCAGTTGGCGCGCCGGGCTGATGAGTTAAGGCGGGCGGGGCTGCAAAGGGTCACCATTAGTTTGGATTCGCTCAAGGCCGAGCGTTTCGAGGCGTTGACCAGGCGGGATACGCATGCCAAGGTGCTCCAGGGGATTCGCCAGGCGGCGACGGTAGGCTTTGAAGCGGTCAAGCTCAATTCGGTAATAATGCGTGGTTTCAACGACGACGAACTGGTGGACTTGCTCGAATTTGGTCGCGAGGTCGGGGCGGAGGTTCGTTTTATCGAATACATGGATGTCGGCGGGGCTACGCATTGGTCGCAGAGTGAGGTCGTAGCGCAGAATGAGATTTTGACGCAACTGGCGGCGCATTATGGGCCGATCGAGCGCGAAGTCGGCCAGGGGGCGGCGCCGGCGGCGCGCTTTCGTCTCGAAGACGGCACCCGCTTCGGGATCGTCTCATCGGTCACCGAGCCTTTTTGTGGTGCCTGCGACCGCAGCCGGTTAACAGCCGACGGCTTGTGGTATTTGTGCCTCTACGCGCAACAGGGCATCGATCTCAAACCCTTGTTGTGCGAGGGAGGAGACCCGCAGGTCTTGCTCGAACGGATTCGCGCGGGGTGGACGGGGCGGAAGGACAGAAGCGCCGAAGAGCGTGCTGGTGACCCCGAGCGCGGCGCACTCTACCAAGTCGAAGAGTTGCAAGCCGATCCGCACCGCGAGATGCATACGCGCGGCGGTTGAAACACCCCTTAACAAATTCCCAATACATATGGATTATTTTCGCGCCCAGCGCTATTTAGACGCGTTGCCCGACTGGGAGGTCGGTCGTCCGTCCTTCGGGCCGGTCGAACATTATCTGCCCAGGATGCGCACGCTATTAGCTCGGTTGCAGCAACCTCAGCAACGTTTTCGTTCGCTAATTGTCGGCGGTACCAATGGCAAGGGTACGGTGTCTAGTTTGCTCGCTGCGTTATTGCAGGCCAATGGGTACAAGGTGGGTTTATATACCTCACCGCATTTGCACACTCAACGCGAGCGGGTACGTATCGCGGGTGAAGTGTTGGGCAAAGATCGCTGGGCCGAGGCGGTCGCTTGTTTAGACGACGGCACGCGTGATTTTGCCGCCGAAGGGCTGGGGCCGTTCAGCAAGTTCGAGGCGTTGACGGGTCTGGCCGCTTGGTTTTTTGCGCAAGAGGGTGTGGAGTTCGGGATTTTCGAGGTGGGCTTGGGCGGGCGTTATGACGCGGCCAACGCTTGGGATTCGGAACTGGCGGTGCTGACCTCGGTCGGTTTGGACCATATGGAGTTGTTGGGGGAGACGCTCGAGGATATCGCCGCGGACAAGCTGCATATCATTCGACCAGGAAAGAAGCTGATTACCACCGAGGCGCAAGTGCCGGCAGTAGCAGAGCTAGTGCGGCAGACTTGTGCGGACCAGCAGGTTGAGTTGCACACCGCCGAGGCCGAGTGGAGGCGTGGTGAACTTGCCGGTCGGTCGGCTAACTACGGGCAGAACGCGTGTTTGGCGTTGCAGGCCGCTGAAACGCTCGGCGTAAAATTGGCGGACGAGGTGATCTGTCGAGTGGTCGAGACGCATCGTTGGCCAGGGCGTTTTGAGACGGCGCGGGAGGCACCGCTGGTATTACTCGATGGCGCGCACAACCCGGCGAGCGCCGTGGCATTGGCAGGCGACCTGCAGCGGCTGGGTGGAGGCTGGGTATTGGTCGTCGGGGCGGCGGCGGGGCACGATGCCGCGGGCATTCTGTCGGCGCTGGCACCGATGGCGACGCAGCTCGTGCTGACTTCATCGGATCACCCTCGGGCCTTAGATCCGGCCGAGTTGCGGGCCTTAGTACCGGCGGGTTTGGCGGTCGAGTCGTTGCCGGCGAGTGCGCAAGCTTTTAAGCGGGCTTTGCAATTGGCCGGGCCGGAGGGGCGGGTGTGCATCGTCGGGTCGTTGCACCTGGTGGCGCGTGCACGCGAGTTTTTTGACCTGCCCTACGAGCGCGACGGTATCACCGAGGATATGGCGCTCGAAAGTCTGGCGTGCCTGGCCGAGGCGGGCAGGCGTCTTGCCTTGCGCTGCGAGTGGATATCGGACGACGGCACCCGGCTCAAGCTCACCGGTGGACGCCGCGCGTTTCGCTTTTGGCGTAACAAACATCCCTTTAACGACTATGTCGAAGCCCGCTTGGCCGAGGACAAGGCCTATCAATACGAGGACTTTGTTGCCGCCGGGTTGCCGACGCCCTTTACGGTTAAGTATTTCAATCCGCTAGCCGACCCGCGTTTTGACCGCTATAAGAGCCATGCGACGGTGACGAAGATCGTCGAGGATATTGAGGCCCGGTTCGATTTTCCGCTAGTGGTTAAGAAGTATCGCAGCTCGTTGGCGCAGGGGGTGTTTTTGGAACGCGACGCGGCGGCGCTCGAAAAGCGGCTCACGGATATTTTCACCCATAGCGCCTTTCTCGACAATATCGTGTTGGTGCAGCAGTTTATCACTGGGCCAGAATATCGGGTTATCGCCAGTCGCAACGAGCTCTTGTTGGCCTATGGCAAAGAGGGTGAAACGTCGGATGTGGACGGAGATCTGAATCCCTTGCACCAGGCCGAGGGGCGGGCGGTGCGGGTAGAGGATGAATCCTTGTTGCAGGATATGCGGACACTAACGCGGCGGGTGGCCGAGGTCTATGCGTTGGGTTTTTACGCGATCGACCTGATCCACGGTGTGGACGGCTTGGTGATCTTGGAACTAAATCCCAATCCGATGTGCTCGATTTACAATCGCGATAATGGGCGGCGCGATTTTATTAGTCTATACGAGAAATTGCTCAGGCGTTTTGTGCTAGCGGCAGAGTGACCAGAGGCGGTCGGCCAAGCGGGTGGGATCGATGGACAGTCGGTTCGGGGGCGTCGTTGGCGAAGCGGCGCATCATCGTCGGGCTGTAGGCCTTGAGGGCAAGGTAGTCACGGTATAGCAGCGGCTGATAATGCTACGGTAGGTTCGGTTCGATTGACCTACCAAGAATCTGTAGTAGTTCAATTTATAAATAATATTGTGGGGATGTAATTAATACAAAATCGCCCCAATATAGCCACCGCGTCCTTGCTGCGAAGCGGCCTACGGGCAATATTAAAGGAGCCTCCGTCAAGCAAGAGGGCTTTGATGCGCGAGCCCACCGAGCCGCGACCGACAACAGTCAACAAAGAAGAGCAATTGCAACGTTTTGGAGTCCGCTCTTGAAAGACCTGCAAACCATCGTCGAACGCGCAAGGCAACTCGACCAGACGCATACGCCTTATGTGCTAGCCACCGTCGTGCAGACCTCCGGCTCGGTCTATCGCGGCCCCGGCACCCGCATGTTGGTCGAAGAAGACCTACAGAGCCACGGTTCAATAAACGGCGGCTGCCTCGAAGGCGATGTGCGCGAAAACGCCAAGCAAGTCTTCACCGACGGCCGCCCTCTCCTACTGCACTACGATGCCACCCCCGAAGACGATATCCTCTGGGGCACCGGCCTCGGCTGCAGCGGCACCGTCGACATCCTGCTCGAACGCCTGCCGCAAAACAACGATTTCCACTACCCGAATGTTTTGCACGACTGCGCCTTCGCCGGGCAACGCGGCATACTCGTTACGGTCTTTGCCGTAGAAGGTGAAACCAGCGCGCTGCCCGGACAACACCTAGTACTCGATGCTACGGGCAACGCCCGCGACGATATCACCGACGCCCCATTGCGCGATCTCGCCCTCACTGCCGCCCGCAAAGCCCTCACCACCCTCGACGACACGCGCTTGCCCGTAGCCACCGGCCTCACCCGCCACCACGACCTCGACCAAGGCAAAGCGTCCCTGCTCATCGAACCCCTGCTACCGCCCATCGCCCTCTACATCTTCGGCGCCGGATACGATGCCGTCCCGCTCGCGCATTTCGCCGGTGAACTCGGCTGGCGCGTTACGGTCACCGACCACCGTATCCCCTACGCCCGCGACGAGCGCTTTCCAACGGCCCGCGAAGTCCTGCTCGCGCAACCCGGGCACTTACCCGACGGCCTCGCTTTCGACAATCGCTCGGTCGCCGTCATTATGAGCCACAATTACCTGCAAGACCTAGCGTCAGTACAGGGGCTTATCAATACGCCGCTCGCCTATCTCGGCGTACTCGGCCCGCAAGCGCGCACGCAGCGCCTGCTCAATGAGCTAAAAAAAGAAGGCGTCACGCCCAACGACGCGCAGCGCGCACGCCTTTTCAGCCCCGTCGGCCTCGATATCGGCGCCGAAACAGCCGAGTCCATCGCCTTATCTATCTTAGCAGAAATCCAAGCCGTGCTCACCGGCCGCCAGGGCGGCAAACTGCGCGAGCACGCCGGCCCCATCCACGACCGCCCGCAATAGAGGCCCCATGCCCGTCAACCAAAAAGACCTACAAGCCGCCCTACCCGACGTCAAAACCACCCAATATTTCCCAGCCCTCGAACACCCCGTCACCATCTACCGCGACCCCTGGGGCATCCCCCATATCAAAGCACAATCCGAAGCCGATCTGTTCTTCGCCCAGGGTTTCGCCACCGCGCAAGACCGCCTCTGGCATATGGACTTCGACCGCCACCAGGCCTTGGGTCGCTGGAGCGAGTTCGCCGGCCCCTCAGGCCTAGCGCGCGACCGTTTATTGCGCGCCGCCGGCATGGGCCGCACCGCCCAATTAGACTACCAAGCCTCCAGCTTCGAAGCCCGCGCGATGCTCGATGCCTACACCGCCGGCGTCAACGCTTTCATAGAAACCTCCCAGGCGCTCCCCGTCGAATACACCTTGCTCGAACAACGCCCTGAACCTTGGCAAAGTTGGCATTGCCTCGCCGTCTACAAAATGCGCAATAGCCTGCTCGGCACCTACGAGCCCAAACTCTGGCGCACCCGTTTGGCACAAGCCATCGGCCCTGAACATCTCGCACAAATCATCAAAGGCTACCCCGAAGGCCAGCTGCTCACCGTGCCGCCTGGCGAAGTGTATTCCGGCGAAACCCTCGACGGCCTAGACGAACTCTCGCAAGCGGCCAAAGAAGCCAACTGGCTCAACGAAACCGACCCCGGCTCCAACGCCTGGTCGATCTCCGGCGACTACACCGACTCCGGCCTGCCACTGGTCGCCGGCGACTCCCACCGCGGACTCGACACCCCCTCCGTCTATTACCAAGCCCACCTCGCCTGCCCCGACTTCGAAATCATCGGCTACTCGGTCCCCGGTATGCCCGGCATCCTGCACTTCTGCCACAATACCCACGTCGCCTGGGGCATGACCTATGGCAACGCCGATACGCAAGATCTCTTTATCGAACACTTCCGCGAGAGCGACGGCGAATTGCAATACGAATTCAAAGGCGAATGGCACCCCGCAGAAACGCTACAAGAAAAAATCCATATCCGCGGCGCAGACCCCGTCGACCTCGAAGTCGTCATCACCCGCCACGGACCCACCATCGCCGGCAATCCGCGCAGCGGCCAAGCCGTCGCCATCTCAGACCCCGGCCTGATCCAAGGCACCCCCTGGCCCGACTCCGCCCGCGACGCCATGCATGCGCGTTCCGTCACCGACTTGCACCAAGCTTTTGCCCATTGGACCGATCGCGTCAACAACTACGCGGTCGCCGATGTCGACGGCCATTACGGCTATCTACACGAAGGCAAAATCCCCATCCGCCAATCCTCGAATGGCTGGCGCGCCGTGCCGGGCTGGACCGGTGAGCACGAATGGCAAGGTTATATTCCGCACGCCGACCTACCCAAGGCCATTGACCCCAAAGCCGGCTACGCCATCACCTGCAACCAACGCGTCACCAACGCCGACTACCCTTATTATGTCGGCCTGACCTTTAGCCCAGACTACCGCGCCCGCCGCATCCAGAGCCGTATTCTCGAACTGAAAAAAGGCACGGCCACCCCCAACGATATGGGCGCCATCCACGCCGAACGCATCTCCCTCCCCGCCCAGGTTCTCACCAAAGCCCTGCTGCAAATCGAGCCACCCGACCCCAACTGCGCACAAGCCCTTAATCTCCTGCGCCAATGGAACCATCAAATCGACCGCGACCAGGTGCAACCCACGATCTACGGCAAAACCCGCACCCTGCTCGGCCTGCACGTCGCACAACACCTCTTTGGCGATGACGCCCCCACCCTGCTCGCACAAACCGGTGGCGACCACCACTGGCGGCTGCTTCACATCGAGATCGTAAACGCCCTCGCCGCCGACGATACCGCCCTACTGCCGGCCGGCCAAAGTTGGAATGAGGCCCTTACCGAGGCCCTTACCGAGGCCCTCGCCGATCTCAAAACCGAACTCGGCGATAACATGAGCCGTTGGCAATGGGGCCGCCTGCACCGCACCAAACCGCAACACCCGCTCTCCGCCATCTTCCCCGCAGCCGCCGATGCATTAAACCCGCCGTCGCTTGCGGTACACGGCGATGCCGACACGCCCCTTGCCGGCAGCCACGCCTTCGACACCTTCACCGTCACCGGCCTCTCCGTCAACCGCTATATCCACGACCCTTCCGACTGGAAGCGCTCGCGCTGGATTTCGCCACTCGGTGCCTCCGGCCACCCCGCCAGCCCGCACTACGCCGACCAAGCACAGTTGTGGGCCGATGTGGAGTTCATACCGCAATTGTGGGATTGGAACGAGATAGAGGAAAAGGCGGAAACAACGCAGTTATTGCAGCCGGAAAAGGAGTAGGGTACACCCGGTAGAATCGACGAAGCGCTCGATATTCTGCACCGCACCGACCGCGAATTTGGCGCGGGCTCACCGAGCCGGCCACCTCCATATCGCTGTCGACAATTTAAAGGCCCCCGGGCCGCCGTCACGACCACTCCCCTTGAAGAAAAACTCCCGCCTAGGAACGCTGTAGCTCAGACGTAGTTAGGACCGTACTACAGACCTGGGATGGGGAAGATTTCGCGCAGCGCTTCGCCCGCCTGGCCGCCCGCCGCAAGCAAGCCTTTTTCACTGCCATCCGTCGTGCCGAAGATCAACTCGACCGCCGCTCCCTGATTGGGGGCGCTGGACCAACGCACCCAATGCACCCGTCGATACTGTGCCGATCCCCGGCAAACTCCAGCATCGACGGGTGCGCGTCTTCACCTTTCTTTCGCGGCTCCCGTATTGGGGGAATTCGTCCGGGTGCAGACTGCGCAGGCCGTCGCACCACAATGGATCGGAAGTGCGCGGCGTATTAGTCTCTCGTCAATTGACGATAATGCACGCGCTTCGGCACAATCGAATCCTCGCCAAGGCGCGCTTTTTTATTTTCTTCGTATTCGGAGAAATTGCCCTCAAACCAATACACCTGGCTATCGCCCTCAAAAGCCAGGATATGCGTCGCGATGCGGTCGAGAAACCAGCGATCATGACTGATGATCACCGCGCAACCGGCAAAATTCTCTAAGCCTTCTTCTAAGGCCCGCAACGTATTCACATCCAAATCGTTGGTCGGCTCATCGAGCAAGAGCACATTGGCCTGCTCCTTGAGCACCTTCGCCAGATGCACCCGGTTGCGCTGCCCGCCCGAGAGCGTGCCGACGGGCTGCTGCTGGTCGCCGCCGCCAAAATTAAAACGCGAGACATAAGCCCTAGAGCTCATTGTGTGATCGCCCAACTCAATCTCTTCCTCACCACCTGAGATCTCCTGCCAAACCGTATTCTCCCCCGACAGCGTCTCCCGGCTCTGGTCGACATAAGCCAATTGCACCGTCTCGCCGATATCGATCGAACCACTATCAGGTACCTCTTGCCCTGTAATCAAACGAAACAAGGTCGTCTTACCCGCACCATTCGGCCCAATGACTCCGACGATCCCGCCGGAAGGCAGTGTGAATTCCATATTCTCAAACAGAATGCGATCGCCATAACTCTTGCTCACGCCCTTCGTCTCAATGGCGATATCACCCAAGCGCGGGCCCGGCGGGATATAGATCTGCATTTCTTCGTTGCGCTGCACCTTATCCTGGTTGATCAGCTCTTCGTAAGCCCTGACCCTGGCTTTATTCTTCTGCTGTCTGGCCTTGGGCGTCATACGGACCCACTCCAGTTCGCGTTCGATCGTCTTCTGCAACTCGCCCTCGGTCTTCTGCTCCAAGCGCAGCTGCTCATCTTTCTGCTCCAACCACGAGGAATAATTGCCCTTCCACGGCACACCGCGCCCCTGGTCCATCTCCAGAATCCACCCGGCGACATTATCCAAAAAGTAGCGATCATGCGTGACGGCAATGACCGTCCCCTGATACTGCTGTAAATGGCCCTCCAACCACGCCACCGTTTCCGCGTCGAGATGGTTGGTCGGCTCGTCGAGCAGCAGGATATCCGGCTTGTGCAACAACAAGCGGCACAGCGCTACCCGCCGCTTCTCGCCGCCTGAAAGTACGTCTACCACTTGGTCCTCCGGCGGACAGCGCAACGCGTCCATCGCCATCTCTAAACGCGCGTCCAAATCCCAGGCGCCCGTCGCGTCCAGCCGTTCGGCGACCTTGGCCTGTTTCTCGATCAGCGCGTTCATCTCGTCGTCTTCCATCGGCTCGGCGAACTTGGCGTTGATCTGCTCGTATTCCCTCAGCATGTCCACCGTCTCCTGCGCCCCTTCCTCGACGATCTGCCGCACCGTCTTGCCCGCCTCCAACTCCGGTTCCTGCTCCAAATACCCCACGCTAAAACCCGGCTGAATATTGACCTCCCCCTCGTATTCGCCGTCGATTCCCGCCATAATCTTCAGCAGCGTGCTCTTACCCGAACCGTTCAGCCCCAACACGCCTATTTTCGCACCGTAAAAATACGATAGCGATATGTCTTCAATGATTACTGTGCGGTTATAGTGCTTACTAACCTTGTGCATCGAATAAATAACTTTGTCCGGCTCTGTCATTTTATCTTCCTCTGTATAAATTGTCTTGGCGATTAATAATTAAGTTCGGTACTAATGGTCTGTTGACGGGGTGCGTCTCCGGGTATTTTTAAGCCCCCCGGACCGTCGCCCATCGGGAGGCTTACGCCCCACTCCCGCTCCAATATATCTCGCGAACCAAGCCAGCGAAGGCAGCCCCCCACCCCGAAGCGAGAGACGCGCTCCTCAAGCCAGCCCTTCATACGCCGAAAACACAATCCCCAGATCGCGTTCTGCCCGAGGAAAATCCGAATAAGGCCGCCGCCCAGGCTCTGCTAAACACGCCAAAAAATCCCGCACCATCGCCCCATAGCCCATCATATCGCCGAAGCCGGGAAAATAAAGCCGCTTGCGTCGCCCTTTCAACCGTACATAAATGCCATTGCTCTCAAAAACAACCTGCCCCGCCGTACCAACAATGTGCGAATGCTGAAAGGTCCCCTGCGCCAGACTGAACGCGTTCCAGGCATAACGTAACAGCAATTCCGCACCGTCCGCGTACTCGACCCGCACCAGAGAATTACGCTCAGGCTCGCCCGCTACCGCGCCGGGAAACTCCGCTGACACCCGTCGCAATTCGCCGTCAAAAAGATCTGCGCCAAACGCCACAAAGTGGACCCCACCTTCCAACAGCGCCCCATACCCGCTCTTCCACCCCGAAGAAGCCTGCGTAAAACGCTTGCCAATGGTCGCCTGGCGCACTTCGCCGATAAGATCCTGCTGCAAAACCCACTTGATCAATTTCAGCGCGGGCTTGTAATAATAATTCTCCGCCACCATCAATAGCACATCCGGATGCGCCGCCGCCACCGCACCGATCGCCACCAGATCCTCCGCCGTCGCGCACAAGGGTTTTTCTACTAATACCCCCTTACCCGCTTCTATCGCATCAATCACCTGTACCCGGTGCGCCTCCGGCGGCGTACTGATCAGCACCGCGTCCACCGCACTGTCGAGCACTTCCTCATAACTATCGAAGACCCGCCCACCGCCAAACTCGCCGCTGAAAGCCTGGGCGCTCGCCCGCGTACGGCTGTAGAAACACAACTCGGCCTTATCGACCAAATTCTTCGCGTGCAATCGGCCAATCGACCCACAGCCCACCAGACAGATTTTTTTCATCGCGTCGCCACAATTCGCTCGGCCACCCGCAAGGCGTTGGCCGCAATGGTCAAACTCGGATTCACCCCACCCGAACTCGGCATAAAACTGCCGTCGGCCACATAGAGATTTTCCGCGCCCCAATACCGACAATTCTCATCCAAAACACCCTCCTCCGGCGTATGGGCAGAACGCAGCGTACCCACCGCATGCGAAAACGAATCGATCAAATAACGATAGCGGAACAAACCGCCCGACTTGCGCAATACTTTACCCGCCTTGGCCATCAGATAATCCCTGCGTCGGCAATCATTCTCGCTATATTCGTGCTCCACCTGCACCAACTCCATGCCGAAAGCATCCGACTCGCCTGCCAACGTCACTCGATTCTCCGCGCGCGGCTCGTCTTCGGCAACGCACAGCAGATTCTGCATATTGCCCGCCAAAAGCCCCGCCATCGTCTGCAAACCCCAAGGCGTGTGGTGGCGGATAACCGGCGGCGCCGGAGAGTAGATATCCTGCACGACCCCCACCGCCGTACCCAACTCCGAGCGCAGATCCTCATAAAAATCTGTAAAACAAACTTGCTTGTGAAAGACCTGTTCGGGATTGGTGCGAAAAGGGAAGATGTTATTGACCACGCCATTGCAATGGCGCATGAGAAAACGGCCGATCAGCGGATGATCATAACCCGAGCGCTGCATCAGCGCCGGGCTGCCGAGCGCACCGGCTGCCAATACCACCCGATCAGCCCTAAGCGAGTAGGACTGCCGCGACTCGCCGTCGACATATTCGACCCCCTCAACACGCCCGCTCTGTTGCAACAGACGCCGGGCTACCGCACCGACAATAATCTGCAAACCCGCCGCCTGAGCCTCAGCCAACACCGTCGAGGCCATATCATTTTTGGCCTCCACCTTGCAGGGAAAGCCGTCGCAGGTAATACAGCGCAAACAAAGCGGCCTAGTCGCGTCCGAAAAATTAATCGCCAGCGGAATCTTGAAAGGCTGCAAACCCAAGGCCTGCCCCGTCTCATAGATACGCCGGGCCGGCGCACTCAACTCGATGGCGTCGTGCGGATACGCCCCTACACCAGGCGGCTCGTGCGGATCCGCCCCCGCCTCGCCGTGCACCCCCATAAGTTGTTCGGCCTGCGTGTAATAGCGCGCTAAATCGCCATACGCAAAAGGCCAGCGGGCAAAATCCGCTGGCCGCAACCTGAGCGAGGCCCCGCCATAAAAAACGGAGTTGCCACCGACAACTTCATTGGCGTACACCCGCTGGAAATCACGGCTGCCATACTGTTTAATCAGCAGCGGCGAGGTACCCCGATAGCGCTGTTTAATCAGGATTTCGGATTGATCCCAATCCACGTCGTCGCGTCGGGCCCATTGGCCGCGCTCCAGCAACGCCGTCTTGAAACCCGCGCGTACCAATGCGCGGGCAA
>Ga0114996_10005303_pt1 | contig 15193 bp, 7 predicted proteins | sample ArcticOcean_MG_C_4_FD_87039 | JGI IMG/M metagenome (GOLD analysis project Ga0114996, IMG submission 87039) | Marine microbial communities from western Arctic Ocean - ArcticOcean_MG_CB4_134 | ecosystem: Environmental > Aquatic > Marine > Oceanic | place: Arctic Ocean: Canada Basin | collected...
CGTTCGCCGTGACGAGGAGAGGGGAACCGACAGTCATGGGATAGCGAGTCTACCCCAGCCCCACTTCCGACAGCCAGCGAACAGCCTGCCGGTTGATGTCTTCTGAGCCCCCTGGGCCCCGTCGATGAGCGGCCAGGATGCGACCGCTCTCGAGATGATTCACGGCCCCCATCCGATCTCCCGCTTTCAGCAGGGCCAACCGCGCCTTCGCCGACTCCAGCACCGTCTCGCGGAGCATCGTCGCGCTCTCAGAACCAGCGCTCGACGACATCCAGGTCAACTCCCCCGCGTGGCGCACGTCCGAGAGCGCGGAAATCGCCGCGTCGGGGTCTCCCGAGTGAATGGCGCTGGCGAGCGCTCCGATCCCGCTGTCGGCGTCGAACCGCCAGACATGGGTCAGCTGGACGATCCCATCGTGCATCCCGGCGAAATCAGACGGAGCCTGCACCGTGCTCCAATCCCCTGCGTCTCCGCCCACCGCCCGGCACTCGGCAGAGAGCGCCTCCGAAAATCCAGGGATGGCCTCGCCCGCATTGCAGAGATCTCCGAGGACCGACCCCGCCTCCACGGAAGCGAGCTGATCGCGATCGCCGAGCAGAATCAACCGGGCATCCTCGCGCATGCACTCCATCAACCGCGCCATCAGGGCGAGGTCCACCATGGACGCCTCATCCACCACCACGATATCGGCCGTGAGCATCCGCGGGGCCCGCTTGCGGCGATGCGCTGGACCGCCCAGCCCCAATGCCTTGTGGATCGTGAGAGCGACCTCCGGGATCGCCGCTCGAATCGCCGGATCGAGATCCAGCGCCTCCACTCCCTCGCGCACGGCCTCCTTGAGACGCGCACCTGCCTTGCCTGTGGGCGCAAGAAGCAGCACCTGCGGAAGAACATCCCCCCCTTCGTTCGCCTGCTCGAGAAGCGTCGCGAGGATCCGAACAACTGCGGTGGTCTTGCCCGTTCCCGGTCCACCGGTGAGCACCATCAGGGATCGCAGCGTGGCGACACAGGCTGCGAGTCGAGCCCGATCCACGCCGGGGAGAGTCCAGGGAGCGAAATGGCGCGACAACGACTCCTGCAAGCGCTCGCGATCCACCCCCTCCCGAGGTCGGGCGACGCGAGCCAGCAGGGCCTCCGCGAGCTGCACCTGGAGGCGGTAATGGCGATCGAGGTAGAGGCGAGTCCCCTCGAGGACCAGGGGTGTATCGCGCACCTCGTCGGCGCTTCGTACCAACGAGCGCGCCTCCTGCAATGCGGCCACCCAGTCCGTGAGCGAAGGCCACTCGACCGTTTGCGGCTCCTCCGAGGAGCGCTCGATGCGCACGTGGTCTTCCAGCCGCTCCAGATCCGCGCAGACATGTCCGTGCACTGGGGCCCGACAGGCCAGGGCGGCGCCCAGAAGCACCCGCGGATCGTTCTCCCCTGAGAGTCGTCCGAGCGTTCGGGCGAACTCCACGTCCAGCGTGTCGAGCACGCCCTGCTCCCGGAAATGCTGGAGGAGGTTGGAGGACGTCATCGCCCATCTCCTTGCCCTGCGATCACGCGATCGAGCGCATGAATCATCGCTGCTGGGGGTCGATCCCGGAAGACTCCATGCTCACCTGGTCCGACCATTCCGCGCACGAACAGATACCGAACACCGCCCATATGCGTGTCGTAATCGTAGACATCGGGGCCGAGTCTCCACTGAAGATAGCGATGGAGCGCGACGGTGTAGAGATGCGACTGGAGCAGATAATGATGATGCTGCATCGCCTCGGACATCGCCTCGTGGGGATAGTCCGCGGCGTGGGTGCCGAGGAAGTTCGACTTGTGATCGGCGACGTAGAATCGTCCCTCGTGCCAATAAACGAGGTCGATGCTCCCCGTGAGGAACCCCCGAAGAGGGACAAACCGGAGCGCTTCGAGGCGCGCTGCATATTCGACAGGCACCTCCGTTCGTGCATGTTCTGCAAAGACCCGGGCGATCGCTGCGGCATCCACGATCGCCGGACCGCCCGCCACGGGGAGATCAAAGTCCAGCTCGTTGTAGCGATGCGAGGACGGGATGTCCGCGAGGGTGTGGGGAGCCCCATCCGCATCCTGGAGATCGGTCTTCAGGGCCGACTCGATCCCGAGCACGACCTTCTCCGTCCATTTGTCTGCCTCGAATCCATGGCGCGTGAGGCTGGTCCGAACGAGCTCCTCGAGGCCCTCCATGTCTTGGAAGTCGAGATGCTCGAGGACATGGTGAAGGAACGTCCCCGCCCGAGCGCCCCGGGGGAAATCGTGCAACGGAACCCGTGCGTGGGTCGGACGTTCGGCAGGCACTCCAGAATCATCATCGACATGCGCGTCGTGATCTCGAGGAGCGCCCTCTCCCGCTTTCCAGGAGCCACGAATCATCGCGCTGTAGCTCGCACGACGCCAGTCGCCATCCAAGGGTTCAGCCCGGGAATAGACCCTCGCCTGGAGCGGAGTGTCCCCCGAGTCCCGACTCGGGACGACCCCGGAGAATCCCGGATGGAATCCCCGGACAGCGATCGTCTCCCCCGATCCCGATGCGATCCCCTCGAGATCGGCACGGATCTCCGCATCCGTGAGCTTCTTGAAGCGTTTCTCGACCGCCGCCAGCGAGCGCCCATCCGACGCCGCCCCACTCTGATGAAGCACCCAGCAAAGAGGAGATTGAACGCAGTTGAAAGCGCCTCCCCAGTAGAGAACGCAGCCGTGTCGAGCCCGCGTAATGGCCACATAGAGAAGCCGAAGGTTCTCCGTCCATTTCTCATGTTTCCACTGAGCGACCGCCGCCTCTCCTGCCTCCGTGTCCCGAGCGCCGACATGAACAACAGGAGCATCTCCCGCGCTGACATCGTGATGCTCAATGCCCCATGACGGCGGGGTTTTCTTCTTCGGATTCCAAAGAAAGGGGCACCAGACGAAGGAATACTCCAATCCCTTGGAGCGATGCACCGTGATGATCGTCACCGCCTCCGAGTCGCTCTCCAATCGGAGTTCACGCGCGTCATCATGGTTGGATGGTGTGCCCAGCTGAGCTCGCAACCAGCTCAAGAGTCCCTCGGGCCCTGACATGGACGCGACGCTCTCCGCGTGACACAGCTCCATCAAATGGTGGAGATTCGTGACCCGACGCTCCCCGTCTCGAAGGCGGAGCAGGCGGCGATGGACGGTCGCGTCCTGGAGGAATCGCCGACTCATCGCGAGAAATCCATCCTCCTCCCATCGACGTCCCCAGTCCCGAAATCGGACGAGCCACTCCTCCCATGCCGCGCTCTCGTGGAGCGTCGCGAGCGTCGGAGCGTCCAGCCCCATCAGGGGCGTCGCCAGCGCCGAATGCACCGCACGACGACTCCGGGGGTTGGCGATGGCGGTGAGCACCTGGATCCACTCTTCGGCATCCGCGGACTCGAACACGCTCGACGTTCCCTGGAGCACGCCGGGGATCCCGTGTTCGCGGAGGACGGACTGCACGGCTCGAGCCTGATCGTTGGTGCGGACCAGCACCGCGAGATCACCCGCATCAATGGGCCGCCAGGGGCTTTCGGGATCGCGACGGATGCGAGAGCCCGACGTGAGCAGCGCGCCCATCTCACCCGCCATCGAGGCCAGCACGGCCGAGCGCATCACCGGCTCCTCGCAGACCTTCCGCTCCTCCACCGCATGCTCCTTGCGTGAAAGCACCCGAATTTGAAGGGGGGAGAACTCCAGGTCCGCAGCCATGTCGAGGCGATCATCTTCGTGATGGGCCGTGACCGGATGAAATTGGATGCGGGGATCTCCGAGAGGCTCCTCCAGCGCGCCGCCCTGGCCGAACAGGTGGTTCGTCGCTCTCACCAATCCCCGATCTGCCCGATAGTTCACGCCGAGAGTTCGACGACGATCCACCGGTGTGGACTCGGCCGCGCCGATGTACGTGTGGATGTCTGCGCCGCGGAAGCTGTAGATCGCCTGCTTGGGATCGCCGATCAGCGTGAACACCGCCTCCGTTTGATCAAACACGCTCCGGAAGATGTCCCATTGCACGGGATCCGTGTCCTGGAACTCATCGATCAACACCGCTGAGAAGCGCTCCCGGATGGCGTCACACAGCGCCTCTCCCGCTTCCGGGAGCATAACGCGCTCTCGAAGCGTGTGGAGCAGATCGCTGAACGACTGCTGATGGAGCTCCCGCTTTCGCCGGGGCACCTCGGTTCGGATCCGGTCCGCGAGACGGTGACGCTGACGAAGCGCCTCCGCGTTGAGTTCGAGCTTCAGCGCCTCATCCAACAGACGCCATTGCGTCACCGCGTCAAAGAGCGACTGTCCAGGAACACCACCCGGCACCCCAAACCAGATCGGCGGCTCTGCGTCGTTGCGCTTGTCAGAAAGCCAAGCGATGTCGAGAAGCCTCAATTCCTCGATGAGACCGCTCTCTGGCGGCATCTCCCCATGCACGAATGCGCTGAGTTGCGCCCAGGTCTCCGAGAGCTCTGCTTCCGTCTTGAACTTGAAGGCCCCCCCGTTGATGACCCTGTTTCCGATGAAGCTCACGAGATAAGAGCGGGCAGCGTCACCGTGATCGGTCCAGGCCTCGCGAACCTCCTGGCGTGCATCGAGCCAACGGGCGCGTGGCCCCGGATCGGGATCCTGCGGCTCCGGAACCAATCGCACATGCGGATGCTCAGACACGAAGCCGCCGAGCGCCAACGAGCCCTTCAGATTCAGATGACGGGATCGCATGGCGACCACGAGCCCGAGATCCGCCGCGTGGAGCTCGGAGGTCCAATGATCCTGGATCACGTCCGCGACGAGATCCCGCGGCTCACCGACAAGCTCCACGTCGAACTCGGCCCCGCTCTCGAACGCATTCTCACCCAGAACCCGCCTGCAGAATCCGTGAATGGTGGAAATCGCGGCGCGATCGAAACTCTCGAGAGCGACCGACAGATGAGCGACATGACGCGCTGTTGCCGCGGGATCGGCGACACCGAGAGCGACCAGATGCCCAAACACGAGATCGTCTCCCGCGCCCTCCTCACCCCGAACGACGGCGAGAGCGTCGCGCACCCGATTGCGAATGCGCTGGCGCAGATCAGCGGTCGCGGCGTCGGTGAACGTGACCACGAGAATGGACTCGACCCCGAGCCCCTGCTCCGCCACAAGCCGCACGAAGAGGCCCCCAATCGTGTAGGTCTTCCCCGTCCCCGCGCTGGCCTCGAGCAGAGTGCGCTCCTCGACGATGTCCTCGGTCGCGTCGAAATTCCTGGGACCGGTTCCCCTCATCGAGTGGCCTCCATCACCGGACCCCAGATGTCCTGGGCCGCCTCATGGAACGTCGGGCCGGCGGGTCCTGCGCCTGGACCCCGAGACTCGGGAGTCAGGACCCAGGAGGCTCCAAAGACCCGCTCGGCGTGGGCCTCCATTCCCGCGTCCCGGCCTCCTTTGAGAGGCGTCTGTGCAGCCTTGAGGGCCTTCTTCAGGATGGCGGCGGGCGGATGATCGGGATCAACCCCTGCCTTCTTGAACACCTCGAGATAGCCCCGCGCAGACTCGAGGAGAAAGGGCAGCGGACTCACATGACCCATCCGATAGAGCCTCAACATGCCGGCTATCGCCTCCCGAGCGTGCGCTTGACGTTCTTCCGGCTCTCCGTCTCGTGCGGGCATCTCGACGGGTTTGATCCGGTTCTTCTTGTCGGGGCTTCCCACAAAGAAGGCATCGATGGACCGCTCGGGCTCCATCACCGTCAGCAACGCCTGATGAAGCCACAAACGCAATCGGTCCTCGGCACGCGCCGATCCAAATCGGCCATGGACGAGCGCGTCCGAGCACACCCCCGAGATGCTCCCCACGAGGCGCGTCCCTTCGATGACACAATCCACCTCGCGGCTCTCGGACTGTCCACCTCCCAGCGCCTCGACGTGCGCTCGCATGCGCTCGACCGATTCCTGTATCTCCGAGAACACAAGCTCACCTGGAGCCCCCAGGGGAAGGAGGCCCTCGCCATGCAGCATGGTCTTCAGCGTATCGGAAGACTCCTGATGGAGGAGGCGTTCCCCCACTCCCCAACGCTCGAGCCCATCGAGTTCAAGCGGCTCCCGATCCGACACCTCTTCTCGCTTAACGCCCACGGAGACCTGAAGGTGCCCCTTCATGAGCTCCCGCACAGGATTGGCCAGAAAGCGAACCAGCGCCTCGGGATCGAGTGGCTCCGCCGATTCCAGAGATTCCTGCGCGGGGAGCGGCGTCGGAAAAAACGCCGGCGGCCCCTCGCGAGGCGCTCGCAGCTGCTCGGCCCCCACGATTCCCCGTCGATCAAAGCTGACGGGATCGGGGCCGTAATTCGACGCGCTGAAACCATGAAGCGGGTGGTTTTGGACCACATGGGAGCGAATGGACGTATCGGGAGCACCGCTCAGGCGAACAGAACGCTCCAGGACATCCAGCAGATCACAGACGGGGACCGCGGGCTCACGCAGCTTGTTGTCCTTTCGGCTTCGGCCCGTGTGGGTGATGATGAGCCGATCCCTCGCGGAGAGGATCGCTTCCAGAAAGAGGTGCCGATCCTCCTTGCGCGGATCCGTGTCCCCGAGCCGCGGGGACTGAGCCACCCGATCGAAGCCGAGCCTCCCGCCCTGCCGAGGGAAGGCGCCGTCATCCATGCCCAGCAGACACACCACCCGGAAGGGAATCGAACGCATCGGAACCATCGCGCAGCAGGTGATCCGGCCCCCCAGAAACCCGGAAGGGCCGCCCTGAAGCTCGATGCGCTCCCGCAAAATGCACTCGACCGCGTCGAGCGAGAGCGAACGATCCATCTGCACCGCTTCCGCGTGTCCTACGAGCTCATCCAATGCCGTCCGCACCTGCTGTTGCGCGTGCACGGAGTCGTCGTCCGCGACGAGCAGTCGACCCATGGCGCGTCCAATCACCGAGCGCCAACCGATCGCGTCATGCGGCTGCACGAGCTCATGGATGCTGGCCATGAGGGCCTCCGTGAAGGCGATGAACCGTCCGAGGACCTCTCGATCGCCGAGGGCTGCCGAATCCCAGGGAACTACGCCGCCAAACGACCGCAGCGGCCCTTCATCCATCGCTACGCCGAGGAGCAGGCGATCCAGCCCAAAGCGCCAGGTGAACGCATCCTCTTCGGGCTGACCCCGTCGAACGCGATGACTCGCGTCGAGTCCCCACCGGATCCCGCTCCCCTTCACCCAGGCGCGGATCAACTCATCCGCCGCGTCGTCGAGGCCGAATCGTCGGCGCACGGGGTCGAGAGCGAGAAAATCCAGTACTGCGCTCGCCTTCACCGCTCCAGACGCGAGACCGAGCAGCGAGAGGACGGCTTCAGCAGAGCGATTCTCCCGCGCCTGACTGCGATCGGCGATGGTGAACGGAAGCTTTGGAAACCCCTCTTCCCCATACGAGGATGCTTGCGTGACCGGGTCCACGCGCTCCTCAGCGCCGTCTGCGAAGACCGCCTCGATCAACGGAGCGTACGCCTCGATGTCGGGGGTCATGACGACGATGTCCCGAGGCTCCAGAGAGGAGTCCTCATTCAAGAGGCCGACAAGGACATCTCGCAGCACCTCCACCTGCCGTGTTGGACCGTGGCAGGCATGCACTTGAACGCTGCGATCATCCGCGCCGACGAGGACGGGAGGCTCACCGACACCGTCCGCCCCATCTCCCCGCCCGATATAGTGATGAATGTCGTACTGCAGCGTCCCCAAAAGAGTCGTCGGGGCTTCCATCTCCGAGAGGCTCATCGCCTCCATGTAGGGGGTCTCTGCGGACGACCCCTCCAGCATCAACTGCATGTCGCGACTGAGCGCCCCATAGCTCTCCAGGAGCGCGTTTCCCGGGACCTTGAAGGGGTTGTCCATCCCTTCGAGACGCGTCGCGTCGAACGACTCGTCTGCGATTTGTGCGCGGATGTCCTGCTGCTTTTCCAGTCGGGTCTGCAACCCTGCCCAGTACACATCGGACGGGGCCAGCACGTGCATGTGGACCTCCCACCATGTGGTCATCGTGCGCAGGAGTTCGAGAAAAAGCGGGGGAATCGAGGTGACCCCGAAGAGATGAAGTCTGGCGGGCAGCCTCGTGTCCGTGGGGCGTTCCAAGTGCCCGCTCTGCTGGATCTGCAATGCACAGGCGGCGAGATGGGGCCCTCCGATGCTCTCCTGGATCGCACGCCAGAGCACGGGCTGCCAATCGGGATCCTCTCCCAGCTTGCCGGCGCTCCAGTCACGAGCCAGCTGCGGACGCTGGGTGATGTAGCGATCGAACGTGACGGAGATCCGCCGTGCGAGCAGCACCCGCCGCCGATCGATCACCTCTTCCGAAGCCCCCGTCGACTCGAGATAGCCACGAATCGGCTCAAACTCCGGCTCTGCGAGGAGAGAGTCGAGCGCGTTGAGGACATGGAACGCCAGCGCCGCGGGCTCCCATCCAGGGTGCGGGCAGCCCTCTTCCCCGAGGATCTCGCGAAGCGCCTGTTGGAGCATTCGCCGCGGAAAGGGCAGGCTCACCCCCGCGCAGATCCCAACGCGCTGAGCCAACGACATCGAGAGCCACCGGCCCATCCCGCGATTCGGAACGGCGATGACTTCCCCGCGAAGAGTCTCCTCCAGATCAGCCGGAGTGCACTTCAGCGTCTCCACGAGCGCTTCGAGCAACGTCTCCATGCGAGCGCTTCGATGCAGTCGGATCATCCGACGATCGGGTTGAATGGATGTCGCATTCGCGGACACCGGAGCTCCTCCAGAGGCGTGTCCGCCAGGATGACATTGGCCGAACGTCGAGGCAACCCCGGAGGAGCCGTCAATCGTCGAGAGCGACCATGCGATCCACGTACTGATGGAGCACGTGTTCGAAGAAAAGCTCCAGGCTCATGGACTTGAGATCCTCGGAGGCCGCAGCGAATGGCGTCTTCACCGTGGAACACTCGATCTCGTCGCAGTCCCGCCAGGAGAGATTGTTGCCGAGGCCCGCTCCCGAGAAGTCGAGATAGCAGCCCTGGGACACGCAGGAGGCGTCCCCGTACTCCGGCGAGTGCAGCGGAAGACCGGGCTGGACGTCGTTGAGCTGATGGTACTCGACATCATCGCTCAGGATCGCGTAGCGAATCGCCTCCAACGCCGACCAGCGGCTCGCTTGCGCGTGATCATGAATCATCTGCAGGCGGAGATAGTTCGCCGACATCTTCGAGAGATAGGTGCTCGGCTCCCGGAATCCCCACCACGTGTCCTCGGTGCAGTTCATCCCGGTCAAGGAGATCGGGAATGCGCCCTCATGGCAGATCACAGAGGGCGGCGCGCCGTTCGGGAGATCGAAGGGGAAGGCCTCCTCCCGCGGACCGATCGCGAAATCGCAGCGCTCATCGTTCACGCCGGGGCCGTCTCCGTCGATGTCTCCGTCGAGATCCAGAGGCGCCGCGGTGATGAAGCATCGATTCACGGGCCCCTCGACATCGATGAGAAAATCGACCTCCGCGAGCTTCGTGGGTCCAAAGCGTCCCAGCGCACCGGAGGCGGTCGAGAGGCCAAATCCGAAGGACACCACGCCCACGCGGTCGTTGGTCTTCAGGTTCTTGATCATGTAGTTCAGGACATCGCTCAGGGCGTCCTGTCCATCCGGCCCATTGTAGTCTTCCTCTCCCTGGCTCTTGCGAGGGCCTGTCCCGCGGCCAGGAGAATTGAAGGTCACCACCACCACGCCCGACTTGGCTGCGAGGGTGGCCGGCATCTTATCCTCGAAGAAGACGTCGCCACTGGAGAGGCCTCCCGAAGTCAGCACGACCAGCGGACAAGGCGAATCGTCGCCGCACCCTTCGGGGACGTAGCGGGTGAAGTGGATCTCCTTTCCCCCGGACATCGTCTTCAGATATTCGACCGACGCCGGAAGCTCCTCTTCGCCCGTCTCCGCGGTCTCACCGGTCTCCGTGGTCTCTTCCGTTCCCGAGGACTCCCCCGTCTCCCACTCCTCGACGCCGGACTCCTCCTCACCGGACTCCTCGCCACCGCAGGCGGGTATCCAGAACAACATCATGCATATCAACGCGAACGCATATCGGAAGACACGGCTCATGAGACACCTCATCGGATTCCGGCCACGCCGGGATTATGGGCCTGTCGGCTCGTAGCGGGGACTGGGATCGAACACATAGAGTTCGGACGGCGTGTTCGTAGCCGTCGCCGGCCCCACCTGAAGCACGGAGGTCCCGATCTTCTGGGCTCCGCCCAGCACCAGCACATGATCATTGTCCATGAAAAGGGCGCTGTGACCAAATCGAGAGGTCAGGAGGGAGGATGCTGGGGTCGACAGGACATTCTGGCTCGTCGCCCAGGTGTTCGACAGGGGGTCGTAGGGGTGTGTGGGGCCGATGATCTCGCTCGTGGTGGCCATGGAGAGTCCTCCGGAGCCGTCTGCGATCAGCCCACCGCTAACGAGAACCTGCCCTCCATCCATCATGACTGCGCGATGATGACCTCGTGGGCTCTTCAGCGTGAAGTCCGTGCCCGCCAGCTGGGAGCCGTTGAAGGCGCTGATCACCTCGATGGAGCTGACGGGAGACTTGCGGCTCGTGTCCGAATATCCGCCGATCACATAGATGAAGTTATCCTGGCCCGAGCTTGGAGCTGGGACATAGACCGCTTCATGCTCCACCCGCGCCTGCAACAACTGGGACGGGGCCTGAAACTCCGGGCTCGGAGGACCATAGAGAGCCCCTGCCTTGACATGGAAGATGTCGATGAGTCCCTGGGTGGACCCCGACGAGGTCTCCCCGCCGATGAAGTACACACACTGCTCGCCCTTCACCTTGCAATCATCCACGATCACCGCGCGATGATTGAAACGTCCACCGTAGAAGATGACCCCATCGCTCTTGACCCCCGCCTGCGGGATGGGGCCTGCCACCACCCGCAGCGTGTTGGGGGCCATGTTCACGATCTCGTAGCTATTCTCCGCCTGAGCCGGATTCGCGGTGTTGTTCGTACCGCCTCCCACCAGGAGATACTGGTCGACCTTTGAGCCCGCAGTGGCGGAGGTGTATTCGAGGATGGTCGTTGTCGCCATCGCCCGAGGCACCTGAAGCTGTCCCACGGTCGTCGGATCGAGGAAAATCTTCTGGATGGGATCGAAGAGCTCGATCACTGCGCTGGCCTGGAGCGTCGTGGCGAGGGCTCCCGTGGCCTCACGGTTCTGCTGCCATCCGCCGATGATGGCGATGTGATTGATGCTGTCGAGCCACACCGCATTATGGAACATGCGCGGATTCGCCATGGTCTGAGGAGAGGTGTACTCCGTGGCCAGGACTTCGAAGATCCCCGTCGCGGGATCATAGATCTCGACCGTCTCGTAGACCTCCTGAATCGCTCCATCCAGGGTCAACTGATTCCAGATCGGACCGTTCACATCCCCCGATTCCGTGAGCCCCGGCTTGAGCCCAGCCCCGCCGATGATCACGACGCGACCATCCGGAAGCGACGTCATGGAGGCGCCATGACGCGAGGTTCCTGGCTGGGTCGGAACCGCCACCACGCTGCTGCCGCCCGCGACGCCGCCTGTCTGCGCGCTGGAGGTCTTGATGAACTCTCCGACAGGTCCCATGAGGACCTGCATGGGTATCTTCGGAGTCGAGCCCGTGATCGTGAAAAAGGGCGTCACCCCGCGCGACACGAGGATCGAGCACGCAGCCGCGGGCTGACCGTTGGTATCCACTCCGGCGAACGCCTCCGCCACGACCCGGATCCGCGCTCCCATCGTCACCGGCGGGACCGCAAGCGGAACACCCGCGACCGAACCCGGGACGTAGGACACACAATCGCCGGAACCGAACCCGGGGCTGGAGACCCGGAGGCTCCCCCAGTTGGCGATCATGCCCTCATATCCCTCGGGGATGGTGATTTGAACGACGAGTTTGTCGACCGGCGGATCGGCTTCACAGCCCACAAGCGCCAAAAGACCGCCGCACAAGAGGATTATGGAGACCATTCGAAGGATGACATTTGGATGTATCATGGGAACACCACCGTTCCTGTGAAGGTCGGGAGTTCTTCCGAATCGAATGCGCCGAGCGCCCAGGCCGTCCCCACCCCAGCGCCAGCCACGCCCACGCCCACGGCGGTCCAGAACCACCATGTCTCATAGAACTCCTCACCAGAGCTCGCCTGCGCCGAGACCGACCCCAGGGGCTCCGGAGAAGACCCAAAGAATGATTCGCTCCCAGAAGAGTCCTCTTCCCCACCGAAGAGATCATCGAGAGAGCTGCTCGGCTCGGGCTCGGCGACCGCCACCGTCGCCGGGGAAGGGCTCGGGCGTACCACAGGAGCTTCCACGAGAGGCTCGGGCTCCGGGAGGATCAGCGGAGGCGGCGGAGGAGGCGGAGGAGGCGGAGGAGGGGCTTCCTTCTTGCGCGCCGATTCGGGAGTCGCCCCCGCCAACATCTTCTCGTGACCGAGGGCAAACACCGCCGGAGGAACGCTCCGAACGGCGCGCTTCACGGGGAAATTCGTCATGGCGTTTTCGAGTCGTTGCGCCAACTCCAGAAGCTCGACCTGGAGGTTCGTCAGATCATGCTTGACGATCACGGGCTCCAGCTCCGCGAGGGCACCCTTGGACGCGTCGTAGAGAAACACGTGCAGTCCATACCCCTTCTTGCTTCGGGAGATGTAGGTGTAGATCAGGAAGTTCACGTACGCCTTCGAGCAGAAATACTGCGCAGCGCGTCGAAAGTTTGATCCGAAATTGCCGCTTTCGACATAGCTCATCAAGGGTTCGGGATCGATGAACTCACCGTCTACATCCGCGAGATCCTGCTGCTCATCCTGAACCAGCACGCCTGTGATCGTGGCCTGACGACCTTTCAACGGAGCCTGCACACGCTTTCCAAAGGTCTTGTATCCTTCCCGACGAACCTGGATGAAATGGTTTCCTCGCCGGAGATTGCTGAGCACCACCGGAGTTCGACCGTTGGGGATTCCATCCACGAAGACGGTCCCCATGGGCGGATTGGAATCCACCATGAGTTGACCCGGATCGAAGTTCCCCTGTCTCTTGCGCACGCCCTGGAGAAGCTCGAGAAACTCCGGCTCCGCCTTGTGCTTTTTGGGATCGACCTCCGTGGTCGGACGCATCGAGATGATCCGTCCGAGGGCTTCACCCGCATCCGTCTTGAAATCTCCGCGCCAGCTCGCGATGGACATCTGCATCTCTGCATCCACCAGCTTGTCGTAGTCCACGAGGTCCACGAAGTTGGACTGATAGAGGTCAATGGCCTGCTGCAGATGCCGGATCGCCCGCTTGTAGCGTCGGGCCTGAATCGCGTCCTTGCCCTTGAACACGAGCTTGTCGGCCCTATCGAGTTCCTTGTTCTTGACGATGGTCGCGAGCTCCTTGCGATCGATCGCGATGATCAAGTCCTCCTCCTCGAGGACATGCACCCGATCACTGACCTCGAGGATGGCGTTGAAGAACTCCGTCATCTGGACATTCGCCACCGAGGAGACATCGGGCGAAACAGCCGTGTCGAATCGATAGACCCTCACCCGGGTGTCGCCCGCTCGTGGTTGCGCCTGTGCTGGACTCGGAAAAACCGGCGCGAGCACCGTCCATGTGAACAGGACCGCTGTCCAGAGAGCACTCGCCTGTATACGGGGATGTGTGGAACGTTTCACTTGATCACCTGCTGCATCAGCCCAATCCACCTGCTGGGGCACCGCAAGCCCCCGAAATCGCAGGGGCGGAGACTACCATTGGTGACGGGGCCAGATCAATACACCGTGTGTGCCGCAAGTGGCCAACGAAACCGACCCGTGCCAGGATCGCCTCATGACAGGCGATGACCCATCCACGAAAACACGCGAAAGCACCCTCCGTATTTCTGGAGAGGTGATCTTTCTTTTCGCATGCACCGTGCTCGGGATCCGTGCGTTGAACCAGCTCGGGGGTCTTCATCCGCTCTTGTTGGAGAACGTCCAGGCGCTCGCTGCGTTGATGTTCATCGGTCTTCCCCTCTGGATCCTGCGTCGTCGCCGCATCGACGCCCACGCCTTCGGGATTCGTTTTGATGGGCTCCGAACCCAGACAAAAAAGGCGGCCATCGTGGCCCTTGTCGTCTTTCCCGTCTTCTTGATCGGCAATCACCTCGTGGAGATGGAATTCCGAGGCCGGACCCTCGCTCTCGACGATCACGTCGTGTGGCGCTGGCCCCTGAACCTGCAGAATCGTCCCTCCCCCGTGATGGAGGATGAGGACTTCACCCTCTATGCAGAGCGCGGCGTGTTGACGGTCCTCTGGAGCTCTCCTGGACGCGACGCGGAGCGTCAGATCACGCTGGAATTCGACGGACCGATTGAGTCGACTCGCGTCGTTCAACCCCGTGGGGATCGCGTGCTGGAAGGGGCGCGCTGCGCCACCCCCATCACGAAGCCCTCGCCGAACATCCTTCAAGTTCACTCCGGATGCGGTGCGGGGGTGCGCGTTCACGTCGGAGAGGCCCGCCACGTCTCCCTCGAACTGGATCCCCATCGCGATTCACCGAAAGACGTACGGATCGGGGCGTTTCGACTGCTCACGGACGAGACGGATTTCGATCGCACGATCTGGTGGATCTTCGAGCTCCTGCTCATCCACATCATCATGGTGGGGATCCCCGAAGAGGTCTTCTACCGAGGCTATGTCCAGACGCGCTTGCAGGCCCTGTTCCCGCCCCGATGGCGACTCTTCGGCGTAGAGATCGGTACGGCGGTCCTCATGACCAGCGTGCTCTTCGCGCTGGGTCATTTCCTGATCGAATTCAATCCCTGGCGACTGATGGTGTTTTTTCCATCGCTTCTCTTCGGGTGGGTGCGTAATTGGACCGGTGTGATCGGAGCCGCCGCCATCGTGCACGGCCTCTCCAACGTCTTGCAGCAGGTCGTCCTCGGAATGTACGCCGGCTAGGGTGACTCGCCCGGAGCGAGGACCCGCGCTCCGGCGGCATCGATGGGCACCGCCCAGGCGTCTCCCGACATTCCCTCGGCGTGCAACACGCTCTCCCATGCCGATGCCACACGCTCCGCGCCCGCCTCTCCACACGCGAAGCCAAAAAGCGTCGGTCCGGAGCCTGCGATGCCTGTCGCCACCGCTCCAGCGATGCGCGCCGCCTCGATGAACGCGTCGTATCCCGGAATCAGCTGCTGCCGGTACGGAGTCACGAGCGCGCATTGAG
>Ga0114996_10005305_pt1 | contig 15191 bp, 18 predicted proteins | sample ArcticOcean_MG_C_4_FD_87039 | JGI IMG/M metagenome (GOLD analysis project Ga0114996, IMG submission 87039) | Marine microbial communities from western Arctic Ocean - ArcticOcean_MG_CB4_134 | ecosystem: Environmental > Aquatic > Marine > Oceanic | place: Arctic Ocean: Canada Basin | collected...
ATTATTTGTCCTTCGCAATAGAAGCTTACCCGCCCAAGCTGCTCATCAGCTGCAAAGGCGGGGTCGATATTGAAGACACCTTTCGCACCAATCCAGAAGCCGTGGTGATGAAGGACATCGATCCGTTGGTTGGGCTCACGGCTAATGCGGCCACTGGCTATTGGCGCGAAGCAGGGGTTGCCGACCAACACCTAAGAAAGCTCGGCGACATCACAAAAAAACTCTATGAGGTCTTTCGCGATCAAGACGCCCTGACCCTAGAACTTAATCCTGTAGCTATAGACAGTAACGGGGAGGTGCAATTGGTCGGTACCATGATGGCGTTGGAAGACCCGATGTTCTTGCACACAGACAGCGGCGGCATGGTGAGCTTGGGACGTAAGCTCAACGAACGCGAACGCCGGGTCGCCGAAGCTAATATCAATCTGCCCGGCGGCATGATGCGCTACACGGAATTGGACGGCGATATTGGTCTGTATGTAGGCGGCGGCGGTATGGGCGTGATAGAGCACGATCTGATTCTGAAGGAAGGCGGCAAGCCTGCAAATCATACAGATTCTTCCACCGTCAATGCAGACAAAGTAAGGGTCTTGGCGGAAGCGATTTTGGACAATCCCAATGTTCGCGGCCTGTTGGTCAGTTGGCATTTTCAGCAAATGGGGCGGATTGACCGGCGGGTGATTCCCGTAGCGGAATTGCTAAAGGAGCGCAATGTGGACCTAGAGAAATTCCCGGTGGTTATCCGCATGTTTGGACCGGGTGAGCCTGATGCGAGGAAAGTTTGTGTAGAATTACCGGGGATTCATTATCTGCCTCATGCCGCCCCCGTGGAAGACGCGGTACGGTTGATCCTAAAATTAACAAATGAATTGGATAAAGCGGGAGCAGCCTCTTGAGCATTTTAGTCGACAGCTCCACCCGCGTTCTAATCCAAGGCATCACCGGCACCCAAGGCCGACGCCACTCTGAATATTCCATCGACTACGGCACCAATATTGTCGCCGGGGTGACACCTGGAAAAGCCGGTCAGGATGTGCGCGGCGTCCCTGTTTTTGATACGGTTGCAGATGCGGTGGCGGAGACCGGGGCTGAGGCGACAGTGCTCTATGTTCCGGCTGCCGCCGTCCCAGGAGCGGTCGAAGACGCAGTTGCCGCAGGCATAAAATTGATCGTCGGTACATCCGAAGGAATCTCCCGCCAACAAGCGGCTTACTTCCGGGCGCTGACCGAGGCCAAGAGTGCGAGGCTCGTCGGCTTTAACACGACCGGGGTTTTGTCGGCTGGAGAGGCCAAGCTTGGCGGTATCGGCGGGGGAGTTTCAGATTTTCTTTACCCCCGCGGCCGGATTGGCGTTTGTTCTCGCTCCGGTGGGTTAACAGGCGAAATCGGCTTGGCGATGAAGCAAGACGGCTACGGGATTTCAACAGCCCTCGCCATGGGCGGCGATTGGATCACTGGCACGCCAATGGTGGAATACGTCCGCTTGTTTGAACAAGATCCAGACACTGACGCCATTATTTTGTTCGGCGAAACCGGGACCGACAACGAACTGGAAGTTGCCGAGCACTTGGCGGCGAACGGCATGAAAAAACCGGTGATTGCTTTGCTGGCGGGACGCTTCCAGGAAAACTATCCCCCCGGCATCAGCTTCGGTCACGCCGCCGCCATGATAGGCAACGACAAGCAAACCATCTCCGCCAAGGCGAAAGCGCTGAGCGATGCAGGGGCAGCGGTGATCGCGACGTTGGAAGAAGTGCCGTGGAGGTTGCGAGACTTTGGGGTAAGGCCCGGCGCCTAAAACAGCGCCTTCTCCAAAATGCAGTGAATGCCCTTGTTGCCATCGACAATCTGCGTGACGTGAAGATCACCCGCGAGGCTGCACAATCGATAGACGTCTTCTGCGGTCAGGTCGGAAATCTCTGTCACCCAGGAAATCATTTCGCGTAATGCTTGGGTTGCGGCGTCGTCCAGGTCTGGGTTCAGGCCCATGGAGATCAGGTGGGTTTCGGTTTCGGCGCGGGGGAATTTTAGGCCGGTGTTCTTATAAAGAATAAATTCGAAAGTGCCGGTCAAACCGGTTTCGAGTGCGGTTAGACAGACCTCTCCATCGCCTTGTGCGCCGTGGCCGTCGCCTGCTGAAAACAGCGCGCCTTCGGTCCATATTGGGAAGTAGACTGTCGAGCCTGCGGTGAGTTCCTTGTTATCGAGATTGCCGCCATGTTCGCGGGGTTCTTTTGAGGAAATGCGACCGTATTCAGGCGGTGGCGCGACGCCAAAGTTGCCAAAAAACGGATTGCACTTAAGCGTCTTGCCCCACGGCAGTTCGGCGGTCTTTGCTTCTTGATCGATGGGAATGATGATGCAGCGGGTATAGGGAAATTCCTCCGGCAATGCGCCCGATAACACACGAATAAAATTATGCCCCCAACTGTCGGCGAGCTTAATGTCTTGAATGCGCACCTCAAGGGTATCGCCTGCCTCAGCACCTTCGACCCAAATTGGGCCGGTTAGAATGTGTTGGCCAATCTCAGGCTTAACATTTTCGACGACCTCCATATGCTCCGCCCGAACCAAGCTTTTGTCCTCGGGCATTCGTGTAACCCCGCCGGAAATTGACGTCACGGTGACAGTGTCGCCAGACTGAATGCGCAACACCGGCGAAAGCGCCGCATCCCAATAGCCCCAGTGAACGGTGGAAGGGGAGGGGTTGAGGGTATGGTGGGTTGGCATGGTGAAATTTCCTGGAGTATGTTACAGCAGAGTTCCATCTAACTGTATCAAATGAATTTGTCATTAAAAAGGGGAGAAGGGTGATATGAAAGTCACGCCTGAATCTATGGAGAGCCGCACCGCGCGCTTTAAAAATTTAAGCTATAGTGCGCAAGGGTACCTGGATACCCGCATCCCTGTTCATGCAAGGAATACTTATAATGTTATCGGTCGTGGTGTAACGGAAGATCCTAAATTATCGCCAGCTATTTCCGAGGCCCAAGATTTTAATCTAACCTATATTGGTGCGGACTCTGGTAAAGGGGCGGCTCTGCACGACCACCCTACGGTTGAGGTGTTTATTGCAATGACCGGAAAATGGGCGATCATTTGGGGTGATGAAGGAGAATTTGAGACCATTATAGAACAATTTGACGTTGTATCCGTGCCACCGGGTGTTATGCGCGGATTCCGCAATGAAAGTAATGAGCATGGTTTTATCATGGCCATTTTGGGGGGCTCTGACCCAGGTAGCGTGTCCTGGGCCGGCAGTGTTATTAGAGAGGCAGAAAAAACCGGTCTGAGGCTAAATGAAGACGGGACCATCAGCGAACTGGTTTCTGGCTAGGGACCTTTATTTCTAGAATAAGGATACACACATGATCGTCGTAACCACGGAAACAATTCTGCAGTGTGAAATCGCTGAGGCATTGGGGATTGTGTCGGGGAGTATGGTGCAATCCAAGCACCTTGGGCGGGATATTATGGCCGGGCTTAAGTCGATCTTTGGCGGCGAAATTATGGGCTATACGGAAATGCTGGAAGAAGCCCGGGCCGAGGCGCGGGCGCGGTTGGAAGAGAATGCGCGGGCGATGGGCGGCGACGGCATTGTCTGCATGCGCTATTCGACGAGTACGGTATCCCAAGGGATGTCGGAGATTTTTGCCTATGGGACGGCTGTGAAGTTTAAGGGATAGGGTTCCCCTAACTCCCCGGCTTCAACGCCTTCCAAACTTTGTTGTTGGTCTCCGACGTGATGATGTCGTGTTGGTGGGACAGGCAGGAGCGGAGACCTGGGGAGATGTCTTTTCTGAGGAGTTCGCGGCATTCGTTAATTGCGGCCTTGGTCAGACGCGCGGCTGCTGGGGGTTGGCGCTGGGCATTTACTTTGTTTAGAACCGATGGCAGTTTTTCGATTCCAGCAGAATTATCGGCCGGTAATTGGTTAACCATTTGATTGAGGAACTGGGTTGCGGCAACCCGCACGTGGTCTGCTTCAAACGCGCGCCCGGCGACAACGCGAAGCGGGCCTGTGTAGCGCCGAATTTCGCGGGCACTTAAGGGCTTGGGGTCGTCTTTCAGAGCAACAGGAGTGGCTGAGGCCAAGGGTTCAATCATCACGGCAGCTTCGCCTTTGCCGAGCCTAGACACAACGTCTTCAGGTACGCGGAGGGAGACCGAGTGATACATGCTAAACGACTTGATTTCTACGTGTTCAGCGATGGGAAAGGTCTTTTTCTTCCCGTCAGAACCTGTAACAACCAGCGAGATCCGAGAATTTTTTGCGAGTTTGTAGGCTGTTCCATAAACCGGTGCCGGGCGACTTTTTTGCAAGCATATGGAGGTGATTTCGGCCGAGCACGTTCCACCCTCACACGTCAACGGCACAGGTTCTGCCGATGCAACCAGCCCCAATATTTGCGGCGCGGCATGGGCTGGTGACAGCGTGAATGCAACTGCAACAAGGGACAAAAACAAGAGGGGTGTCAGGTTTCGCATCGATCTCTCCTTACCGAACAATAAGAAGGCCTATTCGCCGAAGACCATTTGAGAAGATCATTTTAGTCCAGTGAATTAAATTTGTCTCCCCCCGACGGGAAAATTTGGCTATTGAAGAGGTCCCGTTATTTTTGTCTTAGAGGATATCATGCCCTTAACCCTTCGCTCATCGCCCAGCTCCCCCTTCGTCCGTAAAGTAAATGTCGCCGTAGCGGTGCTGGGAATCTCTGATCAAATGGCGCTTGAAGTCGCCGTGACCAAAAACTTAGAACCCTCGTTGCTGTCGCAAAACCCATTGGGGAAAATCCCTGCATTGGTGCTGGAGGACGGGCGCGTGCTTTATGACAGCCGGGTCATTATGGACTACCTGAACACGGTGGCGGGTGGCAGCATCATACCCGAAGACACAGATGAGAAATTTAACGCGCTCACGCTCGCCGCGTTGGCTGATGGCATCATGGAAGCTGCGTTGTTGGTGGTATACGAAGGACGCTATCGGCCGGACCAAGAACCTTATGCGCCGTGGTTGGATATGCAGCGCGAGAAAATCAGGCGTGGGCTGGTATCATTGGAAACCAACCTTCCAGCGCTAGCCACTGTGACAGTGGGGACCATCGGGCTCGCCTGCGCGCTTGAATACATTGATTTTCGCGGGCAGTTTAACTGGCGCGACGATTTCCCGAACCTGCTTGGCTGGCTTGGTAAATTTTCGGTAGCGGTCCCAGAATTCAAGGACACAACGCCTGCGTGATAGGGTTAATTTAAACGATGGCGCGTATATTACTATACTGCATGAATGGGACCGGGTTAGGGCATGTCATTCGGATTCTGGCCGTTAGTCGCCAACTTCGGAAGCTCGCGCCGGACACCGATATTTTGGTGCTTACCAGTTCAGAAAATTCAGGTATTCTTTTGCAGGAAAAGATAGTTTCCGTAAAAATCACGTCGCAAGAGACGGTCGCTCTCAATCAAAACCTGCCAATACGACATCTCGCATCCGCCCTCACAGCTCAAGTGTTTGCCACATTTTAACCTGATATTGTCGTCGTGGACAGCGCACCCCAAGGGGCCTTTTTAGAGATTATTTCTTTGTTGTCCACTGTCCCAAACCGTTTTATTCTCTTGCGTTACTTCACTAATTTGATGAAACAACCCGCCTATGAAATAGCGATCGAGTTTTATAGTCGGATCATCATGCCTTATAAAGAAGCTGAGAAAGATAGCCTTCCTATTAAGGATCCCTCAGGTGAAAGACTTGTTTGGACGGGGGATATTCTGGTTCTGTCGTCAGATGAAATTCTACCCCGCGATGTCGCTCGCCAACAGCTTGGTTTAGGAAAGAAGAAGAAAAGTGAACTCACCGCCTACGTCGGGCTTGGGGGCGGCGGCAATGCTGAGAACTCGGAAGTTAGAGACTCGGTTTTGGATATTCTTTCCGAATTTTCAGATATCAAAATAGCTTGTGCCGCGCAGCCGCTCTCTAGCGACATTGAAATAATTTATCGGAGGGACAACTGCGTTCCCGTCAAACACTTCCCCATGGTCGAATATTATTCTGCCTTCGACTTCTGCATTTCGGCGGCGGGGTTTAATTCTGCGGAAGCGGTTCACGCGGGCCTGCCCACAATTTGGGTGCCGTTGGGATTTCTAGCTACCGATCAGGAATTCAACGCTGATCGTTTCGCGAATGCTGATCTTGGGGTCAAGGTGGCACCGTTGGATACGGAAGCATTAAAGAAGGCAATTGAGGCCATGCGTGACGCAAAATACCGCCAAGCGATGCAAACACGGATGCAGGACTGGGCAGGACTTAACGGAGCAGAACTCGCGGCGAAAAGTATTTTGGACTTAGCCTCATCTTAGGTTCGTTCAAAGAACGATCTTGTAGTCCTCAACCCCAGGCCACGTGCGAAGGACATCTTTTGCGACATAGGCAACATCGCCCCGGTGTGGAATATTGATTATTGTTTTGCACAAGCGGTGACTTGGCGAAAGAAGCGCGTCGATATACTGCCTGTCTTCTTCGTTGTGAAATTCTATATATATCACCAAAATTTGCGGCAACATTTCCTTGATTGAAGACAGAATGTGCCGTTCTGCCCCTTCTGTATCGAGCTTCAAGATATTGATTTTATCGATTGATAGAGATCGAAAACATTTTCCGGCATCCCGCAATTTGATGGTGTCCCCAGTGGGTTTTGTGTCAATTCCTTCTGCCAGGGAACGCGTTACAGAGTCTTCCTTGTCTCGAAAAAGGGTGGCTTCTTTATCCGCGTCATAAAGACCATGGGGATAAACTTCGACCCTGGAAAAGTCGGCCGTATTTTTTTGCAAAAGTTGGAATGTCTTGGGTTCGGGTTCGAACGCAACAACTCTGGCATCCGCATATTCATTTGCAAATAGAACAGTCGTAGCACCGACATTCGCGCCAATATCTACGATACAGTCGACCTTGGGCATATCTTTGAATAACGGCTAGGTTCTTCCTTGAAAAATATCGGTGCAAATTTTACAGCTTATGTTGGTGTTAAAGCACGAAAACGCGGGAGGCTTTCCCCGGAAGCCCACATTGAAACTGATCGTTTTTGGCTCATGGTCGGTTGGCATGGCTGAATTTTCCAGGTTAACCGCGTCCGAGAAATGTCTCTTCAGGCCTGCCGGACAGCAGATTCTGTCTGGGCGTCCAGCACAGGGGAGTTCAGCAACATTGATGCATGCACACAGCACGCATCAATGTTGTTAACAGTCAGGCAAATTGACTAAATTAATTTATCTGCTCCGCAGGGGCCCACTTTTTCGCCCGCATTTCGGCTTTAGTGCGTTCTGGTGCTGTCAAATTGGTGCCAAGTTTCTCAATATTTTTTGGCGCATTCTTGTGGCCTTGTTTAGCTGCCAAGATCAGGAACATCATGCCGCGAACTTTGTCTTGGGCGATGCCCTTGCCCTTAATTAAGCGCGTGCCGATATGGTTCTGTGCCTTAGCATAGTCTTGCAACGCAGACTTCAGGAACCATTCTGCGGCGGTCTCTATATTTTTTTCTACACCGCGGCCATCGCGATAAATTTTACCAAGGTTATATTGCGCCTTCACTTGGCCCTTCTCACCAGCCATTTTAATCCAGCGGAAGGCCTCAGCATGGTCTTGGGTAACCCCAAATCCCGCAGAATACATTTTGCCGAGCGAATACTGAGAACGGACGACGCCCTTCTTGGCAGCCGTTTTTAGTAAGGCAACAGCTTTTCCATAGTCCTTCTCGACGCCTAAACCGTTTGCATAGGCCTGGGCTAGGTTATGCTGTGCTTGACCATCGCCATTCTCAGCGGCTTTGTTCCACCATTTGAGCGCTACCATGCGGTCTTGCTCGACCCCACGGCCATCATTGTACATCACGCCGACATTGAACTGCGCACCTGCGTCGCCTTTCACTGCCAAGGGTTTCCAGACCGACAGCGCACCCATAAAGTCACCCTCTTGGTATTTTTCCCAGCCCGATCCAGTGCCCGTATGGGCTGGCGTTGGAAGGGCAAGGCCAACAGCCATTGCCACGGCAAACGCGCCTGCCAAAGGTCGACTAAATTTCGGAATTCTCATGACTTCAAACCCTCCGTTTCCCCTATTCATGACCGACACCTTAGCGCCGCGCCGCGAATTTTGTGTTTCTCAGTCGCAAACTCTCTATCAAGCCGCTAACGCCCTGTGATTTAATGACGGAGGTATATTCAGAGCGTTGCGTCTTGATCATGCTAAGCCCAGCGACCATGACGTCGAGAATTTTGAAGCCTTCGGGCGTTTGTCTAACCCGCCACCCGGCTTTTATAGGCGGGCCACTCGGCCGCGTAATGACGGTTTTGACCAGCGCATCTTTTTTGCCGAGAGCCGATGCTCCAACAACCTTGAAGCTTTGGCCGACATAGCCGCCAAGGCGCCTTGAATAGGTGCGGAGCACGTTCTCCCGAAACAGAGTTAAAAACTCCGTCTGTTGTGCCTTATTTGCGGAATGCCACGCCCGGCCTATGACGTATCGACCAATACGATAAAAATCAAAGTTATTACGTAATAGGTCACGAATTTTAGCCTCTCGAACATCAAGGGGTGTTCCCTTGACCTGCAGAACGGCAACTGTGGAATTTGCAAGTTTACTCAGAAAAGCAGCAGCTTGCTCAGGCGGCGTGGCCGACGCTGGCACAGATGTAACTGCCGTCACAACAAGGCTTGCGAAGACAAATGCAATTAAATTACGACGTAAAATCATAGTAGTTCCTAAACACTCTTCCCCCCACTTATCAACCATTTAGAATGAAAAAGCTAATAAATTTGTTAACAGAGGCGAATTTTGTACAATGGGGGACCATAAATTTTCTCCAAAGTGAGACATGCCAACACCATCAAACCTAATATTCTTTCTGACAGACAATCATGCCAGGTCCATGGCAGGTTGTTATGGCCACCCTATGGTTAAAACGCCGAACCTAGATGGGATCGCAGGGTCGGGCGTCAAATTTGAAAACGCGTATTGCGCCAGTTCGTTGTGTTGCCCGTCCAGAGCGGCCATGGCGACGGGGTTGTATCCCCATCAGACAAGCTACTGGGATAACGCCTTGGCGTTTGATGGGCGACACGCATCCTGGCACGGACAGTTGCGGGACCGGGGATATACAGCCGTTGCCATCGGTAAGCTGCATTATCTTTCCCAAGAGATTGATCAGGGCTTTAGCGACGAAATTGTCACCATGCATATTGTTAAAGGGACAGGTGACTTGATTGGCCTGCTGCGGGCGACAGAGGAAGGCGTTCCTGTGCGTCCTGCTTTTAGGGACATGTATGATCAGTCGGGTGAGGGATCAGCACCCTATCAGAACTACGACCAGGATGTGACAGCTGAGGCCGTGAAATGGCTTAAGAATGAAGCCCCTAAACAGGATCAGCCGTGGGTTTTGCTGGTCTCATATGCCAGCCCGCATCCGCCATTCTCTGTTCCAAAGCGCTTTCTCGATATGTATCCAATAGAGGACGTGCCGATGCCGGTGCAGTGGGATGGCGCAAGTAGGCCGGATCATCCCGCACTCAACCATACCCGCAGGCTCGATTGGCTGGAGGAGCCGTTTAGCGAGGACCTCATCCGCCGAACAGTTGCTGGATATTGTGGACTGGTGAGCCATGTCGATGAACAGATTGGCGAAGTGATGGAGGCCGCGCGGACATTAGGAATGATGGACGACACCCGTATCCTTTACACAAGTGACCATGGCGAAGCCGCAGGTAATCACGGACTTTTAGGAAAGACCACGCTCTATGAGCATTCCCTGGGCGTTCCGTTGCTGATGTCCGGCCCGGGTATTCCAGAGGGCCAGATGATTAAGGAAGTTGTCTCGCATGTGGATTTATTTGACACGGTGCTGGAGTCCACAGGCTGCCCGACCGGTACCCCTGATCATATTCGGTTTGGGGGCTCCTTGTGGCCGATGATCGAAGATACGCCGATGGATCGGTTGGGCTTTGCCGAAGTACACGTTAAATCAACGAAGAACGCGGCGTTCATGGTGCGAGACGGGGATATGAAACTAACTTTCCATGTGGGTGCGCCAAGCCAATTGTTTGACCTTGGGAAAGACCCGCTGGAAACCAACGACCTCGTAGATGACCAATCTTATGCCGAAACTCTTTTGCGACTGCAACAGGAGCTTCGGCGGATAGTTGATCCAGACGCAACAAACGTCCGCGCAAAGACAGATCAGCTGGCTCACGCGCTTAAACATGGCGGTCCTAAGGCCATCCGTAGCGAACAAAATATTGTCGCCAGCCCGCCACCTAAGTAATGCCCATTTTGCGGCTCTCCCTCTGTATTGTATTTTGTATGTAACACGCTAGCATACTGCGAATATGAGCGATCCGTATAAGGAGGTTTGCATGTGCTGTTTGCAATATTTTGTATCGATAAACCGGGGGTGGTGGAAAAGCGTGCGGCTGTTATGCAGGCACACCGAGATTATCTCGCGCAGGCATCAATCAAGCTAGTAATGTCGGGGCCGTTGGTTGACGATGATGGAGAAACCATTGTCGGGAGTCTCTACGTTATAGAAGCCGCTGACCGGGCCGAGGTTGAAGCCTTTCAAAAAGATGATCCCTTGGTTTCCGCCGACCTTTGGGACTCAGTCGAAGTGCGCGCCTTTTTAAAACGTGTCGACAATCGAGATTAACCACAAGATTTAAGGACAAATAAAATGATTGGCGTATTAGGCGGAACCGGAGTCACCGGCTCTCAAGTGGTGGAAGCGCTCAAGGCTAAGGGTGCGGAGTTCAAATGTATCGTTAGAGACCCTGCCACAGCGGCAAAAAAGCTAGGGGACGATATTGATATTGTGCAGGGGGACCTGAGTGATCCAAGCAGCCTGGATACAGCCTTTGCCGGGCTCGACACGCTTTATCTCTTGTGCGGCCACAGCCCGAAATTGGCAGAGATGGAAATCAATGGCCTGGAAGCGGCGAAGCGCGCCGGTATTTCCTACGTCGTCAAATCTTCCGGCAGTGAAAAAGGTGTCACCGCCGACTCCCCGTCCGAAATTATTCGCAACCACTACGTCGTGGAACAAGAAGTCCGCAAAGGCGCCATCGATTGGGCGATCAGCCGGCCCAATTTTTTCACCAGCAACCTGATGAACATGGCGGCCCCCGTGGTTGCGATGAATAAGCTGATTACCGCCCTGCCGAAGGAAACGGTTATCTCCATGGTTCACCCGCGGGATATTGGCGAATGTGCGGCGGAACTGTTGACGAATAAGTCTTATCAGGGGGCCGCCTATTATCTTGCGGGTGCCGCTGTCACCATGGAAGAAGTCTGCAACACGATGTCTGATGTTCTGGGGCGGGAAATTGAATACGTTCAAGTGCCGCCGGAAGCAGCAAAAAAAGCGATGGAAGACAAAGGCATGCCGGACTGGTTGATTGCTCACATGGGCGGAATGATGGGGCTTGTTGCCAAAGGCGGCATGGCTCATGAAAGCGACTGGGTGAAAAAATTGACAGGACACGCCCCGCGAACTTTAAGAGAATGGCTTGAAGCCAACAAAGGCGCATTTGAGGGCTAACCATATGATTCCAATACTAGATTCCCACCATCATATTTGGCGTCAGGCGGATTTGCCCTGGCTAAATGGTCCGGAAGTTACGCGAGTCTTTGGCCCTTACGAAGGGCTGCGCCGGGATTATTTGATGGAAGAGCTGATGGCGGACATGGCCGGCTCAGGTATCGTTGGATCCGTTTACCTTCAAGTCAATTGGGCTCCGGAACAAGCAGTCGATGAAGCGGCTTGGGTGCAGAGCGTTTCGGACCGGTTGGGGTGGCCCAATGGCATCGTCGCGTATACAAATTTCTCCGATGAGGATTCTCCAGACACGCTGAAAAAACTGAGCGCGTTTCCAAAAGTGCGCGGCATTCGTCACCAACTGCACTGGCACGAAAACGATCTTTATCGAATTCAGCCCAGACCGGATGTCATGAACGATACGACCTGGCGTAAAAATTTCGCGAGGCTTGAAGATTATGGTTGGTCGTTTGACCTGCAGGTCTTTGCTTCTCAAATGAAAGATGCGGCCAAGCTTGCAGCGGACTATCCTGGCATTCCTCAAATTCTACAACATGCAGGCATGGCCCAAGATCGCTCGTCTGAGGGATTGGCACTCTGGCGTGATGGCATGAAGGCACTGGCGGACCAGCCCAATGTATTTTGTAAGCTATCCGCTTTCGGTACCTTTATTCACGAGAATTCAGAAGATCATATTGCTGAGTTGATTGGCCAGACATTAGAAATCTTCTCGCCGGAGCGGTGCTTGTTTGGATCTAATTATCCGATTGAAATGCTGTGGACGCCTTATGCGCCAATAGTCACAGCGCATCGAAAGGCGATTGCTCATCTATCCGAGGCTGACCAACGGGCAATCTTGCATGACACAGCCGTCGGCGTTTACAAGCTCGATGGGATGGCGGCGGAGCCTTTATGAGTCGGTGTCGCGCAGATAGACAATCCAATAAACCAAGGCAACGAACACGCTGCCGCCGACAATGTTGCCTAAGGTAACGGGAACCAGGTTTCCGATAAAGCCGCTGAGGGTGATGCTGTTCGGTGCCGTGAAGTAGCTCATCAATCCGCTCACTGACGTTTCAGCACCTGCCAGATAACCGATGGGAATAAGGTACATATTGGCCACGGAGTGCTCAAATCCTAAGGCAACAAAGGCGGAAACGGGAAAAATGATCGCAAGAATTTTTCCACTCACCGTGTGCGCCGCGAAGCACAGCCACACGGCAAGGCAGACCAGGGTGTTACACAGCACGCCTCTTAAGAAAGCTTCCATGAAGGGCAACTGTACTTTGCCTTGAGCAATGGCTTGAGCAGTTTGGCCAAGGGCCCCATCGCCGAGTGAAAAAATTCTAGACCAGTGAACAATCACGGCTGTTGTCCCTGCGCCGATAAAATTTCCAATATAGACCAGCAGCCAATTTCGGATCAGTTGATGGCTGCTGATCTTTTTATCAGCCCAGGCCACGACGATGAGGTTGTTGCCAGTAAACAGTTCGGCACCGGCGATGACGACCAGGATTAGGCCGAGTGAAAACGCGACGCCACCCAAGAGCCTTTGCGGCCCAAAGCCCATTCCGCTGTCGGTAATGACAAGCGTATAAAACATGCCACCGAAGGCAATAAAGGTACCGGCCAATACGGCTAGAACCATAGTTTGCAATGCCGGAAAGTTAGCTTTCTTGACGCCTACAGTTTCAATTCGAGCCGCGATTTTCGACGGTGCGTAGGCGTCGATGTCGATAGTTCTGCGTTGCGGTGTGTCGTCCATCATGCCCCCTAGCGCATCATTTTCTTGGCAAAGACAACGACGAAGAGCGCCAAAATAAAGGTTCTGAAAAAGGCTTCTATCGTTGCGACCAAGCGAGCCCATCCGATGGGCGCAATATCGCCGTATCGCAAAGTGGTGAATGTGACGACGCTGAAATAGATGTAGTTCGCCGAGGCGAGCACGGTTTCGGTCAAACCTTTATCTGGGCGGAAAACAAACGCTAAGCCTTCATTGTCAACGCTAAGGAAGAAATAGAACACACTGCAAAACAGGATTAAGACAATTGATATGCCGATCACCCGTGCCGGGCTTTCGCCGTAGGCACACATTAGGTCCACCATTTTAGAAAAAAATCTTTTGCTGGAAAAAAGCGGCAGCTGGCGTCTGCGGGTGATCATTTCTCGGTAATAGAACCATCCAGCTTCTTCAAATTGACCTTCTCCTTCACAGACGGTGCAAAGCGCACGATAAGTTTCCTCCGCCTGCTGATAGTAATCGAGGGCTTCCTCGGGCTGGTTTTGTTTGGCCACCGTATCAGCCAAGGTTTCTTGACGAACTTTATCGCCCTATTTTGTGTGCTCAATCCTGGCTTTGGTCATATCTGCACCCAGGATGTCGGTATCCCGCATGTCCGCAAAATTCAGATTGGCGTGTTAAAAATCAACCTTTAGAAGCGCGCTACCTTTTAGATTAATGTTATAAAGATGAGAGTTGCGAAGATTGGCGTGGTTGAGATCGGCGTTGATTAGGTTAAAGCCTTCGTCGCCGTCTTTATTGACAAGATCGATGTTTTCCAAATCGGCGTGGAGTAATGAAAACCCTTCCATGGATTTTCCGCTTTTGGCCCAGGCTTCCAAATCACGGCGGTCCCTGGGGCGGCTCTTGGTTTCGTTTGGACCATGCCAGTGGCACAAATCACTATTCTCAGCCGTGCCGGGGCACCGTTTGGTTATCGTGCCAACGAAAGAACATTGTTTGGTCATACAGGGGTTCCGTCCATACCGATTAGCAAATCTTATGGCGGCGTTCGAGTTCCAGCGTATCCAGTTCTTCCTGCCATTCCTGTTTCTCTTTTTTGGGCAGGTATTGATTGGGATCTCTGCTCACGTGAATGATTCCATCATCTTCACCAACATCTAGGTCTGGATCATAATGCCCGTGGCGAAATTCAATACCCCATAACAACGTGCCGACGCCAAAGCAAAGGCCTCCGGCAATTGTCACCCAATGGGATATGTACCCCCCAATAAGCAGCAAAATAATGCCAGCTGTATTCAGAATTAAGGCGCTGAGCCTACGTTTGTAATTTACTTCCATGTTTTAACTCTTGAGTCTGAACAGATATCTACAGGGCTTTCTTCACGCTCTGAACATAGGCGATAATATCTTCTAAATTATCCTGGTTAACCTCGAATTGTGCAATAGTAGGTGAGTCCTTTGTTGACCTTGCGACACCATCGACCTGCACGAAAGGGGGATGAGGTGGGCGAAGATAGAATGTTCGAAACCGCCTCAAAACGGACTGTTCTTTTTGCTTCATCATTATAGCAAAAAGTCGAAACGAAGGGGTGCTGCCAATGCCGCCGAACTTGTTGTTGCCCACGACATGACACCTGGAACAGTGTTGCTTGGCGAATTTCAGGCCTTTGGTGGCGTTCCCATCGGCAAGGACAGGCGCAGAGAGCATGAGAAGGCCGACCGCGAGTGCTAACCAACCAAGCTGCTTTTTACTCTTCGATTTAGGTGCTTGTAAATACATGTGAAAATCAAACCCACAGTACCCGACTCTTTTCATAACACCAACTCTATCAACGGTTTCCGAGGGATGTTTGGTTTGAATAAAGCCATCATATAG
>Ga0114996_10005306_pt1 | contig 15190 bp, 10 predicted proteins | sample ArcticOcean_MG_C_4_FD_87039 | JGI IMG/M metagenome (GOLD analysis project Ga0114996, IMG submission 87039) | Marine microbial communities from western Arctic Ocean - ArcticOcean_MG_CB4_134 | ecosystem: Environmental > Aquatic > Marine > Oceanic | place: Arctic Ocean: Canada Basin | collected...
GCGTGTCTTCGACCACGGTCGCCGTGTCATCGTCGGCGGTCGGTGGTGTGTTCTTTTCCTGGATATTGAGCGTGAAGGTTCGCTCTTCAGAAAGCGCCCCGGACACATCGCGGGCCTGAATCTTGACATCGACCGAGCCGATGAAGTTCAGCCGTGGGTGGACATGCAGACTGTTGTCCGCTCGGTTCTGGAACTGATCGCTTCCGCTGTCGTCGCCGATCGTGACGACCGGTTCGCCGTTTGTGCCGTCGTTGTTACCATCCGACAGGCCGAAGGCGGCTTCGATTTCAGCCAGATTCGTGATTCGAAATTCGAACGACGTGTCGCCATCGATGTCGGTCACCAGTGACGTCAGATCGAGCTCTCCTGAATGGAGCGACGTATTCTTGTCGACGCTAACGGCCGGCGGCTGCGCCAGTGACGGGGGGTCGTTGGTCGGAGCGACATTGATCTCGACGGTCACGGTTCCCGAAGGGGTCCCGTTTTCGTTCTGCGCCCGGTAAGTGAACGAATCGAGGCCGTTATGATCTGCGTTGGGCGTGTACGTGAAAGACCCGTCGGCGGCCAAGTTCACGCTGCCGTGTTCGGCGCCAGCGACCAGCACCGCGGTCAAGGGGTTGTTGTCCGGGTCAGAGTCGTTCGCGAGCACACCGTCATCAATCTGCTGGCCGGGGTTCACAACAACGACCAACTGGGTATCTTCCACGGCGTTATAGGAATCGCCTTCGGCGCTTGGCGCTCCGCTGAGGACGTTGCCAAAATCGAGGTCACCGACAAATTCGCCCGCCGTAAGCGGCACGACAAAGAAGCCGAGTTCCGGCGTGGTTTGTGTCCAGCCGGGTTGGAGTTGCTCGGTCACCACGACCGGAGTATCGGCCGAGAGGTTAGCGAACGTGTAGCGGCCCTCCGCGTCAGTCACGGTTGATCGCTCGCCAGCGTCAAGGACGCCGTTCACGTTGTCATCAAGGAAGATTGTCCAGCCTTCGAGGACCTCTTCGTCCTCGTCGCGCAGACCGTTGCCGTTGAGGTCTTCGAACTTGATGCCCGCAACCTGGGCGAACATTTCCTGTTGTACGATCGACTCGAACAGCACGACGTTGTCGTTGCTGACCGATCCGGTACCGGTGATCTCTGTTCCGGCCGGGAGATTTCTCAGCGGCAGATCACTGAATGCGCCGTTGATGACGGAGGCATCGAAGGTTGGCAGCGCCGCAATAGCGTCGACCACGGCCATGTCGGCATCGCTGACCACTTCACCAAAGACGGTAAAGCCGCCGTTTTGATTGTCAAGGTTCTCGCTGTTATCGCCGAGGTTGAAGAACCACTCGATCGTCGCACTGTTGGGATCACTACCTAGTTTGGCCATCGCAATCGTGCCGCGGACGTTTGACCTGCCGAACTCGTTGATCACCGGCGGGTCGGCAGGGAGGTCGGTAAAGGTGGATCCGTCGTAAGAAAAGCCACCGCCTTGAACGACAAAACCGGCCAAGCTGCGGTGGGCGATCGCGTTGACGTAGTCGCCGTCGTTCACATAATTCAGGAAATTTTCGACCGTTGCCGGCGCAAGCTCCGGAAAAAGCTCCACGTTGACCGCACCAAGCGACGTGTTAAACGTCACGATGGTGTCGCCCGTGATCTGCACCTGGAAGGTACGGGTGAACGTGTTGCCGTTTCCGTCGTCGGCCGTCACGGTGATCGTGGTCAGGCCGACCGCACCGGCCAACGCACGAACCATGATCACGGCATTTTCGTTGTCTTCGGTCACGGTGGCCGATTCGATCGTAAGGGGCGAGACTGGCGTATCGGTATCGTCGACTTCGGTAGCGTTCATCGCATCACGGACTTTTTCGCCCTCGACCAACACCCCAAACGCTGAGCGACTTTGATCGAATTGCGTCGCCGGTGCGTCGGTGACGATGATTTTTGAATCGTTTTCGTCTGTCGCGTTATTGCCAGTCGTCAGTAGCCCGGCGCGATTGTGGGTTAGATCGGGGTGGAATTCGTCGTCCAAGAAACCGAGGCCGGAGTCACTGTTGGGGTCGCCAGCGAGCATTCCCAGTCCTTCAACCGCTTGAAAGAAATCAAGCCCGTCGTAGTGCCCGTCGTTGGCCAGAGTAGCGATGCGGCCTGTGATCCCCGGCACCATGCCCTCGAACAATTGGTAGGTGGTCATGCCGAAGCCGCTGACCGCCAGATTCAAGCTGCGGTTACCTTGCAGCACCGTTGCTTCGACCAGGGGATTGTTGGTCGTGACGGTGTAGGTAATCGAATCGCCGTTGGGATCGTAGCCATCAATGCCAAATTGCATCGGCGCGTTGTCAGTGATAGTGGCCCCGTCGAGTTCGACTGGCGCAATGAACGGGCCGTTGGATGTCGGGATCGCAACGTTGCTTCGTGTCGAGAGCGTCGCCAGCGAGGCGATCCCCTCTAACCGTGTCCCGTCGGGAAATTCCCAGGTCGGAAACTGCTGGATTCCTTCGTCGATGCCTGTCTGATTTAGCGTGCGGTCTGGATTGGTCACCTCAATGAAAGGCAGGAACTGCGCACCGTCCTGGAACAGTTCTTTCTGTTGGCGGCACGCCGGACACCACGCGGCTCCGAAGAACTTCACGTCGGCGTCGGCAAGTGCCTGGGCAAACCCAACCAAATCGGTCTCCACCGCTTGAGGGCCGCCCATCAACACGAGTCGGTCTTCGAGCGGTTCCATGGCCAGCGATGCGCCAACCCGATTGGATGGTCCGCGAGACTTGGGGCGCGCCGGGCTACTCCACCGCTGGCGAGGTGAACGGAAGGGACGACGCTTAGAAGTTCGGGTGCGTTTCATGGCGGGCAAGGCTCGGGATTCTGACGCGAAACGTGATAAGCAACGGCAGTGACATCACGGCGGGCGGTTGCGAGAGTCCATTCGCACGAGGAGAGCCCGTCGTTTGCGCTGCATCTTCCCGTGATCGGGAGGACGCAATGCACGGTGACGACCGTTCGGTAGCGTGAATACGCAGGAAATAGACCTTTGGGCCGTCCACTCCAGTAGAATCGCATTTGGCGAAAACCGCAAGGAGTTGGGAGGTTCCGACTGGGAAACATTTGCCGCGCGGCCACAAAACAGACCGATTATCGCGATTTCGCAGACTGGGCCGAGATTGTGCCCCCCAGTAGATGGACTTGCCAGCCTCGTCGTCTCGTTCTACTGACCGCTGCGCGGCAAATGAACATAGGGCGACCAACGGAAGCCCGGCGAAAACTGGTTCCGACATAAATGCCAGTGATCATTAGCCATGCAGACTTCAATAGGAGCGGCTGCTTAACCAGTTTTGCAGTTCGGCAAGGGCCGACTGATAACGCTCTCCAGAAGCGGCCAGATGAAATGTTCGTTGCGTCTCGCCAGTCACCTCAATTTGAATGTTGAATCGCTCTCGTGGCAAACACGCCTCGACGCGGTCGGCCCATTCGATCAACGTCAGTCCTTCGCCTTCGAAGTACTCATCGGGTCCCAATTCAAGAAACTCATCGTCGTCCGCGAGACGATACGTATCGAAATGAAAAATGGGACGGCGGCCTTGACGATACTCCTGTACCAGCACAAATGTCGGACTGACCACATTTTCGCGAGGCACGCCAGTCGCCTCAGCGATCGCCTGCACCAACCGGGTTTTTCCGGCACCAAGTGTTCCGCACAGCGCGACGACGCTCCCGTCGGGAAGGTGTTCGGCCAGCGCCGTACCGAGTGCGGTGGTAGCGGCTTCGTCGTTAGCGTGGTAGGTCAGCCCGGTCATGGCACCTGCGGAATAGGTCTGGCGAGATGTCGGGTATTGTAGCAGGTGAATCGGCGTCAGTGCTGAAAACCGCGTGGCACCAACTCCTGACGTTCTCCGCTGGACAATAGCCTCCACAACCCGGGCGTCTCGATAAATTCGCCGATCCGGGTCACCGGAATGTCGAGCGGTTGATCGGTCAGTAGGCGCTGCGCGTCGTTAGGCGGTACTGCCAGCAACAGCTCGAAATCTTCGCCGTCGCCCAGGGCGTGTTCCAGCGGCGTCGCACCATCGTCGAGCGACGTAGCCAAATGAACGGCTGCCTTGGCAATCGGCACGAGAGACTCTTCGATCACGGCGCCGCAATTACTCTCGATGGCCAATCGAGAAAGATCGAGCGACAGTCCGTCGCTGACGTCCATGCCGGCGTGCAGTTGATACTGCGAATGCAGCAAGAGTGCCTCGTCGATACGTGGCTGGAAATCAAATTGATGCCCCAGGATACTGCCGCCGAATTGGCCAGTGACGATGATTTGATCACCCGGCTTGGCGCCACCGCGAACCAGCGGGCCGTGCGCCGTCAACTTTCCTATCGCCGTGATGCTGATCACCAGCGGGCCATCCCAGACGTTGGTATCACCGCCGGCGATGATCACCTGATGCTCTTCAGCCAATGGGAGCAGGCCTTCGTACAGCTCTTGGGCGAGTGAGAGTCCGCCGATGCGCGGTAGCGCCAACGCAATCAACACGGCAACTGGTTGGGCGGCCATTGCGGCCAGATCGCTGAGATTCACCGCCAGCGCCTTGCGGCCTATGCGGCGTGGCGAGTGCTCTTCGATGAGGAAGTCGACGCCGTCTGTGAGGAGATCGGTCGTAACGACGCATTCCGGCTGATCGCCCAACCGTAGTACGGCGGCATCGTCTCCGGGCCCCAGCCTGAGCCGTGGGTGCTGCGGAAGCCGACGACGGAGCCAGGCAATGAACTCGGATTCCATGACCGAATCGTCGCGTTGGGCGAGTGTTGAAACATGCGCATTGTCCCGGCCGAACGGTTCCCGAGACTCCCTCTAGATTATGGATCGGGGCGGAGAGTAATGGCAACGGCCCTTTGCGGCAAGACCGGACGACGCAAGATGTGGAAATTCTGCGATCGGGCTGCGTGCTAGCGTCGAGCGACGCTGATCGGCAAGTGGCCGTACAGCGTACTCCCCTCTCTCAGGAGATAGAACTTGATCGGGCTAAAGCTGGCCAGATCGTCGCGATCAAGCACAAAATCAACGTTGTCTACCGAGATTGTTTCCCAGACGTGCATGCCGACCAACACGTCACCGGTCCGGATTCCCTGGCGTGCCGCGGGGCTGTCGGGCCGTACGGACGCGACGGACAGCCCACCGCGATACCGAGATTTATAGGTCCGAAATTTCTGGGTGGGGACCGGATTGAGTCTCAGACCTAACACTCGCCAGGAGCGGCTGTCGACGCTCTGCCGACGCCCCGGCAATTTGGAGAGCACCAAACTGAGCTTCAGCGGCTCGGACTTCCGCACCACGGTCACTTCGACTTCGTCGCCCGCATGGCGACCGAGCAATGCTCGTTCGAAGTCAAGTTGTCGTTGGATCTTGGTTTTTCCGACGGTCTGGATCACATCGCCGGCCAGAAAGCCACTCTTGTCGGCGGGGCTCTTCTTCTCGATGGTACCGACGACAAACCGATGTTTCAGTGTACTGCGGTGAGAATCCCTGACGACACCGTGCCAAGTGTTTTGTACTCGCTCAGCGCTGAGCAGTTGAGCCGCCACAGCAAGTGCTTTGTCGACGGGAATCGCAAAACCAATACCCTGAGCTCCGGCACGTACGGCGACATTGATGCCGATCATCTCGCCGTCGATATTCAGAAGTGGGCCGCCCGAGTTGCCGGGATTGATGCTAGCATCGGTTTGGATTAGGTCGTGGTACTTGTTGTTTTCGCTCACTTGAACGGTGCGATGCAGTGCGCTGATGATCCCTCGGGTTACCGTGTGTTCGTAACCAAAGGCGTTGCCCACGGCCACGACCGGCTCACCCGTCATGATGTCGGCCGAGGTGCCGATCCGGATCACGTTGAGTTTTTCGGGCGCGTTGATCTTAATAATTGCCAGATCGGTTCGCACATCGTGAGAAATGATCCTGGCGGAGAATGTCTGCCGATTGACCAGAGTGACGCGGATCTTGCGCACGCCGTTGACGACATGGTGGTTCGTGAGAATGTAGCCGCGCGGGTCGAGAATCACGCCGGTGCCCATTCCGTTGACTTCTCGCGACTGTTGTTGGTCGTCGATGGTTTTGTGGCCGTGGATATTCACGACCGCAGCTCGGGCACTCTGGACGGCCTTGACGATCGCCGTGCGCCGCAGCTCCGAGGCGTGCAGATCCCCGGATTGGCCGAGGGAGAGCAGTGCGATCATCGCGCAGAGTACCGCGACGACACGCATCGGGGGAGGTTGGAGAGGATTGCGCATAGGAAGGGTCGATCTTCGCGGGACAGGTGCGGAAACTGATGCTGGGCGATCGTGTGGCGCAAAAAGCCCCCGGGTCCGGTCGTGCGGGACAGGAAAACAATGCGACACGCTTTGTAGATCGGCGCGGCTCCCGATAGTGCTCCAACTGCCGATAGCGTGCCGGCAAAGCCTGCCTAGAGTGCCAACCAAGTTGGGGTTCGTGCGCCTTTGCCGGGAATTTTGGCTGGAGGGCGACGACCGCGGAGACGGGATCGGCGGCAGTTAACCTCGGCTTGGCGATAGCGGCGATAGCGTTCCGCCCGGCAGAGCTCTCGATGACGGCCACATAGGGACGCAATTAACGCGAATCCCCTTCTGACGGGCGGGAGGGCTATCAGTTTCATCCATGGCTGGCAACCAGATGCGTCCATATAATGGCGATCCCATGATGCGTCGCCGCGATTTCGCGCATGCTATTAACGTGGAACAGGAACAACCTGCCAACTCGACCGGACGTACGCCGGAATGGTTTTCAATATGATCTCCGCCTCCGAGGCACTACAGAATCTGAAAGACGGAAATCGTCGCTACGTATCGGATGTGTCGCGTCGTGATACGTTTCCGAACCAAGTCCGCCGCGCTGAGTTGGTCGCCCGCCAGCAACCGCCGTAGAACGGTTAGATTCCTTTTTTGTCGTAGTTTCACAATGCAGTCGGAGCGTCTTGCAAGGATCGAAACGATGAGCATTCCCGAATTTAGCAAGAAAGGACAGGAACTGATCGAAATGTACGGCACGATGGCCCGCGACGGATACGACCGTGTTGATCAGCCGTCGGTCAAAAACGTTTACAATGAATTTGAACTCCGGCCGTATCGCGGGCATATTCTTTCGGTCTTCGAGGAGCACTTAATCTCTACCGTGCTGGACTACGGTTGTGGTGGTTCCGATTGGACGACGCCCGACTTTGATAAAGAGTCCGGCCAGTCGGCAACCGACTACTTCAAGTTGCAACAGGCCTATCGATATGAACCGGCTCGCGATCTTGACGAAAGACAGCCGGTCGACTGTGTTGTTTCGTTCGATGTGCTTGAGCATGTGTTTATTGCCGACGTGCCAGCGGTGCTTCGGGATATGTTTTCGTATGCGTCCAAGTTGCTGGTGCTGAACGTGGCCTGTTACCCCGCGTCGGCCAAACTGCCCAACGGAGAGAATGCCCACATCACGGTTCGCGAACCGAGTTGGTGGAAAGGGATGGTTGATAGCATTGCCGTCGAGTTCCCCCAGGTTTCTGTTTTCTTGTTATGCTCGACGAAGTGGCGAACCAGTTCGGGATTTCCCATCTATAGCGCCGGCGGATGGCAAGAGAGTCCGACGTTTGTTGTGGCCAATTGAAAAGGGTGATCGCGCCCGCCTCGTTGATCCTGAAGACGAATCGAAGTTGTCCGCCCCGCATTGCATGCCAGTGTTGCTAGCACGAAAACCGCGGTAAGTGGAACTCATGATTGACCTTTTCGGCGCGCCGCGTATAATCATCCACAAGCCAAGGATGGTGAGGTGCCGGCGGATGGAGGTTGGATCCGGCGGCGGGTCAAGGACTCGGCCCTCGCTCCGTGGCATATTGACAAGTATCTCGTCCCGCGACGGTGCGAAGCGAAGGAAACTCGACGGTGACATCCGGTCTCTCTCCTGAAATCAAAGAACAAGTTCGCCAATCGATCGACGTCGTCGATTTGGTTGGCAGCTATCTAGAGCTGCGCCGTGAAGGGCGCGGCTATAAGGCGCTCTGCCCTTGGCACAACGACACCAAGCCAAGTCTGCAGATCAATCCCGAACGGCAGACGTGGAAGTGTTGGGTCTGTGATCTTGGCGGCGACGTGTTTAGCTTTGTGATGCAGCGCGAAGGTGTTGGATTTCGCGAGGCACTTGAGATGCTCGCCGAGCGAGCCGGCATCGTGTTGCACTCCGACCCGAATCGGCCGAAACCGCAGGCTGGTAGCCCTGAAGACAAGCCGACGCTCTTTCAAGCGATGGCCTGGGCCGAACAGCAGTTTCATCAGTGTCTAATGCACGCCAATGAGGCAGCGCCGGCAAGGCAGTATCTGGCCGCCCGTAGCATCACGCCAGAAAGCATCGAGCGGTTTCAACTTGGCTACGCGCCCGACGAGTGGCAGTGGTTGGTTGATCGAGCGAATAATTCGCCTTTCTCGCATGCGGTGTTAGAGCGAGTCGGATTGCTCGGCAAGAGTCAGAAGTCGGGTCGGCCTTATGATCGGTTCAAAGGTCGCGTGCTGTTTTCGATTCGCGATACGCAGTCGCGACCGATCGCCTTGGGGGGGCGAATTCTTCCCGGCGCCGGCGAAAACGCGGCCAAGTACATCAACTCGCCAGAGACGCCGCTATTTTCCAAGAGCAACCAACTCTACGCGCTCGACGTCGCTCGTGACACAATCACCAAGACGCGCCAGGTTGTGGTGATGGAAGGCTATACCGACGTGGTAATCGCTCACCAGATGGGCGTGACCAACGCGGTGGCGGTTCTTGGTACCGCGCTGGGTGAGCGACACGTCACGTTGCTTAGGCGAATGGCCGACGGCATCACCTTGGTCCTCGATGGCGACGAGGCGGGACAACGACGAACCAACGAAATCCTCGAACTGTTTATCGCCCAGCAGGTTGAGCTAAAGATTCTCACTTTGCCGTCGGGTCTTGATCCGGCTGATTACCTGTTGCAACACGGTCGCGAGTCGTTCGAGGCGCTGTTGGACGGCGCTGTTGACGCGCTCGAGCATAAGGTGCGTACCGCCACCGCAGGCATTGATCCTAACGTCGACACCCATCGGGCGAATCAGGCACTGGAAGAAATCCTAGCCACGATGGCCAAGGCGCCGAGGCTCCACGCAACCACCAAATCGGCGACCAGGTTGCGAGAGAATCAAATACTTTCGCGGTTGGCGCGAGAGTTTCGGGTGACGGAAGAGGATTTGCGTTCTCGCATAACTGCCCTTCGTAAGCGGCCGCATCGGCCCATACAAATGACCTCCGATGACGCCGCCGATCCGATCCAACCGATTGCGACCGATCCGTGGGAATGTGAGTTACTGGAAGTCCTCCTCCAGGAACCCGAATCGATTACTGAAGTCGCCGCGACGATTTCTCCGGGAACGTTCAGTCCGGGGCCTTGTCGCGAAATTTATACGGCATGCTGCGAGCTTTCACAAAGCGGTCAAACCCCGACGCTCGACCGGCTGATGAACCGGTTCGAACGACTCGACCTAAAGAACCTGCTGGTGAAGCTTGACGAACATGGCCGCGAGAAGATGGGCGACGACTCGGCCGTGCGGCTGAAGGCGTTGCTCGAGAGTTTCCGAAAACGTGGCGAATCGCGTCGCTGGCAAAGCGACACGGCCGCGATCCGTGAGGGGGAACTCGATCAACAACAGGAAATGGACGTGCTACAAAAAATTGTCGAACAAAAAAGGAGTCACCACGTCAAGTAAGCGACCGCAGGCCGTCGCGGCAATTCCTGCTCACGGACGAGTAAGGATGTCGACGCCGGTTGGTTGTGCCGGATTTCGGGAAGTCACCCGCAGATTATCGACGCCCGCTTCCGCCAGCCAAAAACAATGATCTACCAGGAGCGCAAGAACGCGCGAAAGGGGATGGCAAGATGGAACTTCAAGATCAAGAACTTCGTAATCTTATCGCCAAGGGCAAAGCACAGGGATATCTCACCTACGACGAAGTCAACGCCTATCTGCCCGACGAAGCGACCGATCCCGAAAAGATCGATAATCTACTGATCGCGATCGACGAGATTGGTATCCCGCTGGTGACTGACCCGCCGGGCGAAGAGGGCAAGTCGCTCGTCGCGAGTGCCGAGGAGGAAGGCCCTTCGCTGCCGGCATTTGAACCGACGGCGGTCAATCGCGACCCGATTCGGATGTATCTGAGTCAAATGGCGGAGATCCCGCTGCTTTCGCGCGAGGAAGAAATCTCGCTGGCCAAGAAGATCGAAGTCACGCGAAAACGTTTCCGGCGTTCGGTGCTTGGCTGTCGGTTCGCCTTAGGGAAGACCGTCGAAACACTCGGCAAGGTGCATCGGGGCGAGTTGCCGTTCGACCGGACGATCAAGGTCTCGTTGACAGAGCGGCTTACCAAGGAGCAGATTCAGGCGAGGATGCCGCACAATTTGCCGACGCTCGAGCGTCTGATGGTTCGTAGCCGTCAAAACTTTGCCACACTGTTGAGTCGCCGCACCCATCGTCACGATTGGGTGGCTGCTCGCCGGCAACTGTTGCGAGATCGGACTAAATCGCTCACGCTGGTCGAAGAACTCAGTCTGCGAACCCGCCGTGTTCAGCCGCTGGTCAAACAGCTTGAGGACATGTCGCGGCGAATGGACTTCTTGCGGAGTCAGATTAAGCGGCTCACCGACGAGATCAAGGCGGGACTCACCGATCGTGAAGACGAACGGTCTGCGATGCGGCACGAGCTACGCGACTTGATGTTGCTCACACAGGAAAGTCCTCGTAGCTTGCGTCAACGTTGCGAGGAAATCCGCCAGCGCAGCACCGAATACGAAGAGGTCAAGCGGTTACTCTCGTGCGGCAATCTGAGGCTCGTCGTCTCGATCGCCAAAAAGTACCGCAATCGGGGGTTAAGCTTCTTGGATCTGATTCAAGAAGGAAACACCGGATTGATGCGGGCCGTCGACAAATATGAGTATCGTCGTGGCTTCAAGTTCTCGACCTATGCCACCTGGTGGATTCGTCAGGCAATCACTCGGGCCATCGCCGATCAGGCCCGCACGATTCGCATCCCGGTCCACATGATTGACGTATTGACCAAGCTGCGGCATACTGCCAAGCGGTTGCTGCACGAATATGGTCGGGAGCCGACGACCGAAGAAATCTCGGAGCACTCGGGGATCTGTTTGGAAGAGACCCGCAGGGTTCTGGACATCGGTCGTCACCCCACCAGCCTTGACCGTCCGGTCGGGGAAAGCGAAGATAGCAACTTTGGCGATTTCATCGAAGATAGTCGGTCCGATAGTCCTGTTGCCTGTGCGTCCAATGGAATGCTTCGTGACAAAATCGAGTCGTTGCTCAAGACGCTCACGTATCGTGAGCGAGAGATTATTCGATTGCGCTACGGACTGGGCGACGGTTACATGTACACGCTCGAAGAGGTCGGGCGGATATTCAAGGTCACACGTGAACGTGTTCGGCAAATCGAAGCCAAAGCGGTGCACAAGCTTCAGCACCCCGTGCGGAGCCAGCACCTGGAAGGGTACTTGCAACGTGTTGCGTAAGGCGACAAATTAGCGAGCCGCTGGCCGAAAGGCCGGCGGCTTTTTTTATTCCCCGATGGTCATCATTGTTTACGAAAATTGCGGCGAGGATTTCCATGACTACAGCGACCAACTCCCTTCGAACTCTCCATCGTATTCACCGGCAGCGAACTGATCTGCAAGAACAGCTCGACCGTGGCCCGAAAACGATTCGTGCCGGCCAGATTCGTGCGCAGAAGATGGAAGAGCAGCGCGATCAGGTAAAGCACACAGCGACCAAGGTGCGGATGGCGGCTGATGAGAAAAACTTGCAGCTTAAGGTGAAAGAAGGCCGGATCGACGATCTTCAGGCGAAGCTCAATGGCTGTAGCACGAACAAAGAGTATCAGGCGCTCCAAGAACAGATTGCGGCCGACAAAATGACGAGCAGCGTGTTGCAGGATGAAATCCTTGAAGCGCTAGAAAAAGTTGATGAATTTCAGATCGCGGTCGGCGAGGCCGAAAAAGTGCTTGTTGCTGGTCAGCAGCAAGTTGCTGGAATTACCGAAAAGGTGCAGGCAAAACAAGCCTCGCTTGAGAGCGATCTGGCTCGCGTCGAAAAAGAGTTGCAAGCCGCCGAGGCAGAACTGCCCGAGGATCTCAAGGGGGACTATAATCGTGTCGTCGCGTCCAAGGGCGAGGACGCCATGGCGCAGCTCGATGGTGATTGTTGTGGTGGGTGCTATCACAGCTTGACGCCTAATTCGATCAACAGCCTGATGCTTTCCAAAATCGTCTTTTGCCAGATCTGCGGTCGACTGCTCTATCTACCGGAAGATCGCACGCCGGGCCGCAGCGATTAAGACGATCATTTGACAGGCCGATTACCGGCGTCTTCTGCCGGTTGTCGTGCTGGAGCGGAGAGCTCGACCTAACAGCCTGTTGAAAAAGTGGACGGAAGGGGACAGGTCCGAGTTTTCGGCCCACGTCATCGGTGAAAAAACGTCGTCTTGCCGAAAATCGGACCAGACCCCGACTTTTTCAACGGGCTGCTAAGGGGCTCACGAAACCTCTGGAGGTCATTTCATTCACGCGGTTCTTGGTGCCGCAGGCTCAATTGAAACCTGATCCCCAAAATATCCAAGCTAGAAGATCGCCGAAAACACTGGGAAAACCGGGCGAATCGGTGATTCGGGCGTAAGATCACCGACAGACTCTTCTAGGAAGGCTCTGAAGGATGTAGTTTGCTCAAGCCTGCCCTTATCTAACCACGCCGCCCGAAATCAGCCGCCCAAAGCCCCAACAAGCCCGTTCCTGCACCCGCCAGCGATCGCGATCACGAAATTCCTCTTGCTGGGCCGACTTCATGTTCGTATAAGGCCCGGTGCGGAGAGCCTCTGCGTCACGCGGCCTCTGCTAGCCATGCTGTCGGCATGCCGACGTACCTGTTCTAGTACAGAAGGAAGTCTCTATGGACACGAACACACAACGTGCCGAAATATCTTCCATAACACTGGCTCATTTGCTTGATCGATTGGAACATGCTGAGGTCGAGGAAAAGCCGTTTCCGCATTTTTTTGTGACCAACCTGCTACCGTCGAAAATCTATGAGCAGCTCCTTGATTCCTTTCCAGAGGTTTCATACTACGAGCATTACACCAAGTACGACCAGGACGGCGCGGGCACCAGATACCGTATGATGATGACCGACAAAAACATGTCGGGCCTGCCTCCGGAAACAAACTCGCTGTGGCTCGGAGTGCGCGATGCCTTGGGAGATCCTCAGGTAAAGCGTTCTATATTTCGTCAACTGAAATCAGGAATCGCCTATCGATTTGGCATCTCCCCAGACGAGGCTGAGGACGTGCCGGCGTACCCCAATCCGGCACTCATGCGTGAAACCACAGGCTACGCGATTAAGCCCCATCCTGATACGCGCAAGAAAGTTATCACGATGCAGATCGCGATGCCGCAGGACGAAACACAACAGCATCTCGGCATGGGACTCTATCGACTCAGCGCCTCACCGCCGAGCCTGCTAAAGAAACCAAAGGGATTCAAGAGAGTGAAACAGTTTTCGTTCTTGCCTAATTCCGCGAACGCCTTCGTGGTGCTCAACACACTGAAGAAACGAAGTTGGCACGGCCGCGAGGAGTTGCCTCCGGATGCTGGGGTGCGCAACACTCTTCTTCATATTTACTACGGCGAACGAGAGCACGCGAACGACGACCTAGTATCAAAATTCTACGCAAAAGCGGCCTAGCGCTACAGCGACTAGACTTTGTTGTGTGGCTAACGCCGAAACTCAGGATCGCCTCGCCGCCCGAATAAGCGATCTGGCACGTGTCGCCACCAACAGGAGTTACGTTGTTCCCGGCGTACCATACTGGCAAACTCCCGCGCGTGGGATTGTCGGCCGGCTGCACGTAAGGAGGCGAGGTGCCTGCGCCGCGATGGCAAAAGTTGGCGATAATCCTGCACTGTGATGATGAGCACCATTTCGAAATACATCGTGGGCGAGTTCTTCAAAGTGTTCCTCGTCGCGCTGACCGTGCTCACGCTATTCGTGCTCTTGTTCGGCGTCGCCCGGGAGGCGCTTCTCCAGGGTCTTGGTCCCGTACAAGTCGCGCGGCTGATCCCTTATGTGTTGCCCCAGGCTTTGCAGCTAACGATTCCCGGCACGACTCTTTTCGCGACGTGCAGCATCTACGGTCGCTTGGCTGCCTCGAACGAGATCGTGGCTCTGAAATCGCTGGGAATCTCGCCGCTCTCGGTGCTAAGGCCGATGCTCTGCGTAGTGTTTCTGATGAGCATGGGCTGTGTCGTGCTCAATGACATTGCGACTTCGTGGGGGCGATCTGGGGTCCAGCGAGTAATCATCGAATCGGTCGAAGAGATCGCCTATGGGATGTTGCGCACGAAACGAAGCTATTCGACAAGCCGGTTTGCGATCACGGTCAAGAACGTCGAGGGCACCACGCTGATCCTACCCACCGTGACCTTCCAGGGAAGCGGCGACAAGCCATCGGTCACAATCACCGCTCAGAAGGCGAGTCTCCAGACGAGCCTGGAAGAGGGGACACTGAAGATCCAGTTTCACGACGGGATTGTCGAGGTCGGCAACACCGTCAAGGCACACTTTCCCGGCGTCGAGGAATATATCGTGCCGCTGAGCGACGCCAGTCGCAAAGGTGGGCGCGCGATGAATCCGTCGGGCATACCTTTGAGCGAACTCTCCAGGGCTTACGCCGAGCAAACAACACAACTCGATGAAATGCAACAGCAACAGGCGGCCGAGGCGGCGTACGGCATGATGACGGGAAACTTTTCGGCGCTGTCGAACGAATCATGGCAGAAAAGCCATCGCGAGATGACCAGCGCCCAAGGCCGACTCCATCGACTGAGCGTAGAAAAACATCGTCGCTGGTCCGACGGATTAGTCTGTCTGTGTTTCGCCATGGTCGGTGCGCCGATGGCAATCCGCTTGCGAAACGCCGATCTGCTGAAAAGCTTTTTCGCTTGCTTCATGCCGATCTTGATCGCCTACTATCCGCTCCTGGCAATTTCGCTCGACCGCACCAAGGCGGGCGAGTGGCCCGCGAGCGCGATGTGGCTGGCCAACGGAATGTTGGTGCTGTGGGGGCTCTGGCTTACGCGGCGCGTGATGCGGTATTGAGACAGTGCACCGGCAC
>Ga0114996_10005310_pt1 | contig 15185 bp, 10 predicted proteins | sample ArcticOcean_MG_C_4_FD_87039 | JGI IMG/M metagenome (GOLD analysis project Ga0114996, IMG submission 87039) | Marine microbial communities from western Arctic Ocean - ArcticOcean_MG_CB4_134 | ecosystem: Environmental > Aquatic > Marine > Oceanic | place: Arctic Ocean: Canada Basin | collected...
CTGCGGGCCGGGGCGATCTTTGTCGTCGGTCTGACGGGGCTCCAGGAGTCAGAGTCGATGGAACCGGGGCTCACGGTCAAGTTGGTGATGACGGTGATGATTCTGATGGTGCTTGCCTATACGGCGCTTGGCGGCATGGTCTCGGTGGTGATCACCGACTATCTGCAATTTGTCGTGCTTTCGTTCGGACTGATCGCCGCGTGCCTCTGGGCCGGGTACGAAGTCGGTTGGATCAACCTGGTTGAAACGGTCGAGACAATCCATGGAGACAAAGGATTCAACCCGCTGCATCAAGCCGCCGATGGCACCAGTCCCTTTGGCCCGGACTACGTCGGCTGGATGCTGCTGGTCGGTTTGGTTTCGTGTGCCGTGTGGCAGACGGCCGTGATGAGGGCGCTCGCCGCCGAAAGCGTGGAGGTGGTCCGTCGGCTGTATATCTGGTCGTCGATCGGATTCGTGATTCGGTTCGTGATTCCCCAATTTCTCGGTATCTGTGCGCTCGTTTACCTTTGGCAAAACGAAGCCACCCGCGATCTGTTTTTCGACACCGAAGGCAATTTACTTGGCAACGATCCGGAGATGCGTGAACTGAATATGTACGCGATGCCGGTGTTTCTCTCACAACTGCTGCCGATTGGCGTGATCGGGCTGATCGGGGCCGGCATGATGGCCGCGTTTATGTCGACGCATGATACGTATCTGCTCTGCTGGTCTTCCGTGTTGACCGAAGATGTTATCAACCCGATCGTTGGCGGTCGGCTGTCGCAGCGCGCGCGGCTGATGATCACGCGAGTGTTGTTGTTTGTCATCGCGGCGTTTTTGCTCGTCTGGAGCATGTGGTACAAACTAGGCCAGGATCTTTGGGATTATATGGCCGTGACCGGGGCGATCTATTTCATTGGTGCATTCGCGGTGCTGGGCGTCGGGCTCTATTGGCGGCGAGCCAGCGCCGCGGGAGCATACATTGCGCTCTGTACCGGGGCCGGCGCGATCTTGGGATTGGGTGCCATCCAACGTGCATTCGGGATTGACGGATTTCTTGTGAAACATCACATAACGAGCGCACACATCTTACTAAGCATTACCGGATTGGCGGTCGCAGGCATGATTGTAGGATCGCTGATGTTTCCCGATAGAAATCAAACCGCCGAACCGTTGTCGAAGGAGTAAGCGATGAACATCTACGACTTGGCGGCGACGTGGGATTGGGCAACGATCTGGGCCGTCGTGCTGGTGGTCACGCTGGTACTCTTCGCGGGGCTTGCGGTCGTCGTGACGATCGGTGGGTTCAAAGACGTGCTGGCGATGTTCCGCGAACTCGACGCGCAGCACGAGCAACCGGACGCGCCGGACGAAGCGAACGAAAACTGAATACGCACTTCTTAGAGGACTCATCGATGTCAGTATGCCGGATTGCAGTTTGCTGGTTGTTATTTTCCATAATCAGCGGTCTACCGTCCGCCAGATTCGCTTCGGCCGAGGAAAAAAACGACTTCGAAAAGTTTCGTCAGGCGGCAATGAAGTCGGGCGATCCGACGAAAGGCCAGAAAGTCTTCGCCTCGAAGAAGGCAAATTGTGTCACCTGCCACCGAATCGGCGGCGATCAGCAGAAGCCGGGGCCCGATTTGATCGTGGTAGGCGACAAATTCTCGCGCCGGCAGTTGGTTCGGGCCGTGTTGCAACCCAGTTCGCAAATTCATCCCGACTACGCCACACGGTTGGTGACCACCGCCGACGGCAAGACACACACGGGCATTGTTCGTCAGCGAAACAACACCGAGATCCAGCTGTTCGACGCCCAGGGCAAACTGCTCCGTCTGCCGGTGAAGGACGTCGACGAAGAGAAGCGCGGCAAGGTGTCGCTGATGCCGACCGGGCTGACCAAGTCGCTCGACACAGATCAATTCGCCGATCTGATCGCGTATTTGACCACGCTAAAGCAGAACGTAATCGACCATCCGGGCATTCCAACCGAGATTCCACAGATCGCCAAGCCGATCAAGCTGGTGCCGTTTCACACGAAGGAAATGAAGTTCGCCGATCCCGTTTGTATCATCGCCATGCCGGGCACCAAGAACGAATTTCTCATCGTCGAGCAGAAGACTCGCAAGATATGGCGGCTTATTGAGGGACCAAATAAGGACCGCAAAGAGTTGTTCGTCGACATGTCAGCCGATGCGAGCACCGGCAAGTTCGAGGGTGTGGTGTGTCTGGCGTTTCATCCCAAGTTTCGCGAGAACGGCAAGTACTATCTGAACCATCATATTCGCGAGCAAGGAAAGTTCTCGCCCGTCATTGTCGAGCGACAAGCGAACACGGACCGCACCCGCGATTCGGGGAAACCCTCCAGGCGGCTCCTGCGAATTCCTCACAAGACCTCGCTCCACTGGGCGGCATGCTGGCGTTTGGCCCCGATGGTTACCTTTACATTGGATCCGGCGATGGAGGGCCCCAGGAGGATCCGGCGGGCAACAGCCAGAATCTCCAGCGGTGGCTTGGTTCGATCTTGCGGATCGATGTCGACAATCGGGACGACGGCAAGCCTTACGGGATTCCGCGGGATAATCCCTACAGTAAATCGAGAGGACGGATCCGCCCCGAGATCTGGGCCTCGGGGATGCGCATGCCATGGCGATTCAGTTTTGATTCGGCCACTGGCGATCTCTGGGTCGGCGACATTGGCCAGAGTCTGTTTGAAGAGGTGTCGATCGTTCGCCGCGGCGAGAATCTTGGCTGGAACGTCTACGAGGGTTTCACCGAGTTCTCTAACCGCTATCGCCGATTCGGAGAAACCTACACAAAACCGGTGATCGCCTATCGCCGCAAGCTGGGCGTGTCGGTCACGGGCGGCTATGTCTATCGCGGCAAGCGCAGCCCGTCGTATGTCGGTGCGTATATCTATGGCGATTTCGAGTCGAAACGGATCTGGGCGCTGACTCAGACAGGTCGCCGTCTGACGAAGGTCCGCCAGATCGGCGAGTCGCCCGAGCAGATCTCCTCGTTCGGCATCGACGCCGACGGCGAGCTATTTGTGGTCGGCTATCAGGGCACGATTTTTCGTGTGGTGCTGGATGAATCGGTGTTTGAGTAGGGGGCGTTTCAACACCAACACGATCAAGTCTTGAAATGCCCTCCAGCTTATGGCTGCACTTCGATTCTCATCGCCTTCCAACTGACGATACAAAGGCAAAACTGTCCCAGCAGCATCCAGACCAGCACCAGCGTCGTCACGATCGCCGCGGTGAGGATTCGCTCGCGAAGTCGCTGGCCGATGCTGACCATTTCGCCGCGAGACTTGGTCACGCCGGCTTCAAACCTCTCGGCATAACCTTCGATCTTTTCCAGCGAGTCATCAAACCGGCCCGAGACCGAGCGAAACTCCTCGCTATGTTTGTCGAGGTCGCGCTTGGCACGGATGTCGACCAACAGACTCCTAATCTCCTCAGTCCGTTCGGTAGCCAATTCTAACTCCTCGTGACCCGCCTTGGCCGTGGCGAGTAGTTCGCGGACGGTGTGTGAATCTTCTTGAAAGAACAGCGACGCCCATTGGGCGAAGTCAATCACTTGGCTCACCAGATCGACGCTGGTGCGGACCATACTCATCCAGTCCCGGGCTTGATCCACTCGGGCGTAGAGCCTGCGTTCTAGCTCATCGAGGTCGGGAGCCTCTTCGGGTGACATCCCGCGCAGCTCGGCAACTCGCCGTTGGACCCGCATGTCAAGCTGACTGAGCGAGTCACGGGCGTCGGTCACGCGCTGCGTGGCTTGAGCCGATCGATCTTCCAGCCGGTCGAGCGTCTCGTCGACACGGCCGAACCCGCTCTCGACGATCACGTCAAGTCGCTCGCGTGCCTGCCACGTCACGACGATAAGAATAATACACGCCGCGGCACCGATGGTGCCGAGAAATGTTCCGAAGAGAGCAACGATGCGTTTCAAAGAAATGACCACGGTGAGTTCTCCTCTAGGGTTCGCCAAACTGCGGAGTCACGCCAAACAGTCCTGCCAGTTCAAGCAACAATCGCTCTGGTCCGCTTAGGCTGGCCCGCTCGCGGATCACGCTTCGGGCCAGTGCCGGTTCGTCCGTGATTAGGCTATCGACCCCCCGGCTCATCATGACCGACATGGTCGCGGCGTCGTTCACGGTCCAGACGTATACGTCTTTGCCTGAGGCATTGGCCGATTGAATCAGATCGCGGGCGACAAACGACGCATTCACGGCGAGAAAATCGGCCTCGATACTGTCGAGATCACCGGCGGTGACGCTCATCAGCAGGCCGACTTGCCAGTTGGGCCGCAGCGCCTTCATTTTCTTGACCGCATCAATCTTCAATGACATTACGACGATCTGGTCCGCCATATTGTGAGCCTCGACAATGTCGACGACTCGCTGTTCGAGCTGTTGGTCGTGGCCGTAGTATTTCAATTCGATGTTCACTTTCACCCGGCCTTTGCACGCATCAAGAACCTGACCAAGCGTCGGAACGCGCTGGTCGCTGTACTTGGGATCGAACCAGGAGCCGATGTCGAGTCGCTGAAGGTCGTTGGCCGTGGCGTCCCAGATCTTGAGGTTCTCGCCGGCGAGTTTCATAAAGTCGCTATCGTGAAAGACCACAACCTGCCCGTCGGCCGTTTCCTGGACGTCCAATTCGATCCAATCTGCGCCGTCTTCGATCGCTCGTTCAAACGCCGCCATCGTATTTTCCGGTGCCGCAGCCGACGCACCCCGATGAGCTGTAACCGTGGCGCGGTCTTCCATGCGGACGCCCTGCATCGCCAGCGCACCGACGGTGACTGCCACGAGGACGCCGATCACGCCTCCGGCCAGTAGTCGACCACGGGTCAACGCGAACAGGCCGCCGGTGGGCGGTTCCCCTATTCGAAGCTCAGAAACGTCGAATTGGTCACTCGCACCAAGCTGGCGATAGAGCTTCATCGACATCGCGGCGAGGAATGTCGTGCTCAGCAGACTGACCGCCACGTTCACCGTCGACCAGAGTGTCATCGTTAGTCCCACCGCCGTAGCTAACAGCGCGAGCGAACCGGTCGTGTGAGGAACAACCAGTCGGGCAAGCCCCACCACCGCAGCGCCTGTCACTGAAGAAACAACCAGCGTCGCCACGAACCAGCCAATGATCCATCGCAGGATAGCTCGCCGGTGGCCAAAGGCCCGCTGCTGACTGAGCCGCAACGCCCGACGTGGGATGACCTGTTCGAATAGCACGAGCGGCAGTGCGAAGAACCAGCCGGTGAACAACTTGAGCACCACGAGCAGCATTCCCGAGACAAGCAATCCGGCGATCACCAGAGCGGCGATGAACACTGGCGGTTTCTCTCGCAGGTAATAGTTGATGTCGTACTCGCCCAGCAGCGTCATGTAGACTAGGCCGGCCAATACGAGAAACGGAGCAACGGCAAGTAATGTTCGGGCCGTCAACCGCGCCGTAACCTGTATCACCGGCCAAGCATTGGCTGTGGCGAAATGTAATGCCGCTAAGGGGCCGATCCGCGATTCACCGGAGGCCAACACCGCTAGCAGCGCCGACTGTTCGAGCGCCACGATTCCGATCCACAACGCCCCCACGACGATCAAACAGACCCAGCCCAGCGGCCCGAGAAAAAAGAACAGAATGTCTTGGTCCGCCAGCACGGCCGAGCCCGACACCGACAGCATCGTGCGGAACAGCACGCCGGTCACCGGGGTGAGCACCATCAGGGCAATGAGCTTATAAGCCAAGTCGGTCAGGGCGAGCGACTTCCACGAACGGCGCACATCAGCCGCGGTTTCGCGTAGAAGTGAACGCGGGCGAGCCAATGCAATCTCCCCTTTGGCGCCGCGAATCGCCGCGCCTTGATACCATAAACTTCGGACAACGATCGGTCCTGGTCGCCCCCTGATGAGCCGTCATGGACGTGGGGCGGGGATATCCCTAAAGATTATGGGAGTGTAAAGAGGCCCGATTGCGGTGTCAAGCAACTGGCATGTACCAAGGCGTCTTATCACGACGCCCGCGGCACTGTTTCTGCTCGGCGTGAAACTCACGCATACCAGGGGCAGTAATACCTCTTGTCGCTTGCTATTCGTTGTGCGAGAGTTTCTAAGTCCATCGAAATCGAAGGAATTGCGAATATGAAGCTGTGGATCGATTCACGACGGGTGCAGGTTGCTGCCCTGATGCTCGGCGGTCTGCTCGCCGTGGCAAGCAATTCCTCGGCCGCCGAGTTTGCCAAGAGTGATGGCCGTCCGAAAGTGCTCGGTCGCAAGGTCGCTAACTTTGTCCTACCCGACGCGAGCGGCAAGAAAGTTGGGCTAGCCGACTTTGCCAACCGCAAGATCATTGTGGTCGTGTTGATGGGAACCCAGTGTCCGATCAACAACCTATTCGTGACCGAACTAGAGAAGCTTCACGGCAAGTACGCCGCCAAGGGTGTCCAGGTGCTGGGCGTCAATGCGAACCTGGCTGATTCTGCCCAGGAGGTTGCCAAGCACGTAAAGGAATACAAGATCACGTTTCCGGTGCTCAAGGACGCTTCGCAGCAGACGCTCGATCTGCTCGGAGCCCGACGGACTCCAGAAGTGGTTGTCCTGGATGCCGGCCGGCGAATTCGCTATCGCGGGCGGATCGACAATCGATTTGGTTATACCTTCAAAAAGAAACAGGCACCTCGAAACGATTTACTCATGGCGGTCGATGAGTTACTCGCCGGAAAGCTGGTCAGCGTTCCTGAAACCGAGGTGATGGGCTGTCTGATCACGCGCCGCGAGCCAATAACCGGTGCGGGAAAGATTACCTACACCAAGCATATTGCCAAGCTGATCCAACGCCGCTGCCAAAATTGCCACCATCCGAACACGGCAGCGCCGTTCTCGTTGCTAACCTACGACGACGTGTCCGAACGGGCCGCGATGCTCAAAGAAGTCGTCATTCAGCGTCGGATGCCGCCCTGGCATGCCGATCCACGATACGGCCACTTCAGCAACGATCTGCGAATGAAACAGGACGAGATCGACATGCTGATCGGTTGGATCAACAGCGGCATGCCACGGGGCGATAAGAAGGATCTGCCGCCAGCGAAACAATACGCCGATGGCTGGATGATCGGCAAGCCGGACGTTGTGTTCAAAATGCCGCGCGAGTTCACGGTCCCGGCGAGCGGCACCGTAAAGTATCAGTACTTTCTCTCGAAGTCGAATTTCAAAGAGGACCAATGGGTTCAAGCGGCCGAAGCTCGGCCCGGCAATCGGGCGGTCGTACACCATATCATTCTGTTCTATCGCCCCAACAAGGGAGCCCAGAATCATCCGTTTCGGCGCGTCGGCTTCGTTGGCACGGCGCCCGGCGAAGAACCGCTGGTGCTACCGGCCGACACGGGGTTTCGTATCCCGGCCGGATCTGACCTGATCTGGGAGCTTCACTACACACCGATCGGCAAGTTGCAGAAGGACCGATCGTCCGTCGGGATTGTCTTCTGCAAGAAGCCGCCCAAGCACGAAGTGCGACCGCAGATCGCGATCAACTCGTTTTTCCGTATTCCGCCCGGCGCGGGGAATCATCAAGTGAAGGCGAGCACTCGGTTTCGTCGGGATTCGCTGCTGCTCGAGATGATGCCGCACATGCATTTGCGGGGCAAAGATTTTCTTTTTCGGGCCATTTATCCCAGTGGCCGCGAAGAGACGCTTCTCTCGGTGCCGAGCTACGATTTCAATTGGCAGCACACGTACCGTCTGGCCAAACCGAAGCGAATTCCCAAAGGCACGGTGATCGAGTGCGTGGCCCATTTCGACAACTCGACCGGCAACCCGGCCAACCCGGCCCCGGACAAGCAAGTCCGCTGGGGCAATCAGACCTGGGAAGAAATGATGATCGGGTTTATGAAGTATGTTGAAGAGAAACCGGAATGACGAGCGCGGAATTAGTTAAGCTCGCTTCGACTCGTAAACGCCTGACAACGCAAGGTTCGCGGAGCGAACCGCGACTATCCGCCGAAGATTGAGAAGGGGTTGAAGGGGTCTTTGTCCGCGGCTTTCTTGGGAGCGGCCTTTCGTTGCATGAGGACTTCGCCGTGCAACGAGAGCATCCCGTCGCCGAAGATGCCTTCGACGTTTGCGCCGCGGAACCATCGCATGAGCGGGAACTCGTAGTCGTCCGGTACGAGTGCCTCCGGCTCGTGGCGTGACCAGGAGGTCGACTCCCAGACGGTCAGACCGCCATCGAACTTGGCCGGCTGATACTTTCCGCCGAGCGGGCAGACCAACTTGGCCGCGACCAACTCTTCGGCCACCTTCATCGCTTCGGCCGGCGGGACGCGAAGTTGCTGGGAAAGTGCGTCAAGGAACTGCAAATTCCCTTGAGACACTTGGCGCGCACGATAATAGCCGAGTTGACGAAGCGGTTTTGCCAAACCTGTCTTGGCCAAATCTCCCACACGCACCCAAGCCTGGGCTGGGTGCGGTGCCTCTTCAAAGCGCAGCCGCGGGGCCACGACGCGAAGCATTTCTTTGTGAAATGACATCACCGTGAACTTGTCGAAATAGTGATACCATGTGCCAAAAAGCCCGCGATAGTCGCCATCGGCGTCAGGCTCTGCCCTCAGAGGATTCTGCAAGAACTTCAGCGCCCCGGGCACCGGCCACGAACCGAGATAGCCGACAAACGTATTGCGTAGCGGCCAGGAGACCCGAAGTTTTCCCCGCTCATAACGAAACAGCGTGCTGTTCTCGTTCAAACCGCCAAACAGATGATGCGGCCCGGTTTTCAGTATCCCTTCGCCGCTCATCACCAGTTGTACCGCCACCGCGTCGCCGGGCACCGGAGCGAATCGCGCTTTCGACGGAACGCCAAGCAATCCCACGATCGTCTTCATCTGCGAACTGAGTACCGGCGTGATATGGGCGTCGATGGTTAGCCGTTCGATGTTGCCCTTGCCTTGGGTGCGCCCGATGGCGATCACGATCGGGTCGACGTCCTGCCATTTTTCGTTGTAAAGCTGAGTGAACTGCGATAGCAACGCCGCCTCGCTCGGCGTGACGGTGGTCACCTTCACGTCGGGTATCGGCACAAATCCTCCTGGTCGTCCGCGGAGCGAATCACTCAACACGCTGTCTTTCTCCACCAACCGGCTGCCATCGCCACGAACGCCAAAGCCACGCGGCAGATATCGCCCCGTGACCAACTCCTTGATCGTTTTGTGAGGCTTGCCTTCATTCTTGGCTGCCAGTCGGGCCAATCGCAGCAGATCCATTTCAACCACCGACTGCAAGCGACGTTGCATTTCGACGCGATACGCCGGCGCAAGCATTCCGTGAAAAAATTCCCGCGATAAGTAGACATACGCCGCGTCCGTGCCTCTGGGCGGTCGTGCCGTGCGAGCTAACTTGAACGCATCGGCGTCACCCAACGCTCGGGTGCCGGTTCCGGCCTCATAAAATCGCTCGACCATCTGTCGCGATGTCGTGACCAGATGATAGTCGCCATCGATTGCGTAATACGATCGGACCTTGCCGTCGGGCGTCGAGAGAAAAGGGACGTCGTTGCCGGCAATTTTGACCGTTACTTGTGTGCAACCTGGTGTGTTTTTCAGCGTATCAGCTCGCTGTTTATTGAAGTCAGCCGAAAGCAGCGTCGAATTTCGTGCCTGAAACAAGAAACCGTAGGCGGCCCCTTCGCGAAAAAACATATCGCGACCGATCATTGCCACGTCGGAAATCACCGTCCCACCGAACAGAACCGCCAACGCATTTTGTCGTAGCGACAACTGCGTCTGCATCTGTTCGGTCTGGCCAAAATCGACCGCTCGGGCTGAAATCATGGTGCGAATGTCGCCGCCCCATTCTTTCATCAGAGACTGAAACCAGTTGAAGTTATCATAGTTGCCAAATCGCACATAGAAACACTCGCGCGGCACGTGCATGGCAATTGGTTCAATCTTGATCTTGCCAACCGGTTCGGGAAGTCGGAATCGACGTTCGACCGGTCCTGCCGGAAGCGGCAGGGTTGCTCGCTGCGAAGCGTCTGTGGTGAGCATCGTGGCAAACGCCATTCGGTCGCGCATTGCCTCGGATCCCATGAGAACGCCCAATGCATTGTCAACACTCTCGTTGCTGATGAGTTGATTGCGCTCGTGTCGGGGAAGCGGCAGGCCCATGCGGGTCGAGAGCATTGCGGTCAGATAATTCTCTACCAATGGCGGATACTGGCCGCTGCGCATCCAACTCTTGGCGGCCCGGGTGTATTCTCGCCACCATCCGCGTAGCTCACGCGAATAGAATCGTTCGTTGGCCACAGGGCGCACAACGACGCGCACTGGTCGCGGTGTGTAGAGCGTCAGGTCGAGCGGCTCGGCCCCTTGGAACAGAAAGGACACCGTCACGCGGGTGCGGCGAATGCCCAGCTCGCTACGGAACAGCTGCCGAATCGGCCCGTCAGAGTACGCCGGATAAAAAATCCGGCCGTTACGTTCAGTAAGCAACAGCCCCTGCTGCTCCGTCCACGCGCCATCACCAATCGGAAGCGTCACCTTGCCGACCCCGAACAGTGGTCCGACAAAGGCCTGATTCTCGCCTCGACCCCGACGCTGGCCCTGAGCGACCGTCGAGGGCAGTAGCGTGGCAGCCATCGTCGCTGCAATCATCATTAATGGTACGGCATGGGCAAGCGCAGCACGCAACATGATTCATCTCCCGAAAGGTGGGCAAAGGGGGGGATCGCGACGGCGGCCAATGACATCTACGCCACGGCAGCGATTCGGGTACATCGTATCGTCGCAGGGTAACGTCCGCAATGTGCTGTCTGGAGACGGACCGGCACGACGACAAAAGCTACCCAAGAGGTGGGCAAGAAGTTTCGAGCAAGTTGGGCATCATGCTCCGCGTGATGCGTGCTATCTTATGTCGCGGTCTGCGAAGAAAAATGTTCCCGCAATCGGCTCAGACGTGGTTGCCAGCGTTGATAGGCCCGAAATACCGCAGGGCTTACGCCGCCAGCATTGACAACCGCCAAACGGCCGACCGGATAATTCCGGGTCGCCCAACCGCGATGCCAGTCGACTTCGGGACCCCAAAAATCAAGCAAGTCACATGACTCATCGCCATGCAGTTTCTCAAGGAGCTGCATCACCATTTGCTGACCGGGCCCGCACTTGCGAAACTCGTCGTCGTAGCCGATCTTGGCGGTGTAGTGAACGCCGCGCGACTGCCAGCCATAATTGAAGGCAATCGGCTGACCCTGTAGCTCCAGAAACGTCAGCGCTAACTCGCCGTACTCTGCCACATGATGGGCCTCTCGCTGGTAGTACGAGAGCATGCCTGGCGTCTTGACGACGGACGTGCCGGCTTCGCCTTTCCAACTGCGGTCCTCGACCTCGAACCCACGTTGAACCAGCGTATCGACTTCGTCGGGTGACGCAGAGTTGACGATGCGCAGGCGTACATCACCCAGTTTTTCCAGCATCCTCAAGTTGCGGCGCCGATTGCGACGCACGCTGCTCTTGCGGTCCTGATCATAGGCCGGCCAATCGTCAGTAATCTCGACCTGTGGAACCACGCCAACCTGTTTTACTTCGGTCGTCTTGTCGGCTCGATTCGCGGCGGCTTGAAACGCTGCCCAATGAGGTCGCTCGTAGGCGATATCTTGTAGCCAAAGCAGCGACCAGGGTAGTTCCGACACGCCCGCAACGAGCGCATCGAGTACGACGTCGACGTCACACGATCGATCAAGCAGCAGATCGCCGTTGTTGGCCCAATGGTTCTGAGGCAGTGATCCGACTCTTACGACGTGCCTTAGTCGCTGTTGAACCAGAGGCAGCGCCGCGACGAGTCGTCCGTCTTGTTCGACGGCAATCACGCGGACCGGCTCGCCGGCAGCGAATGTTTCGCACCATAGCGCGATGCACTCAACCCGCAGAGTCGGCGCGACCACATCGCACCGCTGCAGAAGATCGTTCCACGGCTCACGCGCATCGAGTAATTGGGGGATCGAGTCAAAACACTGGAGACGGAGATCCGACATGGGTGGCCTTGGCCGGCGTTACGAGCCTGTGGAGACGGCATGTTGAAAAATTGCAACGCGGGAGGCTTCCCGCTGCGCAAGTATACGTCACAAATCGCTTGAACGATTATTCCGCTTGAGAGCCGTGGGGCTGGACATGATGCACCCAGGCCGGGGGCACATTGCCCAGCACGCGATCGCGGTGGATCTCGTTTCGCAAAAAGCGTTCGACTGACTTGGCAACTCCCCGCACACGAGATCGCTGCCGGTGGCCGGAGATCGACGCCTTGACCTTGCGGATACCGATGTACTCAAAGAACGAGACCGTTGCCCGAGGTGCCGCCAACCGCGAGAACAACTCAAGAATCCCGTCGACTTCGTGGACCTCGAAATTATTAAGCGGTAAGCCAGAGATGATCACGTCGTACGGCTCGGCCCCGTCCAGTTCCTGCACCGGATGATGCAGAATTCGGCATCGCGATTCGACCGCTTGAAACGCCGGTTCCTGTTCAAACCGACGGCTGAGCACCTCGACAAACGTGTCGTTGAGTTCGACAATATCGAGCAAGTCGCCTGCGCCCATCGCCTCGACGATCCACCGCGTCACAGGACCGGTGCCGGGACCAACTTCAAGGATTCGCCGCGGCGAGGCCGACTTTCCGTTCTCGCCGGAGTCGACGTAACGACACAGCGCGCGCGATAGCAGCCGGCCGCTGGGCGCAACGGTGCCGGTGGTCTTGTAGGTGCGACGACATTCTCGCAACACCGCGCGAAATTCGGACAATTTGCTAGGCATTCGGTCGATTATATCTGCCTTCAGCGGGGCGAGTAAGCCGTGGCAGATACATTAGCCTTCGGTGACCCTGCCCCCGTTTCGCGTCCGCGTCCACGCGGAATTCTTGCGAAATCGCCTCCCACATCAAATGGTTAGCCATCCAACCTCGCGCCCACACCCCCCGCTGCACCGATTATTCAAGCCTCGGAAAGATTTTTTCCCACCATCTCACAACATCAGCTTGACGCCACTGTGCGAATCGTTAGGATAAACGATGCGGGCGGTTGCTCGCCGTAGCGTTGCCGGTTTTTCGACGTTGCGGCGAGTAACCGAACGTAGGCGATCCTCTGCCTTGTTTGTGAGTGATGCATAAATTTTGGGGAGCCGATGAACAGCCCAATGGGCGCCCTCGTGCTTGTCCGGCCGCGTGTATAGCCGCCGTCCGGTCCTTGAGTCCGGAACTAACGGACGGATCACACAACCCGGTCCCAGGCCGCCCCCTTGCTACTATTGGGCTCTCATAAATCACATCGCCACGGCAAAGTTGCGGAGGATCGCTCTTTTGTTTTTCGGTACGTGGCGGGATCGTCTTAACGCGCCATGGCCAACCTCTCTTCTTCGCTTGACGGCCAACGCAGCCGACTGATCGAAGCACTGCGCGGTTATAAAAGTTGTGCCGTCGCATTTTCTGGTGGTGTGGACAGCGCCGTCGTGGCCCAAGCGGCCCAGATTGCGCTCGGGAACAAAGCTGTGGCGGTGACCGGTGTCAGTGCGAGTCTGGCCGAAGGAGAACTCGAAGCGGCCCGCGCACTTGCCGCACAAATCGGCATTCGGCATGAAACGATCTTGACCGATGAACTGAGCGACACCGCCTACGTGCAGAACGCCGCTGATCGGTGCTATCACTGCAAGACGCATCTCTATGATCTGATGGTCGCCGCCCTGCCCCGTTTGGGCGTTGCCATCGTAGCAGCCGGTGCGAACACCGACGACGAGGGCGACTATCGACCAGGGATGCAGGCCGCCACCGAGCATCAAGTACGCAGCCCGTTGTTGGAATGCGAACTTGGCAAGTCGGACGTTCGCGCACTAGCACAGCACTGGGGCCTGAGCGTCTGGGACAAACCGGCCACTCCATGTCTCTCGAGCCGGATTGCCTACGGCGAAGAGGTCACGCCCGAACGGCTACGAATGATTGACGCAGCCGAGCGGTTCCTGCGCGATGCCGGCCTAACGTCGGTCCGCGTCCGATATCACCGTGGCGATTTGGCGCGGGTCGAGGTGTCACCCGAAGCGCTGTCTAAGCTGTGCGAGGGTGATTTGCGTGAGCAGTTGCTCTCGAAGCTACGGTCGCTTGGCTTCAAATACATAACCCTCGATCTGGCCGGTTTCCGCTCCGGCAGCCAAAACGAAGTCTTGCCGCTGGACGTGTTGCAGAAACCAGTCGAGCAAGCGTGACTACTCTTTTGCTAACTCAGCCACCCGCTTGGCCAGCTTCTTTCGATCCAGCGTCACGACCGGCTCGGTCCAGTCGACCAGATCGCGGATGCTAAGCGGATCGGCTCTGCGAGGTCGGCCCTGATGTGCGGTATCGGATACCAATACGATCGAGCGCCGACCGGAAACCACCGGCAGTTTGATACGTCCCGAATCGGCCGATGCGGACGTGCCGATCAAAAAACCCGATCGCCAAAGCGGTCGCTGTGAATCGTCGCCGCGATAGATTGCCACGCGAACACAACCGCCGTTTCCGGCCCGATCATCGAGGCCTGCTCCAACACGAACCGATACGGCCTCAGCCGGCAGATCGAAACGCAACGCGCTGGGAGCATGTACCCCGATTCCCCAGCCAATGCGTTTGCCATCGCGGCTTAACGGCTCTCCGGCAACATTGGCATCAATGCGTGCCGGTCGTGGCGGGCCGAGCGACGAGAGGTTGGACGATTCGACGGGCAAGAATCGCGTCAGCGGCGGCTCGTGCGCTTCGTGAATCGTTAGCGTGCGAATCGTCCCGATCGGCACCCAAAGTTCGTCGGGCGTCCAGGCCGGTTGCACGAGCTGATACCAATTGCTCGGATCGGACACCGAACCGGGCAGTTCGGCGAGCGCGCTGCGAAGCATCTCCACCCGTGCAACAAGCCGCTGCTGATGGCGCGCTTGCCAGTCGATGATGATCTTCCCGCGGCCGCGTCGTTTTTGTTCATCTCGTATGCTCTTGGCAACGCGCCTTCTTACCGCCTCGTCGGAGAGATTCCTGCTGGAGCCATGCAGCAGGTATTTGAAACGCTTGGTCACATAGGCCTCGAAGCCCGGCGGCACATGCACTCCTCTCTTGGTCAGCGCCCGCATCACGGCTTGCTGGCCACTCTTGGCCTTTTGGTTCCTCTTGGCTTGTTCGTTCCACTTTTGTTGCTGCCGGACCA
>Ga0114996_10005311_pt1 | contig 15184 bp, 11 predicted proteins | sample ArcticOcean_MG_C_4_FD_87039 | JGI IMG/M metagenome (GOLD analysis project Ga0114996, IMG submission 87039) | Marine microbial communities from western Arctic Ocean - ArcticOcean_MG_CB4_134 | ecosystem: Environmental > Aquatic > Marine > Oceanic | place: Arctic Ocean: Canada Basin | collected...
AACTGCCATTTCTTCATTGAAAGAAAATTCAATTCGATGCATTGTTCACCTCGCCTCCCCCACACCTTCTTCGGCGCCCGAACTACAGGATGAAATCGAAGATGTAATCATTAATCTGGGAAAATTAGCGATTGAGTTGGCGGAAAAAAGTGATGCGCGGCTGGTTGTTGCCTCGACCATTCGCATCCATCCACTCGATGTTTTATGTTTTTCAAGGTCTTCAGTAATCGCTCCTTTCGATGGATATGGACGAGGTAAACTCTTGGTGGAAGGTATTTGTCAGGAGCGGTTTGGAAATGGTAATGGAAAAGGTTGCACTCTTCTAAGAATTTCTTCCGTTCAAGGAATCGATAATTCAGGACGCGCTAGAGGACTTGTCGGGTTTTTCGCACGACAGGTTTTGAGTGGTAAATTGACTATTATGGGTGATGGTTATTCGACCAAAAATTTGCTTCATGTCGATGATTTGGTCGTTGCGATTCGGGCGGCAGTGGATAGCACGGATGGTCGTGTTCGAGAGGTGTATGTCGGTTCAGAGATTGGCCATACTGTCAAAGAAATCGCTGACACAGTTGTTATCGCTGCTTCTAGGCGAGGAAAATCTGTCGAGATTGTCCATATTGCTCCAGACCAAAACGACTTATCTGGCTCGATTGAGGATAGCAGTGCAGCAGAATATTTGGGCTGGAGTGCAGAAATTGGGTTGGAACGGATGGTTTCAGAGGCATTAGATTCCGTTCTGCCGCGAGAGGAGGGTCGACTTTGAATAACGGGGTTCCTCTTCGTTGGTCTTCGGTCATCGCTGACCAGGTAGGGCCTGAGTTGGCCGCGGTGATAAATCGCTTTGAGAAGCGGTGTGGCGCCAATATGGTCTGGGTGGTTCGTTGTCCTGCTAGACTATGCCTCGTCGCTGATCATACCGACTATCATGAATGGTTTTCACCCGAACTAATCACCTTCGCATCCAATACCGCGGTAATGACTGCAATCATTACTCCACTCGAAGATAAAATTATCAAAATTCATTCGAGTGATGTGGCTTTTGATTCGTATGAAATTTCATTTGAATCCGGGCCGGAGAGAAGTTTGAGTTGGCTCGAATGGTTAGCCGCTGAAGAAATTCCAGAACCAAATTGGTCAAATTATGTTGAGGGTGTTTTACGACACGCTCAATCACATTATGGTGATGAGATATTATTTGGTTTTGAGATGTTCATCGATTCAACCATCCCGGTTGCGTCGGGTGCTTCCTCTTCGTCTGCTCTAACGATGTGTGCTGCTCTCGCCCTGCGTCAAACCAACAAACTACCACTCAGCCCTGATGTTGTCGCAGCAGAGACTGCCGATGCGGAATGGTTCGTCGGGACGCGTGGGGGTATGATGGACCATGCGACGATGGCTTACGCAGAACAAAGTAAGGTTCTGAACCTCTCTTTCAATCCATTCGCCGTTAGCAGCACAGAGATTGATACTAAAAATGCGAGTTTTGTAACGATTTTTACCCACCCTTCTGAAAAGGGGGGCGAAGTTGCTCGGGCATTCAATGAATTGGCATTAATCGCTCGAGAAATTACACCCGCACTTCTTGCTGAACAAGGACTGAAGTGTGCAGCACAACCGGTCAGTCTAGATCAAATCAAACCTTGCGAAGAAGCAACCTGCAATGAATTATCTGCCCGATTCCCAGAAATTGCAAAACATATGCAAACACTATATCCACAACTATATGACACGCCAGACCGGCCGATGAAAATAGCTGACCGAATCCAATTCGGCCGTAACGAATGGCTCCGCTGTCAAGAAATGAAACCTCTCATCAGCAGTGGAAATCTGACTGGAATCGGTAAAATAATGGATGCTGCATGGCAAGAATCTGGTTCATTATACGGCATCAGAACCGATGCGATGGATGCGGTAGCAAATGTAGTGAAGTCGGTGAATGGTGTGTATGGTGTGAAAGTTATGGGGGCGGGGTTTGGTGGTAATTTACTAGCACTCATTGAAAATGCGTCTCTCTCAAAATTGGCCAATAAACTCGAAAAAGCGGGTTCTTCTGGACTTGCGTCTGGAGTAATGATGGTCCATGGTGTTGGTCGGGGATTACACTTCGTAGATGCGTTCTCAAGCCACGAATGGAATGGGAATGAGGAATTGGCAGCGATAATTCTCTGTGGTGGGAAAGGCACTAGAATGCGTAATCAGGGTGTTGAAACGCACAAACCATTGCTTCCAATAAATGGGGTTCCATCCACAAAACTAGTCATTGAACGCTTACAAAATAAATTTGAATTCAAACAGATTATTGTCGTGGTTCCACCGGAAAGAGTCGGTGAATATGAAGCGGTTCTCGACGATGATGTCGAAATTAGAGTTCAACCCGTTGCTTTAGGAACTGGAGATGCTGTACACTCAATATTGAGTTATGTCGATGAAAATGTGAAGCATCTGTTAGTCACCTTCGGCTCACAACCATTAGTTCGTGATACAACTCTTGCCGCCTCCTTAAAACACCACATCGATGGAGGTTTTGGGATGACTCTACCAACTACCAAGACTATGAATCCATACGCGCCACTCGTAAGAGATGAAAATGGTGATGTCACCTGTTCTTTAGAAACACATCTAGATGGTGTTGAGATGCCGGATTTTGGTGAGACGAATATAGGCGCTTATTGGGTGACTAAGTCTGCTCTCGATGACACTCTCAACCAATTATGGGGTCAAAAATGGGATGAAGAAGAAGGTAAATATCGAACATTATCTGGTGAGTTGGGATTTCCAAATGAGATGGTGGATGCTCTGGTTGCTGCGGGCATTCGGGTCGATGGCTTGGCGGTCTCGGACCCTGAAGAAGTGATTGGGATAAAGACCCAGGGCCACATTGAGATAATTGAAAAAATAGAAGCGAGGCGGAGGCGGTGGGATTGATGGCTGAAGTTTGTCTATCTAGTGATGATGAGGGGGCCTTTTGATGCATTCATCAATGTCTCGGAATCTGAGGGGGTGCCGGTCTCTATTATGGAGGGTTTTAGTTTTGAAATCACAGTATTCGCTACCGATGCTGGTGGTTCAGCTGAAATTGTCGATGACTCTTACGGTGTTATTATTCCCGTTCAGTATGAACAGGCCTTTCTCGCAGAGATGATTGAAAAGTTCGAAATTTCTAATTCAATGTGTGATGCGGCTCAAAAGAAGCAACGATCTGAATATCACGATAGTACCAATCAAGCAGAATTTGCTCGCCAAATAATCTGTGTTGTTACTCAAAAACGGAGTTGATTATTCCTCTTCTTGAACGGAGGGTTTTCCATCTCGGAATGCAGATATGACCTCTGCGGCCATTGAATCCTTGGCGGAGATCGAATCTATTGAAGAAATCTCTATGTGCCTTCGACGGGCGCGATGCCGGCTACCTAATTCAGAATAAATTCGGCTTCGCGCTTCGGCCTCATCGGCCGCGACGAGGTCGAGTGTAAACGATTGGCGGACGGGTCCATTCGGGAAAGTTCCGGTGATTCTGTATACATTCATCGAGCCGGCGACCGAGGCCGCTGATAAAACGCTCACGGTGTATTGGAGTTTCGGCTAGAGTCGAAATTTACCCATATTCAATCACCCAAGCCCTGATGCGGCGCTGACGCTTCGACTACCTCGTGAGAGCGTCACAACCGTTCCGAATGCAGCATCGCGCGCCGGTTCAAATGAGGACTCAGTCAGATATTGGGGGGGTCTCGACACTCTCTTTGAAGAAAAAAAGGAGAAGTTTGGCTGTAATATCCATAACACTAATCTTACTCTTGCAACTCTTTGTCGGATCGCTCTATGTGGAACCAGAAATTCTGCAGCAAGATGGTGCTGAATGGAGTCTTAATCATGATGAAGTGTGGACAGAAGAAAATTGGAGTGTTTTAGAAGATGTGGGTTTTCGTTTTTTAAGACAACCGAAACCAACAATGATTATCGCTTGGGTAGATAGTGAAACGACTCCCACTCAAAATTTCATTTCAGCAGAGGTAAATGTGTCACCTGTTGTGAAAAGTGAATGGCGTGGAGATTATCAAACACGGTCTGAATATTGGAAGATTGTGCTCGAACCACGATTACCGTATACCGAAGTTGCAAACATCGTCGAATTATTGGCTGGGATGAATCTCAATGGAACGGTTCTCATCCAACCCGCTGATTTCTTACCTCTATCGACAATCATACAGATAAGTTCTCCTGAATCGCCTGAACTGATCGAATGGCTGTTTAATCTTCAAGGCATTTGGTGGTTTGAACCGATTTTACCAACCGTTGGGCGTGATTCGGTGGTAGCCTCCGTAATCCAAACTGGGGCAGGCGTCACCTCGGGAAATGAAAATCATCCCGCATGGTTACTCGGCTTGAATGGGGATGGAGTAATTGTTGGAGTAGCAGATTCTGGTATAGATCTCGACCACGCTTGTTTTCGAAATGCTTCTAGTGCTAATGAAATTGGGTCTGAGGGTGAGGGTGGTCTTGATCTAATCGGAGTACCTAACGAATATCATCGAAGTGTAATCGCCCTCAATGACAGCATCGATGATTGGGATGATGATTCTCAAGATTTTGGTCATGGAACACATATTGCAGGAATTCTTGGCTGTCGGGATATCTTTCGATATCGGGCCGCTGAACGCGGGGATATCATCAACTCTACACCTTTAGAGATGGCGTCATTGAGTTACAAAACTAGATTGCTCATCCAAGATGTAGTCGCGGATGATGCGTGGCTTGAACCTGATTTTGATTGGTTGCTCGCTGAGGCTTTTGAGGATGGCGCAATCATACATTCAGACTCTTGGGGGGATGCTACAGAAGCGTACACTCAACGGTCAGCCGACCTTGATGCTTGGTCGGTTGAGGTTCCGTGGTCACTCGTATTTATCGCACCAGGGAATTCTGGTTCAAAATTCTATGAGCCTGCGAACGCTCGAAATGTCGTCGCTACTGCAGCATCTCTAAGGAACGGTGGATTGGATATCCTGGCGAGTAGTGCAACGGGTCCAACTGAGGAAGGGTTACGGGGTAATTTCATCACCACTCCTGGAATCTCAATTCTATCTGCAGCGAGTGATGGTCTGAGAACAACTTACAATAATGGCACATCCCAAAAAACCGGTACCTCGTTTTCAACTCCAGTTGCAGCATCAACAGCCGCGGTAATTCAACAGATGGTGGAATCTGGTTGGTTACATGGTATTGAGAATACAACAACACACCAAACTGAAAATGTTCGCCCCATTTGGGCGAACATGACCAACGAAAATATTTCATCAAATGGGTCGTTACTCTTTGGACCGGGCCATTCACCGTCTGGGGCGTTACTCCGAGCGCTTCTAGCCCTCTCCGCTACACCATTGAAAGGTGGCCACCACGGTGCAACCCTACTTTCAGATGGGCCAGATGATCATCAGGGCTGGGGTCGACCATCACTCAACAATCTAGTCAATTTCACCACGATTGAATCAGCACTCACGAATAATACTGACCACGACCCTTCGCCGAATTTGTGGTTGCATGATTCGTTCCAACTCAATACAACTCCAAGTTTACTCGCTGAAGAATGGTTGACAGCGCCGGGCCAACGGCCACTCGAAAATGTCGTCGCTCACATTTGGAATGGAAGTGGGGCAATGGGACCATTTCTCGGCCGCGATGAAAATTCAACTTGGAATATCACTTGGGATGGTGTGTCTGACCTAGATATTCTGCTATCGTATTCACCACGACCATTTGGACTTGCACCGGACGATTTAGACTTAATTGTAACACTACCAGATGGGCGTGTCGCCCATGGAAATGATCTCATCGATGGCTGGTCAAGGCTTCGTTCTTCAGCAAACCTAACCGCCACAGACACACTAGAAGGAACTGAGCGAATTAGAATCTCAGCTCAGCACCTTTCAACTTCAGGAACGATAGAATTGAAAATAGTTGCAACCACCGTCGGAATCGGTGCTGAACCCGATTCCATCGGCCTTGATGGAAACCGTCTCGGATTCGCCATAGCAGCGAAGGGGATCATCCGAGATAATGTAAGTAATACAAACTTTAGAGAAGGGGGTGAAGAAGGAGATGGGACTGAAGATGGAAATGAAAATAATTCAACTGTAATTGATAATGTTACAAACCATCCACCATCGATTTCAATTATTTATCCAAATGATAATACTATCTCTGTTGATGAAATTTATGTCGAATGGTTCGCTACAGATGCAGAAGGCGACCAAATGCTAGCTAATATCAGCCTCATACATTGGAACGGGGATTACTCTGAAATTGTCGGTGCTGGATGTCAAGCATATTCAATGAATAACTCGCTAACAAATTGTACCATCCAAGTCCCGATTTCAGAAGAAAATAGGACTGGGGTTTGGTCAGTAAAAATACACATTATTGATTTACAGGCTGGAATTGCGATGGGTTCGACGGTTGTTCAATCGGCACAATTCGAAATTTCAGAAGCCCCACTAGATTGTCCATTATGTGAATTGGTTGTTTCGATTCCAAAACGAATTCATATTTTCGAGACGGTGAACATGAGCGTAGATCCTAGCAATACTCCTGGTTGGAAAAGATGGGGTGATGCAACAATCGAATGGGATTTTGGTGATGGTGCCAACGCTGGTGGTTGGCTCGTCGAACACACATACACAAGTGACCCCGCTTCAGGTATGGCGATGGGGCCTCGAAGTCAAATCGTAACGGTTTGCATTTCATTTACAGGAGGAATTACTGAATGTCATATAGAGACTATTCTCATCGACGTTGAGCCGGGTTATGAAAACACCCAAGCGGTCGTGCCTTCACCAATAATGCTGATACCTATCTTCATTGGGTTTACAATCATCCCCATTACAGCATATTTATTTGGTCGAAGTTCTGAACATTCTTTCAGTAAATCAACTTCTAATATTCCCCCCCCATTTGAAGAAGAATAATACATTATTTCTGCGCAATAATCATCTGTTATTTTGTGCATTTGTTGCTTATTGTCTAGCATCATGAGTAAGGCAGGTTTCATACCCTCGACCTATGTGCAAAGGGGCGCGCATCGCGCGAAAGGAGTGTTGAAAACCATGTCAGACCGCCTTTACATCGGCATCGACCTCGGAACATATCAATCGACCATCATGTCATCGGGTGGTTCGACGAATACCATTGAAACTGTTGTTGGTAGACCCAAAGATCCGGTCGCTCGCAACTTTTTAGGTTGCGATGTTTTGTTCGGTGAACATGCGGTTAAACACAAGTTGGCTTGCAACATATTCCACCCATTAGCACATGGCGTTGCACAGGATGACGAGGAAAATCTCGCTGCCGCGAAAGCATTCGTTACTCACTTAATCGACACCGTCGATGCGGATGAGTACGATGAGGTTCTCGGAGTTATCTGTTCGCCCAGCCACATCACCTTTACTGATAAATCGAACTTAGTCTCGATTCTACGCGGCCAGGTAAATGCAATCATGGTTGTCAGTGAGCCGTTCGCGGTCGCCTTCGGACTGGATGAAATAGGTGGTTCTATTGTTGCTGACATCGGTGCGGGCACAACAGATATCGCTCGAATATATGGGACATTTCCGACGGAAGCAGACCAAATTACCTTCACTGAAGCTGGCGATTGGCTCGATCATCGTTTGATGGATTTAATCGATAAAAAATACGCTGGAGCACAACTCACGCAACGGATGGTCCGTATTTGGAAGGAAGAGAATTCCTATGTTGGCGATGAAAACCGGGAAGTGTTGGTCGACATCAGTGTTGAAGGGAAGAAGCAGCATGTCGATATTGGTGATGTGCTTCGATTAGCGTGTAATGAGTTAATCCCATTCCTACTCTCAGGAATTAAAGAAATTCTCACAGGAGCCGATCCAGAATATCAAGCGGCGCTTCGCAACAACATCATCCTCGCTGGTGGAGTTAGTGGGGTCGGTGGGCTCGCAGAAGCAGTTGCAAATGGGCTGGCAGATGTTGGCGATGTCAGTGTTTGGTGTGCGAAAGACCCGCACCTCAGGGTTGCAGATGGTGCGTTAAAATTAGCTCAATCTATGCCGGATGAAATTTTCACTGCTATCGATTAAAATTGAATTGGAATTGCATCTTTGGGTGTTTTGGCGAATCAAATGAGGTCTTCAGTAGGCCCTCTTTGATACGACTTAGAGGTGAAGGTTCAAGAATAGATAGTGAGCGATGCATTCCGATTGAGGATGGCGGCGGACAGTGGAACGGTCGGTTCCGAGGAAGTAAACGGTGGGGCTCTCGCCGGAATGCTGAGTGGATATGCTACAGATCAATTAGTCGAAGAGGTCATTGCAGCTTGGGATGATTTAGCGAAGGCAAATGACGATTTAGCCTCTGCTAGACAACGAAATCGTGTGCTCGAATTAGACTTAGCGGAACGTGATGACATAGGTGCACCCGAGCGTGCTAGATTACTTCGTCTAGGAGAAGAAGTGAGAGAAAAAGAAGCACGTGTTATCCATCTCGAAAGGTTGTATGGAGAAGAACAGCAGAGAAATGAAGAGTTGCAATCATCAATGGGTGCATTAAAAATTGATGATTTAGAACGAGAAAATACCGACTTAAAGGAAAATAATGAGGATCAAACCGGCGTAATTAATGAGATGGAAGTCAAAATCGACCAACTCATTGAGGCTCTTGAAAAAGCAGCTGAAGCAGGGTTGACAAGCGTAACCGCTGAAGAAGTTCGAACGTTGAATCGAGAGATGGAATCACTCCAGAGGCGGTTCGAGGAAGAGCGGGGTGAAGTTGGAACTGTAAGTGAAGAGCGCGACAAACTTCGAGAAATTGTCGAACAAGTGCGTGGCCACCTCACCATCCGAGATGAACGAATTGATGAATTGGAATCTCAAATCCAAAGAATTATGGAAGGTCCACGGTCGGTTAGTGCAGAGCACGATTATTTAATTGAACAGATTGAAGAATTGAAACGAAGAATCGTTGATCGTAATCGAGAATATGAAGCATTACGGCGACGCGAACGACGATTACATCGCGAAGTTTTCGACCGTGATGAGAGGATTGCTCAAATGCAGCTCACCATGCAGGATGTTGAAGCGGGCCTTGCTGATAGAACTGCAGAACTAAAGGCGCTGGAAGAAGCTCATGAGCGGTTGCTGGCCGAGATGGGTTCGCTCGAAAAGGTTGGTCGCACGCGAGAAGTTGTCGGAAAGGCATTCCGAGATTCCTTGAACCTCATCAAAGCCCATGAACAGGTCAAGGCTCGAAAAGAGGCCGCTGGAATTTCAACGACACTCGAGCCGATCGAACCGACTAATGCTGAAGCCGAACAGCCAGGTGGCACCGCGCCAGCCGTTCTCCGAGATATCGACGACCTCGAATGATGAAGGTTGTATTAGTCAAGAAAAAATTTCCAGATTTGATTTGTCTGAGATGTCTTCTTTGCTGTAGTGACAAAAATACCTTTAAAATTCAAAGAAATAATGTGCTGAGGTTACTCAGAAAATTTCCTTGAATGAAAAAATAATGAGGGTCATATCGATTGTATCTTTTCGATTAATGATATTAATGCTGTTTCGAGAGTTGCTGCATTTTCAAAAGATTCTGTTAGATTTCCAGTAACTATCCAATCTGCGCCGGCTCGAATCGCTCGGCTGGCAGATTCGCCATCCCTAATCCCCCCTCCAACGAACAATATCATCTCAGGTACCGCCGCCCTGGCTGCTTTGATCAACGCTTCAGATACCGGCATTTCGGCCCCACTACCAGCCTCCAAGTAAAGAATATCAAAACCAAATGATTCGGCACACATCGCGTAAGCTGCGATTTCATCAGTGTCATCAGCAGCGAATAATTCTGCTCGACCAACCTCGCCAACTAGTCCGCCTGGTGAGCAAACGAGGTATCCCATCGAAAGCGGCTCGATTCCAGCAGTTTTGACTAGGGGGGCTCCTTTGACTTGTTCACCAACGAGGAAAGCACGTTCATGACTGTTCATCAGCATCATGAAAGTTATTGCATCCGCTGCACCAGAGAGTGCCGATGCCGCCGCAGGGAACAAAACAACAGGGACTTGCCATTTAGATTCGTCTGAATCCGTATCTTGAGATGAATTCCACAAGCATAATTCTAGGCTTTCTTGAATGGCCTGACAGGTCTCATTGACATTACCATCATTCGTACCTGTAGAACCGCCGACGAAAATCAAACGGCTGCCGGCACTAACCGCAGCAATGCATCGTTGCGCTGCAACTTCTGGAGATTGGTCGTCCGGATCGATCAGAATAACATGGCCCGCTTGAGAATTGTTGCGGATGTACTCGATTACCTTCATGCCATCCGGGCGCATGGTGATGGCGAGGACTTAGAGTCTATGGAGTTGCGGCCTCTTTTAGTTGATTCAAGACCGCATCTGAGAGGCGTTGGCCCGCTGCGAGGCTTTCGTCAATCGTCGGTAATTTTTGACTTGATGAACATTTCATGCGCTCCAATATATTATCTTGAAAATCGTTTTCTTCAAACACCCATGACTCCAATGTGCCATCCGACCTCGATCCCATATTCCCTCCAGCCACCGAGCCTCTTGCGTAAATCACCCCATACCAATCATATCGATTCGTCAAGTGTTGTCGCGGCACCAATATTCGCTCATCTTTTGGTAACGAAAGAGTAGTTGGTACTACGCCTTCAATGGGGTCTGGGTCTAATCCAGTAGCGATTGCAAGTAGATCGCAACGCTGTTCTGACTCTTTCAGTGGGCCTGCACCCGCTATCATGATGCAAATTTCTTCACCCTTTGTGGCTCCTAAGAAACGTGTACGGGGTGATATTATGCACCCTTGTTGGGTCGCTTTTATGGCCATCGCTTTGACTAACCATTCCCTTCGTAAGGCGCCGTTTCCAATCATTATTGGTGTGGTTTGAGAATCAATTATTCCGAGACTCAATAATTGATCTTCTAAAACTTTAAGATTTCTAAATATTCCAGGGCGTAAAGTTGGAATTCCCAATTCGGCTCGAACATCGATGATTGTAATTTTCAAATTATTTGTGTGACGATGAAGATGAATTGCACATGATAAACCCCGAATCCCCCCCCCGATAATGATGATGTGTTGTTGAACCATGCTCAATTCTCCGCCGGCTCCTTCAATCGATTATTTTCTTTGATCGGCTCGAGGGCTAAAGCGTGAACCGGACAAGCCGGAATGCAAAGGCGACAATGGGTACAAACCGGTTCGTCTACGATCGCTAACAATCCATCTAATCGGAGAGCATCAACCGGACATAATGCAATACATGCTGCACAACCAAAACAACGAGCATCGTCGACTTCAAATTCAACACCGACTAAACGCGCCACACTACTTGCTAGACGCTAAACGCAATGAATCCACCCCTACCCCTTGATTTCTACTGCAATATGAAAAATGAGAAATTGAAAATGGGATTCCATTAAAAAAATAAGAAAATGTGATGTCCTGAAAGTAATTGTTGTCGGAAGGACTTGAATATTTGGTAAGAAAAATTAGCAAATATCATTTCCAATGGAATATGAAAAATGTTCCAATGGAAAGAAGGGGGTTCCTCTGTGAAACCACAATGAAATTATGTATGAATTTAGTATAGGATAAAATCCGATCCTGAGCGAGCTTGAATCTAAAAAGAACACTTAAAAAAATAAATCGAACCCAGAAAGCAATCTAATCATTGTTGAATATTAAAAAAACCTAGGATTTGAAAATATATGAAGACTCAAGATAAAATAAAAATTTAAAATTTGAAAATAAATTCTCAGAAACCGGATAGGTTCATCGGTATCGATTCTTTCCGACAACCAATGGTGATGTACACAGCGGGTCAAATGTCCGCTTATCCAAAGGAAGGCATTGATGAAGGAATCAGGTTCCATTTTTTAGGTGGAGCCGGCGAAGTAGGAAATGTCGGTTGTGTTTTAGAAGATAAAACAGGCACCAGGCTCCTAATCGATTATGGATTAGCGCCGACACGACCGCCAAAGTATCCTGGTGAAGCGCCCAAAATCGATGATGTCATCATAACGCATTCACATATTGATCATATTGGCATGGCCCCATGGCTCGTCACTAGTCACGATGTAAAATTGCATGCCACACCTCTTACCGCCGCGCTCTCAACGATGATGTGGTCCGATACTTACAAAATTTCGAACATTGAGGGCTATCCGCTACCTTGGGATCGGCGTGATTTAGAAATGGCTCAAGCCGCCTGGCAGACCCATGAATTTGGTGATTGGGTCAAGAGTAGAGATTGGCGTTGGCGTTTACATCGAGCGGGTCATGTTCCTGGGGCTGCTATGATTGAAATCGAAACCGACGAGCGACGAATCCTCTGGTCAGGGGACGTCGATACGAGAGATTCACCAAATGTTCTTGGCGCAGTACCAATCGAATGCGACATATTGTTTCTCGAGGGAACTTATGGCGGGAGGGAACATCCAGAAAGGGCGGGTGAAGAAGAGAGGTTTCGGGAGAAAGTCATAGAGGTTATTCAACGCGGAGGTATAGTTTTAGTTCCGGCTTTTGCTTCCGGCAGAGGTCAAGATATTCTCCGCCTTTTGTATTCAATAGATTCAAAATTAGATATTCATTATGATGGAATGGGCAAATCAGTAACCCGGTTTTGGCTTGAACATGAACAATTCTTGCGTGATCCGCAAGGAATGCGCGACATTTGGTCTAGAGTAAAACGCGTTTCAAGCAAATCAGATCGGAAAAAAGCATTGACCGCCGACGTGATAGTCACAACTTCTGGAATGTTGGATGGGGGCCCCGCTCTCTGGTACCTAAATCGGATGAAAAATGATGTCGATTCTGCCGTATTACTCAGTGGTTATCAGGCGGAGGCCAGCGGTGGTCGTAGTCTGTTGGATAAGGGGAGTTTGCCGATTTTTGGCAGGTCAGCAGAAATTCGCTGCGAGGTCGAACAATTTGATTTGTCTAATCATGCAGGCCATCAGCACTTGGTTGAATTCGCTAAATCGACTAACGCCGCCGATGTTGTATTGTTTCACGCCCCACCAGAAGGGGCTGCAGCATTAGCGACTGCAATTAGAGCGAATGGACAGAGAGTTCACATTCCAGAGAATGGAAAAACCGAGATTATTATTTGAATAAATACCACTGAGTCGAATCTATCCGTTATCCGAACCGTTGAAGTGGCTGAAGCACATCCCATCTACTGATTACTATGGCGAAGAAGGCGGCAGCCGCGGGCGGTAAGAAGAAGAAGCGACGGCGTAAGATGAAACTTTCTCTTCGTTCTCGGACGGTCAAAGGCGATGAATATGAGAACTCTGTTGGCTGGTCACAGATCAATGAGGAAACAATGGACGACGGTCCCGCTAAACCAGAAGCAATTGAACACCAATGTTCGATGTGTGGTTCTATGAACCGAATACCAAAGCCCAAGCGGGATAAATACACAGTAAAATGTGCTTATTCGGAATGCGGCCATGAAGATGAAATGGGCTTTTAATTCAAACTAAATTCCTATCAATCCTAACAAGCGTCTACTCGCCGCAATGATTAATACAAACACAAGCAGTTTTCGGATAAATTTTTCTGGCGCAAATTTAGCGCCATATCTCGACCCAACAAATCCACCAAATAGCACCACTACTGCGAATGGCATCAAAGTGCTCACTTCCAATAACCAGCGACCAGAGAATGCAGCACCAGCTAACCCCGCGGCAGAATTCACCCAGATGAAAAGAGCAGCAGTTGCAGCCACTGCCTTTGGTTTTGCCCACCGATTCAACAAAAGAATAGGTGAGAGGAAGATACCGCCACCAACACCGATTATCCCACTAAAAAATCCTATACCCCCACCAATCGGCATCATTTTTGCTGAATCTGGAATCTGAATTTCTATATCTTCATCGTTTTGTTGGATTTTCCAAAGCCTCCAAGCTGCCCAAATTAATGTAGCCGAAAGCAGGAGGTCATAGATGGCCCCGCCAACAGATAGATAACCACCCAAAAATGCTGCAGGAATACTCGCCATAATGAGTGGTAGAGTCAATTTCGAGTTATGGAATCCTGCTTTTTTATAGTGCCAAAATGCGATGGATGCAACGATGAGATTGAGGAACCATGCCTGTTGTTTCAACCAATCTGTTTGCATTGATGCGAAGGAGGTCAGAGATAGTATTGCGAGGTATCCAGAAGCACCGCCATGGCCAACGCTGGAGTAGAGTGCGGCGATGAGTAGGAGTGCGGCGCAGATGAGTAAGAACTCCGCGTTCATCCATTATTGCTATCGCCTAGGCCTTCTCAATTTTTCGTGAATCCATAACCATTTCAGGCTATACATTTACCCTCACCCCAATATGATATTATCATCATTTTTGCTAGGCAATATTGGCTGATGCAAGGCTTGGTTCGATTGGCACCAAATTGCATCGCTGGCCGCGAAACTCAAGCCGAGTGGCTTACTCGCTACCGTTGTGAAGACAACACTCCCGCCAGAAAAAATAGGATTGTCACTCGATGATGCACGGTTGGTGACACTTCACCGACTCGCTCCAAGTGTGAGTATTACCGTTGCACTTGAAGAAGCGGCAGGTCATGTATTAGCCGAATCGGTGTTTGCTGAACGCGACGACCCTCGTTTCAATAATTCAGCAATGGATGGTTGGGCGATACACATCGATGATGGTTATGCTGGAAATATAATCAAAGCGACAGGTTCGGTATTTGCTGGTAGCGATGTTGCTGAGATTACGGTCGAGCCGGGTCGGACGGTTAGGGTGATGACTGGCGCTGAAATGCCTAAGGGGGCGTCGCTCGTCGCACCTGTCGAAATTGTCGAAGAGATTTATGACGCCGGCGAAGTTTCATCGATTCGATTGATCGAGGCAGCAGCAGACCACATTCGACGCCGGGGGGAAAATTATCGGAGGGGAGATGTGTTATTGCGAGCGGGTAGTGTATTGGTGCCTAGCTGTTTGTCGCTTGCTGCTTCTGCTGGCTCCTCCACTCTTTGCGTTAAACGGCCATTCAAAGTGGCAATATTGCCGAGTGGGGATGAACTCGTCAAACCAGGCGGAATACTCGGCCCCGGCCAACTCCATGAATCGAATTCATTGGCGTTGGCGGGGATGGTCAAACGTTTGGGCCACCACGCGATAGTATTG
>Ga0114996_10005313_pt1 | contig 15183 bp, 14 predicted proteins | sample ArcticOcean_MG_C_4_FD_87039 | JGI IMG/M metagenome (GOLD analysis project Ga0114996, IMG submission 87039) | Marine microbial communities from western Arctic Ocean - ArcticOcean_MG_CB4_134 | ecosystem: Environmental > Aquatic > Marine > Oceanic | place: Arctic Ocean: Canada Basin | collected...
AATGTTGCGTTTGAAAGCTATTTAAAGGACCATGCCGATCCTACAGAAGTTGAATATTATATGTGTGGACCACCTATGATGATAGATGCATGTGATAAAATGCTTTATGACCTAGGTGTTGAAAGAGAAATGATTGCTTACGATAGCTTTGGTTAGTAGAATCATATCAAAATTTTCTTATAAAGCCCAACTATTGTTGGGCTTTTGGTTCCTTTCTATTTTTGGATGTAATAGGCAATTACCATTAGTTACTTTTTCCGGTAATGCATGGGGAACTACTTACTCAATAAAAATAGTTTCAGAGAAAAATTTAAATCATGATCTATCAAATATTAAAATAGGAATTGATTCAATTGTAATAGCAATTGATAATCAAATGTCTACTTATAAAATAAATAGTGAAATCTCTCTTTTTAATAAATTACCAAAGAGTGCAGCAATAAATATATCTACAGAATTTTCTAAATTAATCAAAAGATCTATTTACTGGAGTGATTTAACTTCAGGTGCCTTTGATATTACCGTATTTCCAGCGGTCCTTAATTGGAGAGAAGGTAAAAAAGATCGAGAGTATGATAATATTTGGGAGCCTCCTACAGATTTAGATGTATTAATGGAGATGGAGAAAATTGGATATGATAAAATAAAATTATCTGCCAATAGTCTTATTAAGTCTACTAAAGGTCAAATGATAGATGTTAATGCCATTGCTAAAGGATGGGGGGTTGATAAAATATATGAGTATTTAAAAGAAGAAAGGCTTCATCGGTTTATAGTTGAGATTGGTGGTGAAATCAGAGTCATGGGTTTAAATAGTAAGGGTCAAAAATGGAAAATTGGAATAGATAAACCTGAGATGCAAAATCAGCCGGGTGAAAAAATTTATAAAGTGGTGGCTTTAAAAGATCAGTCTATGGCAACATCAGGAAATTATCGAAATTTTTTTGAATACGATGGAATAAAATATTCCCATATAATAGATCCAAGAAATGGTAAGTCAATAGTTTCTGATATTTCTTCCGTAACCGTAGTTGCGCCTAGTTGTTTAGATGCAGATGTTTTAGCAACCGCACTTAGTGTTATGTCTTATAGTGATGGATTAAATTTAATTAATTCATTAGATGGATATGAAGCCTTATGGATAATAACACAAGGTGATAAAAACTTCAAAGCTGAAGCCACATCAGGAATGCCAATTATGCGGAATTAATTGTATTAGGTTTTTGGGATGGATCATCACAGGTGCCACCGCTAAGACAAATACAGTCACTCGCGACACCCCCACATGATCCTTGCAGTGGTCTTCTATTGAAAATTATTCCAATAGACATACCAAATAAAGCTATTCCAATAACGATTATAGATAGCAAAAATTCCATTTCTAAAATTACACAAAAAAAACTATTTAAAACCTTTATCAAAAATTAGGAACATTAATCTAAGATGAATTATTTTATAGACTACTTAATAATAAGTATATTTAATATTTAAGTTAAAAAATGAAAAAATTATTAGTAATAATAATGATATTATTGTTAAATGCATTTTTGTTTGCCTCAGAGGGTAATGCGCCTCATCTAGATGGGGCAGAGTTATCTATCTTATGGGTGATTCCATTTGTGGGTATTTTATTATCTATTGCAATCTTTCCATTGATAGCACCACATTTTTGGCATAAAAACTTTGGAAAAATTTCTGCATTTTGGTCTGTTTTATTTATAGGCCCTTTCTTATTAAGTGAAGGGTTTTCAATTACTATTTACGAAATCCTACATGTTGGTTTTTTAGAATACATCCCATTTATAATATTACTTTTATCATTATTTACTATTTCAGGTGGAGTTCAATTAACAGGTTCTTTAGTTGGAAAACCAATTATCAATACAAGTGTGATATTTATTGGAACAGTATTAGCTAGTTGGATGGGAACAACGGGTGCAGCTATGTTATTAATACGTCCATTAATCCGTGCGAATAAGGATAGAAAAAATAAAGTTCATATTATAGTTTTCTTTATATTTCTAGTTGCAAATATTGGAGGCTCTTTAACTCCACTTGGAGATCCACCTTTATTTTTAGGATTTCTTAAAGGTGTTGATTTTTTTTGGACTACTTCTGCTATGTTAAAGCCTATGTTATTTATGGTTTCTTGTTTGTTGATAATATTTTTTGTAATAGACACTTATTTTTATAATAAAGAAGAGAATCCTCCTAAAATTAATGAAAAAATAAAAATTGGAATGGAAGGGTCGTTTAATCTAATTCTATTAGTTGGGGTTATAGGAGCAGTCTTGTTAAGTGGATTTTGGAAACCGAATATTTCATTTGATCTTTTTCATGTTCAATTAGAATTGCAAAATATTGCAAGAGACCTAATACTCCTAGCTCTAACATTGGCAAGTTGGAAGATCACTCCAATATCAATACGTAAAGCAAATGAATATACGTGGTTCCCAATAATTGAAGTAGCAAAGCTATTTTCTGGCATTTTTATAACGATAATTCCTGCCATAGCTATTTTAAAATCTGGAGCTAATGGTTCACTTGCGGTAGTGATTAATTCTGTTACCAATGAATCAGGACCAATTAACTATATGTATTTTTGGGCTACAGGAATTTTATCGAGCTTTTTAGATAATGCTCCAACCTACATAGTGTTCTTTAATACTGCAGGCGGAGACCCAACTTTACTAATGGGTGACTTGAGTAAAACATTATTAGCTATATCAGCAGGAGCTGTATTTATGGGCGCGAATACTTATATCGGAAACGCTCCAAATTTCATGGTTAAATCGATGTCAGAATCATCAGGTATAGAAATGCCATCCTTTTTTGGTTATCTTTTTAAATGGTCAGTTCCAATCTTGCTTCCTTTATTTTTCTTAGTAAGTATAATTTTCTTTTAGTTTATGCGAATTTCAAAAGTCACTACGAAAACAGGAGATAAAGGAGAAACTGGACTTGGTGATGGTTCTCGAGTTTCTAAAAATAATCCAAGCATAGTTTTCCTTGGCGATATTGATGAATTAAATAGCTACTTAGGGTTAGCTATATCATCATGTAATACTGACCAAATTAAAAAACAGCTTCAAACAATCCAGCAAGATTTATTTAATATTGGTGGTGAAGCTTCTATGCCAGGCTCTGATATTAACCTTCTTAATAATAGTTCTATTGAAGACCTCGAAAATAAAATTGAAGAGATGAATAATAGGTTATCTCCTTTGAAAGAGTTTATTCTACCTGGAGGTGATGAGTTATGTGCAAAGCTCCATGTTGTAAGAGCTGTATGTCGTAGAGCTGAAAGGTCTTGCGTCTCCTTACTGTCTAAAAATAAGGATGATAAAAATTGGCTTCCTTACTTAAACCGTTTAAGTGATTTCATCTTTGTTTTAATTAGACATTTAAACCAGAATGAAGGTTTAGATGAAATGTTATGGGAAAGATAAAAAATATTATTAGTCCGATAGTTAGATAAACTCTATATAAAATATACTTAAATTCCTGGTCTTATATTGTTATGCTAGACTGGAAATCCTTACATAATACCATTAATAGTTCAGCAAAAATTATGCTGTCTACTCATGAAAACCCTGATGGCGATGGGCTAGGAAGTGCAACAGCTGTATGGCATTATCTTACTCAGATTGGGAAAGACTGTCGCTTAATTAATATTTCCGATCTACCAATGGAATATGAGTTTTTAAATCCTGGTAATATAATTGAAACTTACAATCCTGAGATACATGATTCCTGGATATCTGAAGCTGATTTAGCAATTATCTTTGATGTTGGTGATTTTAATAGATTAAGGCAAGTTGGTGAAAAAATTACATCAAACTCTGTAAAGGCAATAAATATTGATCATCATCCAGATTTAAATGATAAAAGATTTACTAAAAATTATATTCAAATGACTGCTGCAGCTACTGGAGAAATGGTATATGACTTTTTAAAATCTGCAAATGTTGATTTAACCTTAGCTATGGCAAATGGAATCTATACTGCAGTCATGACTGATACGGGCTCTTTTTGTTATAGTAACACAAATCAAAAATGTCATCAGATTGCTATTGAATGTTTAGAAGTTGGAGTCGATACTTCAAAAATATATCAAATAGTTTATGAAAATAGGACCTCTGGACAAGTAAAGTTACTTGCTGATATAATTAATAATTTAGATTACAGTACTAATCGCGAACTAGCTTGGTTTACTATAAGTCAAAAAATGATGAAAAATGCTAATGCTAATAAAAAAGATATTGATGGATTTTCTAACTTTGTTAGAACAATTCGTGGAGTTGAAGTTGCATTAATGATCTTTGAAAATACAAATGGAACTTGCCGAATAAATTTTCGTTCTAAAGGCAAATATATTATTAATACTATAGCAAAATCTTTAGGAGGCGGAGGCCATAAATTTGCTGCTGGTGCAGTTAAAAATGGCAATTTAATCGATGTTTTAAATGAAGTCTTAGCTGAAACTCGCAGTCAATTAAGCAAGCAAGACTTGAGTTTCTCATGAAAATATTATTAGCAAAAGACGCAGGGTATTGTTTTGGCGTTCGAGATGCGGTTAAACTGGCTTATGACACAGCAGATAAAGATGGTGAAGTTTATATGCTCGGCCATATAGTGCATAATGAAAATGTAGTAAAAGATTTAGATGGCGCAGGTGCTAAGGTAGTTGATTCTTTAGATTCTATTCCTAAAGATAAACCCGTTCTTTTTAGGGCACATGGAACTTCTGTGGAAACTTGGGAGAATGCAAAAAATAATAATATGAATATTGTTGATGCTACCTGCCCTCTAGTATTAGAAATTCATGATGAAGTAAAAAAATTAGAGGCAGAAGGAAGAAAAATAATTATAGTCGGGGATCATGGTCATGATGAAGTGAAAGGTATAGCAAGTCAGGTTAAAAATCCAATTATTGTTTCTTCATCAAAAGAAGCATTAAGTCTAAGAAAGTTTAAGAGAGCAGGTGTTGTGAGTCAATCAACGCAAACTATTGAAAATGTTCAAGAAATTATTAATATTGTTATGACAAAAGTTTTTGATCTTCGTTTTGTGAATACAATTTGTTTTCCAACTAAACGTAATCAGAGTCAAATCAAAGATCTAGCAAAGCAATGTGATCTAATGGTTGTAATAGGTTCATTTACTAGTGCAAACTCAAAAAGGTTAACAGCCTTAGCAAAAGAACGAAATAACAACTCTTACCAAGTTACTAATGCAGATGAAATTAATCTCGATTGGTTTGAAAAAGTAGAAACTGTTGGCGTATCTGCTGGTGCAAGTACACCAGATAAAATAATTAATGATGTTTTAACAAAAATTAAAAAAATTGGAAATGCCCAAAAGGAGATTATATATGGCTAAAAAAGGATCCTTTGAAATAAAAGTAGGTTTAGCAGAAATGTTAAAGGGTGGCGTTATTATGGATGTAATGAATACTGAACAAGCTAAAATTGCTGAAGATGCGGGTGCTGTTGCAGTTATGGCTTTAGAAAGAATCCCAGCTTTAATCAGAAAAGAAGGAGGAATCTCTCGTGCAAGTGATCCTCAAATGATTAAAGATATTCAATCAACAGTCTCTATACCTGTGATGGCAAAAGTTCGTATTGGTCACTTTGCAGAAGCTCAAATTCTAGAAGCGCTTGAAGTTGATTTTATTGATGAAAGTGAAGTGCTTACTCCTGCTGATGAACATAATCATATATGGAAGCATGACTTTAAAGTTCCTTTTGTTTGTGGTTGCCGTAACCTCGGTGAAGCTTTAAGACGAATTGGTGAAGGGGCTGCATTAATTCGTACGAAAGGTGAAGCAGGTAGTGGAAATATAGTTGAAGCAGTTAGGCATATGAGACAAGTCCAAAGTGATATAAAAAAATTAACCACTATGAACCAAGATGAACTCATGGCTGCATCAAAGAATATGGGCGCACCATTCGAGTTAATTCAGCAGGTTGCGAAATTAGGTAAGCTACCTGTGCCAAATTTTGCTGCAGGAGGAATAGCAACACCTGCTGACGCTTCACTTATGATGCAGTTAGGCGCTGAAACAGTTTTTGTTGGATCTGGTATATTTATGAGCGATGATCCTTCTCCAAGAGCAAAAGCTATTGTTGATTCTGTTACTTATTATAAAGATTCAAATAAAATGGTAGATATCTCAACGGGACTTCAATCTGCAATGAAAGGGATTGAGATGTCAGAGATTCCTAAAGGAGAACGCTTGCAGGAAAGAGGTTGGTAGTAAGCTATAAATTTATAATGGTAGGCGTATTAGCACTTCAAGGAGATTATTCTAAGCATATTCAAATTTTAGAAATGCTTGACATTCAACCATTAGAAGTTCGTTACCCCAATGATTTATCTTTAATTGATGGTTTAGTAATCCCTGGTGGTGAATCAACAACTATATCTGATTTAATGGAACGTGCAAATTTTCATGAGCCGATAAAGAATTTTGCTAAAAATAAACCAATCCTTGGTACATGTGCGGGATTAATTATGATGTCAAAAAATATAGCAGATGATCGTGTAAAATCTTTAGATATATTAGATATTTCTGTTGATAGAAACGCATATGGGAGACAAGTTGATTCATTTACAGATCAAATAGAAGTTTCACTAAATGGTAAAATTCATAATGTTTCAGCTACTTTTATTAGAGCTCCAAAAATAAATAAAGTTGGTACTAATGTGAGCATATTAAGTTTTTATAATAATGAGCCTGTAGTGGTTAAGCAAGGACACCATTTAGGGTTAGCTTTTCATCCAGAGTTAGTAAAGACAACTTTTTTCCATAATTATATTTTTAGAGAACAATTTCAGATTAATCATGCAACTTAATCTTCTTCCAAAAATAAAATCTCCAGCAGATATAAAAAATTATTCTATGGAAGAACTTATACAGCTTTCTAATGAGATTAGAGACCATACAATTAATGTAGTTAGCGAGATAGGTGGCCATTTAGCTCCCACACTTGGTGTAATTGAGCTGACAGTTGCAATACATAAAGTTTTTGACACACCAGATGATAAAATTATTTGGGATGTTGGACATCAAGGGTATGCTCATAAACTTTTAACAGGTCGTTTTGATTCATTTCCAAGTATAAGAAAGCTAGGTGGATTAAGTGGTTTTTTAAAAAGAGCTGAAAGCGAATATGATACTTTTGGTGCTGGTCATGCTTCAACATCAATTTCAGCTGCTACTGGCATAGCTGAAGCAAGAAAAAGAACAGGAAAAAATTATCGGGTTGTATCAGTTATAGGTGATGGTTCTATGACGGGAGGGTTAGCTTTTGAGGCCTTGAATAATGCTGGGCATTTAAGAACTCCAATGCTAGTTATTTTAAATGATAATGAAATGTCAATTAGTCCAAATGTAGGTGCTTTAAATAGCTATTTAACTAAAATTGTTACTAATCCATTGTATAATAAGGTTAGAGATGAAATTTGGAAGATTTCAGGTAAAATCCCAATTGGGAAGAAAACAGCTCGAACTTTCCTTCATCGAATAGAAGACAGTTTAAAATCACTATTAGTTCCTGGAATGCTTTTTGAAGAATTAGGTTTCCGTTATATTGGTCCAATAGATGGACATAATTTAAATGATCTAATTTCTACTTTAGAGAGAATAAAAGATTTAAAAACTCCAGTTCTTCTCCATATTAAGACCAAAAAAGGAAAAGGGATGGTTTCAATTAGTGCAGAAAATGGAGCCTATCATAAGGATGCAGTAAAGTTTCATGCAGTCAAACCAAATGAAAATAATAATAATGGACCATCAATAAAATCAGATCAACCCAAAGCTCCAATATTTCAAGATGTTTTTGGCTCATTGGTTTGTGAAATAGCTAGAAATAGGGAAGACACAGTTTGTATTACTGCAGCGATGCGTGAAGGAACTGGGCTGGTTCCTTATGCAAAAGAGTTCTCAAAAAGATATTATGATGTTGGAATAGCTGAAGGGCATGCTGTTACTTTTGCTGCGGGATTAGCAACTGAAGGAGTTCGTCCAATCGTAGCAATTTATTCAACATTTCTTCAAAGAGCTTTTGATCATATTGTTCATGATGTAACTCTACAGCATCTACCTGTAGTCTTCTGTCTAGACAGGTCTGGAATTGCTGGTGAAGACGGCCCCACTCATCATGGAGCCTTAGATATTTCCTATCTAAAGTGCATCCAAGATATGATTGTTGCAGCACCAATGAACGGGAACGAATTAAGACATTTACTTTACACTGCTTTAGATTATAATAATGGTCCTTTTGCAATAAGATATCCTAAAGCATCGTCTGAAAAGTTTGATGAACATGGACAGGCTGAATTATTACCAATTGGAAGCTGGGATGTTATTCGCCAAGGCATCGGTGTTGTTATATTAGCAGTTGGCCCACAAGTTTACGATGCATTAGAAGCTGCTGATACTTTAATTCGTGATGGTATAGCGTGTGAAGTTGTGAATTGTCGTTTTATTAAACCTATGGATAATGCTTATTTAAAATCAATTATTGGTCGTTTTGAGCAGGTAATAACTGTAGAAGAAGGTGTTAGGTCTGGTGGTTTTGGTGAAAGTGTAGCAGCTTGGTTATCTAGCAATGGATATAATAAACAAATAAATATTATTTCCTTACCAGATAAATTTGTTGAACATGGCACAAGAACTGAACTGTTACATCAATGCGCTATTAATAAAGAAGGTATAATAAATGCAGTTAATAAGAAAGAATTACCAATAGAAATTGAAGTTTAGTTTATGAGCTCCATTACACTTGTATTAATTGGTCTTTCCTTTTTTTATTTAGGTTTTAGATTTTATTCAAAATTTATTGGTAATCGCATTTTTGGTATTAATGATACAAATGTATCAATGCCATCAAAAACTTTCGAAGATGGTGTAGATTATGTTCCAACTAAGAAACATATTTTATTTGGTCACCATTTTACATCAATAGCTGGAGCAGCACCTATTATTGGGCCTTGTGTTGCTGCTTTTTGGGGCTGGTTGCCAGCATTAATTTGGATTCTAATTGGTACAGTGTTTATGGGTGCAGTTCATGACTTCGGTGCATTAGTTACCAGTGTTAAAGAAAAAGGCAGAAGTATTGCAGATATAGCTTCAACTACAATAAGTCAGCGTGCAAGGATCATGTTCCTTGTCTTTATTATTTTTCTAGTTTGGTTAGTTTTGGCTGTGTTTGCTATGGCAATAGCTGACCTTTTTGTTGGTATCCCGTCATCTGTAATCCCCATAAATATAGAAATAATCATTGCTATAATTATGGGTTATTTACTTTATAAAAAAAAGCTAGACAGTCTAATACTTTCATTGATTGCTCTATCAATTCTTTACTTTTTTATTTGGGTTGGCACCTTGTATCCTATTGATTTTACAAGTTCTATGAATACTCAAGATGCAAAAAACATGTGGATTCTAATTTTATTTATTTATTCAGCTATTGCAAGTTTATTGCCAGTTTGGACTCTTCTTCAACCAAGAGATTATATTAATAGTCACCAATTATTTGTTGGATTGGGTTTATTATTTTTAGGAATTTTTGTAGCGCAACCTATTGTTGATGCACCTGCCATTCGATCTTTTTCAGAACCAGGTACTCCAAGCCTATTTCCATTATTATTTGTAACGATTGCTTGTGGTGCTATTAGTGGATTTCATGGTTTGGTTTCATCTGGAACCTCATCAAAACAATTAGAAAAGTTACCTGACGCCAGAATGGTTGGATATGGCGGGATGATTGGTGAAGGAACACTAGCTTTAGCTTCGACTATTGCTGCTGTAGCAGGTATATCCTTAGTGGGTGAAGCTAATCTTCCATCTGTTGGTGTAGTCTCTGATTTAAATTGGGCTGTTTATTATGATTCTTGGGCTCATGCAAGTAGCAATAAAGCTGCAGCTTTTGTTCTTGGAGGAGGAGCATTACTAGAATCTTTAGGTATTCCAATGAGTATGGCCAATACAATTATGGCAGTATTAGTAATTTCTTTTGCAGCGACCACATTAGATACAGCTACAAGAATTCAGCGATTTATTCTAAATGAATTTGGCTTAGTTACCAAAATCAAACTTTTATCAAATCGTTTTTTCGCAACAGCAATTGCAATTATTCCTGCAATTCTTTTAGCCTTCTGGAATTTTTCAGAACCAGGAACTGGTGCTGTACGACAAGCAGGGTGGATCTTATGGCCAATATTTGGAGCAAGCAATCAAATGTTAGGAGCTTTGACATTGATGGTTCTTACGCTTTATTATTGGCAAAAGAAAAAACCAATTTTACCTCTTTTAATACCAATGTTATTTATTTTAGTTTTAACATTCACTGCACTAATTGTTAATGCAATAAATTTTTATAATGAGAACATTATCCTTTTTGGATTAACTATCCTTCTCATTTTCCTCATTCTTTGGATGGTTTATGAAGGTATTATTAAGGTATTAGAAATTCGTAAAACAACGTAAATTTTATACATCATTTAAATCATGTCAAAACAATTAGAATTATTTAATAAATCAAAACAAAAGTGGATGAATGCTACACGTGAATCTGCTCAGCGTGATTATAATTTTGATACGTTAAGCGGTGAAAGTTTAGATGCACTCTACTATCCTGAAGCACCTAGTGATGAATATCTTAATAAGCTTGGCTTCCCTGGACAATATCCTTATACACGAGGTGTTCATGCGAACATGTATCGAGGTAAATTATGGACTAAACGTCAGTTTTCTGGTTTTGGTACCCCTGAGGAAACAAACGCAAGATATCATTCACTTTTAAGCAAAGGTCAAACAGGCCTCTCAGTGGCTTTTGATATGCCAACACTTATGGGTTATGACCCAGGTCATCAATGGTCAGATGGTGAAGTAGGTAAATGTGGAGTTTCTGTTGCGTCTATCAAAGATATGGAATCTTTATTTAAGGGAATCAACTTAGGTGAAATCTCTGTTTCAATGACAATAAATGGCCCAGCAATCATACTATTAGCTTTTTATATAGCAGTTGCTGAAAATCAAAAAGTTCCTTTATCAAAATTACGAGGAACACTGCAAAATGATATTTTAAAAGAATTTATAGCTCAAAAAGAGTGGATATTTCCACCAGAACCTTCCATGAGAGTCATAACAGATATGATGACTTTTTGTACTAAAAATATGCCGAACTATAATACAATTTCCATTTCAGGCTATCATATTCGTGAAGCAGGTTCTACGGCAGCTCAAGAATTAGCATTTACTCTTGCAAATGGGTTTACATATATAGATTATGCTATTGCTGCAGGTCTTGATATTGATGATTTTGCTCCACGTTTATCATTCTTTTTTAATTCACACCTTGATTTTTTTGAGGAAATAGCCAAATTTCGCGCAGCTCGCCGTATATGGGCAAAAAGACTTAAGAAAAAATATAATGCAAAAAATGAACGTTCTTGCAAGTTAAGATTTCATACTCAGACAGCAGGCTGTTCACTTACTGCTCAGCAACCGGAAAATAACATTGCAAGGACTGGCTTTCAAGCGATGGCAGCTGTTTTGGGGGGTACGCAATCATTACATACAAATTCTATGGATGAGACTTTAGCCCTTCCATCAGAGAAAGCTGCTGTAATTGCTCTTCGCACCCAACAATTACTTGCATTTGAAACAGGAGTTGCAAATGTAGTAGATCCTTTGGGAGGTTCTTGGTTTATTGAATCATTAACTGATCAAATTGAAGAACAAGCTGAAAAGTACTTTCAAGATATTGAAAATATTGGCGGAGTTATTCCCGCTATAGAGAATGGGTATTTTCAGAGAGAAATTGCTATTGCTGCCTCTGATTATCAGAAAAAAATTGATGAGAAAAAATTAATTCATGTCGGTGTTAATGATTTTAAGAATGAGCATGAAGAAATTCAAATTCCGATACTTGAGATTGGTGATGATGTAGAAAAAAAACAAATTCATTCTCTTGAAAAATTAAAATCTGAAAGAGATGAAAATATAGTAAAAGAAGCTTTATCAAAAATAAAAGAAGCTTGTGCAAATAATTTAAATATCATGGTTCCAATTATTGAAGCTGCCAAGTCATATGTAACTATGGGTGAAATAGTAGAGACTATGAAAGCAGAATTTGGCGAATGGCAAGAAACTGCTGTTTTTTAAGGGATAAAATGAATAGTAATAAAAAATTTACAATTATGATATCAGGTGTAATTACAGTTGTTATCTTTTGGATTGGTTGGGTTTCATCCAATCCAAAAGATGAAAAGGCTATGGCCACTTTCATATCTGTAGAAAAGTTATTGAATGATAAAATTAATAAAAGAACAAAATTAGGTGGCCTTGTAAAAGATGGTTCAATAATTATTTCAAAGACTAATTATTTGGATTGTTCGTTTGTTTTAAAAGAAGGTGATATGGAATTAAAAGTAAAATATGATCGTTCAAGGCCCGACCTTTTTAAAGATGGAGCAGAAGTAATTGTCACTGGGCAATATTTAGATGGTACATTCTATGCAGACGAATTACAAACAAAATGCGCTTCTCGATATGAGGGAGACCTTAGAGACGAGTCTAGCTATAAACTAACAGAAATACAAACATGACTCCTATCGCTGGTGCCGTAGCTTTAAACCTTGCTTTTGGTTTTAGCATTCTTTCCATTATAACCTTATTTATTTTTACTCGCAAAGGTGATAAGCGTTTATTCCTAACAGGACAAAGACTCTCTCTTGGTATATCTTTCTTTATTTTCTTAGCAACGTTTATTCTATGGTATCAGTTAATAATTAGTAATTTTGATATTGATTACGTAGCTAGATATACAAGTTTAGAGACACCATTTATTTATAAAATATCTGCTTTATGGGCCGGTCAATCAGGCTCGTTACTTTTTTGGCTTTTTATCTTATCAATTTTTGCTAGTATTACTATTTTACAGAACCAATCTAAACACCACGGCCTAATGCCTTGGGTGATGATTTCTTTAGCAATTATTCAATTGTTTTTCTTGATTTTAACTAATTTTATAACAAACCCTTTTATGCCAACTGATGCAGATTTTGTAGTTACAAATGGTAATGGATTAAATCCATTGCTTCAAAATGTGACTATGGCAATTCATCCTCCAACACTATATTTAGGTTACGTAGGATTTTCTGTTCCTTTTGCATTCGCTATTTCTGCTCTAATGAATCGCGATACAAGTCCTTTATGGATTCAAAGTATTCGACGTTGGACATTGGTGGCTTGGTTATTTTTAAGTTCTGGAATAATCCTGGGAGGATGGTGGGCATATCAAGAACTGGGTTGGGGAGGTTATTGGGCTTGGGATCCTGTAGAAAATGCTAGTTTAATGCCTTGGCTAACAGCTACTGCTTTTCTGCATTCTATTATAATTCAAGAAAAAAAGGATATGTTGCGTATTTGGAATATGGTACTGATAATTTTGACATTTACACTCTGTATTTTTGGTACATTTTTGACACGTTCTGGAGTTATGAGTTCAGTACATTCATTCACAGCATCATCATTAGGACCTATTTTTTTAACTTTTGTTTTTCTAATTTTAATTGTTTCCTTTTCACTCATGTATGTAAGAAGGTCAGACCTAAGATCTACAAAAAGAATGGAGTCTTTTACTTCAAGAGAAAGTGGATTCTTATTTAATAACTTAGTTTTTGTCGTTATGTGTTTTGCTGTACTCTGGGGAACACTATTTCCAGTTATTTCAGAAGCCGTTCGAGGGACTAAAATCACAGTTGGTCCACCTTTTTTTAATCAAATTAATGTTCCAATAGGATTAATCCTATTAGCATTAACAGGAATAGGCCCTTTGCTTGCATGGCGTAATACAAGTAAAGAAAGTCTAATAAAAAACTTCACATTTCCTATTCTTTCTGGTTTGATTGCAGCAGCCTTATTTATGGTTATTGGTTTTAAAGGATCTGTGATCATTTCATTTAGTTTGTCTGTTTTTGTTTTAGCAACTATTACAACGGAGTTTAAAAGAGGGATAAGGGCAAGAACCAAAAAGTTTAGTGAATCAATTTTTAAAGCCTTATTTACTATGATTAGTAAAAATAGATCTAGGTATGGTGGATACATTGTCCATGTTGGAATTGTTTTTATGTTTGTTGGATTTACCGGCCATGCATTTGATAAAGAAAAAGAATTTAGTTTAAAAATAGGTGAAACTGATCATGTAGCTGGGTACGAATTTACCTTACTTCAAATGTCTGAAGCTGAAAGGCCAAACCATTATGCTTGGATTTCTGATATTCGAGTTACCAATAATAAAGGAGAATACGTAACAAACCTTTACCCTGAAAAACGCATATATTTTCATAAGAATCCTGATGTTAATCGTAGACAACCTCATAGTGAACTTGATATTTATTCAACTTTAAATCAGGATATATATTCTATTTTTTCAGCAGTTGACAATGAGAATGGTGTTGCATTTCTAAAAATTATGGTAAATCCTCTAGTTCGATGGGTTTGGATTGGCGGTTATATTCTTGTTATTGGTACAGTAATCGCTATGTGGCCAAGAAAGGATTGATTTTGGACTTTATTCGTGATTATATCCTAGTTTTTATATTCTTTGTTTTACCTATTCTCTTTGTAATACAACCTTTATTATTAAACAAAATTAATAATTTTGATAATAAAATAGATTTGTCATCATTAATACGAAAAAAACGACTTCTTTATCGCCAAATAAAAGAACTAGAAATGGAATTTGATATTGGGAATGTAAATCAAAAAGATTTTGAAATTTCTAGAAAGGAATTAAAAATAGAAGTTTCAGAAGTAATTACAAAGTTAAACGCTAATAAAATTTAATGCTTTCTGTATCAGATTTATCTAAGTCTTTTAACCATCGTAAAGTACTGAATAATCTCAATTTTCAACTAAAATCTGGAGAAACCGCCGTGTTTATGGGTAATAATGGAGCAGGTAAAACTACACTACTTCGTATAATTGCTAAAATAATGACTCCAGATAAAGGTAAAATTATTTTTGAAAATTCCAATATATTAAATGGCGAACCTTCTAGTAGAAAAAATATTTTGTATATAGGCCATGCCCCTGCAATGTATGCTTCGCTCTCAGCATTTGAAAACTTAAAATTTGCTTTAGAAATTCGGAGTAATCAAAAAACTGAA